>Ga0335071_10000966_pt1 | contig 30981 bp, 33 predicted proteins | sample Lox_Sample_15_FD_206724 | JGI IMG/M metagenome (GOLD analysis project Ga0335071, IMG submission 206724) | Soil microbial communities from Loxahatchee National Wildlife Refuge, Florida, United States - Lox_Sample_1.5 | ecosystem: Environmental > Terrestrial > Soil > Wetlands | place: USA...
CTCAAGCTGAAGGACGGCGAGGCGCTGGTGGCGACGGTGTTCGACCTTCTCGTCGCGAACTACGGCATCCACCGCGGCCTCGGCGGCGGCAACGTGGCCTCGTCCTATGACGACGATGTCCCGTATACGCCGGCGTGGCAGGAGCGCATCACCGGGGTGAAGCGCGCGCACGTCGTCGCGACTGCCCGCCAGTTCGCCGACAACGCGGACCGCACCAAGGGCAAGTCGATGGTGATCCTGGGTGCCGCGGTGAATCACTGGTACCACGGCGACATGATCTATCGCGGCATCATCAACATGCTCGTGCTGTGCGGCTGCATCGGCCAGTCCGGTGGCGGCTGGTCGCATTATGTCGGCCAGGAAAAGCTGCGGCCGCAAACCGGCTGGACGCCGCTTGCCTTCGCGCTCGACTGGCATCGTCCGCCGCGCCACATGAACAGCACGTCTTTCTTCTATGCCCACACCAGCCAGTGGCGTCACGAGAAGCTGGGCGTCGAGGAAATCCTGTCGCCGCTGGCCGACCCCAAGGCCATGCACGGCAGCCTGATCGACTTCAACGTGCGCGCCGAGCGCATGGGCTGGCTGCCGTCGGCGCCGCAGTTGCAGGCCAATCCGCTGCAGGTGACGCGGGATGCCGCGGCCCGCGGCCAGGATGCGGCGGCTTACGCGGCGGGCGCGCTCAAGTCAGGCGACTTGCACATGTCCTGCGAGGACCCCGACGAGCCGCGCAACTTCCCGCGCAACATGTTCGTGTGGCGCTCGAACCTTCTCGGCTCGAGCGGCAAGGGCCACGAGTACTTCCTGAAATACCTCCTCGGCGCCCAGCACGGCGTGCAGGGAAAGGATCTGGGCGAGGAAGGCGGCCGCAAGCCGGAGGAGGTCGCCTGGCACGACCGCGCCGCGGAAGGAAAGCTGGACCTTTTGGTCACGATCGACTTCCGCATGTCGACGACCTGCATGTACTCCGACATCGTGCTGCCGACGGCCACTTGGTACGAGAAGTTCGACCTCAACACCTCGGACATGCATCCCTTCATCCACCCGCTGTCCGGGGCCGTGGACCCGGCGTGGGAAGCCCGCAGCGACTGGGAGATCTTCAAGGGCATCGCGCGCCGGTTCTCCGAGATCGTGCCCGGCTACCTGGGCGTTGAGAAGGACCTCGTGCTGCTGCCGATCCTCCACGACACGCCGGCCGAGATTGCCCAGCCGTTCGCGCCCAAGGACTGGAAGCGCGGCGAGTGCGATCTCATCCCCGGCAAGACGGCGCCGGCGATGGTGGTCGTCGAGCGCGACTATCCCAACACGTACAAGAAGTACACTTCTCTCGGGCCGCTGATGACCAAGATCGGCAACGGCGGCAAGGGCATCGCCTGGAAGACCGAGGAGGAAGTGAAGTTCCTCGGCGAGCTCAACCATAGGGTCACGGAGCCCGGGGTCAGCCAGGGGCTGCCGCGCATCGAGACGGACATGGACGCGGCCGAGGTGATCCTCACCCTGGCGCCTGAGACCAACGGTGCCGTCGCGGTCAAGGCCTGGGAGGCGCTGAGCAAGGCTACCGGCCGCGACCACGCGCATCTCGCGCGGGCCCGCGAGGACGACAAGATCCGCTTCCGCGACCTGCAGGCCCAGCCGCGCAAGATCGTCTCATCGCCTACGTGGAGCGGCATCGAGTCCGAGCACGTGAGCTACAACGCCGGCTACACCAACGTGCACGAGCTGATCCCGTGGCGGACGCTGACCGGCCGCCAGCAGCTCTACCAGGATCATCCCTGGATGATCGCCTTCGGCGAAGGCCTGTGCGTCTACCGGCCGCCGGTCGACACCAAGACGGTGCGCCCGATGCTGGGGACGCGCAGCAACGGCAACGCCGAGGTCGTGCTCAATTTCATCACGCCGCACCAGAAATGGGGCATCCACAGCACCTATACCGACAACCTGATCATGCTGACCCTGTCGCGCGGCGGCCCGATCGTGTGGATGAGCGAGAAGGACGCGGCCAAGGCGGGCATCGTCGACAACGACTGGATCGAGGCGTTCAACATCAACGGCGCGCTCGTGGCGCGCGCGGTCGTCAGCCAGCGCGTGCCCGAAGGCATGGTGCTGATGTATCACGCCCAGGAGAAGATCGTGAACGTACCGGGCAGCGAGATCACGCACGCGCGCGGCGGCATCCACAATTCGGTGACCCGCACGGTGCCCAAGCCGACCCACATGATCGGCGGCTACGCCCAGCAGAGCTATGGCTTCAACTATCACGGCACCATCGGCACCAACCGCGATGAGTTCGTGATCGTCCGCAAGATGGCGAACGTCGACTGGCTCGACGGCCCCGCGCCGGCCGGCGCCGTGACGGCGGCAGAGTAGGCAGGAGGCACCCATGAAAATCCGCGCCCAGATCGCGATGGTACTGAACCTCGACAAGTGCATCGGCTGTCACACCTGCTCGGTCACCTGCAAGAACGTGTGGACGTCGCGCTCCGGCGTCGAATACGCATGGTTCAACAACGTCGAGACCAAGCCTGGCATCGGCTATCCGAAGGACTGGGAGAACCAGGACCGCTGGAAGGGCGGCTGGCGCCGCAAGCGCAACGGCCGCATCGAGCCACGCATCGGCGGCAAGTGGCGCGTGCTGGCGCAGATCTTCGCCAATCCCAACCTGCCGGAGATCGACGACTACTACGAGCCGTTCACCTTCGACTACGAGCATCTGCAGTCCGCTAAGGAATCGGAGGCCGCGCCGGTCGCGCGTCCGCGCTCGCTGATCAGCGGCGAGCGGATGCAGAAGATCGAGTGGGGACCGAACTGGGAGGAGATCCTCGGCGGCGAGTTCGCCAAGCGCAGCCGGGACAAGAATTTCGACAACGTGCAGAAGGAGATCTACGGGCAGTTCGAGAACACGTTCATGTTCTACCTGCCGCGGCTGTGCGAGCATTGCCTCAACCCGGCCTGCGTCGCGGCCTGCCCGTCGGGCTCGATCTACAAGCGCGAGGAGGACGGCATCGTCCTCATCGACCAGGACAAGTGCCGCGGTTGGCGCATGTGCGTCAGCGGCTGCCCCTACAAGAAGATCTATTACAACTGGCAGTCCGGCAAGGCCGAGAAATGCATCTTCTGCTATCCGCGCATCGAGGCCGGCGAACCTACCGTGTGCTCAGAGACCTGCGTCGGCCGCATCCGCTATCTCGGAGTGCTGCTCTACGACGCCGACCGGATCGAGACCGCGGCGAGCACCGAGAAGGAAACCGACCTTTACCGGGAGCAGCTGTCGCTCTTCCTCGACCCGGACGATCCCGAGGTGATCGCGCAGGCCCGCCGTGACGGCGTGCCCGAGGCGTGGCTGGCCGCCGCCCGGCGCTCGCCCGCGTACAAGATGGCGGTCGACTGGAAGCTCGCGTTCCCCCTGCATCCCGAATACCGCACGCTGCCAATGGTCTGGTACGTGCCGCCGCTGTCGCCGATCCAGGCCGCGGCCGACGCCGGCAAGATCGGGTTCGACGACGACCTCCCGGACATCCGCTCCTTGCGCATTCCGCTGCGCTACCTCGCCAATTTGCTGACGGCAGGCGAGGAATTCCCGATCTTGCGGGCCCTCCAGCGCCTGATGGCGATGCGCGTGTTCATGCGCGGCCGCCACGTCGACGGGATCGAGAACGATGCGGTGCTCGCCAAGGTCGGCCTGAGCAAGGCGCAGGTCGAGGAGATGTATCGCTATCTCGCGATCGCCAATTACGAGGACCGCTACGTCATCCCCACGAGCCACCGCGAATATGCGGAGAACACGTTCGATCTCAAGGCGTCCTGCGGCTTCAGCTTCGGCAACGGCTGCTCCGACGGCATCAGCACCGCGAGCCTGTTCAGCGGCAAGACGCGGGCCCGCACACCCATGGACGTGAAATGATCCGCACCTATCGCGCCCTCTCGGCGCTTCTCACCTATCCCACGGCCGAGCTCGCCGCGGCCACGGGCGAGATTGAGCAGGCCCTGGCCGCCGACGGCCTCATTCCGGCTCCTGAGCGTGCGGCCCTGCGCCCGCTGCTGGACGGGCTGCGGCGTGGCGACCTGCTGGACGCCCAGGAGCGGTATGTCGACCTGTTCGACCGCTGCCCGTCGCTGTCGCTGCATCTGTTTCAGCACGTGCACGGGGATTCGCGCGATCGCGGCCAGGCGATGATCGAACTTGGGCAGCTCTATTCGCAGCACGGGCTCGAGATTTCCACGCGCGAGCTGCCGGACTTCCTGCCGCTCTACCTCGAGTTCCTGGCCGAGCAGCCGCCCAGGGAGGCGTGCAGCATGCTCCAGGACGTGGGCACCATTTTGAACGCCCTGCATGGCCGCCTCGTGCGGCGGCAGACCCCCTATGCGGCGCCGATCGCGGCCTTGCTCGCCATCGCCGGGATCGAGCCCGAGACACCCGCAGTCGCCGACGAGGATCAGGACAGCCCCGAAGCGCTGGACCGCGCCTGGGAGGACCGCGAGGTGCGGTTCACGGCGGAGGATGCCGGGACCACGTCCGGCTGCTCGAAAGCCGCGGCGATGGTGCGGCGCATGGAGACGTTCGGTCGAGGAGACACGCCATGAACGACTATCTGAACCAGATCCTGTTCGGCTATTACCCGTACGTCGTGATCGCGGTGTTCCTGGCCGGCAGCCTCATCCGCTTCGACCGCGAGCAATACAGCTGGCGCAGCGGCTCGAGCCAGCTTTTGCGGGCGCGCGAGCTCCGCTGGGGCAGCAACCTGTTCCATGTCGGCATCCTGGCGATCTTCGGCGGACATTTCGTCGGTCTGCTCACCCCGCACGAAGTCTACGAGGCGATGGGACTGAGCGTGCCGGCCAAGCAGATGCTGGCGATCGTCGCCGGCGGCGTCTTCGGAATCGTGTGCCTTGCAGGGCTGGTCCTGCTCGTGCACCGGCGCCTGAGCGATCCGCGCATCCGCAGGACCAGCACCGGCATGGACGTCGCCATCCTGCTGCTGATCCTGCTGCAGCTGCTGCTCGGCCTGCTGTCGATCCCGTACTCTTTGCACCACGCGGACGGCAGCGTGATGCTGGTGCTCTCGGCCTGGGCCCAGCACATCGTGACCTTGCGCGGCGGCGCCGCCGACCTCATCAGCGGCGTCCCGTGGGTCTACAAGGCGCACCTGACCCTCGGCCTGACGATCTTCCTCTTGTTCCCGTTCAGCCGGCTCGTGCACATCTGGAGTGCCCCGGTCTGGTACGTATTCCGGCCCTACCAGGTCGTGCGCCGCCGCAGCGCGAAATCGGCATAAGGGGCGCGTCATGGCCATCGCCGTCAACGGTGTCGAGATCGCCGACAGCGCCATCGACGCCGAAGTCCAATATCATCCGGCCGCGTCGCTGGAGGGCGCGCGGCGCGCGGCCGCGCAGGCGCTCGTGGTGCGCGAGGTCCTGCTGGACGAGGCGCGGCGCGTCGGCATCGCCGGCGCTACCGACGAAGCGACGATCGAAGCCCTGCTCGCCGTCGAGGTCCCGTCACGGACGCCCGATGAGGAGGCCTGCCGCCGGTACTACGAGAACAATCGCCAGCGGTTCCAGTCGCGCTCTCTCTTCGAGGCGCAGCACATTCTGATCGCGGCCGACCCAGGCGACGCCGAGGCGCGCGCAGCCGCGCGCGAAAAGGCGGGTACGCTGGTGGCCGAAGTCACGGCGAACCCGGAGCGCTTCGCCGACCTCGCGCGAACGCACTCCGACTGCCCGTCGAAGGACCAGGGCGGGCATCTCGGCCAGGTGACGCGCGGCTCGACGGTGCCCGAGTTCGAGACGTTCCTGTTCAGCCTCGACGAGGGGGAGATCTGCGCCCAGCCGGTGGAAAGCCGATACGGCTATCACGTGCTGCGGCTGTTACACCGCTCGACCGGGCGCGAGATGCCCTACGAGTCCGTGCGCGAGCGGATTGCCGACTATCTGCGTGAGTCGTCGTGGCGGACCGCGGTGCGCCACTACATTCAGGTGCTGCTCGGCCGTGCCGCCATCGACGGTATCGATATGGGTGGTGCTTCTTCGCCACTGCTGCAATAGGACCGGCCGGCGATGGCACCCGATCCCGCTGTCCTGCGCGTCGTCACCACGCCGATCCCGCGCTATCGCGCGCATCGCGGTCCCGCCCTGCTGTCGGCCGGATTCCGTCCGTTCTTTCTGCTGTCTGCCATGTGGGCGGCCCTCGCCGTGCCGGTCTGGCTGTGCGTCTTTTCCGGCCGGGCCGGGCTGCCGACGCTGTTGTCGCCGCTCGTCTGGCACGCGCATGAGATGGTCTTCGGCTACGGTGCGGCGACCGTGGCCGGATTTCTTCTCACCGCCATCCCGAACTGGACCGGCCGCATGCCGCTGCAAGGCGGACCGTTGGCGCTCCTGGTGGCGCTGTGGGCTGGCGGCCGCGTCGCCGTGCTGCTGTCCGCCCATCTCGGCGCCGTCCAGACAGCGGTTCTCGATCTCGCGTTTCCGGCGGCGTTCCTGGGGGTGGTTGGGCGCGAGATCCTGGCCGGACGGAACTGGCGCAACCTGCCGATGGTGGGAGCGCTCGGCCTGTTGTTCCTGGGCAATCTTCTCGTTCATTTCGAAGCGTGCGGGATCGCATCTTTGGCCGAGTTGGGCAACCGGCTCGGCATCGCGACCCTGCTCGTCCTGATCAGCCTCGTCGGCGGGCGCATCATCCCGAGCTTCACGCGCAACTGGCTGACGAAGCATCGGCCCGGGGTGGCGCCGCCGGCCGAATTCGGCCGCATCGACCGCGCCGGTCTTGCCATCGCGGCCATCGCCCTCGCGATCTGGATCATCGCCCCCGACGCACCCCCGGCGCCGTGGGCCGAGCTGGCCGCGGGCCTCGCTCTCGGCACCCGCCTCATGCGCTGGCGCGGCGCGGCGGTGCTCGCCGAGCCGCTGTTGTGGGTGCTCCACCTCGGCTACGGCTGGCTGGCGCTCGGCCTCATCCTGCTGGCCCTCGACGGCCTCGTGCCCGTGTTGCCGCAAACCACGGCGTTACATGCGCTGACCGTCGGCGCGGTCGGCACGATGACCCTGGCGGTGATGACCCGTGCCACCCTGGGTCACACCGGTCAGGCGCTCACGGCAGGTCGCGGCACCACGGCCATCTACGTCCTCGTGACACTCGCGGCGGTGGTGCGGCTGCTGGCTCCGTTTGCCGGCGAGCACTATCTGTCCGCCCTGTCCCTGGCTGGGGCAGCCTGGAGCAGCGCGTTCGGGCTGTTCGCGGTGCTCTATTTTGGTGCGCTGGCGCGGCCGCGGCACTAACGGGCCGCGACGTTGTCGATGAGGCGCGTCGCCCCGAGCCAGGCCGCACCCGCGACGCGCACCGGGCCCGAGGCGTGCTCGACCGGCTTGAGCGTGACGGCATCGACCGCTTCGAGATAATCGATTTTGGTGAAGCCGGCTTTTGCGAGCTCGGTTTTGGCGTTGGCGATCGCCGGGGCCGCCGCCTCGCCGCGCGCGAGCGCGGCCGCCACGTCGTCAAGCACCCGGTGCAGCGTGGGTGCGATGCGGCGCTCGGCCGGCGACAGGTAGACGTTGCGCGACGACATCGCGAGGCCGTCGGGCTCGCGATAGGTGGGCACGCCCGTGATGCGCACCGGAATATCGAGATCGCGCGCCAGGCGCTTGATCACCTGCAGCTGCTGGTAATCCTTCTCGCCGAAGAATCCGACATCGGGCAGCACCTGCAGGAGGAGCTTGGTGACGATGGTGGCGACACCGGAAAAATGTCCGGGGCGGAACGGCCCGTCGAGCCCGTCGGTGAGGCCCGCGACCGTCACCGTGGTCGATGCGCCCTCCGGATACATCTCGGCGACCTCGGGGGCGAAGATCGCATCCACGCCCACGGCCGCGAGCTTCTGCGCATCGCCATCCAGGTCGCGCGGATAGCGGTTGAAATCCTCGGTGGGGCCGAACTGGGTCGGGTTGACGAAGATCGAGACCACGGTGCGCCTGCACTCGGCGCGCGAGCGACGCACCAAAGACAGGTGCCCTTCGTGCAGGGCGCCCATGGTCGGCACGAGGCCGATCGTGTCGCCGGCCGCGCGCCATGCCGCGACCGTTTGGCGCAGCTCGGCAATCGTGCGGAGGATCGGCACCGTCATCGGTCCTGCCTGGCCTCCCTCAAACAGCGTCTAGACATACAGCGTCTAGACATGACGACGCCCGCGAACTGGGTGCTCGCGGGCGGTCAGTCGCCTGTGGGGCCGGGCGAACCCGGCCGCGGCATTAGTAGCCTTCGCGCTCCATGCGCTTGCGGGCCACCTTGCGCGCCCGGCGGATCGCCTCCGCCTTCTCGCGCGCCTTGCGCTCCGACGGCTTCTCGAAATGGCGGCGCAGCTTCATTTCACGGAAGACGCCCTCGCGCTGCAGCTTCTTCTTGAGGGCGCGCAGGGCCTGGTCGACGTTATTGTCGCGAACGATCACTTGCACGGGTTTGGCCGAGCTCCTTTCTTGGATCCAATAGGGGTTGCATGCAGAGAGCCCGTGACAGGCCCTCGCATCTGAATCAAAGGCTTATATCACAAGCACTTGGACCTGTGAAGGGTTTACCGGGCCTGCGCCGGGGGCCATATTGGCCGGGATGGCCATACTCAAGATCGCCCGCATGGGGCACCCGGTCCTGCGCCAGCGGGCGGCCGAGGTCCCGGACCCCACGGCCCCCGAAATCCAAAGGCTGGTCAAGGACATGGTCGAGACCATGGAGGACGCCCAGGGCACCGGTCTGGCCGCCCCGCAGGTGCATGTCCCCTTGCGGGTGGTGGTGTTCAAGGTGCTGCCGACCCGCACGACCGGGGCCGACGGCGACCAGCCGGTGGGCCTGACCGTGCTCGTGAACCCGCTGCTCGAGCCCCTGGGCGAGGAGAAGGAGCTCGACTGGGAGGGCTGCCTGTCGGTGCCGCGCATGATGGGGGCCGTGCCGCGCTTCGTGCATCTCCGCTATCGCGCGACCACGCACGAGGGCGAGCAGATCGACCGCACGGTCTCGGGATTCCATGCGCGGGTGGTGCAGCACGAATGCGACCACCTGGACGGCGTGCTCTACCCGCAGCGCATCGAGGATCTGCGGCTGTTCGGGTTCGTCGACGAGATGAAGAAGGCGTTCAACGAGCCGCGCGACCCGGAGATGGAGTGAACGATGTCCGCCGAGACGCCGAGCTTCGATCATGAACAGGCACGCGAGGCGATCATCGCCGCCGCCCTGCCGAACGTTCCCTTTGACGGCTGGACGCTCGAGACGCTGCGCCGCGCTGCGGCCGACGCCGGCTACGATCCGCTGACGGCGCTGCGTGTCTTCCCGCGCGGGCCCATCGAGGCGATCGAGGCCTGGGTGACGCAGGCCGACCGGCGCATGCTCGAAGCGCTCGAGCGGCAGGATGGCCCAGGGCTCAAGGTGCGCGAGCGGGTGGCCGCGGCGATCCGCCTGCGCCTGCAGGATCTGGGCCCGCATCGCGAGGCGGTGCGGCGGGCCCTCTCGGTGCTGGCGCTGCCGCACAACGCGCCGCTCGCCGCGCGCCTGGTGTGGGGCACGGTCGACGCGATCTGGTATGCGGCCGGGGATACGGCCACCGACTTCAATTACTACAGCAAGCGCGGGCTGCTCGCCGGCGTCTATAGCGCCACCGTGATGTACTGGCTCGAGGACAAGTCGGAGGGCTTCGCCGACACCTGGAAGTTCCTCGACCGGCGCCTCGCCGAGGTGCTGCGCCTGCCGCAGGCGCTCGGCCGCCTGCGCGAGGGGCTCGGGCGGTTCGCCCGCTTCCCGCGGCCGGGCCGGCCGTTCGCCGCCCGGCGCTGACTACTCGACCTTCGCGCCGGAGACCTTCACGACTTCGGCCCATTTGCGGATTTCGTCGCCCATGAACTTGGCGAACTCGGCCGGCGTCGAGCCGACCGGGGTGATTCCGAGGTCGCGCATGTGGGCCTCGATGTCCGGCTCGCGGACGATCTTCTGCACTTCCTTGGCGAGGATATCGATCACCGGCTGCGGCGTGCCCGCGGGCGCCAGGAGTCCGTGCCAGGCGAGCGCTTCGAATCCCGGCAGGGTCTCGGCGATGGCCGGCACGTCGGGCAGCACGGCCGAGCGCTTCAGGCTCGACACGCCGAGTGCGCGCACCTGGCCGCCGCGCACCGAGGCCAGCGCCGTCGATGTGCCGTTGAACGCGAAATCCACCTGGCTCGTGACGACGGCCTGCGTCACCTCCGAAGCGCCCTTATAGGCGACCGGGGTGATCGAGGTGCCAGACTTCATCTTGAGAAGTTCCATGCCGAGATGGGTCGTGGAGCCGAATCCGGCGGTGCCGTAGGCGAGAGGCTGCGGGGCGGACTTGAGGAGGGCGATCAGGTCGGGGAACGTCTTCGCCGGCAGGCCCGGACGGACGATGAGCAGGCTCGCTTCCCACGACACGAGCGAGATCGGCACGAAATCCTTGAGCGGGTCGTAGGGCAGATGGGGGTAGAGGCTCACATTGATGGCATGCGGGCCGGCGGAGGCGATTTCGAGCGTATAGCCGTCGGGTGTGGCGCGGGCGGCGAGCTCGCTCGCCACGTTGCCGTTCGCACCCGGGCGGTCCTCGACGAAGAAGCGCTGCCCGAGATCCTCGGTCATCTTCTGGGCGAGCAGGCGGCCCACGATGTCGTTGATCCCGCCGGCCGCGTACGAAACGATGATCTTCACGGGGCGGGCCGGGTAGGCGGCGTCGGCCGCACCGGCACCCCTGGCGTTCGCCAACCCCACGACCGCGATGCCCAGCACACCGGCAAGTCGGGCGAGCGCCTGCATCGCTCAGCCCCCCGGGGTCTCTTCTTTGCGCGGCGACAGGCGCGTCACGTGGCCCATCTTGCGGCCGGGGCGCGCCTCGCGCTTGCCGTAGAGATGCAGCTTCGCGTCCGGGTCCTTCAGGATCTCCGGCCAGCGGTTGACCGCATCGCCGATCAGGTTGTCCATCACCGCGTCCGAATGCCGGCGCGGGTTGCCGAGCGGCAGGCCGCAGATCGCGCGCACCACCTGCTCGAACTGGCTGGTCACGCACGCATCGATCGTCCAGTGCCCGGAATTGTGCGGCCGGGGGGCGAGCTCGTTCACGAGGAGGGCGCCGTCGCGACCGACGAACATCTCGACCCCCATGATGCCCACCAGCCCGATCTTCTCGGCGATATGCCGGGCGATCCCCTCGGCGCGCCGCGCGGTCTCGAACGGCACGCGCGCGGGTGCGATCGTCTGCGCGAGGATATGGTTCTCGTGCCGGTTCTCGACCGCGACATAGGAGGCGGTCTTGCCGTCGAGCCCGCGCGCCACGATCGCCGACACCTCGCGCTCGAAGTCGACGAAGCCCTCGAGGATTCCCTGCACCGGTGCCGGCATCGCGTGCGTGAGGCTGTCCCAGGCGCGCCCGAGGTCGGTGTCGGCGCGGATCGGCACCTGGCCCTTGCCGTCGTAGCCCATGCGCGCGGTCTTCAGCACCGAGGGCCGGCCGATCTGCTCCACGGCCGCCATCAGCTCGGCCAGGTTGGCGATCGGGCGATATTTCGCGGTGGCGACGCCGACGCTGTTGACGAAGTCTTTTTCGTGGAGCCGGTCCTGGGTGATGCGCAGGACGTCGGGCGATGGCCGCACCGGGACCTTCGCCGCGAGCTCGACGACCGGCTCGTAGGGGATGTTCTCGAACTCGTAGGTGACCACCGCCACCTGGCTTGCGAACTTGGCCAGCGCCTTGCCGTCGGTGTAGGCGGCAACGGTCTGGGCGTGGGCCACCTGCGCCGCCGGCGCGTCCTTTTCCGGCGAGAAGATGTGGCAGCGATAGCCGAGGGCCGCGGCCGCGAGGGCCGTCATGCGGCCAAGCTGGCCGCCACCGAGCACGCCTATCGTAGAACCGGGCGGAATGACAACAGTCATGCGCGCCGCTTCTTCGGTTTGGCCTCCGGGGCATCCGAAGGCCGCAGGGCCACGCTCGCGGTCTGCCGGTCCCGCCATTTGTCGAGGGCGGCCGCGATCTTCGCATCGGTGAGCGCCAGCACCGAGGCGGCCAGCAACGCGGCATTCACCGCACCGGCGCGGCCGATCGCCAACGTGCCCACCGGAATGCCGGCCGGCATCTGCGCGATGGACAACAGGCTGTCGAGGCCCTTGAGCGTGCGGCTCTCCACCGGCACGCCGAAGACCGGCAGCGGGGTGAGCGAAGCCGTCATGCCAGGCAGGTGGGCAGCACCGCCGGCGCCGGCAATCACCGCCTTGAGGCCGCGATCGCGTGCCGCGGCTGCGTACTCGTACAGCCGGCGCGGCGTCCGGTGCGCGGAGACGATCTTGGATTCATGCGGCACGCCGAGTGCGGCCAATGTGTCAGCCGCGTGACGCATCGTCTCCCAGTCCGACTGGCTGCCCATGACGATGCCGACGAGCGGGCGCTGGCGGCCCGCGGTGCTGCGATTTCGCGCGGTATTGCTTGTCCGGACGCGGGCCATGCCGTGAAACTTCCCCCTCCAGGGCGGCCTCGACCCTGGGCGGGCTCGAGCGGCCGAAGAAGGGGCTTATAAACCAAATTTACGTGTTGGTAGCAAATCGTTAGTATTCTGTTAGCGATGAGTCGCCAAGTGTTGACGGGCGGCCCATCGTGCGGTCCGCACGAACACGAGACGGAATGAAAGTCGGCGACACCAAAGGGGTGGCGAGCTCAGGCCGTCTCTCCGCCACGGACAAGAAAGCGGGCGTGGGCGCTGCCGCCTATGCGCGCGCCGCCGATTCGGCGACCAAGGCGCCGGCACTCTCCGATATCGCCGCCATCCTCGACGTGCCGGAGACGGAATTCACGCCCAAGGTGCGCGGCGCGATCATGGCGCTGATGGCCGAGGTCGAGAAGCTGCGCCGCGACCTTCAGCAGAAAGAGGCGCGCATCGCGCATCTCGAGCAGCTCGCCGACCAGGATCCGCTGACCCCGGTCCAGAACCGGCGCGCCTTCGTGCGCGAGCTCACGCGCATGATGTCGTTCGCCGACCGCTACGACACCGTCTCGAGCATGATCTATTTCGACTTGAACGGCTTGAAGCCGGTCAACGACACCTACGGGCACGCGGCGGGCGATGCCGTCATCGCCTATGTCGCGCGCGTGCTGGTCGAGAACGTGCGCGAGGCCGACGTCGTGGGCCGGCTCGGCGGCGACGAGTTCGGCGTGCTCTTGCCGTACACCGATGAGGGTGGGGCGATGGAGAAGGCGGCGACCCTCGCCGGTGCGGTCGCGGCCAAGCCGGTCGACTGGAACGGTGTCGCGATTCCGGCCTCGGTGTCGTGGGGCGTGCACACGTTCAGAAGCGGGGGCAGCGGCGCGCATCAGGCGCTCGACGCCGCCGCACAAGCGATCGAGGCCGCCGACCGCGCGATGTACGCGCAGAAGAAATATCGCTCGGAAGGGTGAGCTGCGCCGTTAGCTCGGAAAAGCGGCCCTACGCGATGATATCCGGCAGGAGCTGGTTCTCGATCTGCGAGATCAGGTCCTTCAAATGCAACTTGCGCTTCTTGAGGCGCTGAAGCTGAATCTGGTCGAAAGGCTGGCGCTCGGACAGGCGCGCGATCACGTCGTCGAGATCGCGATGCTCGGTCTTCAGTTCGACGAGTCGGCGTCGTAACGCCACGTGCTCGGGGTCGTCCATAGGTACCGCTGAAAACGAGGAGAAGCGGCAGAATCCTACCAGAAAACGCACGCGGCCGCGACCGGCCCGAAAGCCCGGTTCGGCGAGATTTTGAAAGGGACCGAATGAGCAAGCGGATCGGGATCCTCACCAGCGGCGGCGATTGTGCCGGTCTCAACGCCGCCATCCGGGCGGTGGTGCTGCGGGCGGCGGCCCTCGGCTGGACGGTGGTCGGCATCCGCAACGGCACGGCCGGCCTCATGGAGCGCCCGGTGCAGGCCGACGAGCTCGGCTTCGGGGTCACCGATACCGCCGTCATGCGCCAGGGCGGCACGATCCTCGGCACCACGAACAAGGGCGATCCGTTCGCGTTTCCGCTGGCGGACGGCCGCAAGGTCGACCGCTCGGGCGAGGTGATCGAGGGCTATCGCATGCTGCGCCTCGACGCGCTGATCGGGATCGGCGGTGACGGCAGCTTCGCGATCCTGCGGCGGCTGGCCAAACAGGGCGGGATCAACCTCGTCGGCATTCCGAAGACGATCGACAACGATCTCGACATGACCGAGATCTCGCTCGGCTTCACCACGGCGGTCGAGGTGGCCACCGAAGCGCTCGACAATCTGCAGCCGACCGCGGCAAGCCACAGCCGCGTCATGCTGCTCGAGGTCATGGGCCGCGACGCGGGGCACATCGCCCTCTCGGCCGGGATCGCCGGCGGCGCCGACATCGTGCTGATCCCGGAGATCCCGTGGCGGCTCGATTCCATCAAGGCGAAGATCGAGGCGGTGAAGGCGCGCGGGCGCAACTTCGCCCTGGTGGTCGTCTCCGAGGCCGTGCGCACGGCCGAAGGGGCAGCCGCCAACGTCGCCTATGCGGGCGGGCAGGTGCGCTATGGCGGGATCGGCCACTACTTCGCCGACGAGATCACGCGGCTGACCGGGGCCGAGACGCGCGTGACCCAGCTCGGTCACGTGCAGCGCGGCGGCCCGCCGATGGCGCGCGACCGCCTGCTCGCCGGCGCCTTCGGCATCAAAGCCGTCGAGCTGATCGCCGCGGGCCAGTTCGACCGCATGGTGGCGCTGTGGAACCGCGAGGTGATCGACGTGCCGCTCGGCGACGCGATCCAGCATCCGCACGTGGTCGATCCGAACGGCCCCTTGGTGCGCACCGCGCGCGGGCTCGGAATATGCCTGGGCGACTAGAGCCGTTTGATGCGCCCGGGGGCCGGTTAGGCGCGCACGGCCGCTTGACTCTTATCCACAGCCTTGGATAGAAATTTTTCAACGCACCGAGTTGGACAGGGACGATCGAAAAAAGAATTAACGGGGCCACCCCACGGGGTGGCCCTTAATTTTTCGGCCAGTGGCGGCTACGCGCGAGCCGGGTCACAATAAGCCCCATGCCACCCCCGGATCCGAAGTTCTTCAAGTTCGACACCCTGAGCCTGCACGCGGGCCAGCACCCCGATCCGCTGACCGGGTCCCGCGCCGTGCCCATCTATCAGACGACGTCCTACGTGTTCCCCGACGTCGACACGGCGGCCTCGCTGTTCAACCTGGAGCGGCCGGGGCACATCTACACGCGCATCTCCAACCCCACCGTATCGGTGCTCGAAGAGCGCATCGCAGCCCTGGAGGGGGGTGTGGGCGCCGTGGCCACGGCGAGCGGACAGGCGGCCCTGCATCTGGCGGTGGCCACCTTGATGGGGCAGGGCGGTCACATCGTGTCGTCGGCCTCGATCTACGGCGGCTCGCACAATCTCTTCGCCCACACCCTGCCGCGCTTCGGGATCACGACGAGCTTCGTCAACCCGCGCGATCCGCAGGCGTTCCGGGCGGCGATCAGGCCCGAGACTCGCGTGGTGTATGGCGAGGTGCTGGGCAATCCGGGCCTCGAGGTGCTCGACATCGCCGCCGTGGCCAAGGTGGCGCATGAGGCGCACCTGCCTCTCCTCATCGATTCGACCTTCGCGACGCCCTATCTCTGCCGGCCGTTCGAATGGGGGGCCGATCTCGTGCTCCACTCGGCCACCAAGTGGCTGGGCGGGCACGGTGTCGCGATCGGCGGCGTGCTGGTCGATGGCGGCCGGTTCGACTGGGAGGCGTCGGGCAAGTTTCCGACCCTGACCGAGCCCTATGCGGGCTATCACGGCCTCGACTTCGCCGAGGAGTTCGGCACCCAGGCCTTCATCATGCGCGCTAGAGTCGAGGGCCTGCGCGATTTCGGCGCCTGCATGAGCCCGGCGAACGCGTTCTATATCCTGCAAGGTGTCGAGACCCTGCCGGTGCGCATGAGCCGGCACGTCGAGAACGCTCGCCGGGTCGCTGCGTTTCTCGCCGCCTCCGAGGAGGTGGCGTGGGTGAATTCGCCCGAGCTTGCAAACCACCCCGACCGGGCGTTGGCCGAGAAGATGCTGCCGCGCGGCGCGGGCTCGATCGTGAGCTTCGGCATCAAGGGCGGGCGCGCCGCCGGCCGGCGCTTCATCGAGGCGCTGCGCGTCTTCTCCCACCTCGCCATGGTGGGGGACGCCAAGTCGCTGGTCATCCATCCGGCCAGCACCACGCACCAGCAGATGGATGCGGCCGCGCTGGCCGCGGCGGGCGTGGGCGAAGAGATGGTGCGGCTCTCGGTCGGCCTCGAGGACGCGGGCGATTTGATCGACGATCTCGGCCAGGCGCTGCGCGCCGCGCGCAAGGGGGCGTCGTGAATCTCACCGTCGACGGCCGCAGCGTGTTCGCATCGACCGGCGGCCGCGACTTCGATCCCGAGCGGCCGGTCGTCGTGTTCCTGCACGGCGCCGGCTTCGACCACACCGCCTGGATGCTGCAGGCGCGCTACTTCGCGCATCACGGCCGTGCGGTGCTGAACGTGGATCTGCCCGGCAACGGCCGCTCGGAGGGGCCGCCTTTGCCTGGCATCGCCGACATGGCGGCCTGGACGGAAAAGCTGCTCGATGCCGTGCGCGCCCCGAAGGCCGCCCTGGTCGGCCATTCGATGGGCGCGTTCGTGGCGCTCGAATGTGCGGCGCAGGCACCGGCGCGGGTGTGGGCGTTGGCGCTCCTGGGCATCGCGGCCCAGATGCCGGTGCATCCGGATCTTCAGCGCGCCGCGGAATCATCCGACCACGCGGCCCTCGACCTGATCGCATCGTGGGGCTACGGCCGTTGGGCGCATCTCGGCGGCTCGCGCGTGCCCGGCCTGTGGATGATGGGCTCGGGCCTGCGGCTTCTCGAGCGCACGCCGCTGGGCGCGCTCGCCGCCGCACTCGCCGCCTGCAACGCCTACAAGGGAGCCGTCGACGCCGCGGCCCAGGTTCTCTGTCCGACCCTGCTGCTGCTGGGCGAGATCGACCGCATGACCCCGCCCACCGGGGCGCGCGAGCTTGCCACGCGTATTGCTGATGCTCGCACGGTCATCCTGCCGCACGCCGGCCACATGATGATGATCGAGCAGCCCGACGAGACGATCGCGGCGCTGGCGGAGATCATCTGAAGAGAAAAGGCGCGGGAGAAAATCTCCCGCGCCCTGGTCTGAGACCCGAAGATGAGGGGCTTAGGCCGCCCTGGCTTCGAGCTTGGCCTTCGGTGCGCCGGTCTCGACCTTGATGGTGCGCGGCCGCTTGGCCTCCGGCACCTCGCGGACGAGGTCGACATGGAGCAGCCCGTTCAGCAGCTGCGCGCCGGCCACCTTGATGTGGTCCGCGAGCTGGAAGCGGCGCTCGAACGCGCGGCCGGCGATGCCGCGATAGAGGTACTCGGTCTTCTCGTCGGCGGGCTTCGCCTTGCCGGAGACGACCAGCATGTTGTCCTGCGCCACGATGTTCAGGTCATCCTCGCCGAAGCCGGCGACCGCCATCGTGATGCGATAGGCGTCCTCGCCCGTCTTCTCGATGTTGTAGGGCGGATAGCTCGAACCCTCATCGACCAGCGCCTGGTCCAGAAGCTGGCCCAGCCGGTCGAAGCCGATGGTCGAGCGGAAAAGGGGGGAAAAATCGAAGGTCGTCATGGCCACATTCTCCATTGAGCAACATGGTTAAATTCAGGCCCACCACATGGTCGGACCCTACGGTCGTAAGGCGGGTCCCCGAGGGGCACCCACGAAACATGAGATAATTTCGTGACTTCCCGCCTTCAAGGGGGTGGGGTGGGCGAAAAACACCTTCCATTAACAATATCTTGGCAAGCTTTTGGCAAAGCTGCATTTTGCCGCCGGGCCGATCCCTGCGGCTGAACCACGCCCAGCACGAACGAACACACGACCCGGCCTCTCATGGAAACCGCCACGCGCTTTTTCGGCAAAACCTACGATGAGACGATGTCGCTGCTTCTGGCCTCGCGGGACTACCTCGCGGCGGCGCAGCCGGCGGACGCCATCGGCCTCAAGCCGATCGATCGCCTGCGGGTGAATTGCGAGGCGATGCGGCTAACCACCCGGCTCACCCAGATCATGGCGTGGCTGCTGGCGCAGCGCGCGGTCTTCGCCGGCGAGATGGGACGGGCCCAGGCGGCGAGCGACGAGTTCCGCCTCTCGGCGGATGCGGTGTGCATGGCCGAGAGCGACGATATGACCGAGCACGTCCTGCCGGTGCGCCTGCGCGAGCTGCTCGAGGAGAGCCGCCGGCTCTATGTGCGCGTGGCCCGCCTCGACGAGCTCAGCCGGCGCGCCGCCGCCGAAGGCGCCTAGCTTCCAAACGGCCTCGCTTCTAAACGAATGGGCGCCCCCAAACGCAAAGGGCGCCGCAAGCGGCGCCCTTTGATGTCGTGCGGACGAAGCCGCTTACTTCTTGGCTTCTTCCTTTTTGCCCTCGTCCTTCTTGGCTTCGGGCTTCGCGTCCGACTTAGCAGCCTCGGGCTTGGCGTCCTTGGCCTTTTTCTCGGCCTTCTCGGGCTTCGGCGCCTTGGGCTTGGCCTGGGCCGGAGCCTGCGGGGCCGCCTTCGGCACCGGCGCCTTGAAGTTCCCGAAGCGCTTGTTGAACTTCGCCACCTGGCCGCCGGAATCGACCAGCCGGTGCTGGCCGGTCCACGCCGGATGCGTCTTCGGGTCGATGTCGAGATGCAGCGTGTCGCCCGGCTTGCCGTAGGTCGACCGCGTCTTGAACGAGCTGCCGTCGGTCATCGTGACGGTGATCTCGTGGTAATCGGGGTGGATGCCCTGTTTCATGACGGGTCGCCTTAAAGGAATTGGGTCGCGTGGGAAGGCGGGCTTATAGCCCAGGCATATAGCCGGGATCAAGACCAGCCTTTTCCGCGCGATATCAACATGCTACGGGTCACCCCAGATCCGAGGGACAGCAAAATGGACGACAGCGCATTCGAAAGCCTGGCCGAGGCGACCCTGGAGCGCCTGGCGGAGCAGATCGAAGAGGCCCTGGGCGAGGTGGACGTCGAGCTGCGCGGCGGCATTCTCACCTTGGAGCTCGAGGATGGACGAGCCTACGTGATCAACAAGCACGCGCCGAACCGCCAGATCTGGCTGTCCTCGCCGGTCTCGGGGGCGGCGCATTTCGACCACGACCCCCAGGCCGGCGTGTGGCGCTCGACGCGCAGCGAGGCCCAGCTCCATTCGCTGCTGGCGGCCGAGCTGTCCGAGTTGACGGGACAGCCCGTCGAGCTCGACTAGCACATGACCGCGTCTGCGCCTTCGCCCGCCCGGCGGGACTATCGCGCGCTGCGCCGGCTGGTCGGGTTCGTGCGTCCGTATCGTCTGCAGGTAACCGCAGCACTTGCAGCACTGGTCGTGGCCGCCGGCACGGTGCTCGTCTTCGGAGCTGGCCTGCGCTGGCTCATCGACCGCGGCTTCGCCGCCGGCGATCCGGCCCTGCTCGACAAGGCGCTGATCGGGCTCTTGGCGGTCATCGTGCTGCTGGCGGTCTCGATGTACGGGCGCTCGTATCTCGTGTCGTGGCTCGGCGAGCGCGTGACCGCGGACATCCGGCGGGCCGTGTTCGAGAACCTGGTGCGCCTGTCGCCGGGATTCTATGAGACGACGCGCACCGGCGAGGTGCTGTCGCGCCTGTCGACCGACACCACGGTCGTGCAGACGATCGTGAGCTCGTCGGCCTCGCAGGCGCTGCGCAACATTCTCCTGTTCGTGGGCGGCACGGTGATGATGGCCGTGACCTCGCCCAAGCTCACCGGCCTCGTGTTCGTCGTGGTGCCGCTCGTCGTCTCCCCCATCATCGTCTTCGGGCGCCGCGTGCGCGGCCTGTCGCGCGAGAGCCAGGACCGCCTCGGCGACGCGGGCGCCGACATCGACGAGACCCTGAACGCCATCCGCACGGTCCAGGCATTCAACCGCGAGGCGGCGGATGCCGCGCGCGTGGGGCAGCGCATCGAAGCTGCGTTCGAGGCGGCGCTCAGCCGCTCGCGCGCCCGCTCGCTGCTCGCCGCCGTCGTGATCCTCCTGGTGTTCTCCGCGGTCGGCGCCATCTTGTGGATCGGCGGGCACGATGCGATCGCCGGACGCATCTCGGCCGGGCAACTCTCCGCCTTCGTCTTCTATGCGGTGGTGGTGGCGGGCTCGGTCGGCATCATCAGCGAATTCACCGCCGACGTGCAGCGCGCCGCCGGTGCCGCCGAGCGGCTGTTCGAGCTTCTCGATGCGCGGCCGCAGGTGGCGGCACCGCCGGACCCGGTGAGGCTGCCCTCGCCGGCGCGCGGCGCCATTGCGTTCGAGAGCGTGTCCTTCCGCTATCCCTCGCGCCCCGAGCAGTTGGCGCTCGCGGAGTTCAGCCTCGCCATATCAGCGGGCGAGCGCATCGCCCTCGTCGGCCCGTCGGGGGCCGGCAAGACGACGGTGTTCAATCTCCTGCTGCGGTTCTACGACCCGGACTCCGGGACGGTGCGCCTAGATGGAGTCGACCTTCAGCGCGCGGACCCGGCGGAGATCCGGGCGCGGATTGGCCTCGTGGCGCAGGACGCCACGATCTTCGCCGCTGATGTGATCGACAATATCCGCTATGGACGTCCCGGGGCGACGGACGCGGAAGTCCGCCGGGCGGCGGACGCTGCGGCGGCGACGGAGTTTGTCGAGCGTCTGCCGCAGGGTTACCGCACATATCTCGGCGAGCGCGGCGTGCGCCTCTCCGGCGGCCAGCGGCAGCGTATCGCGATCGCGCGGGCGCTCCTGCGCGACCCCGCCGTGCTTCTCCTCGACGAGGCGACGAGTGCGCTCGACGCGGAGAGCGAGCGCCTCGTCCAGCAGGCCCTCGACCGCGTGATGGATGGCCGCACGGTGCTCATCATCGCGCACCGCCTCGCCACCGTACTTAAGGCTCAGCGGATCGCCGTGCTCGACCACGGCCGCCTCGTCGCCCTCGGTGACCACGCGGCGTTGCTGCGGCAGGGCGGACTCTACGCCCGCCTCGCGGCGCTGCAGTTCGTCGATCCCGCTGCCTGACGCTCCGTTCCCTGAAGATTGCATCTGCCCTGGCCTCGAACTTGCGGCCATCGAACGTACTCCTGAACGCAACATCGTAATGCCCGCCCTCAACGTGTCAGCGACCACGCACCGGAGGGCTGGCGGCACGCGCGCTCCGATGTCTCCTGCGCGCGCCCGTTTATATCTGTGGTCGTACTGTACTCGCGGCAATAGACGCCACGGTCAGTCCGGTAAGTCTGCGTTGCGATTACGGTATAAGTGAGGCTGTTGTTGGAGTTGCGCCACAGGACCTGCTGGCGGTCCGGCGCGTACTCCAGCACGTTGCTCACGCACTCCTGGTCGGCCTCGTCCATCTTGGCGCCGATGGCGCTGCCGACCAGAAGGCTGGTGGCGGGTACGAGTCCGTCCTTGAGGTCCTGCGCTACCGTCGCGCGGTCGCAGAAGCCGCGATCGATGCCATAGGGGACGAGTTGGAGCTTGTAGCTGGCCGCGGCCTTGCCGTTGGGCGGCACTGCGAGCGGGCGTGACGACCACGAGGCCGGGCCGTCGGAGACCAGATGGCTGAGCGGCTCGGCCAGCGCCAATGCCAGGCCCAGCGCAAGACCGAGCCCGACGACTTCCCTGGAAAAGCGGGCTCCCAACACGGCGGTCACTCCCGAGCCGGACAAGGACCTGGTCGGGCCCCGAGGGGCCCGACCAGGCGACGGATGCAGCGACGTTGGCTGTCGGGGGCGCCGCTACCTCCGCCAAGGCTTAAGAACAATTCAGTTGACACCAAGGTTCACGTCGTTTGCGGATCTTCCGAGGTTCCGAAAACTCAGTGTGTCAGGGCGCCGGTGGCCGCACCGGCGCCGGCGCCGATGGCGCCCAGCACCCAGGGATTGGCACCGGTCACCAGTCCGAGACCGACGCCCGCCGCCGTGCCGATCGCACCTCCGCTCAGCGCCCGCTGCTGCTGGTGATTCATGTGATCGCAGCCGGCCACGGAGACACCGACCGACCCAAGAGCAGCCAATAGAACCATCGTTCGGCTCACCTTCATCAACGCGGACATGATCCGCCCCTCGTCTTGGTTGCGGGGGCCGCTGTCGAGAGCGGCGACGCGCCGGCGTCCTTACCTGTGGAAGGTATTTCTGTGCCGCGCGCCGCAGTAAATCTCGTCCGCTTTACTGACTAAATCAACACAAGGAGGAATTTATTACACGCGTCTATTTCTTGCCTACTTTATGTCACAGGATTATCACGCCGTATTATTGTATGGGACGCGGGGCGGCATCGAAAGTCGAGCCAAGTCAACGGCTTCGGAATGTCCGTCCGCGCGAATAGGGTTGGGCCCAGCCGGGCAGGCTGTTAAGATTGTGAGGGGCATCGGACGCCGACGGATCACATGTGCTGCGCCTTCTTCCATCGGCTCGCGCTTCGAGTCGTGCTCGCATCGGTCGCCGCCGCGATGGTCGCGGGATGCGACACCTTGTTCGAGCCGGCGCCGCCGGCCGCGAGTCCGGCGCCGCCAGCACCTCCTCCCGAACCTCCGCGGGCCGTCCATGTGATCCCGCCGCCGCCTCGGCCGGCTCCGCCCCCGCCCGCCGAGATCAGGCTCGTGGGCCTGAGCGAGGACGAGGTCCAGGCGCTGCTCGGGCCGCCGGCCACGGCCGCCGACCAGCCGCCGGCCAAGGTCTGGCAGTACCGTGCGGGCAATTGCGCCGTGGATGTCTATTTCTACCTGGACGTTGGCAGGAATGCCTTTTATGCCTTGCACTACGATAGTGCTGCCCCCACCTCACCGGGGTCTCCTGTCCCAGCTACGGTGAGTGCCCATGATGCAGCCGACCGTTGCCTCACTCGCGTCTATAATGCCCACCGTGACCACTGACACCCCCGACACGATCGCCATCATCGATGACGATCCGTTGATGCGCCGCACCATGGCGGCAAACCTCGAAGATGCGGGCTTCCGCCCGGCGTCGTTCGAGGGGGGGCGGGCGGCGCTCGACTATTTCTCGGGCGGCGGCCTCGCGGCGGCGATCCTGCTCGACTGGCAGATGCCCGACGTCGACGGGCCCGAAGTGCTGCGCCAGCTGCGCGCCAACGGCCATCAGGTGCCGGTGATCTTCCTCACCGGCCACAACCAGCCGATCTACGAAGAGGCGGCGCTGGCTGGCGGTGCGGTCGATTTCGTCGACAAGTCGCGCAGCTTCTCGATCATCCTGCAGCGCCTCAAGCTGGCGCTCGCCGGGGCCAAGGGCGGCCCCGCGGCCGCGGCCAGCGCCGACACCCCGGGCATCACGTTCGACAACGACAGCGCGCGGGCGTTCTGGCAGGCCAAGCAGCTCGACCTCACCTTGACCGAGTTCAAGGTCGTGAAGCTCCTGGTGGCGAAGGCGGGCCGCGACGTGTCCTATCGCGAGATCTACGACCTCGTGCGCGGCGAAGGCTTCCAGGCCGGTGCCGGCGAGGAGGGCTATCGTGCCAACGTGCGGGCGATCGTGAAGCGCATCCGGCAGAAGTTCCGCGACGTCGATGCGACCTTCGAGGCGATCGAGAACTACCCGGGGTTCGGCTACCGCTGGTCTGATGGTGGCGGACAGCAGCAGTCCTGAAGCCTCGATCAATGGCGGTCGTGCTGGGTTTGGAGCGCTCCGGCGTTCGCTCGTCGTCCGCCTCTTCGTCCTGCTGCTGATCTTCATCGCCGTCCCGGTCGTCCTTTACGCGCAGTTCCAGTCCGCGGACCGCGACCGGCAGGAGATCCTGCTCAACGCGATCCGCGAAAAAGGTGTCATCATCAGCCGCGTGCTCGAGCCCGAGCTGTCGCGCGCCGACGCGATCCCGCGCGTGGGCCTGGGCGAGCTGCTTGGGCGCTATCAGTCCGACAGCGTAAGCCTCAAGCTCCTCTACCATCCCAACACGCCGCGCGATGCGGGCTTCTTCTACGTCGCTTCGGCCCCGCCGGTGACCACGGACGCGCTGGAGGTCGAGCGCAAATACCTGGTCGATGCGGGCATCCTCGACCGCATCCAGCGCAGCTGCGACGGCAATCTGCCGCTCGCCTCGCGCATCGACCTGCCGGGGGGGCCGTCGGAACTCCTCACCTCGATCGCCCCGGTGCAGACCAAGAGCGGCTGCTGGGCGCTCGTGATCTCGAGCCTCCTGACCGCGACCAGCGACCGCGCGCTAGGCCGTCCCTACTGGCAGTCGCCGGAGGTCCAGGTCGCCGCCCTGATCTACCTGGCGCTGGCCCTCTTCGTGCTTCTGCTGTTCTTCGATCTGTGGCGCAGCCTCCTGCGCTTCGGCCGCATGGCGCGCGCGATCCGGCGCAATTCCGACGCGGCGCGCTTTGCCGACCGCAACGACATCCCAGAGCTGCAGCCGGTCGCGACCGAGTTCGACCGCCTCGTCGACACCTTGCGCGATTCGGCCGCCAGCATCCGCCGCGCCGCCGAGGATTCGGCGCATGCCTTCAAGACCCCGCTGGGTGTCATCCGCCAGGCGCTGGAGCCGTTGCGCCGCAAGATGACCGGCGACGAGCGCGGCGCGCAGTCCGTCGAGGCGATCAACCTGGCGCTCGAGCGTCTCGACGGTCTGGTGCAGACGACCCGCCGCCTCGACCACGCGGCCGCCGACCTGCTCGATCCGCCGCGCGAGCGCGTCGACTTGAGCGCTCTCCTGCGCGGTCTCGTCAGCGGCTATCGCGCCGGCCTCACCCCGCCCGGGCCCAGGCTCATCGACGTGATCGAGGATGGCGTGGTGGTCGTGGGCGGCGAGGAGCTGATCGAGACGGTGGCCGAGAATGTCATCGACAACGCGCTGTCCTTCACCACCCCCGGCGGCGAGGTGCGGGTGAGCCTCAAGCGCTGGCGCGACGTGGCCGTGTTCACGGTCGACGACGAAGGCCCGGGCGTGCCGCCCGACCGCCTCGACAAGATCTTCGAGCGCTACTACTCCGACCGCCGGGCCGCCCCGCATCCGCCCGTCCCCGGCGGCGTCGGTAATTTCGGCGTCGGCCTGTGGATTGTGCGCCGCAACGTCGAGGCCATGAACGGCCGCGTGCGCGCCCTCAACCGCTCGGGCGGCGGATTCCGCATGGAGATCGAGCTCCGCTGCGCATGATCTGAGCCCGGTGTCCGTCCGTGACTCAAGCGGACAGGTTCCCGTCATCGCAGCGGACTTTCGGAGGAAGACGTTCGGCGCCGTTGCGCGCATCGCGCCCGGACGAACATCTCCTCACATCTGCCCGCGCTGCGCCCCCCGATGCGCCGACGGGCAGATGACAAGCAAACGCAAGGGAAGGAGGAGACGAATGATCAGACTGTCGACCGTGGCAGCCATCGCTGCCACGGCTCTGTTCGCGGCCGCATCGGCGGCAAGCGCCGAGGAAAACGACTTCCACTTCTACACGAAGGATCCGAGGGCATCCGGGCAGCGCGCCTACACGCCGGCGCCCAAGGCGAAATCCTCGCCGACCTATTCACCGTATACGCCGCTGCCGTCCGGCTCGGTGGCGCAGGCGCCGCAGCAGAACTCCACGCAACCCAACTCGCAAAGCAACTCGCAGTCGCGCAAGTAGAGCCGAGCGGCCCGGCCTCGACGGCGCTGGCGTGCCTTTTGTTCCGGGACACGCCAGCCCCTGCGCGCGCATCCGTGCACAGATTGGCACGGTACCGCAGCCAAAGTCGTAGTCCTTTTTTCCGTGTGCTCCGTGCCGCAATTCGGCCCGAATGCGGTGCCATGCTGTGCTAACAATGGTCCCTTATTGGCGTCATCTTATCGAAGAAGCGGCTCGCGCGGCCGCAGGCCTCCGTTGGCATGTCCCGGAGACGATCATCGGCCAACCCGTGCCGGCGGTGTTCCCCTCGTCCGAAGTCGCCGCGGTCAGCGCTTTCGCGATCGCTCTTCTGGTCCTCATGTTCGCGCGGATCGGGCGATCCTGACCGGCTCTTGTCCCGCCGACGCTCGCAGCGGAGATGACGCTCCACGCGTCAGATTCGGGCGGTCGTTCCCATCCACAGCGCTCCATGAGCGAGATGCCGCCGTCATGAGCGATGGCGTATCCGGCCCGCACATTTTTGATTGCGGATCCACGTCGCGCCCGAGGCGAACATCGTGCGAATGTGAAATCCATCATGAATGATTCTTCCATCGCCGGGCCCCCCACGGCAGCTGTCGACGAAAAGCTCGCAAGCCTCGGGTTGTTCCGATTGTCGCTGCTGGCCGTGGTCGTCGGCGTCGTGACCGGGTTCGGCGCCGTGGTGTTTCGGCTGCTCATCGGACTCATCCACAACGTCTTCTTTCTCGGCCAATTCACGGCCTTCTACGACGCCAATCGCTTCACCCCGCCAAGTCTCTGGGGCGCCGGAGTCATCCTGGTCCCGGTCCTGGGCGGTCTCGCCGTCACCTTCCTGGTCCAGAATTTCGCGCCGGAGGCGCGCGGCCATGGCGTGCCCGAGGTCATGGACGCGATCTACTACAAGGAAGGGATGATCCGCCCGGTCGTCGCCGCCATCAAATCTCTCGCGTCTGCGTTCTCGATCGGTACCGGGGCTGCGGTCGGCCGCGAGGGACCGATCATCCAGATCGGCTCCTCGCTGGGGTCCACCTTGGGCCAGATCATCGCGATGACCCCGGGACAGCGCATCACGCTGGTCGCGGCCGGGGCAGGAGCAGGCATCGCCGCCACGTTCAACACGCCGATCGGGGGCGTGATGTTCGCGGTCGAGCTGATGCTGCCGGAGGTCAGCGTGCGCACGTTCCTGCCGGTCGCGTTGGCCACCGGTACGGCCACGTATATCGGCCGGCTGTTCCTCGGCGTGGCGCCGGCATTCCACGTGCCCGCCCTCGTGCCGGTGGCCGATCCTGTGTCGTCGGCTGTGGCGCTCGTCCTCTATGGGGTGCTCGGCGCCCTGGTCGGCCTGGCAGCGACCGCTTTCATCCGCGGGCTGCATCTATGCGAGGACGCATTCGATCACATCGCCAATCCCTATGTGCGTCACGCCGTCGGCATGCTCGGCATCGGCGTCCTGATGTACGTCCTCATGCGCAACTTCGGTCACTACTATGTCGAGGGAGTCGGTTACGCGACCGTGCAGGACATCCTGCAAGGCGGTTTGACAGCGGGCGCGCTGATGGCGCTTCTCTTCGTCTGCAAGCTCGCGGCGACCTCAGTCAGCCTCGGCTCGGGGGCATCCGGCGGCATCTTCTCGCCCTCGCTCTATATGGGCGCCACCGTGGGCGGCGCGTTCGGCGGGCTTGTCGAGACCCTTCACGTGCTGCCCGCGGCCAGTATCCCCGGCTTTGCGATCGTGGGCATGGCCGCCATGGTGGGCGGCGGCACCGGTGCGGCGATGACCGCGGTCACTATGATCTTCGAGATGACGCGCGACTACAGCCTGGTCATGCCGATGATCGTGGCCGTCGCGATCAGCATCGGCATCCGCCGCGTTCTGTCGCGCGAGAACATCTACACCGCCAAGCTGGTCAGCCGCCGCCACTTCATTCCCAAGGCGCTGCACGCCAACATGTTCCTGATCCGCCATGCGAGCGACGTCATGGATCGCGATGTCATGGTCCTGCCGGCCGAGCTGCGGTTCGATGAGTTCCTGCGCCGCCCCGATCTCGCGGGCAAGCTGCAGCACGTGGTCGTGGTCAAGGACGATCGGATCGTCGGCGTCCAGCGCGTGAACGCGGCCCTCCGCCACGGCCTCGGCCAGGCGCAGACCGGGGCGACGCTGGGCGATGTCGCGCGGCACGATTTCATTATCGCGCGCGCCGAGGACATCGTCTTCGATGTGATCTCCCACATGTGGCGCGCCAAGGCGATCATGGCCGTGGTGGTGAGCGGCCACGATCCGTCGCCGCGGGGCAGCCAGGTCGTCGGCGTGATCTCGAAAGAACATGTCGCGGATTCGGTCGCGGAGAGCATCAAGACGTACAGCTGAGCCGCCACGCGCGACGTGCGAAAAATCGCCGCACCGGGATGAGGAGGTGCCGAAATGCCTGTGTCTTGCCCAGACTGCCGGTGGCCGCGCGAGCTCGAGGAGCGCGGGCCGGCCGAAGACCCCGCAATCCTTCTGACCGGAACGGCCTATGTCGGCGCGTGCTCAATCCAGGTGGTGGCCATCCGCATCGATCCGAACAGCGGCCGGATCCCGGATTACAAGCCAGGCGTTCCCCGCGGCGCCTATGCCGACAGCCGCCTGGACGTCGTGCTCGACGTGCTTCTGGACGGCCTGGATTACATTGCAAGCGAACTCGACGACGTCCTGGGTGAGGACCGGCCCAGTACGCTCCCATTGAGCGGAGGCGTTTACCGCCTCTGTGCTCTCCCTGCGATGTTCAAAGCATAGCTGGCGAGAAGCGGCCGACGGACGGCCGCCGCGCGGGCGAACCCTGCGCGGCGGCCCCCGGCGCTCAGGCCGCGCCGGTCACCGGGTCGATCACGGTGCGGACCTCGCTGATCCTGGTCGCCGGAAATCCGCTCAGCCGCGCGTGCTCGCGCACGGCGGCTTCGCTCTCGGCCAGGTAGACGCAGAACGTCTTGTCGTCCGCCAGGTACGAGTGCAGCCACTGGGCCTTGCCGGCGAGCTTTGCCAGGGCTCCGTTGGACGTTTCGGCCGCGTCCTTGAGCTGTTGCCCGTTCAGGCTGCCGACGCCCGGGATGTCCCGCTCGATCACATAACGCTTCATGTCTTTCTCCGTGTGGTGCCACGAGGAACCGCCCTCGTGAATGCGTGGGAGTGTGGCCGCGCCGGGGCCGGGCCGGCCAGTCCAGGAAGTGTACGGGATGCTGCCGCGCTGCCGCGTCTAGCCGCGCGATTCCGCGTCCGCGCCCGAAAGGTCCGGTACATTATCTGGACTTGTGCCGGGCCCGGCCCGCGCGCCACAGTCCACCGGAGACACCGACATGAGCGCCCGCAGCACCCCGAGCAGCATCTATGGCCAGTTCTGCCCCGTCGCGATGGCGGCCGAAATCGTCTGCTCGCGCTGGACGGCGCTGGTCTTGCGCGAGCTCCTGGCCGGCAGCACCCGGTTCAACGACCTCAGGCGCGGCGTGCCCCGCATGTCGCCGACCCTGTTGTCGCGGCGCCTCAAGGAGCTGGAACATGCGGGCGTGATCGCGGTGAAGCGCGCCGGCCCGGGTGTAGCCGAATACAGGCTCACCGAGGCCGGCGAAGAGCTGCGCGGCGTCGTCGAATCGCTCGGTAGATGGGGGCAGCGGTGGTTCGAGTCCTCGCTGTCGCTCAAGAACCTCGATGCATCGCTGCTCATGTGGGACATGCGCCGCAACCTCGTGCCGGCGCCGCTGCCCGACCGCCGCTGCACGGTGAAGTTCCTGTACCCGGAGGTGCGGCCCAGCCACCGCGCGTGGTGGCTGGTCGTCGACGACGCGGGCGTCGATTTGTGCCGGTCGGATCCGGGCTACGAGGTCGACCTCTACGTCCAGGGGTCGCTGCGCAGCATGACGGCCATCTGGATGGGGCATTCGACCTTGAGCGCGGAGATCACCGCCGGCCGCATCGACGTGTCCGGCCACAAGGGCATCGCCCGCTCGATGCAGCAATGGCTCGGGCTCAGCCCGTTCGCCAAGGAGAAGCGGCGCGGATCCGCCTAAGTGAGGCGCCCGGCGGCACGTTTGCGGACAGCGGCGAGACAAATCCTGACGGCACCTTGAGGCGGGCTTCAGGCCCGCTTGATTTTCGTGTCCGCGGCCATTGCGAGGCTACACACCGGGGACGAACCTGATTAGGGTCGCGCGACCTTGCGCAACTCAAAGGTGTGCGGCGATGACGTGGACGACGATTCTGCGGAGCCGGGCTTCCGGCTGGACGATCCTGGTGCGCCTCCTCGTGGGGCTGGTGGTGTTCTTCCCCGAAGGCATCCAGAAGCTGGCGTTCCCGGAGGCCCTCGGGGCCGGGCGCTTCGCCGCCATCGGCATTCCCTATCCCGAGCTGATGGGCCCCTTCGTCGGCGTGGTGGAGACGATCTGCGGCGCCTTGATCATCGCCGGCCTCTTCACGCGCCTCGCGGCGGTCCCGCTCCTGGTCATCATGGTCGTGGCGATCGTGTCCACCAAGGTGCCGATGTGGCTCGGCCACGATGTCTGGATCTTCCACGTGGCGAAGATGTCGCGCTACGGCTTCTGGAGCATGCTGCACGAAGCGCGCGCCGATCTATGCATGTTCCTGGGGGCGCTCTACCTGCTGATCGAAGGCTCCGGCGCGTGGTCGCTCGACGCCCGTCTGGCCAGGCCGCGGGCGCGGCCCGCGATGGTGGTCGCCTAGGCCACCCCGGACCCGGCGAGACCGGGCCCTCATTTCCTCATTCGTCACGGCCTGCCCTGAGTTGAAGGACGGGAGAGATCTGCAATGTCCGCAGGACGAGCACGCGGCGCTGTTGCCGCGATCCACGACGACCACACGACCGGGGCGGCGTCCGCCCGCGAATGGGCGAACCGGCTGATCTGGTTCCGGCGTTTCCGCGGCCTCAAGCAGCTGGCCCTGGCGCAGCTCCTCGAGGTCGATCAAGCGACGGTGTCGCGCTGGGAGCGCGGGCAAAGCGTCCCCCATCTCCGCGGCCGCCAGCGTCTGCGCGACCTCTTGCGGGCCACGACCGGCGACGACGCGCTGCTGAAGCACGCCATCGCCGCCGCCATCGGCGAAGTCGTGCTGTCCAGCTCCGAGGACGTCGTCATCGCGGCATCCCGCGCCTACGCGGCCGCGAACGGCATCACCGCCGATGAGATCGCCGGCAAGTCGCTGCGGCCGACATTCATCGGCGACAGCCGGCACGCCTGGCAGGCGATCCACGGCCACGGCTTCTTCAACGGCGACGTCGCCTCGGCGACGGTGTTTCTGCGCGTGCTGCGGCTGTGCGGCGGCCCGGAGTGGCGCTGCGTGAAAGCGGTCTGCGTGCCGGTGCGCCTGTCGAACGGGTGCCTTGCCGTTCGCGGCGAATGGGCGGGCCTGACCGAGGGCGAGT
>Ga0335071_10000967_pt1 | contig 30978 bp, 21 predicted proteins | sample Lox_Sample_15_FD_206724 | JGI IMG/M metagenome (GOLD analysis project Ga0335071, IMG submission 206724) | Soil microbial communities from Loxahatchee National Wildlife Refuge, Florida, United States - Lox_Sample_1.5 | ecosystem: Environmental > Terrestrial > Soil > Wetlands | place: USA...
CCCCAATCCAACCAAATCTCACTCGGGCTGGCCCTCCTACCCCGCATTTCAGGACGGCAAGATCGTCAGCCAAACCGCCGTTGTCAAGCCTTCACGGTCGAGCTGTTGCTTTCGGTTTCTGTTCCAACATGCTCATTCATTGTGACTTGAACCTCGCAACAAAATCCCCTCTCGACTTGCGGATTATTTCCCTGAAATCGCTAGACTTGAACTAGTCCTGGGAAATCAACGGATCAACGCCCATCGGGCCTTCGATCGGCGACTGGGCCTGAGCCCATGCACCGCTAACCGCAAGCCGGCGTGTCTCCATCAAGGATCATTGGCGAGAGGGGCGTTTCCGAGGAGTAACCCTCTCCACCGTTTGTAAATGGAGGTCGATGAGTGGTTTGGGCTGTTGTCGCCAGTTGACGTCGAGGTTGGTCAACAAAGGTCGGTACCTGCTCTGCTTCGCAACCGGCGGGTCAGGTCGGCCGCGCCAGGTTCAACTTTGAGCGACGCGAGGTTCGCGCGGAAATCGGTTTTCCCACGCAGTGACCCAGTGCAACCGAACCAGCGTCGGTAAACAGCGCAGAACAAATCGAAACGACGGCTGGTATACCGAGCGCAATCTCATAAGCTGCTCAAGATTCGAGCCGGGGGCAGCGCTGAGCCGTTGCTGAAAGAAAGCAACCTCAGCGGAGAGCTGCGCCCCTTGCGAGTGATAGCAAAAGTAGCAGTTGTGAATCGAGCGCTTGAGCGCATCCATCGCCTGTTTTGTGCCGTTGGACAAGAGCGGGTAAGCCACAACCACAAAAAGCACCTGATTGAACAGCGAGAAAAACGCTTTGGCTACATCGAACCGGCGGATCGGTGGCAATGGAACATGCGGTAAAAGGTGCTCGCCCCAGATGGTTACGCCCGATGCGAGAATGCTGGGAACTGCAACGCGATCCACGAACATCGCCTGGGAAGCCGAAATACCGAGAATGCGGGCCGGGTCTCCTGAGAGCAGATCGCCCCGTGTACAAACGAAAAAGGAACGAACATTCGCCGTGAGGCGATCGGCGACCGCATCCAGGGCGCGACGCCGGTGTGGGTGATGCTTTCCAAGGCCACACCGAGCCTCGATATCCGAGATGGTGTCGCGCGCCCGGCATCTGTCCTGCTTCGTCGCTCTGTCAACGAGGACGATCAGGAGATCAACATCCGAAATTTCGGGAGCGTAGCTGCCAGTAGCCGCACTGCCAAACAATATCGCACTGATGATTCCGCTATCCGGGCCAGCGCAGGCCCCAACGACGGAAGAAAGATACGGCTCGACGTCACGCGAATAGCGAGGGGCCATCAGTCACAGACTACATGTCTCGTGCGGAACTGATTGAGCAACAAGCTTTGCGTCAGCAACGATTCTCAATTTGCGCATTATCGCCAAACCACTCATCGAGGACCGATTAGTCCTTATAAGTCGCCTCGTGGGGTTTGAACCGTGAGCCCGCATAACCGGCAAATCCGGAATCTTCACCGCCGAAACCGCTCCCGCTGACCACCCGTAGCGGAGAATGAGCATGATTCCGAACCCTTCTGAACCCAATTTTGTGCGCGGACGGCTCTGAAAGGGCACGGATTTTCCGTTCCGCGAGGGCGCAAGAGCTCGGTCTTAGCCACCGAATGACGTTTTTTCGCGAGTCATTTGCATATTTGAGGCCCCGATCTCGCCCCCAATCCAACCAAATCTCACTCGGAGTGGCCCTCGTACCTCGCATTTGAGGGCGGCAAGGTCGTCAGCCGACCCGCGGTTGTCAAGCCTTCAGGATCGAGCTGTTTGTTTCGGTTTCTGCTCTACAATGCTCATTCATTGAGACTTGAAACTCGCAACAAAATCCCCTCTCAACTTGCGGATTATTTCCCTGAAATCGCTAGACTTGAACTAGTGCTGGGAATGAATGTCGATCGGCGACAGGGCCTTGAGCCCAAAGCCGGCAGACACTTGGAGGCCCCTGGGTCTAACCCGTTTGAAATCAAAGACCCAGAGTTAAGTAAACGACTTAAGCCCATCAGGAATAAACCACTTAACCCGACAAGGGGGGGTGGGGGGTGGGGTTAACCGTTAATACAACATCCTGGGAAGAAACCGCCGATCGAAGACCGGTGGCCGCCGCGATCAGTCTGCCGAGGCCTCTTCCGGCGCCGGCGCTGCCTCCAGCCTTGGGCTCGAGGTCAGCGCCCGGTACGCCACGAAAAGCTTGGCCCGCCACCGCAGAATCATCCCAAACGCCAGCAGGTAGAAGATTGCGCCTGTCTGATCCAGCGTGAGAAAACGGTCGAAATATCCCCGCGCAAAGTAGCGCACCACGGCCAGCGCGATGATCACCGTGAAGAAGGCGCTGGACCGTTTCATCATGATCACGCCGTTCTGCAGATGTAAATCCGAGGTCAGCAGCAGCGGATAAGCAAAGATCACCGCTCCGATCAGAAACGCCGTCAATCCCCACTCCCAGGAAACGCGGCACGGCGGATACAGAAACATCGAGAACCCAGTGGCCATCCCCAGCGGCGGCATCACGATTTTTTTCAGCGTTACCGGGCTACGCCCCTCGCGAATGCGCCACGCCAGAACTCCGGCAAGTCCGACGGCGGAGACAACGGCCGTGATCACAGGCGTAGAAAGCACCGGGTGCTGCCTTTCTCTTGCCGCCAAGGCATTCATTCCAGCTCCACTTACAAGCCCGCGAAGCCGCAGCAGCGCTTTCTATTATAGTGGACTCGCTCAGTCCGAAATAAGCTCAGCGTTCTGCTGCTCACTGTTCACTGATCTCTGTTCCCTGATCCCTTTTCACTGTTTTTTCCCACGGATCGCGCAGCAGCGATGACAAGCCCAGATCATCGCCATAACGCTCGACCTCCACGTCGTTCATGTGCACGAATTGCGGCAGGCCGCGAAACGCGGGAACCGCGTCGGAACCCATGATTTGCGGCGAGATGAACAGGTGCAGCCGATCGACGAGCCCTGCGGCGAGCAAAGCCGTATTGAGCCGCGTGCCGGTTTCCGTCAGCAGCGTCAGCACGCCCTCTTCGCCGAGCTTGTCCAGCACTCCTTCCAGCGGCACGCGCCCGTGTTCCGCCGGCAGCACCTCCACGCGCGCGCCGCGCGTCGTCAGCTCGCGGATGCGAGCTTCGTCGCGCGACACCGTGAAGACGACAACGTCGTTCTGCGCCGTGGTCACGAGCTTCGAGTCCAGCGGCATGCGCAGCGCGGAGTCCAGAATCACGCGCAGCAAAGGCCTTCGCCGACGCTGGCCGCTGCGGTCCGTCATCCACGGATCGTCGGCAAGCACCGTATCGACACCGACCATAGTCGCATCGGCCATCCAGCGCAGTGGCTGGACGGCAGCGCGCGCCGCTTCGCTCGTGATCCAGTAAGGCGCATGCGGCTGCTGGTGACCTGGAGGCGGAGCGATGCGCGCGTCGAGCGTCATCGCTACCTTCATGAGGACAAAGGGTCGATGGCTCTGGATCCAGCGCGCGAACCCTTCATTGAGCCGGCGCGCTTCGGCTTCGCAGACTCCCACGTCAACCTGGATGCCCGCGGCGCGAAGAGCGTCTACGCCGCGTCCTGCGACCGCCGGATTGGGATCGATGGTGGCGACGACAACACGAGCGAGGCCCGCGTCGATCAGCGCCGCAGTGCACGGTGGCGTGCGCCCGACGATGCAGCACGGCTCAAGAGAGAGGTATGCTGTTCCGCCGTGAATGCGGTCCGGTGCGCTTTCCCGTGCGGCATGGAGAGCAGCAACTTCTGCATGATCGACTTTGTCGTATTCATGCCATCCTTCGCCGATCACCCGGCCGCCGGGGTCGAGAATGACGCATCCTACGGCAGGATTGGGTGATGTGACGCCGATGCCCTTGCGCGCAAGCTCAAGCGCGCGGCTCATGAAGCGTATGTCTGTGTCTGGATTTGCCATCTTTGAGGCCGGTAGCAGTGTAAACGCTCGGAGCGCGTCACAGGAATGGTGCACAGCACCAACGCTAGAAGAAGGCTCTCATTTATTCGGTTCACCGCCGGCAACCGGACGAGCCGTGATGATCGCCCGTGAACGCTGCGCCGCCTTGATAGCGGCATAAAGCGGATAGGTGAGCACAATGACGACGAGAGTGAAGAGCGCGTGCTTGAGATCGGCAACGACTGCGGCAATCAGAAAGCCGCTGGTGCCGACGGTGATCGCCAGGTTTGTCCACGGGTAGCCCCACATCTTGAACGGCCTTGGCAGAGCGGGCTCTTTGACACGCAGGGCGAAGAGCGAAAGAAATCCCGAAAGATATACAGCCACAAACAGAATGGCGGTCATGGCGACGAGACCGTCGAAGCTGCCACTGAGAACCAGCGCGATTGAAACTGCGGTCGAAAGCCACAGAGCGCCGCTGGGAGTGCCTCCACGATTAACATTGGTCACCCAATTCGGCATCAGGCCTTCGCGCGCCAACGCGAAAAGAATCCGCGGCGACATCAGGAGCACGGCATTTATGGCACTGATGACGGTAAGCATGGCAAGAAGAAGGACGGCGATTCTGCCGGGAGGCCCAAAAATCAGCTCCGCCGCATCTGCGACTGGAAAACGCGAAGCTGCCAACCTGTCGATTGAAAAGGTGTGGAGCAGAGCAGCGTTCACCAGAAGGAAAATTGACCCGCAGGCGAAGACGCCAAGCAGGGAAGAACGCGGCAGGCTCTTGGCAGGATCAGTGTCTTCTTCAGTGAAATAGATCGCGTCGTACCAGCCATCGTAAGTTGCGATCACAGGCTGGAGCGCGGCAACCACCGCGATCAGCATCACGAGTGGCGGCAGATGCAATAGGCTTTGCGGTGCGGCGCTGTGGCCTGCGGCCGCGGAGGGAACGCAGAAGAAACATGCAACCACGAACAGAATGAGCCCCAGGGCTTTGGCCAGGCTGGTGAGCTCCTGCGTCCGGCTGCCGGCTCGCAAACCGATCCAATTCACCAGCGCGACAGCGGCGATGCATGCGACCGCACACATTTTTTGATACGGTCGCAGCGCAGGCTGGAACTCGGCGACGAATTCTCCGAATGCGGCTGCAAGGTAAGCCATTCCAGCCGACTGCATCATCCAGTCGCAACAGCCAACAAGAAATCCGCCGTACTCTCCAAACGCGCGTCGCGAGTACACCTGCCAGCCGCCGGCCAAGGGAAGCGCTGTTCCAAGCTCGACAACCGCTTGCGTGCAGAAGAAGGCGAAAACTCCACCCATGGCCCAAACGGCAAAGATCAGCACTGGGTTTCCAAGCTGCGCTGCGATTTTTCCGGGAGTCAACAGGATGCCCGAGCCAATGGTGCCGCCCACGATGACCGCGACACCAAAGCCCACGCCGAGAATGCGCAGCAGCTTGCCTCTCGGGCGTGCGCCTGAATCGCTGAGTGCCGCTGGGTTCGAACGCATAGTTTGAGCGTGAGGAGTTGAGCCTTGGGAGACTTGATCTTAGCGTTCGGGTTGTAGTGCGTCAATGAAAAAGCGAATCAACGACGTGCTGCTGCGGCGCTTCTTTGAGGGGTTCATTCAGTCTCAGTTGCATCAAGTGCCCCGATGAAAGTCTCCGCGGTCCCATCTGCAGGATCCACAAAAACGATATCGCTCGGATCGCGTCTTGGCGCGTCGACTGAGAGGAAAACCACCGGCGTTTCGAAGATTTCCGGCAGAGCATGAATCGTGCCACGTTTGAAGAAGAGCAGATCGCCCGGAGAGAACTCGCCGCAATTTGAAGCGTCACCCATCCAGAACGTGCCTCTGCCTGAGAGAACCAGGAGATATTCATCGCTTTTCTCGTGGTAGTGCGGAGGCGTGCTGCGATAGACGCGAAAAACGCGCGCACTGGCGGCTTCCTCATTTGTCAGGTAGCGATCGAGCAGCAAGGTGTCTGCGGTGTCAGGGAAAGAGTGCGCGATGTCATGGACTTTGAATCGACCGAATGCGCTCGACGGATTCATGGAAGTGTTGTTCTCCTCGGCAATGGGCTTCAGATTGAGTGTCGCTAATCCAGCAGTGAGTCCACAAACTCCGCGGGCGAGAACTCCAGCAGGTCGGTCATTTTTTCTCCGACTCCGACAAATCGAACCGGAAGATTCAGCTCGCGGGCGATAGCGACGGCAATTCCGCCTTTGGCGGTGCCATCCAATTTTGTTAGCACGATTCCAGTCACTCCTGCTGAGGCAGTGAACTGGCGGGCCTGCTGGAGACCATTTTGTCCGGTGGTCGCGTCCATCACAAGCAGCACTTCGTGAGGTGCGCCGGGGACGAGGCGCGAGGCGGTGCGTCGCATCTTTTCGAGCTCGTCCATGAGGCCGGATTTGGTGTGGAGACGACCGGCGGTGTCGACGTAGAGGTCGTCGATAGCGCGGGATTTGGCGGCGGAGATGGCGTCATAGAGGACGGCAGAAGGATCGGCGCCGGATTTGGTCTTGATGATCTCGACGCCGGAACGCGCAGCCCAGATTTCCAACTGCTCGATGGCGGCGGCACGGAAGGTATCGGCCGCGCAGAGCAGCGCCGAGCGGCCTTGCGCGCGTGACCAAGCCGCAAGCTTGCCGCTCGAAGTGGTTTTGCCGGTGCCGTTTACGCCTACAAGGAATGTGACTTTTGGCGGCGCCTGCGGTGCGGGAATTTCGTGAGCAGGACCCTCAAGGATCGAGCGAAGCTGCGTTTTGAGCAGATCTCGGAGCTCGGCGCCGCCTTCGATGGCCTGGTGACGAGCGCGATCGCGGAGGGCGTCGAGAATGGCGGTGGTGGTCGCCACGCCGAGGTCGCTTGTGAGCAGAGCGGCTTCGAGCTCTTCGAGGGCGGATTCGTCGACGGTGCGGGTGAGAGCGGCGAGGTCAGAGATCTTCGAGGAGAAGGTTTCGCGCGTACGCGAGACGGCCTGACGCAGGCGGTCGAAGAGATTCTTGCCCGTTTGCTCTTCCTCGGAAGGTTTTTCGGGTTCGAGACTGCCAAAAAGCGTTTGAATCATCGCTCTTTTCAGTGTAAAGACTGGCCCACGGTTTCGACGGAGCAGCGAAGAACGGTGAGGCAAGCAGCGAAACAAAGCAGTTAGCGAGGGAGCGACGAGTTGAGCGGTTGCGTTTGAGCGAGATGTTTACTGGTCAGTAACTCCCCCCCCCCACCCCCCTGTCCGCCGTAAGCGATTTGTTTTGATTGGGTTAACCCGTTTACTTAACTGTGGGTCTTTGAAAACACAGGGGTTAGCGATAGACAGCGGAGTGAGCGGCCTAGCGGAGCTGGCTGCATTTCTTTCACAGTTCCAGCTTAGCGATTTTGCGGAAATAATCTGCAATTGCCACGGATTTTATTTGGCGAGTCTTTACAAAGGGATGCGGCCTAAGGGGGCTTGCCGTGCTTGACAGAGGCGCGCGACTGTTCGTTCTCTCGCCCGCTCGCGCGTGCTGAGGCTGCAAAATCGCTTCGATGGCCTGCGCGACGATGCCGCGATGAAAGGGGGACACATCCTCCCCGGTACCCAAAGGCGGGACCTGGGGCACCCTATGTTGTGCTGAGAGAGGATCGCGAGAATCAACCGCAGATCCTTCGCTCAGACGCGCGATTCCGCTCGGGATGACAGGGTGAAGTACTTCGGACCTGGGGCGACTATCACGTGGGGAGAAAGTCATTTCTGCAGCGATGGTAAATATCCGTTGAGGGTGGGATTGGTGCCGTTCAGTGCGGATGGGGGTGCATTCGGCCGGAAATCGGTCTGACGCGAAGAAAACCTCGGATATGCTTGAGAACAGGCCGGTTTTCCCCCTCGTCACAACGCGCCCATCGACCACTGTGATTGCCTTCGGGGGATTCGAGCCGCGCCCGCATCGGCAAGGACAGGAGCGGAATCTCAAGAGATATGACTCAAAACCCCCGCCATCTGCTGGAAGAAATTGTCTCTGAGCGCATCGCGATCATCGACGGCGCGATGGGCACGACGATTCGCGACTACGGCAAGACGGAAGCCGACATCCGGGGCGAGCGATTCAAGGACGCGAAGAAGGATCTGCTGAATGATGGCGACCTGTTTACGCTCACGCAGCCGGAGATGATCGGCGACATTCACCGGCGGTTTCTGGAGGCGGGTGCGGACATCATCGAGACCAACACCTTTGGCGCCACGACGATCGCTCAAAGCGAATTTTTTGTCGATGATCCACGGGAACACGGCGGGCGCAAAGATCCCGAGTTCTATCAGAAGGTGACTGACGACCCGTTTCTGAAGCAGCTGGCGCGGGAACTGAACGAGAGATCGGCGCGGCTGGCGAAGGAGTGGGCTGAACGCGTGTCGAAAGAGACCGGACGCCCCAGGTTTGTGGCGGGATCGATAGGGCCGCTGACAGTTTCGCTCTCAACGTCGCCCGATCCCGAGAACTCGGGCTTTCGCGTAGTGACGTTCGACCAGGTGAAGACGGCGTATGCCGAGCAAGTCCGGGCCCTGATCTCGGGTGGCGTCGATCTGTTGCTGGTGGAGACGATCTTCGACTCGCTGAATGCCAAGGCGGCGCTGGTGGCGATTCGCGAGGTGTTTTCAGAACTCGGGCGCGAGCTGCCGGTCATGATTTCGGCGGCAGTGGGCCGGGGCGGCGAGACGATGATCTCGGGCCAGACGATTGCGGCCTTCTGGACCGCTGTGGAACACATCCATCCATTTTCGGTGGGACTGAATTGTTCGCTCGGGCCGGATCTGATGTATCCGTTTCTGGAAGAACTCGCGGACAAGGCGAATGTGGCGATCTCGTGTTATCCGAACGCGGGGCTGCCGAATCCGTTATCGCCGACGGGATTCGATCTGGGTCCGAGCGACATGGCGCGGTATCTGAGCGGGTTTGCGCGCGAGGGGCTCATCAACATTGCGGGAGGATGTTGCGGCAACACGCCGGAGCACATTGCGGCGATTGCGAAGGCGCTGGAAGGAGCGGCGCCGCGGAAGTTGCGGGCGGGCGATGAGGAAGAGCGCGCGGCATGAGTCAGCCAGTCAGCGAGTCAGCAAGCCGGCAAGTCAGCGTGTCGAAGCCTTTGCGGTTATCCGGTTCGCAGCCGTTCGTGCAGCAGGCGGGCGTGTTCATCGTCATCGGTGAGCGGACGAACGTGGCCGGATCGCCCAAGTTCGCCAAGCTGATCAAAGAGGGCAAATTTGAAGAAGCCGTAAGCGTCGCGCGCCAGCAGGTGGAGAATGGCGCCAACGTGCTCGACGTGTGCATGGACGAAGGCATGATCGACGGCGTGGCGGCGATGACGCACTACCTGCAATTGCTGGGAAGCGAGCCGGAGGTTGCGAAGGTTCCGTTCATGGTCGACTCCTCGAAGTGGGAGGTGATCGAGGCGGGGTTGAAGTGCCTGCAGGGCAAGGGCATCGTGAATTCGATCTCGCTGAAGGAGGGCGAGGTGAAGTTTCGCGGGCACGCCGCGATGGTGCAGAAGTACGGCGCAGCGGCGGTGGTGATGGCGTTCGATGAAAAGGGGCAGGCAGCAGATTTTGCCGACAAGATTCGGGTGTGCGAACGCGCCTACCGGATCCTGACGGACGATGGATTTCCGCCCGAGGACATCATCTTCGACCCCAACATCCTGACCGTGGCCACCGGGATGGAGGAACACAACAACTATGCGGTCGATTTCATCAACGCGACGCGCTGGATCAAGGGGAACCTGCCGCACGCCAAGGTGAGCGGCGGAGTATCGAATATCTCGTTCAGCTTTCGCGGGAACAACATGGTACGCGAGGCGATGCACTCGGCATTTCTTTATCACGCCATTGCCGCAGGCATGGATATGGGGATTGTGAATGCCGGGCAGCTTGAGGTCTATGACGAGATTGAGCCGGAGCTGAAGGAGCTAGTGGAGGATGTGTTGCTGAACCGGCGGCCGGATGCGACGGAGCGGCTGGTGGTGCGCGGAGAGAGGCTGAAGACTGAGGGGACGAGCGCCGGCGCCCAGGAGCAGAAGACAGAGGAGTGGCGCAACGCGACCGTGGAGGCGCGGTTGAGCCACGCGCTGGTGAAGGGAATCGACCAGTATATTGAAGCGGACACGGAAGAGGCGCGCGTGAAGCTGGGGCGGCCGCTGGCTGTGATCGAGGGTCCGCTGATGGCCGGCATGGGCGTGGTGGGCGATTTGTTCGGCGCGGGAAAGATGTTTCTGCCGCAGGTGGTGAAGTCAGCGCGCGTGATGAAGAAGGCTGTCGCATACCTGACTCCGTTTATGGAAGCCGAGAAGGAGCAGATGGCAGCCGCCGGTCATGCTGTGAAGGCGCAGGGCAAGATTGTGCTGGCGACAGTGAAGGGCGACGTGCACGACATCGGCAAGAATATTGTGGGCGTGGTGCTGGCGTGTAACAACTACGAGGTGATCGACCTGGGTGTGATGGCGCCGGCGGAAAAGATCCTGGAGCGCGCCGTGGCTGAGAAGGCAGACGTGATCGGATTGAGCGGGCTGATTACGCCGTCGCTGGACGAGATGGTGCACGTGGCGTGCGAGATGGAACGGCAGGGGTTTAAGGTGCCGCTGCTGATTGGCGGAGCGACCACCAGCCGCGCGCATACGGCGATCAAAATTGCGCCGCACTATAGCGAGCCGGTGGTGCACGTGCTGGATGCAAGCCGCGCCGTGCCGGTGGCAACAAGCTTGTTGAGCGACGAGAATCGGCCGGGATTTATTGCCGAGCACAGGGCCGAATACGATGCGCTGCGCCGGCAGCATGCGGCGCCAAAGCAGAAACTCGCGCCGATCGAAGAAGCCCGGGCGCGGAGGACACCGATCGAGTGGAGAGTCGAGGACCTGGCACGGCCGGGCTTCACGGGCGTTCGCGTTTTGGACGAGTTTCCGTTGGAGGAGTTGCGCGAGTTTATCGACTGGTCGCCGCTGTTTCACACCTGGGAACTGAAGGGGGTTTATCCGAAGATTCTGGAGCACCCCGAATATGGAACGCATGCCAAGCAGCTCTTTGAGGATGCGAATGTGCTTCTGGATCGCATCATCGCGGAGAAGCTGCTGACAGCGCGAGCCGTGTATGGATTTTTTGAGGCGAATGCGGTGGGCGACGACGTAGAGCTGTACGCCGACGAGCCGCGGTCGCAGAGCCTGGAGACGGTTCACTTTTTGCGGCAGCAGGCCAATCGCGAGGGAAGCGAGCCGTGCCGGTCACTGGCAGATTTTATCGCGCCAAAGGAGACAGGCCTGGCGGACTCGATCGGTGCGTTCGCGGTGACGAGCGGAATTGGATTGCGCGATCTGGTGGAAGGCTTCAAGGCCAAGCTGGATGACTATAACGCAATCATGGCCGAGGCCCTGGCTGACCGCCTGGCCGAGGCATTCGCCGAGTGCCTGCACAAGCGCGCGCGCGACGAGTGGGGATACGGCAAGTGCGAGAAGTTGAGCAGCGACGACTTCATCCACGAAAAGTATCGCGGCATCCGACCTGCGCCGGGTTATCCGGCGTGCCCCGATCACACCGAGAAGGGGATTCTTTGGCGGCTGCTCGATGTGGAGAAGAATACCGGGATCAAGCTCACGGAGAGCTTTGCGATGTGGCCGGGATCGAGTGTAAGCGGGTTCTATTTCGCGCACCCCGAAGCGCGCTATTTTCAGCTGGGAAAGATCGATCGCGACCAGGTTGCGGACTACGCGGCACGCAAGAGAATGAGCGTGGCCGAGGTGGAGCGCTGGCTGGGGCCGAATCTGAATTACGAACCGGCGAGGTAGGGGTCCTTCGGCGCACTGCGTTCGCTCGGGATTGCCGGACGAGCCCGTGCGCTATGGGCGGTCGCTGTTTATTGACGGGAGATGAACGAGTCACCGCAATTTTGCACCGTTTTCGCAGCGTTTTGACAGTTCTTTCACGATCTTGCCGGGATACTGCACTCGTGACCGAGTCGAGCCGGGAAAAGATCTCAGTGAAACTGGAATTTGGGTTTCTACCGTCGCCGGCGTCGCTGCCGGCGCAATCCTCTATGGGGCTGCTGCCGGCGCCGCGCCACCGGATTCAGGCGGATGTAGGGCGCTACCGGCTGCGCCTGGCGGAGTCGGCGCAGGACAGGGAGGCGGCTTGCCGGCTGAGGTTCAAGGTCTTCAACATTGAGCTGGGCGAGGGGCTGGAGAGCTCATACGAAACCGGCCTCGATATCGACCGCTTCGACACGGTGTGCGAGCATTTGCTGGTTGAGGAGAAGGCGAGCCGGCGCGTGGTTGGTACCTATCGTATGCAGTCGGGCGCGACGGCAGGGCGAAATCTTGGGTATTACTCGGAGCAGGAGTTTCATCTCGACCCTTATGAACCATTGCGGCCGGGGATCCTGGAGCTGGGGCGCGCGTCGATTGATCGCGAGCATCGCACGCCGGAGGTGCTGATGTTGTTGTGGCGCGGGATCGCGCAGTACGCTAACGACATGGGACTGCGCTACCTGCTCGGCTGCTCTTCGTTGAATTCGAATAACCCGGCGGAGGGTTGGCAGATGTACCGCCAACTCGAGAATTTCAGAGTTTCGCCGGAGTTCGAGACGACACCGACGCAAGGGTACACGTGTCCCGCGGAGCAGCAGGACACGAACGCACAGCCATCGTCCTGCGATGCGAACGAATCGTTGGGTGAGGGTTCCGCTGCCGTTGCGACGGTGTCTGACGTGAAGGTCCCGAAGTTGCTCAAGACTTACCTGGCGATCGGGGCACGGATTGCGGCGGCGCCGGCGTGGGACCGGGAATTTCGCACCATCGATTTTCTGACGCTGCTCGATCTGAAGCTGTTGTCGCCTGCCGCGCGCAATCGATTCCTGGCGCCACTGGCTTCTTGAACCTGCGCCGTCTGCGGCGCGCTGTGGCGCTGGCATTCGCTTTGAGCCTATGCGTTTTGCGGTTCTGGTGGCTGCGGCTCTCAGGGCCGGCGACGCTGGAAAAGCGCGCGCTGTGGCTGCAAGAGGCGGCGCGGAGCGTCCTCCAGGCGCTCCATGCGGAAGTGAACGTCGAAGGCGAACCGCCGGCATGCGGCTTGGTGGTAGCCAATCACCTGAGTTATCTCGATGTCGTCATTTTCAGCGCGGCGATGCCGTGTTTTTTTGTCGCCAAGTTGGAGGTGGGTCGCTGGCCGTTTTTCGGCAAGGCGGCGCGCGCGGGTGGAACGATCTTTCTCGACCGCGCGAGCCTGGCGAGCGCCGAGTCTGCGGCCGATGAGATCTCCGCACGGCTGGGTCTTCCTATTCCGGTACTCCTGTTCCCGGAAGGCACGAGCACGGATGGAAGGCAGGTGCTGCGATTTCACTCGAGGCTGATCAACCCGGCAACCACGGCCGGGGCACCGATTACAGCGGCGGCGATTCGATATGCGGTCGAGGGCGGCGAAGAGGAAGAGATTTGCTGGTACGGAAATCAACGGTTCATGCCGCATCTGTGGAAGGTTCTCGGACTTCCGGAGTTCTCGGCACACCTGCGATTTGGCACGCCGAGGATCTATGCGAACCGGCGGGAGGCGGCAGCGCTCACGCACGCAGAAGTGGAAGCCATGCGAGGAGCGGGTACGACACCAGAGCAGGGTAGAGGGAGCAGGGAATAGGGAGTAGAGAACTGGGAGCTACAGTTCTGAGTCTGAAGTTCATTGAAAAACAACCGCCGTCAAGCATGACTCTTTGTGCCACCCAAGGCTATGGAATAGCCGCAGTGGCTGCGGACAGGTGCGGGCGAGGACGCCCGCACGACAGCCGGCAAGGATGCCGGCGCTACAAGGGCAATTTTCAGGGCAGGTCCTTCGACTGCGCTCAAGGATGGCCGGAAGAAGGGATGGGTTCGTGCTGTCCCAGGTCTCGGAATCGAAAAATGGGACACTCATTTTCGCGCCGGAGACAGTGTCAAACGGCGTGGAAGAGCATGGTCTCTGCAGTAACTCCGGGGCCGAAGGACATGGCGCAGCCGGACTGGCCCGGGCGGGCACGCTGCATCAGACGCTGCAAAACGAACATCACTGAAGCAGACGACATATTGCCGAATTCTCTGAGAATGGTGCGCGAATCGGTGAGTGCGTCGGGCGGCAAAGCCAGGCCCTGCTCGGCGGCATCGAGAATGGTGCGGCCGCCGGGATGGACTGCCCAGAGATCGATGGACGCCGGCTCCTTACCCTGCGTAATCCGATTGCCAGCCGAAGCGAGGCCCTGGCGCAGTTCGCCGGGAACCTGGCCGGAAAGGTGCATGTCGAAACCCTGCTCTCCGATCCGCCAGGTGATGAGCTGATTGGTGCCGGCGAGGCAGACGGCATGAAAGCTGTCGAGTGCGAATCCCGAAGGATGGGCAGAGACAAGGTAGGCGGCGCAGCCATCGGCGAAGACAAGGAAAGCGAGCAGCTGTTCGAGATTTTCAGTCTCCTGCATGTGCAGGGAGCAAAGCTCGAGGCTCAAGAGCAAGACCTTCGCGTCAGGCTCCGAGCGAACGATATGGCGCGCAGTCTTAAGCGCGTTGACGGCTGCGTAGCAACCCATGAAGCCAATAAAGGTACGCTCGACGGATGGGTTGAGCTGGAGCATCTCGACGACCTCATAGTCGAGGCCGGGCGCATAAAGCCCGGTGCAGCAGGTGATGATGACGTGCGTAATGCCGCGGCGCTCTCCTTCGCTAAGCGCCAGCTTCTCGAGAGCGCAGCGGGCGAGACGGGGGGCAAAGCGCTGGAAGGCCTGCATGCGGACCGCAGTTGAGGGGAAGGAGCCGCGGACAAAGAGCGCGGTCTCATCCCGCAATGTGCCGTCTTCGGTGACGATGGGGCGCAGGAAGGTATAGCGGTGGTCGATGGCAGCCATACGCGTCATGCGGCGAAAGAGATTGCGCGGCGTGCCTTCAGGGAGCAGCCCCTCAGCAAAGGGCAAGAACGGCGGATGCATGTCATGCGGCGGGACAGCGGTAGCGATGCGATTTATATAGGCAGTTGTCATAGGCGTGCGGGGCACACGCCGGGTTTCGGAGCGGACCCTTCATGGACAGCATATCGCGGGAAGCGGCGCCGGCTTGCCACGGTATTGTCATCCTATTGCAACTGTTGGACGCGAAAGGAGAGCCGGGGTAACGACGGTCAGAAGCGGAAGAGGTAGGAAGCCTTGATGAAGACCTGGCGGCCGTCATTCAGCATGGACCCGTCGCGGGGCGGCGTGGTGTTGTTCGGGTCACAGCCTCCGTCAGGAAGCTTGTTGCAAAGACTGCGATCGAGATTTTGCAGATCGTCGTTGTATCCAATGTAGACGGCAGTGCCGGGGTGCGGCAGCCAGGTGAGCAGCGCCTGCGAGGCGAACTCCCGGGTGCGGAGAAGGGAGGTTTCAGCGGGATTGGCGAGCGTGGAGTCATATTCGGTGACGAGACGCGCAGAGATGGATCGCGTGAACTGGAAGTTGACTTTGCTGCGCATGATCTGGCTTTCGTAGACGAAAGCACCGTTCGAGACTGCGTGATCGCGATCAAGAAGATAGGTGTTGTCAACGGTGAGAGGGCGGACCGGCTGCAGGGTGAAAAGGACAGAGAGCGTCTCCGCGTTGAGGAGGAATGGAGCTTGGCCCGTCACTGGGTTGTAGTTCACATTTCCTCCGCGGAAGGCATGCAGATTGAAGTTGAGTTGCGACCAGGGCGCGCCGCGGAGGATGATGCCGCCAAAATTCTGAGTGAAATTCTGGAAAGCGGTGAGGGCCGGGTAGCTCGCAGGGCTGACAGTATCGGAGTTTTCGCCGAAGATGGGGGCGATGACAAACCGGCGGGGCAGGAGCCAAAAAGGATCGAAGTTGGCGTAGTGGAAGACGCGATCGCCCTGGTGATCGAATGCAACGTTGGTGCTCTCTTCGAGTCCGAAGCTCTGAAAGGAGCGATGTTCCGGGAACCAGCGATAGGTAGCGTGGTTGGAGTTGGCGCGAACGTTCGACCATGGGACAAAGCCTAACTGAGTTTGAAAACCGGTGCTTACGTCCGCATAGTTGTCGTACATGTTGAAGGCGTGGCCGGAGCGCTGAAGTTGGAGGGTGCCGGCCGGACCGGCGGAATAGGGGCGAGGCGTGCCGCTGTCTTCGTTGCGTAATGTGGAGCTTTCGACGATCTGCCCGTAGCCCGTCCAATGCCTGTCGAAGCGGACGGTGGAATCGATGCCGCCAACGCGATTCCATCCCTCGCCAAACTCCTCATCGGTGAAGATGGCTCCGACGCTTGATCCCCTGCCGAGATTCTGCGAGACGCGTCCGACCGTGATTGCGGCACGCTTGAAGTAGAGCGGGTCGCCGGGCGCGACCATTTCGCCCGGTTGACGATCGTCGATGCCAAAGAAACCAAAATTCGTCTGCGCCACTTTGCCCGTGAGGCGAGCGCCGTACTCAGGGTGAACGATGTTCCGGGTGTCAACTAGAGTTCCGGGGGTGACAAAGTAGTTGGCATTTTCGAGGAAGAAGGGACGCAGTTCAGGAAAGTAGACGGGATAGCGCTGGTTGACTGTGAACTGCGGCTGTTCGGATTCCACGTCGCTGAAATCGGGATTAACGGTTGCGTCGAAAACGATGCTGTCTTTGAAGATCAGTTTGACTTCTCCGCCCTCAGTGTTTTCCAAATGGCGCGAGCTGAAAAATGGGTTGGTGGGGTCGATGTTCACGAGGCTGCGCTCGTTTTGCGAAAGATCGTAGGGATTGATCTGTACATCGTGGGATCCAGTCACACCCTCGATGCCGTGGAGTGTGCCTTCCTGGCTGAGAATGCCTGCGGTATCGGCGGCGATTCGAGGCCACCAATCAGCCTCAGAGTTGCGGGGGATGTTGCGGATGAAGACCACGCCCCAGTCGGACTGGTCAGTGCGGAAACGCAGGCTGCGGAAGGGGATGGCAATGAGCGCCATCCACCCTTTTTGCGTGATCTGGCCCTCGGAGTCCCACACAGTGTCGTAGCTGTAGTCGGGGCCATCGGCCTCGCTCCAGGCGGCATCGGCCTGCACGCCGGCGGGGTTGACGCGGAAGCTGACCCCGAGACGGCGGTCGCGAAATGGATCGAGGAGAACGGTAACGGTGTCGTCGTTGTAGATGTTCTCCCGGCGGGACAGATGGCTGCGAATCAACGCTGGATGGTCGTCATGACAGACAAAGACGAAATAAATCGTCGACTGAGTGTGAGCCATCCAGACCTCAGTAGTCTCGGTGGCCGGTTGCCCGTCATCCGGCGAATTCTGGATGAAACCAGAGACGTGAGCAAGCCCAGAGCGAAGATCGGCACGTGGCGCCATGGAGGCGAATTCCGCCAGGCGGAGAGGCTGGGTGATGAGAGGCACAATGGCTTCGGCGCTCTGGGGGGCGGTGGCCAGTGCTTTCGCACCCCGGGGGTTGCTTCGGGGCGAGGCAGCCAGCAGGTTTGCGAATACCAGGCAGAGAAGAACTCCGGCCGCGCTGATCCTCTTATGTGGGACTCGCCGGACCATTCTTAGAAACGGCCGGCGACGCGAGGGCCCCGATGGGTTGAGACCGAGGAATAGTGGCACGGTTGGATCACTCCGGCGGAGGCAGCGCGACCACGGCGACCGCAGATCTTGCGGGATGCGCAAACTCACCCCGGTGGGGAATATAGCTGAATACTGGTGGATGGTCTGTGCGGGTCGGCACATCGGGATGTTAAGAGGCGTGAGGGAGAAGGAGGCTGCTGTCAGGAAGCGGGCGAGGCGCCAGGACGGAGGTCAGCGCCGGTCAGGATACTCGCCGGCCGTCACCAAGGATGCAGCGGTGTGCGCCGGTGCGGCCGTCGAGCCACGCACGATAAGACTGGTTGAGACGAGGAAGTCGCGCTTGATATCGGGATTATGGGCGTCTTCGGCCTGCAGACGGAGTGCGTCGAAGGCGGCGCGAGCGAGGTCTCCGCGCGAAAGACGGATGGTGGTGAGGGGCGGCAGGGTGAATTCGGCAAAGTCGATGTCGTCTAGACCGATGACGGACAAGTCCTGGGGCACGCGCAGGCCGGCCATGAACGCCGCGCGCAGGACGCCGATAGCGGTGATGTCGTTGGAACAGACGATCGCAGTGGGGCGCGAGTCAAGCCTCTGCAGCTGCTCGAAGCCGGATACCCCGCCCTTGAGCGTGTGGTCGCACTCAATCACCCGTTTTTCGTCGAGGGGCAGGCCGGCGGACTGCATGGCGGAGCGGAAGTCGTTTTCGCGGGTAATCGCGGAGTGCAGGCTGTGTGGACCGGCCAGGAAGGCGATGGTGCGGTGCCCGAGATCGGCGAGGTGATCGACGGCAGCGCGAATCCCGGTGAGGTAATCGAGGAGGATGGTGCTTGCCTTCGGATCATCGAGCTTGAACTCGGCAAGCACGATGGGAACACCGCGGTTCACAAGCTGGTCGAGGACGGGTTCTTCTTCGCCGAAAGTCATGACAGCGACGCCGTCGACCTTGCGCTCGAGCATGCGGCGCGCGCAGGCCGCGAGCACGGCCGGATCACTGTTTGTGGAGCTGACCAGGATCTCATACCCATTGGCGACTGCGACGGACTCGAAGCTGGAGATGAGATCGGGGAAAAACGGGTTGGAGATGTTCTCGACAATGATGCCGAAGATGCGGCTGCGTCCTGAAACCAGGGTGCGGGCGTGAGTGTTGGGCAGGTAATTCAGCTGCTTGATAGCCTGCCAGACGCGCTGGTTCAGGCGCTCGCTGACAAGGGGAGAACCATTGATGGTCCTGGAGACGGTGGCAATGGACACTTTTGCGACCGCGGCCACCGCGCGTATGTCGGGCAATCTGCCGGGTGTCTTACGATTCGACTTACGAGCCACAGACCCATCGTAATGCAGGGGATACGTGAGCGCGAACAAAACTTCCGGGATTTTCCACTTAGCGGTTACCGCTGCATCAGGGCGGATCGATCAGGCCCGTTCGGAAATGAGAAGACGAAGGTCGCGCAGGTTCTGACCGGTGGGGCCGGTGACAACGGAGTCGCCAAGGGCAGTGAACAGGGGGCAGGCATTGAAATCGGCGAGTGCCCTCGCCGGATCGAAGCCGAACTGGCGGGCGTGTTCGACGGTGGTGGGATCGGCAATGGCGCCGGCCGACTGAGTATTGCCGTCGATACCATCGGAGCCGGCACTGAGGATGGTCAGCCGCTCGCCGCGATGGTCCGCCAGCTCGAGGGCGCAGCGCAGGGCGAACTGCTGATTGCGGCCACCGGCGCCCGGAGGGCGATCGAGCTTGACGGTGACTTCGCCTACAGAGATCAGACAGAATCTATCGTGCTGGGTGCGCAGCGCATGGAAGCGCTCCAGCAGAAAACGGGCGGCTTCGGCGTAATCCCAGTCGTCGCACCTGTTATCGACCACGACGTGGTAGCCGGCCTTTCGCGCCAGGGTGCGGGCGTTTTCGACAAGATCATGGCTGGAGAGGAGGATTTCGAAGACCGAGTCGCGGAATGCGGCGTCTTCACCGCTCAGGTTCTCCGCGGCGGTCATGTGGCGCGGCCGCGTCGCGTCGGCCCAGGGGAGCTTGGGCAGGAACGAGGGCCGCCACGTCTTGTTACCGGGAGACTCGGGCATGTCTTTCCGCTCAAAGAATGTGCGGATGGAGTCGGGAAGCTGGCGGGGAAGGTCGTACTTGGCGAGGAGCTGGCGGACATCGGCCACAGTGGAATGGTCGGGCGAGGTCGGTCCGGAAGATAAGGCGTCGAGCGCGCGCAAGGGAACATCGGGGAGCAAGAGGCTGACCTTCATTGACTCCGGCGCAGCGATGGCGAGGCGGCCACCTTTCACTGCGGAGAAATGCTTGCGCAGGGTATTGACCTCGTTGATAGGCGCGCCTGACGCCAGAAGCAATCGGTGGAAGGTGGCGGTGTCTTCGAGGGTGATCCTGGGGTCGATGGGCAGATCGAACATCGCCGATCCACCGCCCGAGATGAGGAAGAAGATGAGAGTATCTTTCCTGGCCTTTCGCAGGAGGGCCAGGACGGCGCGCGCGGCGGCAAAGGAATCTTCGTTGGGGACGGGATGGCCACCTTCAAAGTAGCGGATGCGCCAGTTTCGCTTGACAGGCATTTGGTTGGTGCAACAGACGCCCTGCAGGCCCTTGCGGCGCTTCATGCGATCGAGCAAAGTCTCGAGCATCGGCCCGGCCGCTTTGCCGAGTGCGACCACGAAAACACGCCTATAGGCCGCGAGGTCGAGAGTGTCCGGACCGCTGCCATCGGGCATGAGGCGAACGAGTGAATTTCCTTCGAAACGCAGGCGACGATCAAAGGCTGACGCGATGTTGCACGCCTTCAGTGCTCCGGTAAAGATACCGGTAGCGGTGGCATGCAGAGATTCGAGAGGAGTGTCGCTGACGGGAATCATGGCAGACGCCCTGAGAGCAAAGTGTGCTGCATAGATGGGGAGCTCGCTTTGCCGGACGAGGAGGAGGTTTCAGCTTTGCGGATTTGTCTGCCTGTATCTACTTTCATCATTCGAGCTGCTGTAGGGGTGACGACCATTATCCAGACTATTTTACGCTGAACGGCGGGCCGCGATTTCCGAAGCAGACCACGAACCGCACGCTCGGCTGGCGACGACGGCGCGTGCCGCAGCGAGCCTGTGAACCTGGACGCGCGGCGGCGGACGAGCAGCTTACGGTATGCTGGCATCAACATGAAAGAAAGCATTGAACTTCCTCCCATGGACCCGATCGGGTTGACGCGCCAGCTGTGTGCGATCGAGTCGACTACATACCACGAAGGGCGGGCGGGAGATTTTCTGGCGGATTTTCTCGCTGGACGGCGCTGGACGGTTGAGAAGACCCGGGTGGCGCAGCCGGCTGAGAGCGGGAGCGAAGAGCCGAGGTGGAATGTCTACGCGGGCCCTGCGGAAGGGAAGCCGGATCTGGTGTTCTCTACGCACATGGACACTGTGCCGCCCTATATCCGGTTCAGCGAAGACGCGGAGTTCATGTTCGGGCGCGGCGTTTCAGATGCCAAGGGAATTATTGCGGCCCAGGTCGCGGCCGCCGAGGCACTGCGTGCAGCGGGATTTCGGGTGGGGTTGTTGTTCGTCGTTGGCGAAGAGCGCGATTCGGCGGGAGCGAAGGCTGCGAATCTTGCGCCGAAAGGCAGCCGCTTCCTGATCAACGGGGAGCCGACCGACAATCGCCTTGCCATCGCATCAAAGGGGGCACTGCGGGTCTATCTGCGCGCGCACGGAACCATGGCCCACTCTGCCTATCCGGAACTGGGTGAGAGCGCGGTGCACAAGCTGGTGCAGGTGTTGGCAAGGTTGCTGGCGATGGAGTTGCCCGTGACCGAGGATGTGGGGCCGAGCACACTCAACATTGGACAGATTCACGGTGGCCACGCCCCGAACGTGATTGCCGATCAGGCGGAGGCGCAAGTCCTGGTGCGGCTGGTGGGCGACTCGGCGCCGGTGCGGGCAGCGATTCTCGAGGCTGCCGCGGGCCTGGCGGAGGTAGATTTCACGCTGGAGATTCCCTTTGTTCGGCTGAAAGCCGTCGAGGGATTGCCGACGATGATAGCGAAGTTCACGACTGACATTCCGCAGTTGAGCAACTGGGGCGAGCCGCTCCTGCTTGGGCCCGGCAACATTCACGTCGCGCACACTCCGCACGAGAAGCTCGCGAAAAAGGAGCTGCTCGAAGCGGTGGAGCTGTACATCGAAGTGGCGAAGCGGTTGCTGGGCTAGGCAGCGCCCGGTTGCGAGGACTCGTTCGACCAGTGAACAGTATGCAGGAAAGACTCATGCGACCCTGCGCGACGTCTTATGGATTCGACGTCGCGGAAGGCAGATCCGGCGACGGTGCCTGGCGTTGGGTGAGCACAATGCGCTTCACCTTGTTTCGATCGATACTCTGAATCGTCCCGCCGACACGAACCTGCACCTCCATCCCGGCAACAGAAACAAGATCGCCGTTGAGAATGGAGCCGTCGCGCAACTCAACCGTGTCAAAAGAGGCCACGCCGAGCTCAAAGCTTACCGATCCGCCGGAAACATCATTAGGACCGATCTCCAGTGGGAAGGTTCCAGTGACGAAGCCCTCTTTTGAAAACGCGAGCGTATGCTTTCCCGCGGCGACGGTGACGAGTCGCGGGGTCACGCCCTGCTCGGCTCCGTCCAATTTGAGGTCCGCTCCCTGCGGTGTCGAGTTCACAGTGAGCGTGACGGTCCGCGCCGCGCGCGTAATCGGCTCAAGGGAAATCGACACCGGTGTGCCCGAAGCCGTGACTGTGGTTTCGAATTTGATGGTCTCACCCGGACTGACGTTATTCACCTCAATCCCGTCCTCGCCCACGCGCGCCTTGTCCTTATCGAAGAGGTAGACATGGAATTGTGCGTTAGCGATGGGCTTTGACGATAGATTCTGCGCGGCGACGTCCATCACATATCCGTGAAGCGGCCCCATACCGGGGAGGGACTTGAATTTGCTGAAGGTGAAACGCAGTACCGGTGTGCCGCTCTCGGGCCAATCCACCGTCAAGAGAGGTGAATCCTTCGGCAGGATTGGCAAGGCAAACAGCCCCAGCAAGGCAATCAACAAAGCATGGCGAAGTAGTGGGCGTCTCATGGCGAAACCATCATATGCCAATTCCTGCGCGACGGCGTACCCAAACCTTCTAATGGCTAGAACTCTGCGCGCCGACTGATGTGCTGCCTTGATCTGCGAAGGCGGTTTTCAATTTAGCCGCGGTACGGTTCAGGGCATCTTCGTAATCCGCGGCGTTATAGTTCTTGCCGCCTTGGATGAAATCGTGATCGACGCCGGGGTAGGTGACCAGCTCGAAGGGTGCGTGGTTTGCCTTGGCGCTGGCCTGGATGGCGCGTGCGGTTTCGATCAGGCAGCAATTCTCGAAGTGGTCCGCTTCTCCGGCAAACATCAGAACCGGCACGGAGATGCGCCTGGTAAAGCCGGGGAGCCGCGCGGCAAAGCCGGTAGCGGGATACCACACGATGTCGACGGCGACAAGGTCGTCCCACTCCGAACCGAGGGCCAGGGCGAATCCGCCGCCGAGAGAGACGCCGACCAGCGCAACCTTACCGGGCAGAGCATGCGGCGATTGCTGAGCGGCCTGAACGATGGCGCGCAGTCCGCTGCCTTGTGACTTTTCCAGTTGCCTGCCATCGCAGATGGATACGTAATAGCCGAGAGCGGCGATCGCCTCAGAGAGCGCCTTGTCGTGCTTGGGCCCGGCGATGCCTGAGACGAAGACAACGACATGGCCTTTGCCCTGAGGAGGAACGATTTCGTCTTGAGCGATGGCGTGCGGAGCAAACAGGAACACAGTGAGCAGAGAAGTGGCAAGCGGAAGGAGACGGTGCAATGAGTTCGTCATAGAGGTTCTCTCCTACGGTCAGTAACCCTAGCACCGGGAGTGGAGAGAAGTCTGTGACAAGGGAAGAGAAGCGGCTACCGCTTCTAGCTGCCAGCCCCTAGCTCGATCGCAGGGAATGAGGGGCTTCGTTGTCCCGGGTTACAAAATCGGGATCTCCACCCCATGGACCGGGACCTGTCCGCGAGGACCCGGGGTGGGGCACCCAATTCCGTGCTGGATTAAGGGCGCGAAATGCAGCTCTTTCGACTGCGCCCACCCCAGCGGACTGCGCTCAGGATGACCATGGAGTTGGGTGCTACTGGAAGTTGCCGATGAGGACGAAGGGCGCCCAGTAGTAAGGATGGGCGTAGCCGAGACTTGAGATTTGTGCGGGAGATTGGTCGACGGTTTCGAAGCCGCGGCCGGTTTTCGCGCCGGCTGCGGCGCTCGTTGGGTTGGTCGTTGCACTGGTCGACCCGTGCAGGAACGCGAGCTGGGCCTGGCGCAATGCCTCGGCTTTGCCCTGAGCCGGATTCTTGACCCAGCGATCGTAGAAGTCGCTCATGATGCGGCTTGTCGAGAGATCGTTCACATCCCACAGAGTTGCAAGAACCGCTTCGGCGTCTTTCTGCTGCGCGACCATGCCCAGGCTGTCCATCTCGAAGCCGTCTCGCGATTTGTAATCCTTCGCCGTGCTGCAGGCAGAGAGAGTAAGCAGGCGCGTGCCGTGAAAGGTGACAGGCGAGTTCTCCATCTCCGAGAGATTCCATTCAAAGCCCTTCGCTTCACCGGAGTTGTTGCCTCCCATCAGTAGAAAGGGCTCGTCTCCCGTGCCGGCGATGAGGACGAAGTGACTGGCGATGTGTACGACGGGGAATCCGGCACCGGAGCCGAGTTCGGACTTCAGAGCCGTCAAGGTGAATTGCTCATCGGGCAGGATTTTCCCCTGCATCGGCCCATGCGAATCGGGGATCGAGGGATCGCGGGCGACGGAGTCGAGTTCGGGAATCACGCCGGGGAGCGCGGGCATGCCGTCGTAGCTCTTCGACAGGCCCATGGCCAGGGCTTTCGGTGCGCCGCCTGCGATTGGCGCGTCGGCGATATGCCCGTAGCTCTCGGGCGTGAAGAGAACACTGTGAAAGCGCTCGACCATGTAGTGCTGACCATCGTAGAGCGCGCCCATGGGCACATAGCGGAGAGCGTCGTCGAGCGACCACAGCAGCGTAGGGACGTTGCCCTGTGTTCTGCTCGCGGTTTCGACGGATTTCAATTCGGCTTCGAGCGGCGCCACGATCATGGCGTAGAGCTGATTGAGCTGCGGGCGCGGATCGGTGGACGGCGAGCCGATGGCCTTGAGCGCGTCGAAGGCTTTGCTGCGCAGATCGGCTGGAGTTGCGGGAAGGTCGAATTTCTTGCGCGAATTGGCGGTAACGACGATTGCGTAAGCGTGGTCTTCGCCGAGCAAGACGCGAATGCCGATTACGTTTTGCCCGAGCCTGGCGAGCGAGCTTTGCAGGTAGCTTTGCGTGGAGGCTTGCTGGGCAGACTGCTTGTCGAGCGCGGGGATGATGGTGTTGTTGAAGCTGTCGCGGATGGAGGCGCTCGCCTGCTGGACGTTGGCTTGCAGCGATTTCAGTTGCTGATCTTCGTCGGGAGTACGCGCTGGCTTAACCAGCAGCGGAGCTGATTGGAGATTCCACTCCTCGATATCTCGCGCTTTCTTCTCGAGATCGGGGAGCATCGACTCGACCTGTTGCTGGACCGGCGACATCTTGAGTGGTTCGATGGAAGCGCCGGCACCGGAGCCCGGGACGAGATCTTTGAGCTCCTGCTCCTTGAGCAGGTCGAGGATCTGCTCCGCATCGCCGAGGCGGCCGGCTTCAACGAGCAACTCGGCCAGCGAGCGATAAGCGCCCGATTTGGACTGGGCAAAGCCGGCCTGGAGATTCTTGTCCATTCCGCTGATGTTTTTGCGAATCGACTGATAGGAATTCACGGCTTCGAGGCCGAAGAAGATGGCCTCTTCAAGATGATGCTGTTTGCGGAAGCCGATCATCAGCGAGGTTTCGACGCCGCCTTCGACCTCGGGGTCCTGAACCGCCTTGGCAAGATCGAGAGCGGCCAGTGCGCTGGCCATTGAGCTCTCAGGCTGCTGGAGTTGAGAGTAGGACCAGGCAATGGTCATCAGGTCCTGGGCTTCGTTGCGCTGATCCTTGACCTCGCGCCAGATTGCGAGGGCTTGCAATTCGAGCTTCATGGCTTCAGCCGGCTCGTTCAAGTCGGTGTGATCACGGCCCATGTTGTTGAGGGTCATGGCTTCGCCGCGACGGCTACCGGTTTCGCGGAAGATGGGCAAAGCCTGATTGGCATACTCCAAGGCCTTCTGAGGTTGATGCAGGTCAGCGCAGGCCCTACCGATATCGCTGAGCGCGAGCGCCTCGCCGCTGCGGTTGCCGACCTCGCGCCAGATGGGCAGAGCCTGGTTGTAGTAATCCATGGCGCTCTGGTGCTGGCCGAGATCGCGGTAGAGCCGGCCGATGTTGTTGAGGGTGAGCGCTTCTCCCTGGCGGCTGCCCACCTCGCGCCAGAGGGTGAGGGCCTGGTTCAGCGATTCGAGGGCTTTCTGTTTCTGGCCGACCTCGGCGTAGGCCGGGCCCATATCGTTCAGGACGAGCGCTTCACCGGCGCGCTCGCCACCTTTTTGCCACAGAGGCAACGACTGGCCGAAGTATTTGAGCGCTTCGAAGCCCTGGCCCTCGTCGGAGTAGAGTCTACCGAGACCGTCGAGTGTCCCGGCCTCGCCCACGGCGCCGGCGTTGGAAATGGAGGCTGCGGAGGCAAATTTTTCTTTCGCGGCTTCGATTCGTTGTGCGATTCGGCCGTGAGGCTGGTTTGAGGCTGCGGCCGCGGCGGCCAACGCCGGGTCGGGGTTATCGATGTCGTGCCATATCGTCATGGCTTCGTTCAGATTCTTGAGTGCCTGGTCGCGCTGGCCGAGATTGTTATAGACGCGGCCGATGTAGGTGAGGGCGTCGGCTTCGCCGATGCGGTTGCCGAGCGCGCGCCACAGGGGCAGAGCTTGATTGAGCGCCGACAGAGCCTTGTCTTCCTGGCCCAGATCGGTGTAGACCCGACCCATGGTGTTCAGGCTGGTGGCCTGGCCGAGGAGGCTGCTGGCTCGCTGTTCGATGGGCAATGCCTCGTTGACGCAGTCGAGCGCCTTTTGCAACTGGCCGGACTGCCGGTAGAACGAAGCGAGGATATTGAGATTGATGAGCAATTCGCGTGTGTTGTGATCGGAACGCGCCTTGGCGACCTTTTGCTCGTATTCGGCGACGGAGTCCTTGAGGCTTGGGGCTTGCGCGGCTGCCACAACCAACAGGCACACGGCTGCGGCCATCATGATAACGAACTTATTATTGCGATTCATGGCGAGCCTCGCAGCATCCCGACACCTGCCGGGGCTGGATTACGGCGTGGCGCTGGCCGTGTCAGCGGAAGAAGACCGGAGCGAAAAATCGGCGTCCGCTGAGCTGCGGTTCATGACCGGGTTCTGGTGGGCGCCCTGGGCCGACACGCTCTTCGAAACCTGCTGGGCCACGGAGGCGAAGACCTGGCTCAACGGAGTTGCGCCCTTGCCGTCCTTAAGCGCCTGAAGCAGGTAGTAAGTGAAATATCCGTGATGAAGATCGTTGCTTTCGAGCGATTCCTGATCGACCTGACTGGCAGCCATTACGATGCGGCCTGTGCCGTCGGTCATATGACTCAGCATCTCCTGGGAGGGGGCCTGGTTGGCGAGCTTAGCAGCCTGCTCACCGCCTGCGGCCGATCCGCCGCTGTAGCAGGTATCGAGAAAAATGGCTGTGCGCAGGGCCTTCATGCGTGTAGCGACGGCGTTGGCGAGTTCCACCATGGGATAGGCGGTTGCGTACATCGCGTCCTCATCGAAACTGCCCGCTTTGTAGATCTCGGTATCGTAGGTGACGAGGTAGTTGGCTCCCCCTGCAGAGTCGATGGTTCGCGGCGTGCCGTGCGTGGCCACGTAGATCACCACCAGGTCGTTGGGCGCCGCGTGGCGGGCGATCCAGTTGAGTTCTTCCTTGATGTTCTTCGTGGTTGCGTTTTCGTTGGTCAGGACGTGGACGTTGTCGGCAGGGAACTGACCGATGTTGGGATCTTTCAGAGCCGCCGCGAAAGCGTCGGCGTCAGCGGTTGTGTAGTTGAGCCTGGGAACCTGGGTGTCGGTGAAATTGCCGATGCCGACGATGAGCGCCCACTTTTGCTGCACCGGGCCGGGCTTTACGGGGGGCGCTGCGGGCGCGATGGGGGTGCCGGCTTCCTGGGTGAATCCGCGCGACGCGGGGGTGGAAAGAATAAGCGGGTTGAGGCCCTGGCTGAGCGCTTCAGAGTCGTAGAAGTGCGCCTTGTCCAAAGCGTATTTGGCCAGAGGCGCATGACCGAGGCGCTGTTCCACGAGGCTGCGGTAATACCAGGCGTCACCGAGTTCGGGACACACGGAGACCGCGTGTTTGAGCAACTGCAGAGCGTCGGCAAAATCGGTGTCGGGACTTTGCGGAGTCACACGTTCCAGAGCCTGGACGACGAGATCCTGGCCTGCGCCGCAACGCACGCTTTCGCACGATGCGCGGAAGGGGCCGGCCAGCGCAGCGGCGCCGAGCAGAGCGACAAGAAATCCGGTCAGTGAAGAGGAACGGATCATTTCGAGGCAACAGGTTTGGCTGCAGGGGTCGAAGCTGCAGGCTTTGCGGCGCCGGCGGCGGAAGGCTTTCTGGCCGCGCGCGCCTTCATGGCTGTGATTACGGGGGCACTGACACCGTTGCTGGTCAACTGTTGCTGACCGGCCGGGGTGAGATCGAAGCTGATCACTTTGGCAGCGCGAACAGCCTGGATGACGGTGTCATCGTCCATGCCCGACTTGATCATGGCGACGACCTGGGTATTGGTCAGTGCCTTGGGTCCAGCGGGTTTGGCGGCGGCGGGAGCAGCCGGAGGCGGGACGTTGGCGGCCTCAACGACGGGAGCCGGCTTTGGCTTCTTCTCTTCCTCCAGCTCCTTGTAATGCGCAATGGCGGTTTCGATACGGTTCTGTGGCGCGACGAAGTACTTTTCGCTGGGCTTGGCGTCGATGGCCTTGCCATAGTTGATGGCGGCCTGATCGAGGTACTTCATGGCTGTCTTGTCGTCGTCAGCCTGGTAGGCGAGCGCTTCATAGGCGACGCCGATGTCGTACAAACGGTAGGCATCATCTTCGGGTTTCGACATCGCGGGAGCGGTTTCGAATGTTTCCAGCGCACGCTGCCACAGGCCGCCCTCAGCGGCTTTGTCGCCGTCTTCCATCGCGCCTTTCTGCCGTGCGAGGAAGACGTCGATCGCCTCGTCGGAGTTCACGATATGCTCGGCAATCTGCTGCACCGTATCAAGCAGCAACCTGGAGCGCAATTCCGCGTCGGTGGGCTGGTTCATCTCCTCGCTCGATGCACCTTTGAGGCGCTTGAAGGTGCCGGAGAAGGTTCCCTTCACACCCTTCGAAGTGGAATTGCCCAAGGCGTCGAATTCCTCATCGTATTTCGACTTGACGTTGTCGGCGATGAGCTGGTGGCCAACGGCGTCCTTAACCTGAAACGAAACTTCGAGGGAACCGGTGACGCGGGTGTAGTCCTGATTCTGGAGCCCGGTGACACCAACTCCGGGTCTGGTGGTCACGCTGGGCGGAGGATGGCTGAAGTTGGTGATGCTGCAGGTGAGGATATTATCGGGATTGTTGGCCTCGACGCGAAGGCTGGGATCGTCCTTCAGAATTTCCGTCTCGAGCAAAGCCTGCAGGTCGTACGACACGTCACCGGTGCTGTCAGAGCCCGGGACAACGACCTTGATGCTGCTTCCCGTAAGGTGAATGAGAGCGGGTAGCTTGCGGTGGAGCGTGACTTTCTCCTTGGCTGCCCCGAAACTCTGCGCGCCAGCCTGGACAGTGACCAGGACGCCGGCGCCCAGGAAGGTGAACGCCAGAATCTTTGCTGCCGGAATCATCTCGACCCCCGAAACTTCTTTTGATTCGCGCCGCCGGCCCCACGGCGGCGCGATGCACCCAGCATACCTGCAAAGGCGGGAAGTTGGCGCTCTTTTTCACTTCGTCATTTGCTGTTGGACTCGTCGGAAGTGCTTTTCTCCGAGTCGCTCTTTTCGTTACTGCTCTTTCCCGAGCTGCCACTCCCTGATCCGCTACTGCCGGAGCCGCTCTTTCCCGAACCGCCGCTGCTACCAGATCCGCTGCCGCTGGAACCGCTCTTCCCGCTGCTGGAGGTCTTGCTGGAGCTGGACTTCTTCGAGCTTGAAGACGAAGAGGAGCCTGAAGAGCTGCTGCTGGCTGATCTGGCTTCACAGTTCTCGGAGGCTGGCGCTACCCCGACTTTCATCGCGGCGTAGGTGATTCCGGGAACTGCGCTCTGCGCGCGTTGTGGCAGCGGGAGATTGGGGTCGGCATCCTTGGCCACCAGGTATCCCTGATTCATTTCGAGATTAGGCAGGGCTTTGGCCAACTCTTCGACGTGCCTCTGCGGGACCATCAGATAATCGCCCGGGACGAGTCCGATGTAGTGAGCCTCGCGATCCGGATCGTCCATGGCCTGTTGCGTGGCCACGGCCTGTGTCAGATTGCCGGACATGACGAACCGCGTGCGGTCTTCCCAATAGCTGAGGGCCTGAGAAAATGTGCTAAGAGCCGGAACGCTGATGGCGGGCAGGCTGACCATGGGCGCCACATACTTTGCGCCTTCGATCATGATGTTCAGCACCTTCATGAACATCGATTGCGCCTGCGCCTTCGAGATGTTTACCGCCAGCTTTCCCGTGCCCTTGGTGAACAGGATCTTGCTGGTCCCCTGCGTTGCCTGCGGCGACTGGAATCCGAGATCGGCCAGCGACACTTTGCCTGCCTGGTTGGGTGCAATTGCGGCGATCGCGGACCAGGCGAGCGGCGCCACAATGTTCCTGTAAGGATGGATCTGCGTGGTGTCGAGACGCAGTTGCGAGGCCTTCAGATTGGCGTCGCCGCTCCCGGGGCGATACTGCGCAATGGCAATACTCACCTGGACGTCGCCGTCATGATCGAGCAGCTCTTCCTTCTGGATGTCGGTCGCGTAGCGCAGGCGCCTATTTTCGCTGTCGAAATGCAGGTATTGGGTCTGCGCTTCGGGATCGGGAAGCTGGTCACTGGGTCCGCGGGTGGCGGCCTTGTTTCCGTAGTCCGCGGCGTAGGGATTCACCGAGTCGAAGAACCCATTCCAGAAGCTGTAGGAGTCGTGCGGAGCATCCGCTTCGGATGCCTCAACTTGCGACGAATTTTGGGCGGCAGCGAGCTGCGGGAGCAGCGCGGCAATCATACCGAGCGCGGATGCATCGGCAAGGAAAAGGCGTCGTGATACGGGCATGGTCTTACCTCCATCGTTCGCCGGAGTTTTCTTGATGAGCCACCGGCAGCTCAGCGAATTCGTGAGTACTTCTCCTTCAAGAGACGAGAGAATTCAGTTTGACCCATCCGCGCTCGCCGGTTTAGGAAGGCTGTGGACGGTCGTGAGCCCGATGCCCCAGTTGGTGGGTACTTCGCCTGAAAATCCGCGAGTTCCTCCACTGGCCTGATTCAGGAGTTTTTCCAAAGGCGATGCGACGCCGCGGGTTCCGCGGG
>Ga0335071_10000969_pt1 | contig 30957 bp, 16 predicted proteins | sample Lox_Sample_15_FD_206724 | JGI IMG/M metagenome (GOLD analysis project Ga0335071, IMG submission 206724) | Soil microbial communities from Loxahatchee National Wildlife Refuge, Florida, United States - Lox_Sample_1.5 | ecosystem: Environmental > Terrestrial > Soil > Wetlands | place: USA...
ACCGCCGGTGTCAACGTGCACGTACCAGCGCTGCACTACTTCGACCGCGCCGCGCTGCTCGCGCCCCCCTCGGTGCGCCCAGGCGCGCTACCCGCGCCGCTGCCCCGCGGTCCCGGGCACGGCCACTTCAAGCGACTGCGCCTCGTTGTGGGTGACTTACTGGGAACAGTGGCGACGGTGCTGATGGATAGCGTCACCCAACTGCTGGGCCGCATCGCCGGTTACCGTGGCCGGGTCTGGACCAACTGGTACCGCCGCCCGCTGCCACTGGAAGTCTTGACGCTGGCCTACATGCGCGAGCAGCTCAACGCGCACAACCTGGACAACAGCTACCCGGCGGGGACGCTGGTCGGCTTCCAGCGCCGCGGCCAGGAACCACCCTCGGGCGTCACCCATTTCCGCACCGCCGACGGAAGCTGGAACAACCTCGCCGATCCCAAGGAAGGCGCCGCCGGCACGCGTTTTTTGCGCAACGTCGAGCCCTCCGCCATCCGCCCCGAGACCACCCAACTGCTTACGCCGAATCCCCGCGAGATCAGCCGGCGGCTGCTGATGCGCCCGAGCCATTCCGATGGCCGGCCACAGATGACCGAGGTGCCCTTCCTCAACCTGCTGGCCGCATCGTGGATCCAGTTCATGAACGGCGACTGGATCAACCACGGCGAGATCCTGTTTGACGACGTGATCGAGGTGCCGCTGCCCCAGAACGACCCGGCCCGCGGCCGTTACCGCCAAAGCACAATGTTGATCGGCAGGACCCAGCCCGACCCGACGCGCATCGGCGATCAGGAACCGGCCGCCGCGAGCTTTGTCAACGAGGTCACCCACTGGTGGGACGGCTCTCAGATCTACGGCAGCGACCAGGCCACCCAGGACCGACTGCGCAGCTTCCAGCTCGGCAAGATGCGGTTAAACAGCGACGGCACGCTGCCGGTGGACGGCACCGGCGTGGAGGACACCGGCTTCCGGCGCAACTGGTGGGTCGGTCTGGCGATGCTGCACACCCTGTTCGTGCGCGAGCACAACGCCGTGTGCGACATGTTGCACGAGGCCCACCCCGACTGGGACGACAACCGCCTCTTCAATGTCGCGCGGCTCATCAACGCCGCGGTGATGGCCAAGATCCATTCCATCGAATGGACCCCGGCCATTCTGCCCAACGCTGCGCTGGACATGGGGCTGAACGTGAACTGGTACGGCTTGTTGACCTTCTTGACCAGCAAGGGCAAAGCGCGCCGAACACTGTCTGAGATCAACGTGCGCAACGCCGAGCTCGGCGGCATCGTCGGCAACCCGATCAACAAGCACGGTTGCGCATTTGGGCTGTCCGAGGAATTCGTCGAGGTCTACCGTCTGCATTCGCTGCTGCCCGAGACACTGCAGCTGCGCCGCCGCGGCCAGGATGGCGTCGCAGAAGAGGTGCCCTTCCCCGCGACACGCCAGCGGGCCTCGGCGGCCATCACGGCGCGTCACGCGATGTGCGACCTGTTCTACTCGTTCGGCAACCAGCACCCCGGCGCCCTGGTACTCAACAACTTTCCGCACTTCATGCAGGAACTCAGTATTCCGGGCAATCCGTTCTTCGACATGGGTACGGTGGACATCGTGCGAGCGCGCGAACGGGGTGTGCCGCGCTACAACGAGTTCCGCCGCCAGCTTGGGCTCAACCCGATCCAGAGCTTCGATGATCTGACTGAGGACGCGACGGTCCGCAGCGAGCTGAAGTCGATGTACGGCGGCGACGCGGACGCCGTCGAGAGGCTCGACCTGCTGATCGGCACGTTGGCCGAAGGTCACCGCCCCACCGGCTTCGGGTTCGGTGAGACGATGTTTCAGATCTTCATCCTGAACGCCAGCCGCCGGCTGCAGGCTGACCGTTTCTACACCGACTGCTACAACGAGGATGTCTATACCTGGGAAGGCCTGCGGTGGATCGACCGGACCGACTTCAAGACGGTGATCCTGCGCCATCACCCGGAGCTCGCCGACACTGGCCTGGCCAACATCAAGAACGCTTTCGAGCCGTGGGACGAGGCGCCGACGCTAAGTCTCGAGCGCCATCCGCTGCGCGCCAGCGACGCCGAATTAAAGCATGACCCGTGGCGCGGCGACGCCTACCGCCGTGCGTAAGCGTCTTCGGTGGCGCGCCATGCTGGTGTGGTTGCTGCGGCGCGGACTGTGGAACCTCATCGCGTGGTTGAAGTTCACCGTCGCTAAGCCGCTCGACATCCCGCCGCCACCAGCCACGCGGCGCGTCATCGAACCGAAGCGGATGATCGAGGCGATTCCCGAAGTGCCGCTACACAACGTGATGGTGTGCGCGTGCGCCGACATCCCCAAGGATGAACGCTCGTTCCGCGACACCATCGCCTACCGAATTCAGGTCTGGCTCTACACCGCGTTTTCGCCCATGCAGCCGGGCCTGCCACCGATCGACGCCGATCCGCAGGAGGCGCTGAAGCAAGCTTTCGGCGGGCTGCGTCGCAGGCGCTTCCGCGCGCCCGACCTGCCGGCCGAGTATCTGGGCAGCCCCGACCTCGGCTCGCTGGCGGTGCGCGGTCCTTTCGCCTGCTACACCACCCGCGTCGACGACACCACCTGGGCCTGGGACCTGCGCATGCTCGACAACTACCAGCACCACCGGGGGCTGCTGAAAATCGGTGCGCGCGTGCTGTTCCGGGTGGATCCGCTGCGACGTTTACTGCAGGCCTATCGCATCGAATGCGGGCTGGGCGCGATCGCGCCCACCGACCCGCGGTGGGACCAGGCCTGCAAGATCGCGTTGTGCGCCGCCTCGACCCACTTGTCGCTGGTGCGCCACTTCAACTGGGTGCACTTGGCCGGCGGCGCGCAGTTGGCGATTGCCACGCGCAATCGGCTCTCGGCCAGCCACCCGCTGTGCCGGCTGCTTTGGCCCTACATCTACGCCACGTTCCAGAGCAACGACATGGTCACCCGCGGGCAGATGGTGCGCGGCGGCGACTTCGAGACCATCTTCAGCTTCACCTTCGGGGGCATGTGCCGGCTATTTGACGATAGCTACCCGGCTTACCCACACCTCGTCAACGACCCCGAGGCCGACGGTGATGCACGCGGAGTGCGGGGCGCCGGCTTCGATACGCCGACGCAGGACAACCTCGAGGCGCTGTTCGATGTTATGCACCGTTTCGTGTGCAACTACCTGGAAATCTATTACCCACGGAATGCCGCCACCGGCGCGGGCGCCGTGCACGGCGACGCCGAGATCCTGGAGTGGCTCACCGAGCTCAACGAACGCGTTCCCAACGGCGTGGGGGTGACCTCTGAGGACGTCACCTGGGACAAGCTGGCCCGGCTGCTGGCGGCCCAGCTGTACTTGGTGACCGTGCAGCACGAGATCCTCGGCAGCCGCATGTGGGACTACCAGCTGTGGACGCACCGCCAGCCGGCGCGGGTGTATGAGGATTTCCGGCGCGAGCCGTTGGATGTGTATCAGCGGCTGGTCAACGCCAACTACAACCTGAACGTCCACCGTCGGGCGTTGATGGACGACTTCACTCACCTCGCGCTTGACTACCGTGCGAAGGCAGTGATGTTGCAGTTCCAAAGCGAGCTCGCCGCGCTGCAAGCCGCGATGGACGGCCACCCGTGGGCGGTATGGCGGCTCTACCCACGCGAATTGAAGGTCAACATCAACGCGTGATGAGGCAGAGAACTGCACGCCGAGGCGTCGTTCGTGCCAGGTGCGTCAGCTCAGCCGTACCGGCCTCCCGCCTTTTTCGGGAAGCCAGCATCGATTGGTGGCGCGGTTGGGGTTTGGGCGGGCGATGTGGATCAGAGAGAAGCGGCTGACAGGAAGTTAAGATCTTCATTGTCGAAAGGGATTACCAGTCAGCGCATCTCGCGGCTACCGGGTTTTGCCAGTTTCCCATTGCTGCACGAGCTTTCGCGATCGTTTGGCTCGGCTGAGCACCCGCCGATTACCGTCGGATCGTGGACATTGGCGATGAATCAGCGGTGGGCTGCGGCCACGAGATGACACGCGAGTGGGCCGTGTTTGGAGTTGGTTGACGGTTTGTTTTCTTGAGGATCTGGTCGGTGGTTCCGGTCCAGACGAACGGGTGGGCGTGACAATAGGGTGGTAGGACGCGCTTGAGCGCTGTGTCGCCACCACGCGGCGCGCCGTCTAGCGCGGCGTTGGTCGTTGCTTCAGTCGTGCGCGGTAGGTAAATCGCGGCACAATTGGCGGTATCCGATGTTGGGGTTGCGAGAAATCCAGTCCTGCCATTGTTTTTGGCTCATGTTGCTGGTGATCTTTTCGCAGAGCTGGTCATGCCATGATGCTGGCCCAGGCCACACCAGGCCGTCGGTGGTGTAGATGGCGCGATCGTCTCCGCTTATCGCGATCCTTACCATCATCTGCATGCTGCCGGCGCTGGTCGGTGCTTTGAGCGGTTCTCCGACGGAGTTTCCTGTCACAGCGTCCCAGAATCGAAGCGAATCGTTGTCGAGCGACACGATGTAGCGTCCGTCGTGGGTGAATGCGACTGCGAAGTTGTTCCACTGGAGTCCGGTCATCGGCGCCCCGATCGGGTCGCCGGTTTTGCCGTCCCATCGGTGCAGCGATTTGAGGCCGCCGGTCACGATGTATTTGCCGTCCTGACTTATCGCAAGACCGATGAACGGGTCGTCTTCCTCCGAGCGGCGTGCGGCGGTGCTCACTTGTGTGTCGGTTTTCCACACATCCATTGAATCGACGCTGACCGATACGATCCGTGTTCCGTCCGGGGTGAAGGAGACATCGCTCGGCGCGTACTGGTGGCCTTGCATCGGTTTCCCAATCGGGTCGCCGGTGTCGGCGTTCCATAGGCGGACAGTTTTGTCGTTGTCGCAGCCGGCGGCGACCAGGTGTCCGTCCGGACTGAGGGCAGAGCTGTGTTCGTCGTTGGGGCTTTTACAGTCCTTTATCGGGTGTCCGATCGGTAAGCCACTATCGGAATCCCATACTTGCATAATGTTTTCGGAGCGCGATAACAGTCGATGCGAATCACGGCTGAACCTGAGTGCGATCACCCTGCCCTCGTGGGGTGCGGTGGGGTCACCGATCGGCGTGCGGTTTTGAGCGGCCCAGAATCTGATGGTTCCGTTCCAGCTTCCGACAGCGATACGGCGCGCGTCAGGACTGAGGGCCAGGTTGCTGACCCCGGAGGGGTCGCCCGGGATGGGCGGGCCATCGGCGTTGGCGGTTTGTGGATCGTATATCCATACGTCGCCTTGGCGGGTTCCTAACACGAGGTGGTGACTGTCAGCGCCGGCGGCAATGCTTGTAAATGCCATGGTAGGCGCGTTCTTCGGCGGGCCGGGGGTCTGTTCTTCGACAATCGGCCGGCCCAGAGATGGTTTGGGCGCGGGAACTCTCCAGATCCGCACCGTCCCGTCGATGCTGCTGGTGGCCAGCTGAGCGCCGCTGGGACTGAACGCGACGCCGGTTACTTCGTGACCGTGTCCACGTAAGGGCTCGCCGATGAGATCTCCGGTGCGTGCATCCCAGATCCGTAGGGTCCGGTCCACCGCAACCGAGGCGATGTAGCCGCCTGTTGGGCTGTAAGCCGTTGAACGCACTACGCCAATGTGCCCGCGTATCGGATCTCCGATCGGCGTGCGGGTGCCGATGTCCCATCGTTGCATTGGTGAGTTGTATTTCGAGTTCACGTCTGTGGTCGGGATGTCCATGCCCGCGCTGCCGGTCACAAGTTGGCGACCGTCGGGGCTGAAGGCGACGTCGAAGACCGGGCGTGTCCTGATCGGGTCGCCGTCGGGTTGACCCGTGTTGAGGTTCCAAAACTGGATGTATCCATCTTTTTGGTCCACAGTCTCACCCGCCTCGACGAGCAGAGCAGGGTTTGTCGGACTGAATGCGAAGTCCTTAATGCCCCGTGTTGGCCTCATCGGCGGCCCGACTTTGTCGCGAGTGTTGGTGTCCAACACTTGGATTTGGCCGTCAGCGGTCAAGGTCGCGACACGGTCCCCGCGGCCGTTGAATTTAAATTCAATGATGGGGTACTGCAAGGTGATCGGTTTGCCGACTGGTTCGTGGGTATCTGTCTTCCACAGTCGCAGGTTGCCGTCCTTTCCCACCGTGGCGATGACATCGCTGGATGGATTGAACGACGCCAGGTAGCCGCCGATGTCGGGGGGAGTGATCGGTGCACCGACGAGCTTGCCGGTGTCGGTGTCCCATTCGCGTGCCTGATCGCTGCCCGTGACAATGCGGTGTCCGTCAGCGCGGTAGCTCACGTCGACGATCGGCTGACCGGTGTCGATGATTTTCACCGTGGCGGACAAGGCGTTGAGTGTTGGAAGGAGCACACCTGGGTCGGATGAGCCGGACAGACTTTCGGCAGCAAGGGTCTGCTGGATGGTTCGGACGTCTTGCCGCGTGTGGGCTCCCGTGAGTACCGCCTCGGCCTCGGCGGCGAGCCGCGCTGCGGTCGCCTGCCGGGCGTTGTCCTTGGCATTGTCCCTCTCGTCGCGGGCTTTGAAGAAGCTCACCACGGCTGTCGTGGTGATGACGCATAGAGTCGCGATGACGGCGGCCACCTGAATCATTCGGCGTCGGCGGCGCGCTCGGTCGGTGCGGATGCTGGCTTCAAGGAACTGTCCGCCGATCTCGTTGAGGTCGACCCGTGTCACTAGCTGGCGACGGCGGCTCCAGCGTTTGGGTAACCCCAGCAACCGGTTTCGGCCAGTAGCTGGATTCCCGTCGCTGTCGCTGACGGGCTGGAGCTCGGCACCGGTATCAACGGTTGCCTTCGCGAGCTGGCCGCCTTGCAGCAGCGTTCTCGCGTCGCGGCCGCTGGCCACCCAGTCGTTTGCGGCGTTTTCAACGACGCGGCGCGCTCGTAGGGCAGCTACCTGCGTTTCGATCTCGTCTTTGAGCGGTGGCCAGTTGACCAGGAATGCTTCATGCGCGACACCTACGACGGTGCGCTCACCCTCGGCTTCGGTGGACAGCAGTCGCCGCGCCACGAATGGTTCGAGCGGGCCGACGGCGGTGTTCGAGAGTTGGTAGGGGACGGCGCGTCTTTTGGTCGGCCTGCCCTCCTCATCGATGGTGACCAGGTCTAGTAGCGATGAAATGACCTGCGCACGTGTCACTCCGGCCTTGTCGCACGCCTCCTGCAGCGCGGCATCGGCTTGGCGTTGAAGAGCGCCCTGCACACCGCCGATCTCGTCGTAGCGCTGGTGGGTCAGCTGGCCTCCGCGCCGCACCCCGTCGGCGAGTTGTTCTAGCGTGAACGCCAGCAGCGGTAGGGCATCGCCGCTGCCGGTATCGGTGACCAGCCGAGTGACGAGATCATCGTCGAAGCTCAGCCCGGCTATGCTGGCGGGCTGTTGGATGACTTCGCGCAGCGCGTCGGCCGCGAGGGGGCGAAGGGGTTGGATCCGCGGCGGCAGTTTCGATAGGGCAGTGTCTTTGGACGCTGGGTCAAGGAATTCCGGCCTCATCGTGGCGAGCGCCTGCACCGGACCGCCCAGCGTCGGCTGGATCGTCTCAACGAACTCGGCGCGCTCGTGCGGCTCGGTTTGGGTGAGCAGTTCTTCGAATTGATCGATGGCGATCAGCAGTTTGCATTGGTTGTCGGCCCGGGCCGCGACAAGTAAGTCGGTCGCGATCGCCTTGAGCCCACTGTGCGCAAGATTCGTCCGCAGCGATGCCAGATCAAAGTCGATGTGGCGTTCGCGAACCAGAAAGGCGATGGCCCGCACCAGGTTTCCCATCGGATCCGATCCCGGCACGATGGGCGGTAGCGCCAGCCATTCGTCGCCGCCGGCGAGGCGCGGTAGAACGCCGGCACGGACCAGTGATGACTTTCCGCACCCCGATGCGCCCACGACGGTGAGAACTGCTCGTTCACCCCGCTCCGCGGGCGAGCGCAGCCGTTCGGTGATCTCCTTGATCTCGCGGCCGCGGCCGAAAAAGACCCGATGCTCCCCGAGTTGAAATGGCCGCAAACCCGGGTAGGGCGAGGCGTCGTCGGGCCAGCCCCGCCCGCCGGTGCCGTCGATGACGCTCAACCGCAACCGCAGTCGGTCACGCGCGCCCGAGGCATCGGCAACCACGTCGACGTACTGCTTCGATGTCAGCAGCCGGTCGTCCAACGGCTCGGATGAGGCACGAACAGGCAGGATCTCGCTGCCCAACGCCTGGGCGGCCCCGATCTCGGCCGCGCACCAGGGCGACGTCAAATACGGCGGCGTGACGACACAGATCACCGCGTCGGCCCACCTCAGCCGCTCATACAGGCGCGGTCGCCATTCGTCCCCGGCAGCTATCCCGTATTCCTTGTCGCTGTCCAGGAATACCTGGTGCCCGTCTTCGGATAGCCACTGACGGATTTCGTCGGCCCAGCCGAGGTCAGCGCCGGCGTGACTGATGAAGACGTTTGCCACGACTGCCTCCCGCGACCCGCGAGCCCACACCGAAAACGTACATCCGATCACGGCGATGCGAAATGAGTAATGCACTACCTAAACAACCGATAATTTCCGTGCGGTGGGTGCGCCGGCCGCGAGCGCGGCAGGGTATGCGCCGTAAGACCCGCATTCGTTGCCCGCCATTACCGCGTTGTGCAGGGACTTGACGGCTCGAACTCCAGACATGGCGGGCGGCTGCTCCAACCAGAGCGCGCCACTGGAATCTCGCAGGGAACAGGCCACGCCCGAGCACTCCTCAGCAAATCGCGCCCCGGTAGCTGCATTCGCAGCCGACTCACGAACGCCGCCTCGTAGCCGCGAGGCCGGTCGGGACGGCACAAGGCCAGACCACCTTCCCCATGACGTTCCCGGTCGATGGGAGGGGCCGGTGACCGACCGAGCGCTGCACGGCTGTTGGGTGGGTGCTGCAGGGACTTCGGGTGTCGAGCTGGCCCGAATCTTTTCTTTGGAGTGCCCGCAACACCGTCCTGGCATGGGTGCAATGCGAAACTCCCTCGGAGCTCTCACCGCCGGCTCGCACATGGACAGTGCGGGGGAAACGAGATCTGTCCGCGGTGTGCCAGCCGTGGCGCAGCCGCTGAAGTCCGAAGGTCCAACGCCTAGCGTCACCGCGGGCCCGGTTTGGCCGCTGCGATCACGCTGATGAGGAGGGCGATCGCTCCTACGATGATAAGCGGGTGCCACCATTGTGTACCGAGCCAGTAGATGTGAGTTCCGATCAGGCCGGGTTTTTGCTGGCTGCCGAATAGCCAATCTCGTACGAACGGCGTCGTAAGCGACAGCACCCCGCCGACAAGGGTTACCGATACAAGTGCGAACAGCAGGCGGCTGGAAAACTGCCAGGTTCCCAGCACGACCAGGTAGGCACCGGTTCCCGCCAGGATCAGGCCGGTGACGCCGAACCAGGTTGAGCTTTGAACCGCGGCGGCAGCGCCCAACACGAGTAGGGCGGCCCCGACCATGATCGACCAGGTGGCGATGCCGCTGGTTAACGCCACCACTCGGTACCCGCCGAGCGCCAGGGTCCGCAGCGTCATCACGGGTGGCTTGAGGACTCCCGGTAGCTGCCGGATCGAGCCGGCCGCCGCGGATGCAGTCGCCGCGGCCTTGGTGAGGGTGTGTGCCATCAGCGGCGAGCCCTTGTCGCTGGCGAGAGTTTCACGCGCGACCGGGTTGTCGTTCAGCAGTGCGTATTTGGCTTGTCCTGGGTTCGCCGACAGTACCTTGTTGGCCCAGGTTCGGGAGTTGGCTGGGCTCCAGTCCGGCTTCTTGCCAGGCTGCGTATCGATGATCGAGTTGGCGAGTCCGTCGAGTTCTTCGTCGAGGACGTGTTGCTGCCATGCTTGGGCCAGCCAAAGCGAGGTCTTCGGGAGGCTGGGCGGTATCACCGCCGCCGGGTCGTCGAGGAAGGCGAGTTCGCCGAGCAGGTCGTCTTCGGTCAGATATTCGGGCGAGGTGTTGTCGCCGGTCGATAGTCGGTACCCCGACGGCGGGAAAGCGGGCGCCCCAACGGCTTTGAGTGTGCGCAGCAACCACTGCCCTCCGCTTTCGGGCGCGTCGGCGCTGCGTTGGCGTTGGGCGGTGGACGCAGATACGATCTGCTGCACACGTCGGGGGTCCAGCAGTACGTGGACGAGCCATCCTGCTCCGTCGAGCCGACCCCACATCCAGTCGTTGGCGCGCCATGATCGTTTGTAGAAGGCGCCGAAGTGGTGGAACTGCATGCCGGTGAGTTTTTGCTGCGCTGTTCGCCAATCGGGTGCGAGCAGGCTGCGCGTGTCGGCGCTGACCTGCACCAGATCAAGCGACTGTTCGATGTCGGCTTCGGCGGGAAGCATGGCACGCTGTGTCACGGCGAGATCGAACAACTTCATCGCCACGGTCTGCGAATTATCTACGGGTGCAAGGTAGTTGAGGTATGTGTTCAGCTGGCTGGCAAACACCTGCTTTTGCGCTAGCCGGGAATCTGGTGCAGCGCCAGGGTTGGCAGACGATGTGCCGGCGAGGTGGCGCAATGTCACATGGCCGCAGAGGAGGGCGTCGCCGAGCGTGTCCCAGGCTTGCTCAGGCACTGTGGCTTGTCGAAGATAGTCCGACGAGATCAGGGCGGCGGCGTTCGTGAGTGATCCGCGTCGCACTTCGGGCTCGGTGCAGATTGATCGAACTGACTTACCGTAGTCGATCGGTGTCGGCGGCTCGCAGGCTCGGTGGATCGCTTCGGTGAGTGCGGCCAGGGCGGTGTAATCGGCGTCGGACTCTGCCAGCTGGTATGCCGCCTGCACGATGGCGAGTGCGCATGCGTTGGCAAGGTTGTATGCCGGTCGACCGAATTGGGCGAACTGGGCGGCGGCGTCGGGTAGCGGCGCTGCGGGCGGCTGCGACCAACGAGCCAGGATCGTGGTGGTCATTTGTTGCCGGCATATCTGTTCGGCGCCGCCGCCGATGGCGAGCTCGGGTTCCCAGTTCTCGGGGATGCCTTCGGTCGAGTTGTTCGATTCCGTTGGCCACGTGCTGAGTTGGCGCAGCAGAGCGTCGGCGAGTGGTTGGGCGTGCCTGGTCGCCTCGCGGTTCACATAGTCACTCAGCACCGATGCGCTGAGAAGCCGTGAGCCTTCGGGCAATCGTGTTGCGAGTTCGGCGAGGCGCAGTTTGGTGTCGGCGCGTGCTTGCATCCGGTCTTGATGGTCGCGGATCGTCCGGAGATCGGCGGCGATCGACTGGGTTGTGATTGCAGCGAGGTCCTTGAGAAGCCCGTCGAGTAGCCCGAGCGGCTTGTCGGGGTCGTCCTGTGGAGCTGCCGCCAGCAGGTCGGGCGCCGGTCCGGACGACGGTACGACGAAAAGCAGCACGCGGCGGACCGGGCGTCGGGCAGGGCGGTCAAAGACGCGCTTGAGCAGTGCGTCGATGGGTTGGTTGTCGAGCAGGCCCCCGTCGGCGACCCAGTGCGGGCGGGTGATGTTGGTGAACGCCGCCATCGCGGGTCGCGCCGGCACGTCGCCCTTTTTGGGAGTTCCTTCGGTGAATGGGAGATATGAGGGCTCGAAGGCGGCGGGAAACGACGCCGAGCTGCGTGCGGCCAGTGCCAGCGCTGGGATCGTGCCGGGATCTGCTAGGTCCGTCTGGGTGAAGGTGAACAGGCCGCGGCGGTCGACATCCTGGACGAGGGTGCCGAAGCAGTCGGTGAATCGGCTTGTCTCGCCGGTGAGCAGCGTCGTCGTGATGTAGACGGTGGTGGATGGGGTGCGAGCACCGCCTGGGAACTCCGACGGTGGGAAAGGACCGGTCTCGAGGTGGGGAACCTGTTCGGCTAAGGCGGCGAACATGCGTTCGTCGCCGTACAACAGGGACGGCGTGTTGTTGTCTCTGGGGTCTCGAAGGAGGTCAGTCAGCGCACCGAGATCGAGCCAAAGGTCGCGCAGGCCGCCGAGGTCTGCTCCGGTAACCCGTGACGAGGCAAGCAGAGCCGCGTTGATGCCACCGGCACTTGTGCCCGACAGGATGTCGACATCGACAACCGTGTCGAGCAGGTCGATGAGTTGTGCGTAGAGCTTGAGTGAGGCAGCTGACTGCTTGCTGAGCCGGCTATCGGCCGGGAAGGTTCCCCCTGCTCTGCGCCCCTGTGATGCTTGGGCGAGTAGGTTGATCTCGCGGGCGACACCGGCCATCCAGATCGCCAGGCTGACGCCGCCGGTTAGGGTCGTGGCGAGTCGAAGTTCCTGCGTCGCTTCGGTCACCGGTGATGGTTTGTCGAATGTCATCGCACACCCTCGATGTAGGGGGTCGGCTCACGCAGCGGGGACCCTCGGCTTAGATTGCCACGGTCGCAGCGATTTTCACAGTGGGAATAACGCGATGGGGCCGCGTGTGCGGCAGCGCTCATGCCGACGGTGGCACACGCAGACTTGCTGCTCCGGTTCACCTGGGGACCGCGCGCGTTGCTGTTGGTCCTCCGGACCGTGAGCCGACAGGACAGGTCTCTCACTCGGGCTTGCTTTATCGTGCCGTTCGGCCACACAGCGCGATCTGCTACTAGCGACGACAATTAGACAGGTGGATTATTGGGCCGAATGCGACCTGGCGTGGGACTTGGCCGACGCCATCAGCGTCGTGGTTTCTGACCGCGAGCGCAGCGAGTTGTACACCATCATCGGCGGAGGTGATTCCTACCGAGCCATCGACACCTTGCTCGGAATCGTTGCCCGCGTAGACGTTCTCGTGTCTCCGGACTTGGTCCAAAAGCTCACCGACTGGCTTGCTGCCTATGCCGGCAGTATGGACGCAGCCCGGTTACGCGTGTTACTGGACGCGGTCAGGTCGTCATGACGCGGGCACCGGCCGGCCACGTGACTCGGCCAACATCCCAGCAAACACCCAGGATATGGCCACTGGGGAGTCGATCGAGATCATCGACCTAGTTCGGGTACACCCCTGGTGGCGTCGTTGATATGGCCGACTCCGGCCGTGGAGCCGTGCGCGACGTCGGGATGAGTGGCAAAAGAACCGGGGGCCCAAAGTATGGGGTTGACGGTGTTCATGGCACTGGCTTCTCGTCACTGGTCGAGTGCCATGGGCAGATCACACATCTTGATATAGCGTATGAACAGTGAAGATGACACCCACTGCTGCCACTGCTTGTGGCTCATGTTCGTGGTGATCTTGCTACACAGTTCTTGAGCGAAATCTGTTGGCGCGGGCCATAATCGCATGGTCCCGTCTTTGCTGCCGGAGAGAATCCACTTGTCGTCGGGGCTGAATGTAACGCTCTGCACGGAAGCTTGGTGTCCTGCCAGCGGTGACCCTACCTGCTGGTAGTTGCCGGTGTCCCACAGCCGTAATGTGCTGTCCGTACCGCCGGCCGCGATCCACCGGCCGTTGTGTGAGTAGGCGACACTTCTTACGGAGTTTCTATCCCCGCTGAGTGGTGGGGAGACCGGCTTACCGGTGGTGTCGTTCCAGACTCGCACTGTTCCGTCGTTGCTTCCCGACGCGACGCGCTGTCCGTCAGGGCTGAAAACCACGGTGTACAGCAGCCATCCATTATGCCCGATCATCTCCGGTGTACTCCGGTTAAGACTCGGAACATCCCACAGCTGTAGGCGGTTGCGGTAGGAACCTTCGCCGGTTACGACTTGCCTGTTAGTGGGACTGAACGCCACACTCCAAATTGGGTAGCCTGCCGGTACCGCCGTGATCGGCTTTCCGTGCGCATCCCAGAGCCGCACGGCCCCGTCGTTACCCCCGGCGACGATCCACGACCCGTTGGGGCTGAACGCCACACTTTGGACGCTTGTCCTTTGTCCGGCGAGATCCCCGTCAGGGGGCGGCTGGCCGGCCACAGGCAACATGGATAACAGAGTGTATTGCCGAGTCGTCAAGTCCCACAGTCGGATTGACCCATCCTTGGCCGCCGACACCAGACGGCTGCTATCCGGACTGAACATGACGCTGTTGATCGCCCGCGTGGTGCCGGTTGACGGCTCGCCCAGCGGCTGGCCGATCGGTCTGGCGGTTCGGGCATCCCATAACCGCACCGTGCCGTCGTCGCCGCGGGAGGCCATCTGGCGGCCGTCGTTGCTGAACGCGACGGCCCGAACAAGTCCCTGCCCGGTAGGGATCGCCAGTCCGGCCACCACATCCCACACCCGCACCGACCCGTCCGCGCTTCCCGACACGATCCGGGTACCGTCACCGCTGAACACGACGCCCGACACCTGCCCCTGGTGTCCGGTCAAGGTCCCGATCACCGCGTGGGTCTGTGCGTTCCACACTTTGATCGTGTTATCCGAACTGCCCGAAACGATCCGGGCACCGTCTGGGCTGAACGCGACACTGTTCACGGCGTCGGTGTGGGCTGCGAACGCGTCGCCCAGCGGCTGCAGAGTCCGCCCGTCCAAGACCTGGATGGTCCCGTCGTACCGGCCGGTGACGATGCGGTCACCCTGGGGGCTGAACGCGACGCTCAGTACCTGGGCGTCGGCCTGTGCCGGGGGGCCGATCGGTTGACCGCTGTGGGCGTCCCACAGCCGTACTGTTTTGTCGTCGCCCCCGGAGACGATGCGGTCACCCGTAGAGTCAAAGGACACACTCCGCACGATTTTCCCCGCTGTGTGTCCGGCTAACGGAGGGTCCTCTTTCCGGGTTGGCACGTCCCAGATACGCACGGCGCCATGCTCACAGCCCGTTACCAGCCATCGGCTGTCGCCGCTGAACGCAAGGCTGCGTACTGGTTCGCCGTGCGCCATGGGCTCGCCAAACTTGTCACCGCTGTTCGCATCCCACAGCTGCACGGCCCCCTCGGCGCTGGCAGTGGCAAGCCATTTGCCGTTCGGACTGAACGCAACGCCCCAGGCGGGATGGGCGTCTGCGACCACCAGCTCCGTCAGCTGCCGGCCAGTGATGGCGTCCCACAGCTGCACCCTGCTGCGGTCTATACCTGAGGCGATGCGCCGACCGTCGGGACTGATAGCCACGCTCTCCACGCCGGTGCCAGCGGCCGAGCTCGGTGAAACTTGCAGGATCTTCACCACGGCACGTCGCTGGACAACCGCATCGGGCAGCGCGGTCTCGGCTGATGACGGCTGCAATGCCTTGCCGGCCAACAGCTGTTGAATTCCTCGCACCTCGCCGCCAGACTGCTGATCGGCGATCATCGACATGCCTTGAGCGACAAGCCGTTCGGCGGTGGCGTTGCGCTGGTTTTTGACTGCGAGCACGCCGCTGATCACGGCCGCCACGGCGATGACGACGGTGACCGCCAGCACGCTGATGAGGACGCGCGAGCGTTTACGCAGACCGGCTGCGTATCTTTCAGCCGTTTCTTGTTTGTCTCGGGCGGCTTGGAGTTCGGCTCGTTGGCGTTGTTTTTCCGCTTCCGCGCGTTGGTTTTCGCGGCTGCGGGAGGCTTGCAGGTAGTCGCGGGTGGGCTCGAGGCGTTCACGGAATCCGGTTTTGGCGGTGAGGCTTTCGGCTTCCTGCAGTCGGGTGCCTTCCAGCAGCCAGGCGGGATCGCGGTCGCTGGCTTGCCAGTCGGCGGCGGCGCGTTCCAGCGCGTCGGCGTCTTTGAGGTCGTGAGCCTCCTCGCGCAACCATGCGGCTAATTCACGCCATTGGCGCAACAGGCTTTCCAGGGCGACCTCGACGATGACGCGGCCGTTGCGGGTGCCCTTGGCGAGCAGCCGTTTGTCGTCGATGAGAGCGTTGATGAGGTCGTGGCTGGCGGCGGGAAGGTCCTCGTAGTGGGCCAGCCGGCGCATGGGTTGGTCGTTGTCGGGATTAATGGTGGCCAGCCAGGGGATAAACGCATCGTGGAGGATGTCGAGCTGGGCTTGGCGCTGCTCGGGGTCGCCGGCCAGCAACTCGTCCACCTGGGTCTGCACCACCTGGGCCATCCCGCCCATCGCCTCGTATTCGGCCACGGTCAGGTCGCCGTCGTCGCCGTAGTCGCAGTACAGCCGCTCCAAGGTCAGAGCGAGCAGTGGTAGCGCATCGGCACCTTCAGAGGAATCGGCGAGGAGCCGGTCCACCAGGGCGGGTTCGACGGTTAGTCGCCGCCCCGCGGCGCTGGCGCGTTTGGCCGGGCCGGTGATGACCTCGGTGAACTGGGCCGCGGGAAGGGGTCTGAGTTCATCGAACACCGTGCTTTGCACGTCGGCCAGTTCGGAGGCCAACTGTAGGGGTTCGTAGCGGTCGGCTCGGATGGTGACCGCCACGAGCAGCGCCGGGGTGATGCCGGCCTCATGGCCCAGCAGGCCGGCCAGGATCTGCAGGAACTGGGGTGCCTTGGGTCCGGCGTCGGCATTGAAGAGTTCCTCGGCCTGATCCAGGGGCAACACCAAGGTGGGGGAGGGCTGATCGGTGGGCACATCCAGCAGCCGCGCTCGCGCGGCGTCGCGGGCCTCCTCCAGCCAGCCATGCAGCTGCGGCACACCCTGGGGGTGGCAAACGTTTTTGATTTCGCCCAGCGGCGGCTTGTGCAGGCCCAGCCGGACGCGCAGGCTGTGCACGGCATGAGCCAGACCTAATTCCCCGGTGAGCACCGCGCGTTCGGGGCGCACGACGTCTAGCGGGATGAAGCGGCGGTCGTCGCGGTGGAGTCGCGGTAGCAGCCCCGCCCGCAGGAATGACGACTTTCCGGAACCCGAGGGGCCCAGGATGACAAACAGGCTCTCCACCCCGGAGGTGCGCATTCGGCGCAGCTGATCCAGCCCACGCACGATTTGGGCGTCGCGACCAAAAAACACGGCCGCATCAGCCTCTTGTAGCGCCGCCCAGCCCCGGTAGGGGGCGCGGTCGGGGTCGTCATGCGGCGGCCACGGGAAGAACTCCGCCCCGATTCCCAACGCCCGCAACGCCGCCAACAGCCGCTGCAGCCCCTCGGTCGCCAAGCGGACGCAGGGGCCCGTATCGACATGGATCTCGGTGACCGGGCCGTCTTCGACGAATAGGTCGCAGCGCTGCCACTCCGAGGTGATCCCGGTATCGGGCAACGGTTCGAGCCGCCCACAGAGGATGGTTTTGTTGAGTGTCTCGGCGTACCGGAACTCGGTGGTGCACTCATGAGAGCGCTCCCAGTCGGCCGACAGCAGACAGATCACCGCCTCACAGCGACTGCTCGCCTGCTGCAACGCCTCTTTCCAGCGCTGCCCTGGCTGGATACCGGTATGCGGATCCAGGTCCAAAAAGATCTCGTCGGCAAGCCCTGGCTCCTGCTCGATCAGCCACTTCTTGACCGCCATCGCCTGGCGGCCATTTCGACTGGCGTGACTTAAGAACACGCGCGACACAGCACCCCCGCCCCGAACCGAAAACCCTTCGCTCCGGCCGCCACCATCACATCTGCGGCATATCGTGGTTTTGACTCAGCACGCTCAGTGTGCGCCGCCGCTACCAATAATTTCCGGGTATTCACCTGACGCGTTCCGGATTTCCAGGTCGACTGATAAACCTGCATGACCACAGGATTCTGGCCGCGCCCGCAGACAGCCATCAGGCCGCCGGTCAGGAGTGAAAGCCAATCCACGCGGCGCGGAGTCTGTCTGCGATCATCTCCATCGTGCAAGCCACGTGCGACCCTGCCCGGCGACGTTGTGTCAGCGCAATCACGTAAATCAGAGACGGGACATCGCCGAACTGCTTCTCGCAGAAGGCGACCCACTCGTATCGGCTGTCGCTGACATAACTACAGAACATCGAGATCGCGTTGCTATATGAACGTAGCGTCGACAATGCGATCTGCGTGTGCTGCGACCTCAGATCAGCCAGAAATTGATCGACATCAAGCGGGCGCCAGTGCCACGGATACTCGTTGGCGAATTCGACAAACCGAGAGATGACCCGACACCAGCCTTTGATGGTATCCACCGCCAGGCCACGTGCGAGCATCTGAGGCGCCATCCATCGACCATCGCGTTGCGGCACGGGGTCGCTGCGATCATCCGACACCTCCGCGGGTTCCGGCCCCCGAGGTCCGGTTCCCAAGCATAGGGCGCTAAACCCTGCATAGCAGTCGGTTTAATCGGTCACCGTCGGCGGCACGTCTCGCGGGTTACGGAGATGTGTCGCTGTTGGCCGCCTACTCGGCCACCACGCGATACACGGTGGCTCGACTGACACCAAGCGTGGTCGCGATGGTGCCTGGCGATTCGCCGCTGGCGTGCATCGGCTGTGCAAGAGCGACTTTGGAGGCGTCGAGTGCCTTGGGCCGTCCGATCGATTGACCCCGCGCCCGACATCAGGGCTGCGTAACGGCTGTCAACCGTCAACCGGGGGGAGCCTGGCACTTCTTCGCGCCGACGTTCCAATCACCGCCCGTCTTCTCGCAGCAGGCCTTGTTGTGGTTGTCCCAATCCTGCCCCTTAAGGCCCTGCGCTGCCCCGGCATCCATGCAGTTGTCGTATGCTCCGATATCCCACTCTGGCGCAGCTCGTGCGGTCGCAGGGTTTCCGAATGCGCTGCCGCCGAGGATCGCCGCCGCCGCTAACGGCGCGGCAAGCGCAACGCGAAGCAACCGGAAAACCGTGAGGGTGATGCTCGTCATTTCTTGTCCTGGGGGTGTGATGTTGACGCTATCTGCCATTCTGGCCAGGTGCAGCGATCTGCATAACAGGATACGGAAAGCTCGTTGTTTGGTCTCTAGGCGATAGGGCTAACTCGGTGACCTTTTTCACCGTGCCTGCAAGACCTGCCTGAAACCCGCTCGCGTCAACTTGGCGCAGGGTCTGGTCGTGCAGCCACGATAGGAGAGCGGCGTGTGGGATTAGGTGAGCGCCGGCACTAGGTGATAGGTCAACGCTGCAGCAAAGCCGCCGCCGATGGCCGCACCGGCCGAGGTCTGGTCCGCGCAGCAGCCCGTGATCAGGATCTCCGGCATGTCGGCGGGAACGATGTCGCGCGTCGCGCACTCGGCCTCCCGCACGCTGTGTAGCGTGCCGCGGGTGATGCCCTGCAGACAACGTCCCGACTCCACGGCGACCGGGTCCCACGGGCCCGGCAAGTATCGCTCGATGATGGGCGCGTCGGTCGGCTCGAGGGCCCGCGTGATGGTGCCGGAGTGGCAAAAGCCGGTGATCACCGTGAGACTCACCCCAGTCGCCGCGTTCCAGGACACCAGGCACCACTGGATACTGGAAACCCTTCCCGCCCGGTTTGATTCGCGCCAGAGTCCTCGGTGTTCGCGAGCCCTGCCGTAGCGGTCGCCGCGGCTGTTATTCTTCGACCATGCCGCGGGAGTCTCTGCCCAGGCCGAGCCGTCGTGACCTGCTCAGACTCGGCGCGTTGGTCGGCGCAGGAATACCCGCGGCGGTGCTGACTGCATGCGGTTCCGAGCGCGGGACGACCGACGGTCAAGCCGCGTCATCGGCTCCGAGTGGTGACCTTGCCCCGTTCGACCGGAACCAGCCCGCCGGACCCGCCACTGGTCTACCCCGACGCGCCGCCTGGGCCAGCACGTCGGACGCGGGGTTCTTTCTCTCCCTCGGTGCGGGGATGGAAGACGCCGCCAAGGAACGCGGGCTGCTTTACCTCACCGCCTTCTCCGGTGATGACCCGGCGAAGAATCTTCGACAGCTCGAAACGTTCCTTGCCAACGGCGTCGGCGCCGTGGCATTCCAACCGCTCAATGCCGAGGTTCAACGACCCGTCTTCGATGCCGCACTGCGAAAGGGTGTCTGCGTGCAAGGCATCATCACCCAGCCCAGCACGCTCCAGGTCGCCGCCAGTCAGTACAACATCGGTTTCATGCAGGGCAAGGCCGCCGCGGATTTCGCGACAGAACGCTTGCAACGGAACGCGCAGGTGCACTACTTCAACCTGGACTCCGTCTCACCGCAGCTGAAGTTGCGCCACACCGGCGTGCTGGAGGGCCTACGGACCGCGGGCGACGGGGTGCGCGTCGTCAGCGACGTGGACGCTCCCGACATCTCCATCGACAACGGCGCAGCGATCATGCATCGGGTCATCGCGGAGCATCCGGACATAAGAATCGTCCTCGGCGGCGACACGATGGTGGTGGGCGCCTTCCGGGAGATGGACGGGTCCGGCAAGCTCTCCAACGACATGTACTTTTCTGGAGTTGATGGTGATAAGGAAGCGCTGGCGCTCGTCAAGGCCCGCGGTCCGTACCGAGTCAGCTTCGCGTTCGCATGGCGGCTCATGGGTTACGGGCTGGGTCAGTTTGCCGCGGACTGGATCGAGGGCAAGCAGATTCCACGCGTCATGGTGGCCAAGCCCATAATCGTCGACTCACCCGCCAGGGTCGATACTTACCTCGCTGACAATGCCAATCCTGCCGCGGTTTTCGCCGACCGGGGCCGCTACGAGGATTACCTGCCGCTACTCGGGAACGTCAGTTATGCTACGCGCCAAACGATTTGGCATGAGGAGTATAAACCCAGATAGCGATTGTCAGCGCTCCAGTGCGTATATCTTCCCGTCGTGGCTACCGACATATACGACCTTCTCCGCGACAGTCGGTGAGGACCAAACCTGGCCGCCGGTACCGGCTTTCCAGCGCACCACACCGTCCGTCGCACCGAGGGCGTACAGAAACCCGTCGAAGCTACCGACATAGACCGCGCCGTCGGCAACCGCTGGTGAGGAATGCACCTGCCCGCCGGTGGGGGTTTTCCACCGCACCTCGCCGGAGCCGGCATCCAGCGCGTAGACGTTCTTGTCGTCGCTGCCGATGTAGATCAGACCGCCGACGGCCGCCGGCGAGGAATAGACCGCACCGCCGGTGGGGGTTTGCCACCGCTCCTCGCCGGAGTCGGCATCCAGGGCGTATACCCAGTGGTCATCGTTGCCGAGAAAGACGCGTCCGTCTGCAACCGCCGGCGAACTCCACACTTGGCCGCCGATCTCTTTGCTCCAGCGCACCGTTCCGGTAGGGGCATCCAGCGCGTACACATGCCCCTCGGTTCCGATGTACAACACGCCATCCGTGACGGTTGGGGCGGCGCTGGCCGCGCCGGTGGTTAGGGTCTTCCAGCGGGGTTCGCCGGAGGCGGCGTCGAGCGCTTGGACATACCCGTCGGTGGTGCCGAAGTACAATGTTTGGTCGGCCACCACGGGCGAAACCGGAAACGAGTTGTCGCCCGGGGTTTTGGTTTTCCATCGTTCCTGGCCGCTACGCGCATCGAGCGCGTAGACATTCCCGTCCCAACTGGCGACATATACACGCCCGTCCGCGAAGGCCGGCGACGGGCGCGCGCGATCGCTGATGGCGGCGGTCCAACGCTCGGCGCCGCTGGCCTTGTCCAGCGCATACACATTGTTGTCGTAGCCCGCGACGAAGACCGAGCCGTCACCCAAGGTCGGGGACGAAAAGATGAGGGTGCTCCCGGCGGAAACCTTCCACAGCACCGCGCCGGGCTTCCCGGAAAGCGTTGGGGCGGAATTCTGGGGACCGGGCTCGGAGGTGCTCAGCGTGATCGCCGTTCCTCCTGCAACGAGCGCCGCGGTCCCCCCCAGCGCGATGAGGATCGTGCGACGGCTCAACCGACGCGTGCCGGCTGGACTCGGTTGCTCGGTCGGTGCTGCGGCAGGTTCAATCGGCGAAGCCAGGGTTTTCGTGCGGGTGTTGAGCCGCCGGACGAGAGGCACCCCCTTCCCACTGGGTCTGGCATCAGTCCCTGACACCGTGGCGTCGGGGCAAATCTCGGCGTCCCCGGTTTGGCCTGCGTCAGGTGCAACTTCGCCGAGCATCGAGGCGATCTCGGCGGCGACTGGGTACGTGACATCCGTGCGTCGCCGCAGCGCGCGCAGCAACTTGCAGATGTCATCAACGATGCTCGGGTCGTCCTCTTCGTGGAGCGCGTTGCGTAGCTCGAACAGCAACTGGGCCTGCACCGGCGGTGCAAGCATCGCGGAGTCGTGGATCTGGGCACCGACTCGCTGCAGGTACTCGTAGGGAATCGGGGGCGCTTCGGGCAGCGGGTCCGGCAAGTCGGTGCGGTGGGTGGCGTGTTCGTTCAGCGCGCCCATCAACGCGAATCCGCTTGCAGCCGTGGGATTCCGGTAGTCGACCAGCTGCCTGCTGAAAATCGGGTCGGCGCGATAGCTGGATACCTCGCCTACCTGCACCGGCAAGATCGGCAACCCCAGGTCTTCGGCGTAGCCCAGTTCGGCGCGGCACGGCCGGGAATACAGAGAGTTGTCCGACAACGCGAACAGAAACACCGTGCGGTCGCGGATCTGTGTGAGGATCTGGGTCCACCAAGCCTCGCCACCACGGAGTTCATTGTCCAGCCAGACATCGACGCTGGCGCGCTCAAGGTCTTCCACCATGGACGTGACCGCCGACTCGTCCTGGCGGGAGTAGCTGATGAAGACCTTCATCGCTGTGCGGCTCCTGGAGCTGATAACCAGCTATGGGTAGCTCGAAGCTTAGAGGCTCCTTCTGCACCATTGGTTGGGTTTACCCGGACCCGGTCGGCCCGTCGCCAGTCTGCTCCGGATGTCGCCTGAGGTCGGAGCACTCGCTGCCTTGTGACGCCTGCCGTCAGAGGGGCGCAGATGTGGTCTTTTCCGACACGAATTGAGCCACCGGCGCCCAACACTGCGAACGCCCCGTCTAGGACTCGCCGCCTCGCAGCGACCGGCGGCATCAGTGCTGCCAACTGCTCTAGCTTGATGCCGGAATCGGCAACCGAGGGGGGCAGGCTTGGGCCGACGGGAGGTGATGAAGGTGGATACGTCGAGACATCCATGTGGGCCTCGCTGCATTTAACTTGGTATGGCGACTTGGCGTTTCATAGCGGTTCGGCTTCAAATTTCCGGCCAGCGGGTCAAGCCGGTCTAGCGTAGTCGCCTACTCATTTGTGCAGTGCCCAACAGGAACGGCGATCCGATGACAACTACTCGAGTCGCGACGAATACGCAGAAGATCATTTGCCATCGGCATACCTCCTGGCTTGCTGCTAGACCTGCGGTTGCCAAACTACATTGCTTCTTATACCGACTCCAGCAAAACGATCAAAAGGCAACGCCCCGGTGTCACCCGCACTGTTTTGATAGGTTCACGATCAGGTCGGGTCGCCGGCCGCTCCGCGCGATGTGACGGCACAAGGCTGGCAACATCTGTTGTTTAAGACAACCCGCACGTCGAACCGCTTGCACCGCATCAGGCTTTGCCAAAAGAAGTCAACTGCTAGCCCTGCCTTGATTTGGAGACTAATAGCCCGGTTAGCAAACGAAAATAAATGAGTGCGTTGGTATGGCTGGTGTGACCACCCTTGGTAGCGCGTGTCGTGGTGACGAGCACTAGACCCCGCGTCCTAGAGCCCGGCTACACATGAGTGCTACAGAGCTGAGATCACTCGCCTTTCGCCGCGGCCGAGGATGGCCGGCTTGAGGGCGCGCCACCCGCGATTGTGCCGCCTTTCCGCAACCCCCGACACCGGATCGGCAGTCGATGAGCGATGTGCCCGGGAAAGCCACTCACCCAGGCGAAAACCTGAAGCGTTGCCGCGAGCACAGCAAACTTTACTCGCTGTTGTGCGGGGAACCGTTGCGTTGCTCCAAACTTGGGTTCGCTGTCGACGCCTGGAGGTCACCCACCTTCTCCCGAGGTGTCGGCGATACTCGCCCAAAGGGCGTTCCTTTTGCAAACCGAGACGTGTGGTTGCGAGGGGTTTAGTTGCGGGGTAGCCGATTTCGATAGCCGTGCCACGGTCAGCCGGTAGCGCGCGGTCGGGCGACCGAGGCGTCGTTGCCATGCAGGTGGGAGCTGCGTGTTGGGACTATTGTCCCTTTTTTCGGTATCGGCGAGGTGGTGCAATGGATATCTCTCATCAGGCTGGGCGGCAAACATTATGGAGCAAGAGCGACGGGTCGCTGGTGGGCAGTGGGCGACGTTGGTCGCGCGAGAGATATCGGGAGGATTCCTGATGAGCTTTGTCTGGCTAGCGGCGGAGAGATGCGATGATCTTCGAAGACCGTTTGAAAGTCCAACTCCTGATCCGATCACTGGATCTGGATCCGCACACCGGGATTCGGCCCCGGGGAGCGATGGAAGCAGGCGTTGAAGCAGGCCAACACTCGCTGTGAGGCGGTGATCTGCCTGCTGTCGCGGCATTTGGAAGCCGTCGTGATTCCGCCGACACCCTGCTCACTTATCGCCTGGCGTATTGGGGCGTGTGATCCGGGTGGGCCGATGCCCAAACGGTTGCCGTTGCGCCGCTGAGCGGTTCAGTCGGGTTCTTAGGTCGATTGCGCTTGGTCGACAGATCGCTGCCAACACTTGCCTGACCGTTTCGAGGCGACCGGAGGCCCACGTGGGGCATACTCAAGCCCGTGCCGAGGGCTTGTCCGCATCGGAGGTAAAAGCAATGGCTGAGAACTGGACCGACCTGGCCCCGCATCCAGATCCCGTACAGCCGGGCAAGAAGTGGCATGTCTTTGTCAGCTACCGATCGACCCACCGGCCCTGGGTGCTGGCGCTCTACGACATCCTCAACGGTCTTGGCTACAAGGTGTTTCTGGATCAGTACGTGCTCACCGCGGCGGCACCGCTGGCGCTGTCCCTAGGCGAGGCGCTCGATGCCAGCGAGTCCGCCATTCTCGTGTGGTCAGGCGGTTATGAGGACTCGGCGTGGTGCATGCAGGAGTTCTCGACGCTGGAAACGAAACAGAACACGAGGGCCGGCTTCCGCTATGTGATCGCACGGATCGACGACTCGGAGATCACCGGTCTGGCCCAGGCCAAGCTGTGGGTTGACTTCTCCCAACAGCGCGAAGGGCCGTCGGGGACCAGCCTGCTGTCGCTGCTCTACGGGCTGGAGGGTGAGCCGTTGCCGCCGGGGGCGGTGAAAATGGCCGCCAAGGTCGACGATGAGATGCGCGAGGGACTCCTCGACATCAAGGCCTGCCGCGAAATCGGCGATGCCGCCTGCCTTGTCGCGCTCGCTGAGACCGACAATATGGCGTGGAAAGGGTCGCCGATGCTGATGTGCGCGGCCGCCGAGGGGCTGATCGCGATGGGCAAGCTCGCCGAAGCGATTGGCGTGCTCGATCGAGCCGAACAGGCGTTCCCGAAGGCGGTCCGTCCCAAGCAGCTGCGCGGCCTCGCCCTGGCCCGCAGCGGAGAGACGATGCAGGCGCAGCACGTGTTGGGCAGGCTGTATGCCGCCGGTGAGATCGGCCCCGAAACATTGGGCATCTTTGCGCGCACCTGGATGGACCGCTATACCGAGACCGGCGAGCGCATGTTCCTATTGAAGTCACGCGATCTGTATCGCCAGGCGTTCGAGGCGTTTCCCACCGACTACTACACGGGCATAAACGCGGCCTCCAAGAGCCTTTTAGCCGGGGAGAAGGAGACAGCAGCCCAGATCGCCGAGCGCGTCCAGAAGGTCGTCGGCGACACGCCGGTGGTCGACGACTACTGGCGTACCGCCACTATCGCCGAGGCGCTGCTGCTCCAGGGCAAGATGGAAGCCGCGGCGAAGGCCTACACGGCGGCCGTGCTCGCCGCCCCGTTCGATTCGGGCAGCCACGAGTCGACGCGGGCCCAGGCCGCGTTGCTCCTGTCAGCGCTGGGCGCAACCGACGAACAGAAGGCACTGGTCATGGCGGCGTTTCCAGCGGGCGCAAAGACCTCGACGTAATTACGGCCTGGCCTTGCCCGAGCCGATCCTGCTGATTCTGGCCGCTGCGCCAAGCCCCGAATGTGGATTCATCTTCCTTTTAGCTCCTCGAACGAACCGGTACCGCGGCTCCGACGAGAGCGGCGGTGACTAACAGCGCGGACGGATTTCGCCATTCGCGCCACGCTGATGTTGCAGGCAGCCTTACTAGCAACGCTTTCAGCGTTGTTTTCGACATGGGGTGGCCGATCTCACCACTGCGGGGTTGGGTCCGTACGTGCACCTAGTCAGACGACCGCGTTGTTTACCGCCCGTGCGCGTCACCACGTGATTTTCTGGGCAGCTCATCGGGTAGTTCCGGTGTGCGCTTTCCCTCATCCTGCGGGCTGGCCACAATCTCGAGATCTCGCCTGCGCCGGATTTGTCCGACGGAAGCGATGATGAACTTCCTGAAGGCCAGCACTGCGCCGTCCTTCGCGCTACGGTCGTCACAGCGATCGGCGGTATCCGCGTCGGGACGTGGCCTGATGTCGGGCTTTCTAGGGGGTTGCAGTGGTGGATCGGTTCATCGGGTTGATTCGGAACCGGCCGTGACGCCGTTCTCGCTCGACTTTCCCGGTGGCGGCACGGCGCGTGTGCTCGAAGTCGCCGATGCTGACGAACTTCCCGCTGCCTTAACGGCTTTGGGATTAGTGCCACCACAGCCCACGGTGGTCATTGTCGGCGGAGCCGGTGGGCTCGACGACGCGGCCCTTGAGCGGCTGCGGCCCGTGTTCGCCTCGGGCATCGTGCCCGTGCTCGAGCGGTACGGGGCGGCCGCCGTGGACGGCGGAACCTACTCGGGAGTCATGCGGCTGCTCGGCGAGACTCGCTGGACGCTTGAAGCCGCCTTCCCGCTCATCGGGGTGGCGGCGGCGGGCACCGTAAAGGTGCCCGGCCGGCCGGCGCCCCCGGAAGCAGATGCTGTGCTGGAGCCTCACCACACGCACTTTGTGCTCGTGCCCGGGAATCAATGGGGGGCGGAGTCGCCGTGGATCGCTAGCACGGCGACCGTTCTCGCCGGCGACGCACCGTCGGTCACGGTGCTCATCAACGGGGGCGAAATCGCCTATAGCGATGTGGAACGCAGCCTGCACGCCGGACGGCGTGTCGTCGTTGTCGCCGGTTCGGGGCGCACCGCCGACGCGCTCGCGGCGGCACAGGCCGGCGCCGAGACCAACGAGCGCGCACAGGCGTTAGCCGCGTCGGATCTGATCAGTTCGGTGCCGGCGGCGCAACCATCGGCAATCGCCGAGTTCCTCGCTGCGACCCTCGGCGTCCGGCCGCCAAACGTGGAGCAGTGACTGATCTCGCCTCCTGTCTTTGGGCGCTCTGATGGCCGAAGACATCGCGAACTCCCGCCAAGCAGCACTACGATGCCTAAATATTCTGCTGAAGGAGCAACTTCATGGGATATCACGATCGTTTGCAGGCCGATGGCCCGAAAAAGCTGCTCGCGTTGGACGGCGGCGGCATCCGGGGAGTATTGACCCTGGAAATACTTGCCGCCGTTGAAGACATGGTCTGCACGAGTTCGGGCAATCGCGAGGCGGTTCTGGCCGACTACTTCGACTACATCGCCGGCACCAGCACCGGTGCGATCATCGCGGCGGGGCTTTCGCGCGGCATGCCCGTCTCCGACATTCGCGCGATCTACCATGAGCACGGTCGGGAGATGTTCGACCGTGCGTTCATCTTGAACCGGTACCGGTACATGTATCACAGCGACCGGCTGCAGAAATTACTGCAGAAGACTTTTGGCGTCCACACCACGTTCGGCGACGAGCGGCTCCAGTCGCTGCTGATGATGGTGCTGCGCAACGCGACAACAGACTCGCCGTGGCCGTTGAGCAATAACCCGGGCGCCACGTACAACGACGCCCGGCGCCCGGACTGCAATTTGAAGTTCCCGCTGTGGCAGCTGGTCCGGGCCAGCACCGCCGCCCCCACATACTTCCCGCCCGAGTTGATCCGGGTGGGCGAACACGACTTCGTCTTCGTCGACGGCGGGGTCACCATGTATAACAATCCGGCCTTCCAGTTGTTTTTGATGTCGACACTCGGCGCGTACGGATTGGGTTGGCCCACCGGTGAAGACAAGATGCTGCTGGTCTCAGTCGGCACCGGCGCAGCGGCTAAAGCCGACGATAGTCTGCGTCCCGACGAGATGAACTTGCTCTACAACATGAAATCGATTCCCGCCGCGCTGATGTCGGCAGCCCTTAACGAGCAGGACATGCTGTGCCGGGTGTTCGGGCGCTGCCGCCATGGCGCGATGATCGATCGCGAGCTCGGCGACCTGATCGACCGGGAGCCGGGCGTTGCCGAGCGCCAACCGGGCCTGCCCGGTGAGCGTAAGTTCACCTATGTGCGCTACAACGCCGATCTGAGCGCGGCCGGCCTGGCCGAGCTCGGGCTCCACGACATCCGGCCCGACAATGTGCAGAAGATGGACTCCGTCGATTACATCGAGGAGCTACAGAAAATCGGACAACAGGTCGCCCAACGCGACGTTGCCCGCGACCACTTCGCCGGATTCCTGTGAGCGCCGGGCATATCGGGGCCCACGCGTGTCCCAGGTGCGACGCGTGACGGGTGCGGGTGATCCGGCAGTGCCGGCGGCGGCCTGGACAAAACAGTACGTGTGGTCGCAGACCGCGAGTCGGTTGAAAACCCGGCTCACCGCCGCGCGTGCGGTTGCTCTGTTGCTGACGATCGTCTGCGCAGTTCTCGCCACCGCCGCTGGACAGCTGGGATCGGCCATGTCTGCGATAGCCAAGGGGCTGGCCGTCGCCGCCGCCGTCGCCGTCGGCCTGGCTCCGCTCGCACTGCGGTTCGCTGATTCCAAAGCGGTACAGAATTGGACGCGGGCCCGTGCCCTTTCCGAGGCGCTGAAGACCGAAATCTATACCTATCTGGCCGGTGTCGGGCCCTATCGAGGCACCGGTAGGGACAAACAGCTTGCCGAGCGGGTCGAGACGCTGTCAGCGAACGGAGCAGACCTGCTGCGGTACACCACTCGAGCTGCACCACGCCGCAGAGACCTGCCCGCGGTACGTGATGTGTCGAGCTACATCGAGCATCGGGTGCGACCCCAGATTACCTGGTATCGCGATAAGGCGAAGAAGCTTGCGACCCGGCTAGCCGTTGTGAAGGGAGCGGGTGTGGGCCTTGCGGTCCTGGCCGTGGTGCTGGGTGCCGTTTCAGCTGAAGCCGGCGTTGGAGGGGCGGCGGCTTGGTTGCCGCCAACTGCCACGGTGGCTGCGGCGGTCGCCGCCTACGCGGCGTGGGCCCGTTATGAGTACCAGTTGAACGCCTACCTACGGACTGCCGAGTCGCTCGAATCATTGCTGGCCCACCGCGAAGCGGTTGGTGGCTCCGACACCGCCGCCGATGATGATTTCGTGGCACGATCTGAGCGGATCGTCTCCGATGAGAACAAAGAATGGGTGACCGAGTGGGCCAAGCCTCAGGCCGGTGCATGACATGTCTTCGCGGCGCCCATGAGCGAACCAGTAGCGGGCAATAGGCGCATCCGGTAGGGTTTGGCGTTCCGCTCGGCGGCGGGGGCTCACAATGAAAGAGATCCAAATCGCGTTAACGACAACATCATCAGACGATCTGATGCGAAATGGCGATCGCCCGATGAAGGGTTTCGTACGAGACTGCAACTCCCGCTGGGGTCGGATCCAGGATCCTCTCCTGCGGAATGACTGACCTTGCCACTGGCAAGCGGGCCCTCCACACACTGTTGCTGATATACCGGAGTCGCTGCGGTTTTGGTGATCACAACAATTGTTGTAGTGCACTTAGGATTTGGGATAGCGCTTCTTGAATGGCCGGATCGTCCTGTTGCTCGATGTCAGTGCTGAGATCACGAAGCGTCGACTTCAATTGCCATGCGCCCGGTCCCTCTTCCTCGACCCGCGCCTTCAGCTGCTGCGCGTCGACAACGTCGCCGCGGTAGAACGCCATCCCGAGGAGCGTAGGCTTTGTCCATTCATCGTCGAGCCCCAAAGCGATTGCGCGCCTGCATGCTTCGGTCGCGATGACCGCCGCCTCGCTGGCCCGACGCAGATCTTCGTTGCTGCCGCGCTGCCGGTACAGACGCGGAAGGTTCGACGCAGGATAGTAGTTGTTCAGATCGAGTCGCATGCCCTTCTCGTAGCTGTCGATCGCCTTGTTGAGGTAGTGGCTTCTCTGCTGTGGGTTATCCGCTTTGTGCATTAGGTCCTTGTAGCGGCCGCCGAGCAGCCCAAAGCGCTCGGCGGTGCCGCCGTGATCGGCGATCACCTGCTCAATAGTGGCTGCAGCGGCGACCACATCGTCCTTTTTTGCCAGCGCGACGACGCGATACTCGAGTACGAGAGGCTGACGTGCCAAATATGCTGGCAGCCTTTCGATGTACTGAAGCAGGTATGTCCAGTCGTCTGAATTTGTCGCGGTGTCGCGGAGCAGGCGCAACAGTTGCAGCGCGACGGATTCGCGCACCGCGGGCTGATCCCCATATCGTTCGACGATCGCGCGAGCCGCTTGGGCACGTTCAGTGATTGGCTGGAAATTGACGGCTCGCACTTCGGCTTGGAACGACGCAAGGTCGTCCACAGCCGACCGGAACGCCGACATCACGGTTTTGTCAGGGCTGCCGGGGTAACCCGGGATCGCATCGAAAACCGGTGAGGTGCCGGCGATTAACGGCTTGATCTGCTCGATTAGGCTGTTGACGGTCGGCTCAGCGGCGTCTGCTGGAATGCTGCCGTCCGGCAGGGGGAACCGCGCCCGGCGCATCTGTGCGAGGTCGAACATGGGGCGTGCCCAGTCTGCGGAGATCAGCACGCAGCCGTGCTGCTGGGCGGCGTGGCGCACACCCAGTTCGTAGTACACGTTGGCGTTGGGCAACGTGAGGTCGGCGAGCACGAGGTCGGCGACGGCAAGCCGCTGGATCATCTCGCTGATGATGAGGGCCCCCAAGTCGCGGTCGGCCCGAACCGCCTCGTACCCGAGCGCGGTAAGCGCCGGCTCGTAAACGCGATCCCAAAGGGCATCGAAATCGATTGTGGTCGGGATACTCGGGTCTGTCAGGCCAACCGACTTCTTTCCGAATGGCATGACCATGAATGCGACGGGTTGAGGCGTCATGTAAAAACCCCTAGCGTTCGGCGCTGTAGCCAGTCACGGCGGAAGGCGATGTCTGCCCGCGAAATACTACGGCGTCGCGAGCTCCGACATAAGCGGAGGTTGTCCCGGGTCTCGTAGAACTTTGAGGTGGCGGTCCCCCGCTCGAGACCTGCCGTGTGGTAGGTGTCGGGCGTCCGCCAAGACACACCAACAGCAAGGGGACCGCCGTGAAGAAGAGTAG
>Ga0335071_10000970_pt1 | contig 30955 bp, 31 predicted proteins | sample Lox_Sample_15_FD_206724 | JGI IMG/M metagenome (GOLD analysis project Ga0335071, IMG submission 206724) | Soil microbial communities from Loxahatchee National Wildlife Refuge, Florida, United States - Lox_Sample_1.5 | ecosystem: Environmental > Terrestrial > Soil > Wetlands | place: USA...
GGCCCCTGCTCTTCTCCTGAAAGGGCGCCTCAAGAGACGCCCAGGTAGCTCAGTTGGTAGAGCATGCGACTGAAAATCGCAGTGTCGGTGGTTCGATTCCGCCCCTGGGCACCACACGCGTGTTCGCGTCTGTTCGCTCACGTCCGATGACGTCTTTTCCAAAAACGATTTCAATGGCTTAAATCCACACGGGAACGGGTGTGTCCGGTTCCGTTCGTTGGCAATCGCTGGCACGGCTGGTAGATTTGCTGGCACCGAATCCGCTTTTGTTCGGCCGTGCCAGCACGAGGAACGCCATGCTGAACGACACCCGCATTCGTAGCGCGAAGCCTGCCGAGCGCGACTACAAACTCACCGATTTCGACGGGCTCTATCTGCTCGTCTGCAAGAACGGCAGCAAGCTGTGGCGGTTCGCTTATCGCTTCGAGGGCAAGCAGAAGCAGATCGCGCTCGGGGCCTATCCGCAAGTGACGCTCGCCAACGCGCGCGACCGCCGCGAAGCCGCGCGAAAGCTGCTTGCCGACGGCAAGGACCCCAGCGTCGAACGCCGACTTGAGAAGATCGCAAAAGCCGCTGGTGGCAACACATTCCTTGAGGTCGCCGAGGAGTTTCTGGACAAGCAGCGCCGCGAAGGTCGCTCGGAGGCCACGCTCGGCAAGAACCGCTGGCTGCTGGAGCCGGCCTTTGCCGCCTTCGGCGACCGACCGATCGGCGAAGTCACTGCGCCCGAGCTGCTTCATGCGCTAAAAAAATTCGAGCAGCGCGAACGCTACGAGAGCGCTCGTCGGCTCCGCGCGGTTGCCGGCATGGTCTTCCGCTATGCGATCGCGACCGGGCGTGCGACGCGGGACATCTCGGTCGACCTGCGCGGCGCGCTCGTTACCCCGAAGGTAAACCACCGCGCCGCCATCACCGAGCCCAAAGAGCTCGGCGCGCTGCTGCGGGCGATCGAAGGCTACAGCGGCCAGCCGACGACCCGGCTTGCGCTGCAACTGTCGGCGCTGTTGTTCGTCCGGCCGGGCGAATTGCGGCTGGCGCGCTGGAAGGAGATCGATTTCGACAAGGCCATCTGGATCGTGCCGGCCGCGACCATGAAGATGAAGCGACCGCATCGCGTGCCGCTGGCGCGCCAGGCGATCGTGATCCTGCGCGAGCTGCACGGCATGACCGGGCAGGGCGAGTTCGTGTTTCCGGCGGTGGACTCGGTCCGCCGCTGCATGAGCAACAACACCCTCAATGCCGCATTGCGCCGATTGGGCTACTCGAAGGAGGAGGTCAGTGTGTCGGGTTTCCGGGCGACCGCCTCGACCCTGCTCAACGAAATGGGCCGCTGGAATCCGGATGCGATCGAGCGGCAGCTGGCGCACATGGAGGAGAACGACGTTCGCCGCGCCTACATGCATGCGGCCGAATTCTGGAACGAGCGGGTGGAGATGATGCAGGTTTGGGCCGACTACCTCGATCAGCTTCGGCATGGATCCTCGATGGATCAATTCGTACGGCCGCGTGTGCTGGCTCGAAGCTGAAGCAGGTCGCCATTGGATGGTAGACTTGCGGCGATTGATGAAGCAGAGTCCAACTCACGATGACCGTGATGGCCTAATGATCTCCTCTACCCTAGCGCGCTGGACTTGATTGCGGATCAGGATACTGACTTCCTCACCTTCCTCGGCGCCCAGTAGCGCTTCGGCGAGTGGCGTTGCGCAATGGATGATGCCCTTTTCTGCATCCGAACTGTCACGGGTGATCTTGACCCTGACTTCCTTGCCGCCGGCGAGATAGGTGACCCGAACGGTATCGCCAATGGCTACTCCGCTGTCAGCCTGACTTGCAACAGGTGAGGCCGGTCCGACGGACGCGCGCAAATCGGCACTGGAATCGCGCAGCTTCAATGTGTCCCGGCGATATCCGGTATACTGGCCAGGTGTCTTGGAGCTTCCGGCGGATGCAGGGTATGCGGGCGCGGGCGCCGTTTTCGTCTCGGCTGCCGGGGCCCTCACATAATCCTGCTCTTTCGCCTTAAGCTGCTCGAGCCGCTGTGCAATGGCTTGGCGCAGCCGTTCGGCTTCGCGCTTTGGGTTGCTGAACCAATCAGTTGACCAGATCCGGTGCAGGCGCCAGCCAAGGCCCTCCAGAACTTCCTGGCGTAGCCGGTCCCGATCGCGGGCCGACTTCGCAGAGTGATAGTTCGCGCCGTCGCATTCGACGCCCAGCAGGTAGCCATGAGGCCATTGCGGATGCTCGATCCCGATGTCGACGAAGTAGCCGGCAACCCCGACTTGAGGCACGGGCTCGCAGCCCATGCTCCTGATCCTGACCGTCGAAGGATGATGCAGTGGTGGGCAGACCATATCACAGCGTTGGCTCTTGATCTGCCGGCATTCCAGCACGGAGCTTCTCGACTGCGCTTTGGTGATGCAACATTCCGACAGCTATTCACGTCCTCGATGATGCCGACCGCGACCCGTGAACAGGCTGATGCATTCAATGAACTGCAGCGCTTGAGCGCCTCCGCAGGTCCACGTCGGACGCAGTAAAGCGTCTTCCACTTTCCTCCCGCTCGCCTGGAAAAGTCGACAGAGAGCCTGTTCGTGGGGTCGGATATCCTCATGCAAAACCTTCTGAAACGCACCAACAATCGCTTCAGCTTCGGAGAGATGGCGCTCATTCGCTTTGATAAGCTGTGCCGATCTTTCGTTCGCTCTCGGCTTCTGCCGTCCTTCGATCACTTCCATGCTGGCAAATTTTCCTCCGTCAGCAATTGATCCCCATAAACCTCGCTGAAGGCGCATGCCTTTTTCTACGATAAAGTGAACCACGTCATGGGGCGGAGAGAATTTCCGATCAGGCGTGCGTAGACGCAAGCTGACGCCATCATTGCGAACAGCAATGATGGTTGGCCGCCCTCTTGTTTTCTCTACTTCTACATGCATGCCGTCACTGTACTGCTATAGAATCCATCTGGCCACGGGTTCGAAGCGGGAGAGCACCGTTCGATGTTACGAGGGGATGCGAAGCGCCAAGAAAGTTCCTGCTCGCCGGCGACATGAAGCGGGCAAGCGCGCTCGGCTAATGCGGACTGTCGCGCATCAACGATCTGCTCCCTTTTGTGTTGCCGGATCCGCCCCAAACGCCTGCTTCCCCTTTGCGGCCCACAGCGCTCGCGCATGTTCGCCCTGATCGCTTTGGAGCTTGTCGGCCATCCACAGCAGTGCGCCGAAGATCGTGGCGCGGTCGTCGCCGGTCAGGTCCACGATACCGGCTTTGACGACGAGACCGCCGAGTTCGATGAGGTGCCGCGTGCGCTTGCGGCGCTCGACTTGCCACGCGCGCATGTCATGGCGCGCCCTTGCGGATTGATGCCGGTTGCGCGCCGCTCGGTTGCGCAGGAGCGCCGCTTGGGTCGCGGTCAGATGCCGGCGCATTTCGCTGCGCCCGGCTTTGAAAGAACGCAGCCCCGCGCCTGGCCCATGCCTCCCTCTTTCCGGCCTCTTTTGTCTCGGCCAGCACGATCAGCGCGCCGGCGAGTTCGTCGGCGGTGAGCGTGTCAGCCCCCGTGGCGATGACCAGTTCGCCGAGTTGCTGCACTTTGCGGCTCTTCAGATCGCGCGCTTTGTCCCCAAGTGCCTTCAGTTCAGCGTCAAAGTCCCGTGGCTTGCGCATCCTCGTCTCCATTTGCGTCGATTGAGAAATGATAGTCGAGCACCCGGCACAATGCTGTAAGGTCGTCAGGACGGCCTGAGACGCTGTAGTCCCGCCCGAGAATTTTTCGAGGGAGGGCGCGCTTATACGTCGTGCCGACGTGCGCTTCGCAGCGTAGATGGTTTGATCGCGATGGCGATCTATCATCTTCATGTCAAGGTCATTGGCCGCAAGTCCGGCTCCAGCGCGGTGGCGTCGGCCGCCTACCGCTCTGGTTCGCGATTGCGTGACGAGCGGCTCGGCCGCGATCAGAACTTTTCCGCCAAGCGCGGCGTCGTCCATTCCGAGGTGATGCTGCCCGAGAACGCACCCGAGGCCTGGAGGGACCGCGAACGGCTCTGGAACGATGTCGAGGCGTCCGAGATCCGGAAGGACGCTCAGCTCGCCCGCGAGGTCGAGTTCGCCCTTCCCCGCGAGATGAGTGAGGCTCAGGCCATTGAACTCGCCCGCGACTTCGTTCGGGGCGAATTTGTCGATCGGGGCATGATCGCCGATCTCAATGTGCATTGGGACATGGCCGAGGACGGCACGCCAAAACCCCATGCCCATGTCATGCTGACCATGCGCGAGGTGGACGAGAACGGCTTTGGCCAGAAGGTGCGGGACTGGAACCGCACCGAGATGGTCCAGCGCTGGCGGAGACGCTGGGCCGAGCTTGCCAACGAGCGCTTGGCCGAGCTCGACATCGATGCGCGGATCGACCACCGCAGTTTTGAGACCCATAGGATCGCCCTTGAGCCGCAAAGCCAGATCGGCGCGCCCGCCAAACGGATCGAGGATCGGGGCATCGAGGACCAACGGATCGAGGCCGACCGGGCCGAGATGCACCGCGAGATCGCGCGTGGCAACGGTCATCGGATCATCGCCGATCCCTCGGTCGCATTGGACGCTATCACGCATCAGCAATCGACCTTCACCCAACGCGACCTGGCTAAGTTCGCGCATCGGCACAGCGACGGGCTCGACCAGTTCAACGAGGTCATGGGCGCGATGCGCAGCGCCGCGGATCTGGTCGAACTCGGTATGGATGGTCGCGGCGAGGATCGCTTCACCACCCGCGCGATGATCGAGGCGGAACAGCGCCTGCACCGGGCTGCCGAACTGATGGCCGAGCGGGAGCGCCATGAGGTGCGTGACACGGACCGCGAAGCGGCGCTGGCGCGTGCGGAAGCCCGCAATCTTGTCCTTTCGAGCGAGCAGGCTGACGCGCTGGTACATGTCACAGATGGGCGCGATTTAAGCATCGTGGTCGGCCATGCCGGGACGGGGAAAAGCGCGATGCTGGGGGTAGCGCGTGAGGCCTGGGAGGCCGCCGGTTACGAGGTCCGCGGAGTGGCGCTATCCGGCATTGCGGCCGAAAACCTCGAAAGCGGATCGGGCATTGCATCGCGCACCATCGCCAGCCTGGAGCATGGTTGGGGACAGGACGGCGATCCCCTTACCTCGCACGATGTCCTGGTCATCGACGAGGCGGGCATGGTCGGCACGCGCCAGCTCGAGCGCGTCCTGTCCCATGCGGCAGAGGCCGGCGCGAAAGTCGTGCTGGTCGGCGATCCCAGGCAGTTGCAAGCGATCGAGGCCGGCGCGGCGTTCCGGTCCATTTACGAGCGGCACGGCGGCGTGGAAATCGGCGAGGTGCGCCGCCAGCGCGAGGAGTGGCAGCGCGACGCCACGGGCTATCTGGCGAGGGGCAGAACCGGCCATGCAATTGCAGCTTACCGCTCCCACGGCATGGTGCACGAGGCGGAAACCCGCGAGCAGGCGCGCGGCGATCTGATCGATCGCTGGGACCGTGGCCGGCAGGCAGCGCCGGAGCGCAGCCGCATCATCCTCACCCACACCAACGACGAGGTCCGGGCCCTCAACGAAGCAGCGCGGGATCGGATGCGGGCTGCCGGCGATCTCGGGGATGACGTACAGCTCACGGTCGACCGCGGCGCCCGAAACTTCGCCAGCGGAGACCGCGTCATGTTCCTGCAAAATGAGCGCGGTCTTGGCGTGAAGAACGGCACGCTCGGGACCATCGAGCAGGTCAACTCCCAATCCATGACCGCGCAGACCGACGATGGCCGATCCGTTCGTTTCGACCTGAAGGACTACAACAAGATCGACCATGGCTATGCGGCGACCATCCACAAGGCGCAGGGCATGACGGTGGACCGCACCCATGTGCTGGCAACGCCGGGCCTGGATGCCCACGGCAGCTATGTCGCCCTGTCGCGGCACCGCGAGGGCGTGCATCTGCACTATGGCCGCGACGATTTTTCCAATACGGACCGCCTCGCCCGAATTCTGTCGCGCGATCGCGCCAAGGACATGGCCTCGGACTACGAGCAGCTCGATCCGGCACAGCGCTATGCCGAGCGGCGCGGGATCACTTTCCGCGAGCGCGTGGCCGAGATCGTGCGCAAGGTCGTGCCTGAGAAGGTACGCAACATGTTCGACGCCCTTCGCTCTCCTGGAGATCTGGCTGGCCCGGATGGCGAACAGAGGCTCAAACGAGACTCGCCGGGAAGGGAGAGGAGCGGTCCGGGGGCCGAGCAACGCGACATTGAAGCGCCGGAAAGGGCGGTAGCGGCCGACCCGGAAGCGGAAGCGCGTCGGGCGCGCACGAAGGCACTGGTGCGCCATGCCCGCGCGGTGGATGCGATCTTTGAGGCGCAGGACATGGGCGGCAAGGCAAGTCCCGAGCAGGTGAAAGAACTACAAAAATCCCGCCGAGCCTTCGAGGAGGTGCGGCCCTATGGTTCGCACGATGCCGAAGCTGCCTACAAGAAGAACACAGAGCTCGCCCGCGAGGCGGCTCGCGGGAGGGTCAACCGCGCCATCCGCGCGCTCCAGCTCGAGACCGAACTGCGCATCAATCCGAGCCGCCGCGCTGACCGGTTCGTGGACCGCTGGCAGGAGCTCGGCCGCACAAGCCAGCGCCAATATCAAGCTGGCGATATGTCCGGCTACAGGGCCACGCGCTCAGCGATGGGCGATATGGCGAGAAGCCTCGAACGCGATCCGCAGCTGGAGTCCCTCCTCGAGAATCGCAAGCGAGAGCTTGGCATCACTTTCGAATCAGGTCGCCGGCTCGGCGTCGAGCTTGCATTCACCCACGGCATCGACCTTGGCAGAGGCCGGGGCCTGGGAATTTGACCCGTCCGATTCACCGCCGATTCTGCGCCATGGTACGGCGATGTGCAAAATGATCTTGCGCGCTGCAACGGCGGTCCTATCTGGTCTCACAAGCCATCAGAAACAGCCAGCAGGAGGCAGCGCGGCTATGCGCGAGCCAGATCGTATCATCCGGTTGAAAACCGTCCTCGCCAGGACCGGCCTGTCCCGGTCCACCATCTACCGCAAGATCGCCGACGGCACATTCCCGGCTCAGCTCAAAATCAGCGCCAATGGGACTGGCTGGCATGAATCCGACATCAACAGCTGGATCGCAGATCCCGTCTCGTGGCGTCCAAAGCACGAGTTCGATGAGGCCCAGTAGGTCAACGGCATCGCTCCCTGCCGATCGGTTCACCGTGCTTGAAGCCAAACCGGGCAGTCTCACCACCGTCTGAGGAGACGGTATAGCGTACTATAGCGCAAAGTCGGCCTGTTCATTTACGCCGAGACGCGTGACACAATGCGTACCATGGCTCACTCTCGCAAATCCCGCGACCAACTTTCAATGGGCACGGCAGCGTCGAGTGCGGACGACGAGAAGAGCACCGGAATTGATCTGAACGAACCTTCCGCCCTCGGTTTTAAGAAAGTCGCGTACGCGGTCGATGAGACGCTTGAGTTGCTCAGTATCGGCCGCACCGCGCTGTACGCAGCGGTCAAACGAGGTGACCTCAAACGGGTCAAGTTTGGCAAGAAGACTTTGTTTTATGCTGCCGACCTTGCCGCGTTTCTGGCACGGCTCCGGAACCTGAGCGAAGCGGATGAGAGCCGGCCCAATCACGGGCCTCGCTAGATATTATTGCCGAAATGCAAGATTGATCATCCAGGCTCTTGAAGGCGTATTCTACTGACTTCGACGGCGGTTACGTCGCCGTCGTTATAGACGAATCCAACCTCGATCAGCCTTTGTCGCGCAGCAAGTCGATTTCCTCGCTCCGTCAGGTCGGCGAATGCAGCGCCTTCTTCCCTTGCAACTTTGTTGGCATTTTTGTTGGTACTCGTTGAATCAACATCTTGGTAAGACCAAGAGATCCCTCGAGAAAAGTGGCTTCATATGGTGGCTGCCGGGCCGCAAAGATTGCGACTGACAACACCTTCGAAGCCGTCGCGCGCGAGTGGCACGAAAATTGGAAAGGTGCGCGTAGCCCCCACTACGCGGCCCAAATCCTCCGACGTCTGGAAGCGGATGCCCCGGCGATCGGCCGCCGTCCGATCGCGTCGCTCGAACCGCCGGAACTACTGGACATGCTGCGCAAGGTCGAGAAGCGCGGGGTGAACGAAACGGCGCGACGGCTAAAGCAACTCGTCGGACAAATATTCCGTTTCGCTATCGTGACCGGCCGAGCGAAGCGGGATCCCTCGGTTGATCTCAAGGACGCTCTACGAGCCACCGGAGAACCGCAGCGTCACAGAGCGATGCCACTTTCAGAGCTGCCAACGTTCTTGCAGAAGTTGGAATGTTACAGCGGCGAGCAGCAGACTAAACTTGCATTGAAACTGGTAGCCCTGACGTTTCTTCGAACGACTGAGCTGCGCGCCGGCAAGTGGAGCGAACTGGAGAACCTGGATGAAAATTTGGCTGTGTGGCGCATTCCGGCCGAGCGCATGAAAATGCGCCTGGAGCATCTGGTGCCTCTATCACGCCAAGCCGTCGCGGTATTGCGCGAGCTGCGCGCGCTTTGTGGCGGCAGTCCCTACATCTTTCCTTCGCCCGGAAAAGGCGACTGCATGTCCAGCAACACCATGCTCTATGCCATCTACCGGATGGGATATCACGGCCGCGCCACGACGCACGGTTTCCGCGCCGTCGCTTCCACGATCTTGAACGAAACCAACTTGTTCAACCGAGATTGGATCGAACGTCAGCTCTCACACGTGGAACGAAACGAAGTGCGACGCGCTTACAACGCCTCGAACTCGGAATCAGGCTCGCGCTGCGTCGCTTTTCCGGCCTCGAGCACACCGGTTTTGGCGTATTCCAGCCAACGCTTCAGCATGTAGGCGCCACGATTACCATCTTCATCCGCAAGGATGTCGGATGCCGTCATCGACGAGAACGTCACGACCTTTTGCTTCGCGCGCGTGAACAGCACGTTCAGTCGGCGTTGCCCGGCAAGACCGTTGATCGGCCCGAAGCGCTGCATCACCCGCCCACCCGGCGATTCCGGGCCATAGACGGTGCCGATGAAGATGACGTCGCGCTCATCCCCCTGCACATTTTCAAGGTTCTTGATGAAGAACTCTTCCAGACCATCGTTCTGCTCCCGCCAGCGCTCCAGATAATCTTGCACCTTCTGGTCACCTGCAGAGCGCGATTCGAACTCTTCCCGCACCAGCTCGCGCTGCTTCTGATTCAACGTTACTATGCCGAGGGACCGGCCAGGATCGTCGCGCATGAAGGCTAACGCGGCATCGACCAGCGCCTGGGCTTCGATCGGGTTGGTTCCGGATTTGTAAAGACCGCGAATCTCCCGAAGTTCAACGCCCATCCGCGTCGAAACCTCGTTTGCCGACGGAAAGACGACCAGATCGTCGTCGTAGATCAGTCGGTTGGAAAAAGCGATCAGAGCCGAGTGCCGCGACCGATAATGCCAGCGTAGTCGCCGCGGCGGGCGGAAAGTGGCATTTGCCATCTCGAGGATCGACTCGTTCAACACCGTCTCGTCCTCATCGTGATCCTCGTCATCGATGACGGTACGGAAGAAATTGCTCGGCGGCAGCTGGTGGGTGTCGCCAACTACGACCACGCGGCCCGCGCGCATCAGTGCGCCAAGTGCCGATTCGGGGGGCATCTGCGACGCCTCGTCGATGATGCACAGATCGAAGGACACGCTATTGCGCGGCACATACTGCGCCACTGCTAGCGGCGACATCATCCAGCAGGGCTTCAGCTCCAGCAAGGCACGACCAGCTCGCTGGGTCAAATCGCGCACGGGGATATGGCGCGCCGACTTGCTGACCTCGTGCTCGATCAGCGCCATTTCTGTAAACGTTGATTTTTTCCCGGTGCCGTTACCTGGCGGCGGCTTAGCGGCTTGCTTCACGCGTATTCGCACATCCTTGCGGTCCAGCGCGATCAACTCGCGGTCGAGGCTGGCAACCGCGCGCCTTTGGGTGTCGAGATGGTTGCCGCTGAACGTCCCGAGCTTGGATCCATGGTGCTCATAAACCCTTTTGGCCAGGCTGCGCAGCGCGAGTGCCTCGCAAAACTTTGCAAGATCCTCGAGCGTGCGGAGTTGACGCACAAGATACTCGCGCAGCGGCTGGAAGCCGTTGCCGTCGAGCGGATCGGCAAGAATGGAAGAGGATGCGCAGTGGAACAGCCCTTCCGGGTCACTCCCGGCCTTCAAGAGCTGATCGCCGGTCTCGTGAGGTGCGGCGCTGGTAAAAAAGTTCGTATCCACCTTGGCCTGTTCAACGAGCGCGGTCAGCATGCGCGCAGCCGTCATCTCCAGATCCGCAACGGTTTCTGCTTGGGCAATTGCTGCATCGGAGAGATCGTTCTCGATCACAGGGACAAGGTGGTCCGCATGCGTTATCGCCCTCTCAGACCAGGAAACCAGCCGCGACAGTAAGTCGAGGTCTGTGCCTGATCCGGCGAAGATGGATCCCAGCTGCCGCGCCGAAGGGTGATTATCTGCGTTCTGGTCCTGCTCGATCTTCCGCTTGAGCCGGGTTGCGATATCGCGAACGCGCGTCGGGCTGACGGAGCGCGGATCGGAAAAGACGTGCGTCAAGGAGCGTAGCGCGGAAGCAGTCTCCTCCAGTGCCGCAATTTCGTACTCGGACCGTGTGATGGTCGCCGCCAGCATATCGTATGTCAGTTCGCCAATTGCTGGCGGAATTTGCAGGGCCGGCAACATGTCAAGCTCAGCCAGGCTAGCTTCCCGGAGAAATCTGCACAGCTCGACGTTCTCGATGTCATCGAGGGCGATGTAGAACCGGCTCAGCGCCTCGAAAGGCGCGAAATCGGTATCGAGCCCTTGGAAACGGCCGCCAAAGACTGATCTCGCTTGCGGGTCGGACTCCAGTGCCGCGTTCTGAAGTTGGAACTTGGCAAGGCTGACGAAATAGTCCGCGGCTTTGGCCGCATCAAACTTGCGATTGCCCGCGAAGGATCGATGGACCCGCCGGGCGCTCCGAAAGAACGAATTGAAGATGCTCAGGAACCCCGAACGCCGAAGCACGGCGGCATAGTTCAGGAGCGCATCTGCGGGAATATTGCCCGTAACGGCCAACCCATCCGCGAGTTCGGCTCTCTCAGCCCGCAACCGCCGCAATTTTTCGCAAAGGACGGCAATCGACTGGGGATCCTTGTCAGACAGCCGATCCGTGCGCAGGCTGAGCCCTGCGCGACCCGCGGCTTTGACAAGTCCATGGGCTTTGGCGAGATCCTGCAGCATCCATTCGCGGCTCTCCGGTCGTGCCGACACAAACCTTACAAGGCTATCCACCAGTTTCCTGGCGAACTGGAGCAATTTCCTTCGCGTTTCAATTTCGGACCGGATCTCGTCGTCGTGGATGGATTTAAGTGCGACCCGATCGCAAACGTCGGCGATGGCATGCACGACTTGCAGACAGGCTGCGTCCAGATCGACGGCAAAGATCGGCTCAAGAGACTGTTTGGCCTTCCTGATATCCGAGCAAAGCTGATGAAGATCCGTGATCGAGGTTAGGCTGGAGGGCTCCAGAACTGCCAACAGCGCCTGCTTAGGCGTCTCGCCAGGAGCCGACGCCAGTAGCGAACTAATTTCCGTCAACCGTTCGACCGGAAGCTCAGTGGATAGACCGGATTGCGAGAGGGCTCCCCGCTCGGCCGCCAATTGCTTGAACCGACCGCCGAGTTCGGTGGCCTGACTGCAGATCTCTTCGGAGTCGTGATTCAAGATATGGATGATACCCGAAGCAAGAGAAGTCCACCTTTCGAGGAAAGATCTCAACGTGCTTGTAGCGACGAAGAGCGTCCCGTAGGTGGGACGCTCAACTGAGATCCTGCTTGCGCTTGGCCGCCCGTTCTGCCTTGGTTAGCGATCATCGGGCGGTCAGCTCCTCGGACGTCTTCCGGAGGTCGACTCCGGAGCGGTCTTGCCGAACGCGTTCCGCTGCTCTCCCGCGGGATCGACGAAGGCGACGGGCGTTCCCTTCTTCACCTCGGAGGCGAGGCGCTCGGCATCCCAGTTGGTCAGGCGCACGCAGCCGTGCGACTGCGCCTTGCTGACCTTGCCGGGATCCGGGGTGCCGTGGATGCCGTAACCTTCATCGGAAAGGCCGATCCACACCGAGCCGACCGGATTGTTCGGCCCCGCGTTGATGGTGAAGGGCGAGGTCGCCTGCACGCCCTTGAAGTGGTATTTCGGATTGTAGTGATATGTCGGGTGGCGCTGAATCTCGGTGACGCGCAGCTTGCCGATCGGAGACGGCTTTTCCTCGCTGCCGACCGTCGCCGGATAGAAGTCGACGAGGTGGTCGTCGTTGCCGAAGACCTTCACGGTCTGCTGGTCCTTGTCGACTTCTACCCTGGCTGCCTTCGGGGCGTCGCCGTCCTCGCCCGGATCCACGACTAAGATGTTGTGGCCGGCCTGATCGAAGGTTTCTCCCGGATTGAGCGCCGCGAGCAGATCCTCGCTCATGTGGAATTTCTCGGCCAGCTCCTCGCGCGGGCTGGTGTAGCCGAGGTTGGGGAGGGCTTTCTCCTCCTCCATCTTGGCCGAGATCCTCCTGACAAAGGGGCCAGCGAGGTCCTGATCCGAGATGCGGTACTCGGTCAGGACCGGGCGGTCGTCGGCGGCAAGCTTGCTCCAGGCGTCCTGCGTGAGGCGGTCGCAAGAGAACAGGTCCTGCGCGTCGCAATAGGCCTGCAGGGCCTTCCTGGCGTTCTCGCCGAACTTGCCATCGATCTCGCCCGGCGAGAAATGCGCCCTCGCGAGCAGTACCTGAAGGCGCAGGGCCAGCGCGGAGATCTTCCCCTCCGACGGTTGCTTGCCCGAGAACTCTGCCTTCGCCACCGTTTCCCGATCGAGATCCAAGGAGCCCGCACGGTCGGCTTTCGAGGCGGCTTTGGAGGACTGATTGTGGGCGTGGCGCGCCGCGGCCGGAGAGGCGAGCAGACCCGCCAGCAGCAGCGGCAGCGCCGCTCGGGCACACACAATCGCAGGCATGGGTCTGCGGCCCCGGAATCGCACCGTCATGTTTGGTCTCCGGTTTTCCCGGCTCACCAACGCGCGAGCATGCGATTCTTTCCCGAAGCCGCCTTTCGGCGGCGCGCAGGCGTGTTGGCGTCTTGCCTACGGAGAGTGATGAGGAGTGCCCTGAGGGTGAGCCACTCAACTCAGATCCTATGGTGCGTCAAATAGCGGGGTGTCACGGGCCCGCTCCAGTTTGCGGTGGCCACGGAGGGCGTCAGTGATCTAGGGCACCGCGATGTCCGGTTTAGTGCCGCTGTTGAGGGATGAGTGGACATCAAGAGCGCTTAGCGTAGATGCTTCTGTCGGTTTCGGTTTGAGAGCTTCGGTAACAAGGGGCAGTGGTGGGGTACTGGAGGGGGAGCGGTGGGTAAGTGAGAGGCGCAGCGGTTGCAGAACGGTCTTGTGACCTTGAGGCCAGCTACCCTACCCGAACCGGGAAACAATCACGCTCGCGAACGTCGATATAACCGTAATAGACCCATGAATGGTCGCTTGCGTCTATGAGGGCGGAAGCTTTGGTGGCCAGAAATATTCGGCGGCTGCGCGTTGGCCGCGGGCTTTCGCAAGGAATCGCTTGCGAAGCCGTCGAGCTGCGGCGGCGGTACAAGATTTTGCCGCTGCACCATTGGCTTCAAATTCTCAACAGTGAGACCGAAAGCGCGAACGTAAGGATGCGGCGGCACTAGCGGCCGCGCCGTTTTTGCACAGCAAGTTGCAGGTGCTTGAGATCGACACTGCCGAAAATGCGCCGCCGGTCAAGCAAGTCGTCGATCTGCGCAGGCTCAGCGACGACGAGTTCGAGGTTTATGCTGGTTTGGTCCGCAAGCTGGCCGGTGAGCCGCAAGTGATCGATGTCTCGCCTAAGTCTGGCGCGGCGATGTCGGAGGACCTGCGGACGCTGCGGCAAGACCCCGAGGTCGACGAATAGGAACTGAACTTGCCGGAACTCGGTTAGTTCAAAATGAGCGATTACGTCGAAGCCAGTTATGCCCTCGTGGTGCTCACTGAAGCACGCCGGGCGGAGCGCGACACTGCTCACAAGCTCCTCGCGGACTTCCTTCGCGACGACGCTAACGATGACGACCTTGGCAATGCGGAGCGACGCGGAGCCATGAAGGCCATAAGCGCGTTGCGCGACTTGCTCAAACAGGGCCACGAGCCACACGAGCAGAGTTGGGTCATTGCGTTCAATGCTGCAGAGCGCTGGCGCGAGCGAGGATAGGGCCCGCCCAAGGCCGCTCCGCTTGAAATCAGCAACAGCAACGAGCCTGCGAAGCCGGTCCAGAAGCTGGTGACGTCAGCAAGTTTAGCGATGACGAGCTGAAACTTTTTCACGATCTAATGCTCAAGGCCCAGCCTGCACTTGAGCCGGAGCCGAGGCCTGCATCAGGGTTTGCGATTTTGCGGGATGAGCTGGACTGAGCCGCTCAAGTCACGGTCCCCCAACTCCATGCGGGCCACTCCCCCTCTAATGACGCGTTACAGGCTCGGCTCCAGCGCCATTGGGAGCGACGATGTCAGTGCGGCATATCACAGAAGGACGGATTAGCTTGTGCCTTTGTGGAAGCGGCCGTCAGGGGCACCAGGCACCCGGGCGTCGGCATGGAAGCAGGCGCGGGCAATCCGACCGACGACAACGCTAGAAGGTGAGAAGAAAAATGGCAGACGGAGTAACTAATTCGGCGAACGCCCCCGCTAATCAGACGGCCAATACCGGCCAGAGCGGAGCCCCGTCGTCTGCGGATACTGCAGCCCAATCAAAATTTGCCGAGGCGTTCGAGCAAGAACAGGCGCCGAGCCAAAAGGCGACCCAAATCAGTTCGGCGACGCAGTCAAATCCCATCATAATCACGGGAAACGATAAGACCTATCAAGCTCTCGAAGGAAAGCCTGGCTATATCAAAGAGCACTTTGCAAACACTGCCACGGTTCGGCTTCCGCTCGCGAAGAAACTCGAGAGCACGCTCTCGCCCACCGACGCGAAGCGTGTGGCCGGCACGGAAGGCATCGTGCGAAACAATACAAAGGTGGCGTACTTGCGCGCAGATGTTGCCGCCCTCAAGAACCCGATTGACAACGCTCGCACCCAAGGAGCCAAATTCTATTATGACAATGGATTTCCGAATCCAAAAGCTCCCGGGCCGGCCTTTTCCCCGCGAACCCAATACCTTCAGACGCTCAAAGACAATCAGCAACTGCTCGGCCAATTTGGTGCAGGCTCCGACGAAAAAGCGATCTCGGCTCAAATGACAAAAGAGGGCTACTCAACATATATCAAAGCCGACACACTGAGCGCTCCAACTTTGACTGCACCTGTTGTCGCCCCCGCACTGAGGCAACCCGCTGCTCCGCCGACGCCTTCCGCCAGTGCTCCAAAGCTGGTGGAGGTATTCACATTCAACAAACCCACGGGCGCGTCCGCGCCAGCGCCGGTTCCTGCTGCGAGCGCAGCTGCGACGAATTCATTGCGTTCTGATCCTCCGCCCAGCGCGACAAATCCGGACGCCATCACGAATACTGCTGGATCGAGCACGAATGACCTAAAGGCGACGGCAGGAGCCGTCCTCGGTGACGCGGCGGAGATTGCAGCCGGACTCGGCCAGGTTCTGTCCCTGTATGGGGCGTGGAACGTTGGGACGGATGTCCATTCGAAACTCGCTCAGGCTGGCACCCCGGAGCTCACCAGCGCCCTTTATGGCAGCGTCGCAACGCTTGTTGCTATTCCCGCCGGTGCGGTCGACGACGCCGCGATGGTGACGCCGTTTGCGCCAATCGTTCTGGAGAGCTGGAAGACCGACAATGCAGGCCCAGCTCAGAGAGCTGTAGGCGAGGGCCTGCTCGAAGTGGGAATGGCAAGCTTGCGCTTGGACAAAGCGCTTGGATTGAAGTGACTGGTCACAGGCGCGTAGGAGCCTCCCAACCTGACACCGACGCACCACGCTAGATTAGAAAGGGAAGAGAAAAAATGGTAGACGCAGTAACCGGTGCGGGAGCGCCCCCTCCCGCTAATCAGACGACGAATGCCGGCCAAAGCGGAGCCGCGTCTCCGGATGCTGCAAAATTTGGCGAGGTTCTTGAGCAAGAAAGTCTACCTCTATGCCCTGAAGGATTACACCGGCCGCACAAAGACGATGCGCCGTGCACATACTTGCGTAATCCGTCCGAGCCGCCCCCGCCTGTAGACCCTCATCAGGTCCAAGGGGATGATCCTGACCGCTTTAAAAGCCCCATTACCCGCTCGAATGGCGGCGACGACTACAAGAAGCCCACCCCTAAGTTGGAGGAAAAGGGGGTTAAGGTCCCTGATGGTCCCAAGTTCCCTAGTTCAATGGTCCCCGGAGATAAGTCGCACCTCGGCGGGTGGGGATGGAAGTTCTAAGACCCAAGTCGACGAAGCAGCACGCGGTCGAGCTGGTGGTTCGGGAGCCGCAGTCGACTGCAAAGCCGGCGGCGTTCGAGATTTTGCGCGACGACGTGGACTTACCACGGACAGAGAAGCCCGCCCAGAGGCCCCATCCCCACAGACAGCGAAATCATCCGTGATAAGCGTCACGGACGTGTTGGCGCTGACGAAGCATTCTCGTCCCGACCTGAGTTAGCGGGCACTGCTTCAGGCGAGGCGGCGTTCGCCGGTGGCAGGACGTTCTCGCCTGCGTCCTGCCACCCTCCAGTTTTGAGGTAGGCATCAAGCACATGAGAGGTGGAAGATCGCGTTATGATGGCAGCATTAGTTATCGGAGTGTTTCTCGTTGCTGCGTTCGCGATCAGCAGGCTGGTTTAACACCCAAGCCGCACGAAACTGACCCTAGTCTCCAGAAAAATTTCAACCAGCTGCCTGTCACCTCCAGCGCATCGAAGTTGCCGCATCACCTGCAAATGGAGCCAAGCCCGGTAGGCTTTTTGCCGTCGGCGCGCGGGAATAAGCATGGTAACCTTGATGAGTGACCTTAAGGCGAGGATTGCGTTGCCCATGCTTGCCGCAGCCCTACCCTTGGTGAAAACCGGGTGGGATTGTCGCCGCGCAGAACCGACCCGCCCGGTCAGGGACCGTCGCCGAGAGACGGCGGTCCCGCCTATGCAGGCGGGCGGCAGCTTTTTGATGCCGCACCAAGAAGTTCGGGCCAACTGTTGTGCGCAGGTTATCAAGATGTCGACGCGGACTTGGGGGACTTGGGCTCACCAGCTACCATTGAACCATCCGAACTGCTGACGCCGCGCCTGCTCGGTTCGCGCCCACGCAGCGTTGCGTCTTGTGCCGGACTGTCGCGGCTGGTCCGGGGCCAACTGCGCGAAGCTGTCACGGATGCGGGGGTCTTGCTGGGAAATTGTCCATGCGCCATCGAACGGTCCGACATCGGGCCTGCGCGCGTAGGATACCGGCCGCCGCTTGATGCGAGCCCTGCCGACGTTGCTGCGCGGTTGCGGCTCGGATCCCAGCTTGCTCGGCTCCTTTGCGTCAGTTTGTTTCAAGGAGGGCGAGACTAGTTCGACCGTGTTTTCGGCGACTTGCGGGCGGGGCGGCGCGACGGTCGTCGCCGTGTCATCCCGTGTGGTCGGTGCCCGCGTAGTGATGGGCCGGCTCGTGTCAATGACCACAGGTTCCGGCCCCTTCAGTTCGGAGTAGATGCGGATCGTGGGAAGGTGAGGTCCGGGGGAGTTCTCGATTATGGGCGGTCGCGGCGCTATGGCGCCGGCTGCAAGAAGCAGCATCAGCAAGGTTCCACCAGCAAGCACAAAATACCGCCTCAGCGGAAGTTCGTTGCTGCTCAATCCGTGCTGGTGGATCGACCGACTGAAGAGTCTACTCACGCTGATCGGCTCCATTGCGAAACGGCATCGGGCAGCAAAACACGTCCTAACGTCGAGGCGTATTGACATTAATCAAGGCCCGCCAGCCGCGTCAGCCCACCTGAAAAATCCCAAGCGCCTGCCTATGAGCCTCGACGCTGAAAGCTGCTTTGAGGGTGAGGTCCAGATTTTTTCGGAGGGTAGGTGTGGTTTACCGGCTGATTTTTGACGAGCTGACCGACAACAGCGATCCCAGCCGCGTGATGATGCGGCAGATTGCCGGCGCCTTTCACCAATATGAAAAGGCCCGTTTGGTCGCCAAGTTGAGGGGCGCCCGCGAGCGCAAGCGCAAGGCTATCGGTCAAAAGGTCGAGGGCCGGAAGAGCTATGCTGAAGCCCGCCCGGAAACCTTCGCGCTCACCTGTGAGCTCGCGCGTCTCGGCGCGTGTCGCTGCGATCGACCGCTGCGGTAAGGACGGTCGGCACGCTTCGAGGAGCAGCTTCTCAAGGCCGGCTATTCCCTAAGTAACAGCGTGAAACGGCAGAGCGAGGCATTCTCGTGCGCACCGATGGAAGGGAGCGATGGCCGCCCCCGGTCGGATCAGCACAAAGTGGTGTATTCACATGCGCAAGCTCATTCTCGTGGCCGCGATTGCCCTGATCTCGACTACTCCGAGCTACGCTAATCTCAGCCTCGCATCCAACGACGCCCCGCCGCCGGTGACCGCGCAACCAGTGAAGCAGACAGCCGACATGCCGGCCCATGCAGCGGCGAAGTCCCCGACGGTTGTGAGTCCGAAAGGCAAACGCGTTGCACACGCTTCAAGGCGCGCGTTCCCCGCGTCCAGCGCCTCGTTCGTCCCTCTCCAGAGTGCTCATTGTGAGTAGGACCGTCCCGCGGCGCAACGAGGCGCCGCCCGGGGGAAGCCAGTCATCTGGCGTCCCGTCGCAGTTTGCTCTATAGTTTGCAGCCGGAGCCACTTGCGCCAGAGATAACCTCTGTGGAGGAGACATTGCCTGGCAGGAATGAGTTGCCCGGGACACAACACCGGCTCATCCGCCGCTCGTTACTGCGGCTAATCGGTTTCGGTCTCGGGACGTTGTATGCCGGAGCTGACAGAGCCTTCGCGCGTGAGCTCGCCGGCTCGGTTGAGGAGATCAAGGGCGAGGCATTCGCTAAAGCCGAGAGCGAGCAGCGCAAGCTCCAACATGCGGCCCCGCTCTTCATTGCTGATGAAGTGACCACGGGTGCGGCGTCGCGCCTTTCGCTTCAGCTCGGCAAGAATACAATCGTGCGGCTCGGTGAACTGGCTCATCTTACGATCGATCGCTCTCTCGAAAACGCCGGGGGAGAATTGACCCTTGCCTCTGGGCCTCTGCTATTCGACACGAAAACTGGCGCGCAGCCGAAAGCGCTCAACATCAGGACCTCATTCGCCCTGATCGCGGTCCGCGGCACTCGCTTTTTCGCCGGTCCTAGCGCCGGCGTGTTTGGCGTGTTCGTCGAGCGCGGCAATGTTGCTGTCTCAGCGGCGGGACGAGAGGTGGTGGTCGGAGACGGCCAAGGGACCAACATCGCGCATCCCGGCGATGAACCGACGCCGCCCGCGCCCTGGAAACAGCCTCGCATTGACGCCGCATTCGCAAGTGTCCTTTGAAATTGGGCGGCCCTATGGCGAGGATCGGTTCGATCATTCCGTTACTTGCGCAAACCGACCTCTTCAAGGGATTGGACGCCCCACATCTTGCCACCTGTGCTGCAGCATTTCACGAAATCTCATTTTCCAAGGGCGAGACGCTATTCGTGCGCGGCGATGTTGGCAGCCGCCTCTATCTGATTGCGGAAGGACGCGTGCGGCTCGCGATCGTGACCGAGGAGGGACGCGAGTTGAGCTTTCGCCATGCAACTTCGGGAGATCTCGTCGGCGAGATCGCAGCTCTCGATGGCGGCCCGCGCAGCGCTGATGCCTTGGCGCTAAGCCAAGTCGTGGCCTATGGCCTCGAACGGAGCGCACTGACCGAGCTCTGTGCGGCCCATTCGGCCGTCATGTCGGCGCTGGTCCGAAACCTCTGCCGGAGAATCAGGGACACCAGCAGCCAGCTCGAGGCGATTGCGTTGCATCCGATCGAAGTGCGGCTGGCGCGCTTTCTGCTGGTCGCGCTCGGCGAGCGAAAGGCCGAACCGGGAAAGCGGATCCCGCTCGCTCTCGGCTTCTCGCAGACAGAACTTGCGCAGTTGCTCGGCGCCAGTCGCCCGAAAGTCAATGCCGCGCTCGGGTGGCTCGAAGAGCAGGAGGCGATCAAGCGCACAATCGATCGCCTGTTCTGCGATCCGCTCAAGCTCGCCCAGATCGCGCAGGCCGAAGATGCCTAGGCCCGGCTTGCGCAATCGTACCGCGCTCGGTGCTGGTCTGGTCACGCTGCTGCTATTCAATCTGGGGATCTTGATCCTCCCGGAAACATGGTCCGAGATTGTTCGCGAGAATGCCTTCGACATCGTCATGAACGCCGATCAGCGGCTGTTCGGCGGGGTGCCCCGCAACACCAGCGCAAAAGTCGTGGTCGTTGACATCGACCGGCGCTCGCTTGAAGCCATCGGGCGGTGGCCCTGGTCCCGCGAGAAGATGGCCGATCTCGCGGAGGCTATTGCTGCGGCAAAGCCTGCAGTTGTTTCCTTCGGCGTTCTTTTCTCCGAACCGGACGACAGTTCGCCGGCAGCTCTGGCGCGCCGTCTTGCCAGTATGACGGACCGAACCGATCTCCTGGATCTTGCGAAGGCCCTGCCGGACGGCGACCAGCGGATGGCAACGGCTCTTGCCTCGAGCCATGCCGTGCTCGGCTTCGTGCTCGATCCCGAGCGGCCGGGCTCGGTCAAAGCGACGCCCATCCTGGCCCGCGGACCGCTGCCGCTGAGGAGCCTCTGGCGCGGCGCCGGCGCGCTTGGTCCGCCCGATGTTCTGGCCAGCCGCGCCGATGGGCTGGGCGCGCTGTCGCTTCCCGCGAACGCGGACGGCGTGATCCGCCGGGTGCCACTGCTGCTTGGCGCAGGCGATAACCTGCTGCCGGGACTGGCCTTGGAAACCGTCCGGGTGCAACGCCGCGCTTCCGGCTACACGGTGCAGGCTAATCCGTCCAGGATCAGTTTTGCCGACGTGACATTCCCGCTGCCACCCGACGCCCTGCTTCGGCTTTTCCCGGTGGCAGCGGACCGGCACGCCGAGCGAACTCTATCGGCAGTTGATCTGCTCCGGGAAAGCGGGGTCAAAGCGCTGCTCGCCGACGCCACGGTGATCGTCGGCGGGTCCGCTCCCGAGCTTGGCGGATTGCGCAAGACGGCGAATGACCCGCTGACGCCGGATGCACAGATCCAGGCCGATGCCGTGATTCAGCTGCTGGCGGGGCGCGCCCCCACCGCACTTGATTCGAGCGCTGTGGTCGGTCTGTCCGTCATTGACGGCGTTGGCCTCGCGATGCTCGTGGCCGGCGCCCAGCTCGCTCCGCTGGCAGGTGCCGCGGTGCTCAGCCTCGTACTCGCGTTATTGTGGGCCGGCGCCGCCAGCTTGCTGATGCTTGCCGATCGACTGCTCGACCCCCTTACTCCATCAGTGGCTGCGGTCGCCACATTTGCGGTCGCCTCGGTGTCGTCCTATGCCCTGACCCATCGGCGCGAGGCCTTGGTGCGGCGCCGTTTCGAGCAGCATCTCGCGCCCGCCGTAGTCAGCCGGATCGTCGAAAAGCCCGATCTGGTCAAGCTTTCTGGCGAGCGGCGCGAGGTGACGACGCTGTTTACGGACATCGAGGGTTTTACGTCGATGACGCATCGAGCCGGCCCCGAGCAGCTGGTCTCGGTCCTGGACGAGTATTTTGAAGGCTGCGCCGCGATCATCATCGAGCATGGGGGCATGATCGACAAGATTGTCGGGGATGCCATGCATGCTCTGTTCAATGCGCCGCTTGATCTTCCGGATCACCCAAGACGTGCGGTTGCCTGCGCCAAGGCGCTGGCGCGCTGGTCGGCGGCCTACCGTCAAGCGCCGCTGCCCGCAAGGCTTGGGTTCGGGCGGACGCGGATTGGCCTCGAAACCGGGGAGGCTGTCGTCGGTGATGTTGGCATCCGGGCAAAGCTGGATTATACCGCGCACGGAGACGCGGTGAACGCGGCGGCGCGCCTGGAGGCCGCGAACAAGGATCTGGGCTCGACGATCTGCATCGGGCCGGTGGCCGCATCGCGTTGTGATCCTGCTTCGCTGCGGCCGCTGGGACGGATCGCATTGCGCGGCCGCGAGGAGGCCTACGACGTGTTCGAGCCATGGCCGGACGACGCGTCAGGCGATTGGCGTAAGCGATACCTCGCAGCCTTCGCCTTGATCGGGCAGGATGCCCTGCGGGCCGCGGTCATGTTCGAACAGCTAGCGGCGGAGCGAAACAACGATCATGTCCCGCGGGTCACTGCCGCGCGGTTGCGGGCTGCGGCAATTGGAGCAGGGGCGGACGCCTAGGTCCCCATTCCAATGCTTCTGCTCTGTTCCCCAGGAGACAGCTCCATTGTTCCCGGCGTAACAGCGCGAGCTCGCAGATGACGGCATTCTCCTGCGCATCGATCAAACGGAGCGGTGGTCGTTCCGGTCGAGCCAAAGGAGATTCGAAATGAATACCAGAGCAAACATCGAAATCAGCGCACTTTCCGACGACGAGATGGACAGCGTTTGCGGCGGCAGCACGATTTCTCTGAACACCAACAGCACGATTTCGGTGCCGCACATCCGCCCCCAGGATCTGCTCACCCCACAGCAGATCGCCAGCCTGCTTTCGATCAGCGGGAGCTTCAATCCCCCCGTCCCGCACGGCTGAAGGCGGGCAAGGATCTCCCCGCCAGCGTTTTGGTGGCGCGCTGCGATGGCGGTAGTCATCGACCGCTTCGACCCAGGTGAGCATGAGAAGAACGCCTGGTGCACCAAGATCGGCAAGGCGGTCGTGGCTGGCCGGCCGCCTTTTGCTGAAGCAGCGGGCTACTGATGCCAAAACAATGTAAGTCAAATCCGGTGTGGTGCTAGCTAGTGGACGCTGCCAAGCTTTCTCAATCGCCCGTTCTCCGTCGCATCTCAATCCAGATCTGCCGGATCCGCAGTTGCGTACGCCCCGCAGACCTTACCCTGGCATATGCGGGAAGCTCCCCCTCCGGCGGACCACGTGCGGGGAACTGGATGGTCGATCTCAGGATTGAGCGCCTGCATGATCACTGCCCGTTCGCGAATGTCCGCCACGTGCGGGTCTTGCCTCGTCGTCTTCGGTTGGAAAAGCCTTGTCAATTGGTAAGACAGGCGACTGGAACGTTGCCAAGAGCAGATGACTCGGGTCATTGGCTCGGGAGAATTGTCACTACCGTTCGAAACGGTCGTCGGCGGCATCCTCGAATGCGAGGTTGACCGGGACCTGATCCGCGGAGGGCAATATGGCCCGCGGTCATGAGTACCGCGCAAACAGGCCGAACACATGGCTGCTCCGACCAATGCTGCAAAGTGAAGATTCTTGACGCAGAAAATCAGTGGCCAACACCCCGCTGAACCGATCCCATGCCGCCCAAAACCGCCGCATGCATCGCGCCGGTCCTTGGCCGTGTCCTGTGCGTTGACGTCGCGCATGGGCGCGAGTCTCCCCAAACTTCACCGGCACTAGCAACACTCACTCTAAGAAAGCCTGGCCCTCAGTGGGACGCGCAAATCTTTCGCCGCAACGTCAAAAGGGTAGGTTGACCAGGCGGTCTGTCCCCAGTTCAGCGTTCACGACGTTCGCGAATACGGGGGTTGTAGCCGTTTGCAACTTTGGCACATAAAAGTAGATACCGCCCGCGGCCAAGTCGAGCTGGTCCTGGGACAGTTCGGTCGTCTCTACGGTTTTTACGGTATCGGTTGTCATCGCAATCTCCTTTACTCCGGCCGGATACGACCACCGCATCCGATCAGCGGACGCGCCACGCATAACGCGACGTGTCGCTTCGCGCCTGTTCCCCAGGTAACAGCGCGAGCCGGCGGTTCCTGTCATTCTCGATGCAGATCGGACGCGGTGGTCGCATCCGGCGGCAAGGAGAGAATGCAATGACGAGAGTTTCGATCGAGCATCGCGACGGTGAGTTGGCTGTGGATCAGCTTGATAAGGTTGTCGGCGGTGGAGTGCCGTTTACCTTCAGAGAAACGGCGGCAGCCAACAATCATGTCAACGGAAAAGAAACAATTTCAGACTGGTGGTATACGTTCGTAAGTCAATACTGAGGCGCCCCCGTGCGGCAGGCTCTGATCTTGCCGCGCCCTGCGCTTTGAGCTTTGATGGGCATCACCACAATTAAAGCTTATGCACAATTCCTAACCGATCACCCGGCTCAGTGCCGGGTGCCGCCGGTTCTTCACCTTGACCCAATGCTTGGACGCCCGGCTTCATAAGGCCGATCCCGCCGCTTCGACACCAGCCCTCTAAACCCATCCGGCAGGCGGCACGGAATAGGTCCGGCCCGATCTCGCCGTGCTCGAACTCGGCGATGAAGATGCCATCGGGCCTGCGCGCGAGCAGCCGAGCCAAGTTGGTCTTGCGCGTCGAGAGCGGAAGAGCGCGGACGTCGTCACCGTCAAGTGCAAGCACATCGAAGGCATAGAGCTGCACCTCGTAATTATGCTTGCGGCTGTGCAGCGCATTGAAGTCGGCGACACCATCTACGCCGAGCACCACAGCCTCTCCGTCGACCACCAATTGCTTGTGGCGGTTCTTCAGCGCGGCCTCGACGATCCACGGATACCGATCAGTCCAGTTATAGCAACCCCGCGTTAGCACGCGATTCCCGTCGCGCTCCAGGCGGAGGCGATAGCCGTCGTACTTGACCTCGTGCAGCCAGTCGTCGCCGCTGGGGACGGTGATGGCTTTGGTGGGTAAGCAGAAATCAAAAGCTCCAAGCATGCGGCGAAGATAGGGCTGACGCAGCCTTTTGCCAACGGCAGCACCAGCTATGTGTCCCTCAAACCGCGCCACTGGCGCGATCCCGGTTTCAATCATCCCAGCGTGTCCTCAACCAGCCGATCATGATGGCGACCAAGATGATGGCGAGCGCGATCAGCATCCAATTCTGCAAGGTGACGCCGCCAACCGTGAACCTGCTTGCCAGCCAGTCGCCCATACCGCCGCACCCGCCCAAGGAAAAAGCTATTAAAAAGCTATTTTGGTCGAGTGAGAAGTCGTTAGATGACGGTGATCAGGCAAACATCGCCGCACCAGCCTCGCCAAAAGACTCCAATACGCGGCCCATTGCCGGATGCGTCCGGTTCTTCACCTTCACCCAGTGCTTGGACAAGCCCTTTCCTCACGCCGAAATGGGGGTGCGGGGCTAATCGCAAAAGCGGACTACGCGGGGTGCCGAACGCCTCGAAGCCTGGCTTGGGCATTTCACGGCCCCAAGCCAGGCCCGATAAAGATCAGGGTCTCCGTTGTGGCAACGGTCGTTCGATCTGTTACAACCAACTGGTGAGAGCCTCGACCGTGTGGCTTACGGCGTCCCCAATCCCATTGACCACGCCGTTTGCGACGTCCTCAACCCCATTGTCCACGCCGCCTATGACGTCCCCAGCCGCGCCGAGCAGGTTGCCTTGTGCGAGGTCACCAATCGCGTTGCCGACGCCACCGAGCGCGTTCTCGGCCCCATTTAACACGCCACCGATGACATCCCCGATTGGGGACCCGCCGCCATAGCCACCACCGAAGCCGGTGGGGTCAAACCGGGGGCCACCAAACTCGCCATTGAACCCACCGAAGTCGGTCGGGCCAAACTCACCAAACCCGTGATCAAAACCGCCGAAGCCAAATGCCTGGTCCTCATAGCCCTGTGCGAGGTGCAGATTCCCATCGGCGCGATCCTGACCTGCCTCAGCTTGATCCTGACGGCCCATAGCAAGTTCGTGCTGTCCTTCGGCTCTCAGCTGAGAAGATTCGCCGGTAAGCTGTCCCCAGATCCCCAAACTGTCGGCCCTTTCGAAATCGTTAGCCGCATTTGCGAAGTGCTGGTTCGCCTCGCCGGTCTCCTGCCCTGCCTCGCGGAAGTCCTGGTTCGCTTGGTAGAACTCGGAGGCGGCTCCGTAATTGCCAAATCCACTATCAATTCCGTACATTGTTAATTCTCCTCTCTTTCCTCTCTCTTCCGCCGGATGCGACCACCGCCTCCGTTCTGCGGATGATCAGGAGAATGCCGGAATGTGTCGGGCGGTGCTGTTCCGTGGGTAACACCCACCAGCTACCCAGCGACTATTCCAGCTCAAGCCGACACCAGAAGCGACAACGGCACAGGCGTTTTTCTCGGTCGACGCCTCTGCCAGATGCCAGATTTTTTTCGCGACGATGAACGTGCTGGAGGGTCAACTCGGCGTCGACTTGGGGAACTGCACTGGAGAAGAAGAGAAGCCCTCGCCAAGGCGAGGGCCACGCTGGAACAGGGTCGGCGAGGATGGTTTGCCGGGCGCTTTATGAGTTCACGAAAAAAGGTCGCTTAACCAGTTGCTCGTGACCCGAACCACGGTGCCTTTTCCGTTGGAGGCGTAGGTGTCGCCGTTCATCTCGTAGTAGCGGAAGCCAGTTGCAGCACCTCCGATGACGGTATCCAACTCGCTCTCGCTCAGTTTGTATTCATCATTGCGTTCGATCTTACTCATGTTAGTTCTCTCCCTTTGCTCCGCCGGATGCGCCAATCGCTCCGTTCTGCGGATGAACAGGAGAATGCCGGAATGCGCGGGGCTGCGCTGTTCCCTAGGTGACAACCAGCGCCCCAACCCAAGCGCACGCCATAATCCTCGAATAAAAACTCCAGCGTTAGCGCGACGGAGGTCAGGCTCTGATTATTGGCCTTCACGAGTGACTACTCCCGATTGATCTGCGCAACCTCGCCCAATCCGCCGCCGATGTTCGAAAAACCTCATCGCAAAAACTCGCGGTGAAGCCAGCAACATCAATCACTTGCGGTGCCTTGGCGCGCCACCCTGTGCCAATTGTCCTCGACCTGCTTGCGGCTGTCATTTCGTCTAGGTCTCGATCGCGTCGCTAAGCCGGTGCCCGGACTACATGACCCCGGCGGCCTCTTAGACCAGATTGCCAGCGAGCGCTCGACCGTCATCGATCAGGATGAGGGCAGCGCCGATGACTGAGCCCTTCACGCCCAAGATCACCCTGACCGAAGCGCTGACGTCGTCGACCTTGTTCGGCAAGACCTTCGCCGCACCGAGTTTCTAGACCTGGAGAACACTGGCCAAGCTGATTGACGGCCTTCCGCTGACCGAGCAGCGCGAGATCGATCTCTTTAGGCAATGCACCGGTCGCACCTAGCTTCTCACCGCCGCGAGCACGCAAACACTGCGCCGCTTCATCCTGCTGGTCGGCCGGCGCGGTGGCAAAGACCGCTTCATGAGTGCCGTCGCAGTTTGGCGCGCCGCGTCCTGCACCGATTGGCGCAAATATCTTTCTCCCGGCGAACAGGCGGTGGTTGTCCTGCTCGGCACCGACAAGAAGCAGGCTGCGATCCTGCGGCGATACTGTAAGGGCCTGCTGCAGGTCGATGCCCTGCAGCGCGAGATCAGGCGCGAGACAATTGACGTCGTCGAGTTCAAGAACGGCGCGGTGCTGGAGATCGCAACCAATGATCCGTCGTTGCGTCGCAATGATCGGTTCCGAGGTCTGCCACTGGGACACGCGTGAAGGCAGCGCTGCGAGTGACGAAGAGATAATTGCAGCTGCTGAGCCGAGCATGGCGATGTGCGCTGACGGCGGCCTGCTGTTGCTCGGGCTCCTCAGTGCATCGTCAGCAGGGCTATATGTTCCGCAAGTACAAAGAGCTGTTTGGTAACGAAACTGACAGCGACATAGTCTGGTTCGCGCCCTCCCGAACGATGAACCCGCAAATTCCGCAGCGTGCAGTCGACGCCGCCATGGCCCAAGATCCGCAGCGCTTCGCTGCCGAATATCTCAACAAATGGCGTGACGACCGTAGCGACACATTCCCGGCCGACGTCATCGAGGCCTGCACCGACGACATCTATGAACGTCCGCCGCAACCCTTTCACTTCATATTCAGCTTATTTCGATAGCGCGACCGGTACTGGCACCAGCGCCTTCACTCTCCCCATCGCGCATCGCCTGTCGGAGGGTACTGTGCTGCTCGACGCCGTTCGTGAACGCAAGCCCCGCTTCGTTGTTAGCGAGGTCATTGCTGAATATGGCGTGTAGTTGAAGAGCTATAGCGTTACCGAGGTTCGTGGCGATGGCTTTGCAGGTGGCTTTGCCGATGAGTGGGCCCGTCACGGCATCCGCTACATTCAATCCGAATATTCAACCAGCGAAAACTATTCGCGCCTCTTGCCCATGCTGCTCGCCAAGACCGCGCGGCCGGTTGCTCTCCATGAACTCCAGCACCACGTCTCGACATAGCGGCGGCGCAGCTCGTCGCGATCTCGACGGTGACGTCCCGCGACCAGCCTTGCGCAAGTGATCTGCGTCACGAACAAGTGGACGCCAGCGTGCAACCATTGGATGGCCCGACAGGTAGACCTGCCTTGGCAGTTTCCCGCACACATGAGCGATGATGATGAAAGTGATCGAAGGAATCAATGAGCTAACGCCACCGGCCGGGCTGGGCGGAGGCGCACGAGGCCACGACGATTATGACCGCCAGGATGCCGACTGGCTGCGCGACCAGTTGCGCCAGCGCGACCGCGACATCGCTGAGCTGCGCGCCGAGGCCGAGAAGGACGAGCAGGCAGACGTCATCCACCGCTTCGACGAGCACGCCCCGGACTACTCGGGCCGTGACCTTGCGACAAATGTTGCTAACGGCACCATAGAGCTTTGGCAGGAGACCTTCGGCATGCAGCTCGACGACAACGGCAAGTGGACGTGGGGCCCCTTTTGGGAATACGTTTGCTGGTGGCTGTGACGAGTTCGTAAGCGTTACCCGGCCTTTTCGGTGTCTGTATCCCGATCTTCTTACCCATTTTCGGCACAGGGGGATAGGCGGCAGGACCGAAGCCCCGCGCCGCCCGTCCGGTGGGTGTTGACAACGGCCGCCTGCGCATTGCGGGCGAAGGTGAGCAATTTTGAACACACGTGGTGCAGTGCGGTGAACTTGATCCCGCCGATTACCGCCGCTGTCGTAGTGGGCAGTGCAATTGCAAGTGGTTGGCAGGGGCCGCCCAATTCAGTGCCAACGGGGCGGACCCATCTTCGCTTAGACCGGTCCGAATTGACTCTCGTTGGAGGTCCCTTCGGCGTATATTTGCTTCATCACCGGTCCGCACCCTGGCAGTACCGGTGACGGAGAGTGTTGTGCTCCCGCCCGTTTGTAAGGGAAGCGCCATGACCCAATCCCGACTCCTGTCGTCCGTCATTCCACCGGCTCCATTTGAGCGTCCCGCCTGTCCGCGGTGCAAAGCCGAGATGATGCTGATCAGCATTGAACCAGTACGCGCGGGCGTCGACCTACACACGTTTGAATGCGCTGTCTGCACTCATGTGTATACGGTTCTTGCCGTGCACGAAGATCCGATGCATTCCAAGGCTCTCGGCCGCTGGCTTCAAGGCGATTTGCATCCGCCGAGGTAAGGCGCGCCCGTGAGTGAACCGGCGACCATGAGCAACGCCCGCGCGGTCCGATACCGGAGGCTGGCTCTAGCCTCGGGGGACAAGGCCAACGCGGACCTTCTTCTTAAGCTCGCAGATGAATGCGATCGGGGCTACTCTGCACCGCTGAATGGGCTTCTGCTCGCGGGCTATCCCGCAAAAATGCAGAGCCGCCAAAAGCAGAATAGGCCAGATTCAATTTCCGACATTGAAGATGTTGGCGCGGGCCCACGGGAATATTTTGGCTGCTTGGCTGATCTTGATCCCGCCGATTACCGACTCGGGGGGCGCCATGATGGGCGACAATGCGTGGCTTCTTTTTTCGGCGGTCTGGATCGTCACTCTGACCGCGGCTATGATTTATTTGGCATTTGGGTAAGAGCGCGAGACCGAAGCCCCGCGCCCTCTCTCTGAAAAATGCCGAGGCAAATGTGAACCGCTTCACAGGAGCGCGGCGGCGAGCCTGCTAGATAACGATTGTGAGACTGGGCGGCGCCGAAGCAAGACGCCAGCCCCGCCGAGCTGTGGATAAAGCTATCGCCTCAGCCGGCGGGCATGTGTCGCAAGGCGTTGCCTATTTCGCTTCCTGAATCGACGGCGCCGCTTGATGCTGGTTCGGGCTCCTGGGCCCGCGATCGGCCAGCATCCTCGCCGCGAACTCTTCGACAATCCGCTGCACCCTGGGGAAATTCCCGGTGCTTCGGAATGGTCACCGCCCAGTGAATCGGCTAGTTGTGTGATGGTCAACAATGGAAGTCGCTTTTGACCCACATTTTGATCGTGCTGGAAAATACCCCCCAATTCCGGCGGGGATAACCACAGTCTCCCAGATGGTCGGCTGGGCAGCACCGACAGAGACAATCGCGCCGTGGTCAGTTGAGGAGAGCTATCGACGGGGATTGTTGATCGCGCTGCCTGGAGCAACATGGCAGTCGATCCGAGCCCCGGCAGTTATGCCGGGGCTTTCTATTTGAGCCCGGGAACCGCTGACGCGCGCCCTCAGTACGCCCGAATCACAGCCGCATTTTAAGTGCGCTGCCAGAGCACAGTCCTACTGGACTCTGGCACCCGCTCCATTGTCATCATCAGCTTGCCAGCCCCCAGGCGATGGAGCGGGACACGTAGGGGCGGCTTTTGCCGGCTGGTCGACATCGGGCTGAAGTCCAAAAAATGAGAGAGCCCAGCTTGTTGCGACTGGCACAACAACAGGCAGAAGATTTTCATCAACGATATCGAGCGCGCCATAAGGCCCAACTGATCTCAAGGCGCGTGCTCGAGCTGAGCGCGACTGATGATGGCCGACAGAGGTGGTATCGCGGACGTCTTTGTTTTCAGCCTTGCCTTAACGGCGTTCCTGACGGGAGCTTCAAGAAAATAGAAGAGGAAGGCCGAAGAGGTGAGCGTAATCGTCGTAACGAGTAAGAACGTGAGTGATAAAGACAGTCCGCGAATATGGGGCAAGATGCCGAGGTTCACGA
>Ga0335071_10000971_pt1 | contig 30932 bp, 28 predicted proteins | sample Lox_Sample_15_FD_206724 | JGI IMG/M metagenome (GOLD analysis project Ga0335071, IMG submission 206724) | Soil microbial communities from Loxahatchee National Wildlife Refuge, Florida, United States - Lox_Sample_1.5 | ecosystem: Environmental > Terrestrial > Soil > Wetlands | place: USA...
TAGAAGAAAAATGGCGGAGAGGGTGGGATTCGAACCCACGGTACGGTTTCCCGCACGCTCGCTTTCGAGGCGAGTACTTTCAACCACTCAGTCACCTCTCCGCAGTGGTCGGTGCCCTTAGTTTACCAAACTGTTGTTGGACCGGCTACGCTCACGGGAGCAGCTTTTCCTACTATCCGAATCAGCGTTGCTTCGACAGATCAGCGACGGGCCGCGAAGAAGGATTGCAGCAGGGAAGTGGAATCCGCCGCCAGTAGCCCGGGCGTGACCTCCACAATGTGGTTCAGCTGGGCATTGGCGAGGACGTTGAAGCAGGACCGGAATGCGCCTCCCTTCGGATCGTCTGCGCCGTAGACTAGACGGGGAACGCGCGCCTGAACGATGGCTCCGGCACACATCGCGCACGGCTCAAGCGTGACGTAAAGCGTAGTCCCGGCCAGCCGATAGTTTGACAAAACGCGCGCGGCTTCTCGCAACACCACAATCTCTGCGTGTGCCGTAGGGTCGTTGTCCCGGATGGTGCGATTGCCGGACCGCGCCAGCACTTGTTCACCATGCACAATCACGGCGCCGATGGGCACCTCGCCCGCGTCCGCGGATGCACGGGCTTCCTGAAGCGCAAGCTCCATGAACGGCAGGTCGTCAGTCATCGCCCACGAGAATAGCACGGCGCGCGAGAGGAACGTGCTTCAGCGCTGTTTCAACGCTTCGAGCTCTTCCAAGGTGCGTGGCCAGTCCGAACCCAACAGGCGAGACAGGGCACGGTCGGCCAGGACCTTTCCGCCTGTCTGGCACCGTGCGCAATAGTTCGTCTCGTTGTCGGCGTAGCGAATCCGCAGAACTTTCTCTCCACATCGTGGGCAGGGCTGGCCGTAGCGCCCATGAACCGCCATGCCGTCGCGGAACGCCGTCACTTTCTCCGGAAATGCGCGTCTCGCCTCCGTTTGGAAGCGCTCGACCCACAGAGTGAGCACGGACCGCGTTGCCTCGAATAGTCGCGCCCATTCTTCTAAAGTCAGTTTTTGCGTGTGTGTGATCGGCGAGAGTTGCGCGGCGTGCAGAATCTCGTCGGAGTACGCGTTCCCGATTCCACTGATGATTCGTGGGTCCGTCAACGCCCTCTTCAGCGTCCGATTCTCCGCCGAAAGCGCCGCGCGGAACGCAGGCAGATCGCTTTCCAGTACTTCGATCCCGCCCGGGTCGATGGCTCGCAAGCCTTCGTCTCCACGAATAACGTGCAAGGATGCGCGCTTTTTCGATCCCGCCTCGGTGAGCACCAGCGACCCGTTCGGAAAATCGAACGCCGCAAGGTTCACTCGGCCGCTTAGCTTTGCAGGCGAAGGCCGCCAGTGCAACCGCCCGGCGATCATCAGGTGGAGCACCAGCCACACGTCATTCTCCATCCCAAACGCGATGCGTTTGCCGATCCGTCGCAGTTTGCAGACGAGTTTGCCCTCCGCCTCGGTAATCGGTGGATATGCCGTGCGAAGCAGAAACGGGCTCGCAATGCGAATCCGCTCGAGCCGCCGTTGCAAAACCCGCGATTCAAGCGCCGTCAAATACGCCGAAATGTCTGGCAATTCCGGCATGCACATCAGCTTGCAGCCACTCCCACCGTCGTTGCAAGCTGCCAACCCGGACGTGGCGAGAGTCCTTGACAACCCGCCGCGGGGGAAACAGACTGAGACTATGAAACAACTTGTGGAGAGAATCCTCCAGGCGGACTTCCTGAAAGGCATGGGCGTCACCTTCCGGACCCAGTTCCCGAAGAATATTTACACCGAACAATACCCCTTAGAACGGCCCATGGTGGCCGAACGGTTCCGCGGCGCTCCCCGCCTTAACAAGAATCCTGAAACGGGCGAAACCCTGTGCATCGGCTGCAACTTGTGTGCCTTGGCTTGCCCTGAAAACTTGATTGTTGTGGGCTGGGAACGCGACGACGCCACGCGGCGTAAGGTGCTGACCACCTTCACCTACGACACTTCGCGCTGTATGTTTTGTGGGCTTTGCGAAGATGCCTGCCCCACCGATGCGCTCGAACTCACACAGGATTTTGAGATGGCATACTACAGCCGCGAGGGGGCGATCTGGGACCGCCATCGGCTGGAAGAGGGCTGTACCCCGACGCGCTACACGCGCTGAATAAAATCCATGCAGATCCGCCGAGACCCTGTATCACAGAGTTGGATCGTATCCGGCCAGCGCGAATCGGTAAGTGAAACCGACGCCCCTTGCGCGTTGGATCCCGAGCGCCTTGACGATTCGAAAACCATCTTCACCTGGCCCCCGGAGGGCACTTGGCAGGTCAAGGTGATTCCGCACCCCAATCCCCTTTACCGCCTCGAAAGCGATCCCGGGAGAGTAGCCGAGGGAATCTACGACAAGATGGGTCCGCTCGGTGCCCACGAGATCGTTGTTGAGTCCCGCCAGCACGACAAAAAATTGGCGCAGTTGAGCGACGAGGAAATCGACCGTGTACTGTGGGTGTGGGGAGCGCGCATCGCCGACCTGAAAAAAGATGCGCGTTTCAAATACGTCAGCGTGTTCAAGAATCAAGGCGCTTTGTCAGGGGAGGAGTGGACGCATGCCCACTCGGAAGTCACAGCGACAATATTTGTTCCCCGGCGCATTAAGTATGAATTGAGCTCAGCGCACGAATGGTACAAAGACCGCGAGCGTTGCGTTTTTTGCGATATCGTCCGTCAGGAAGAAAAACAGGGGAAACGCATCGTCGACGTTCAAGGCGACTACTACGCGCTTTGCCCTTATGCTTCACGCGTCCCCTACGAAATCTGGCTGATGCATCGCCGACATAATCACCTCTTTGAACAGCCGCGGCCCGGTTCGAACCGACGCCAGTTAGCCGCCTTGCTTGGCCGCGTTCTCCGTCGGCTGGATAAGCTGGCGCCCGCGTTTCACCTCGTAGTCCACACGGCGCCGAACACTCGCAATAAGAAAGGCGAACTGGCCGGCTACTGGAAGACACTCGCCGACGATTACCATTGGCATATCGAAATCATGCCGATCGTCGAAAAGCGCAGCAAGTCGTACAGCATCAAAGAGGTTTACTTCAACTCCGTTTTGCCCGAGCAGGCGGCTGAGCAACTACGCGCCATCGATCCAAATCCATGAAACCGCAAGACCACCGCCGGTTCGAACGCGGAGGAATCGTGGGCAGCCTGGTCGCACTGCTTTGTCTGGCGCTCTTCTTCGCGATCATCTATCTCGCCCGCCACCCCATCATGCGGTTTGCCGCCGAATCCTGGGTTGTGGATGAACCGGCACGTCAGGCCGACGCTATCATCGTGCTCGGTGACGATAACTTTTATGCGGATCGGGCCACCAGGGCCGCAGAGCTTTCGCGCCAGCAAGTTGCTCCTGTCGTTGTGGTGAGCGGCAGGCGGCTTCGGCCCAGCGCGGGAATCGTCGAGCTGATGGAGCACGACTTGGTTGAGCGCGGCGTGCCAAAGGAAAAGATTCTGCGTTCCGCCAACGATACCGACAGCACACGAGAAGAGGCCAAAGGGCTCGCAAAATTCGCCGCAGACCATCACTGGAAGAGCGTTGTTGTGGTCACCTCGAATTACCACACTCGTCGCGCTCGCTACATTTTCGAAAAGGTGTTTCCTTCCAGCACCACCGTCAGCGTGGCCAGTGCTAGCGATGGCGATTTCAATCCCGAAAGCTGGTGGGAGCAGAGAAAATCCATCAAGCTCTTTGCGAAAGAGCTCGCGGGCATGATGGTTGCTATGTGGGAATTGCACGGGGACGGGAATCGAGAGCTACCGCCACCGGGAAACACGAACCCCCAGAAACCGCAAGTGGGGCAAGACTGTGACCCAAACAACACATCTGTCGCGCAATTCGCTGTTCTTCTCCTTTACACCATATAAGTGCTGTACTATCATAAGGTTTCTTAGTCGCGACGCTCACCAGCCTCGACAAGCGGCTTTGAAGAAAATTTCAATTCGCTCGAGGTGTCCCCATGTGGCGCAAAGAGGATGGGAATCCGCAGACCTCTCCCGAGTCTCCCTCTGGTTCTGTGAATTCCAATACCCCTGCAAAGTCCGGTTCAGCAACTCCTCCACTATCCGGCAAAGCTTCGGCATGCGTCAGTCAAGGAATCAAGATCAAAGGCGAAGTGACCGGCAGCGAAGACCTTTTCGTCGATGGAGTCATTGACGGCAAGATTCACCTCGCGAACTCGATCCTCACCATCGGACCCAATGCCACCGTGAAAGCGGAGATCACCTCGCGAGAACTGGTCTTGCGTGGGCGCGCCGAAGGCAAGCTGACTGCCGCGGAACGGATTCAGATTTGGCATACCGCCCGCGTAAATGGCGATCTGAAGGCGGAACGTGTTTCAATCGAAGAAGGCGCCGAGGTGCACGGCAAAATGGAAGCCGGCAAGGCTTCCACATCTGCTCCACTAGCCGAGCACCCAGCCCAAGGAAAGAAGGCGGACGCCAAGAAGGATGCGGCGGAAACTGACCAGAAAAGCACCTCTGGCGCTGCCACCGCTGGCGCGGATTAGACATGGGATTCCTGAACAAACTTGGTATCGGTGTCAGCTCGCACGGAACGAAAGAGAATGGCAAATCATTGCCCGACGGCAGAAATGGCGGAGGACGTCACAGCGGCGCCCCTGCTGCGGGTACACACCGCCAGCCCGCCCTGCACGAGACGACGCGCGTTTCTAACGGCCTGAAAGACTTTTTGTGGAATCTCGACGGCCTCGGACATGGTACGCTTCTCGACCTTGGCCCCGCTTGGCAGACCACTCTCAGCTTCTTCATCGAGCGTGGCTTCCGTGTCACCTCCGACGACCTGTTGCGTTCTTGGGCGAATTATCTGGCGGAACAGGAAAAGCTCGCAAAAGAGCAGGCTCCTAAGGCCGAGGACTATGCGGAACGCACGCCCGAAGCCGTCGCCAAGAAATTCCTCGCCGAAAATATGCAATATCCCGCGAACAGTTTCGACGCGCTGCTCCTATGGGATGTTCTCGACTATCTCGAACCCACTCTCGCTACTCAGGCGGTCGCGAGCCTCACCGAAATGTTGCGCCCTGGAGGAGTCGTTTTTGCCCTGTTTCACAGCAAGAAACCGGAATCCTTTCAGCACTATCGCGTGATGGATACGAATACCCTCCAGGTAATCGAAACCAAGCCCATTTTGCCCGCTCAGAAGGTCTACCAGAATCGGCAAATTCAGGAATTGTTCGGACGCTACCGCACCATGAAGTCTTATGTCGGACGCGATCAGTTGCGGGAATCTCTCTTCATCAAATAAATCGGATATTCACAGTCTACTTGCCTCATATTTCGATGGTTACGTTATCCCTTCGATTACTGGCCCAATTTTCTCTTGCAGTGCTTCCCCCACGAGCGTACAAGGGTAGCTGTGAGCTACGAAGCTCCGGAGGGGAATGAATGACTCCACCGGGCTTAGAAGCGTTACAACGCTGAGCACACCGCACACGCGGTGCGAGTCGCGGCTGAACAACAATGCAGCATCGTTGCTCGACACGCGATGCAGCACAAAGCAAAAAAGGGCCTCGACTTTGCCGAGGCCCTTTTCATTTTGCTTGAAAATTCTCGCCAAAAACCAGACGCCTGTCGGACTCGGGGTTCAACCACCCAGCCGGGACTCAAACATGTGAATCACGGCGTTCTGCTTCGCGATGATCTGAGCCTGCCACACCAGCACGATCGACATCACGCTCATCGCAAAAATGCAAACTCCAAGGACGATGCCGGTGTGCGTTTCTGTGGCAGGTAGCCTTATGATGCGACGAATCCAATCCATGGATGGTGACCCTCCCCGATATCGGCAAACTCAATTAGTGCTGGACTAATCATTTTGAGCAATCTGCCCGCCAAAAAATCTCTACAGTCCTGGTACCTCTATAACCGCGATTTCCGCGGCTTTTTTCCGTTTCCTTTCCTGCCGCACCGTTGCCGCATGCGCCTCAAGGCAATTTCAATCACTCTTTGTCCTCGCATTTTCCGCTGACGAAAACTGTCGGTTCCGGATTGTCTCGAGAGCGGCGTCCCAGGTGTCCGCGCCAAATAGCGGCAGCGTCGTTGGCGCAGGCCGGTTCTGGACGGCACCCGCGCCCGTTTCGTCGTGTCTCGTCGTTAATACGATCCCGCGGTCACAGAATGGCAGCAATTCCTGGCTGTGCTCCGCAGTCGCCAGAGAGATGCAAAACGCATGAGCATGTAGCGACCGATCGTAGAGCTTGCTCAAGTGGCGCACACACGACGCGAGACTGGCGCCCACCGCGAGTGACCACAACCGATCGACCGGCCGGACCGCAAGCTTCCGGTGCAGCGCCTGCTTTCGAAAACGCTGGATATCCTCGTCCGATGCTCCAGCGAAGAAAAACAGTTCGTCGAAATCTCGTTGACGCAACGCCTCGGCTGCGTCTCGGCTCAACCCGGTGTTTTGAACTAGTTCCCGCGGGGAAAGCGAACGCAACGGCACCACGCCAACACCCGTCTCTCCCGCGATCGCTTCCAATCCCTCGGACGCCGCGGGTTGTGCGGCAGCCACCGGTATGCACGTGAACCTGCCTAACCGCACTGTCTTTTCAGTCTTCAAGTGGAAATAGTCTTCCGGCAGAAACACGCCCGCACCGCCTTCCGCGATGAAAGGCGCGCCGTGTCCGAGTCTCCGTATCGCAAGGTCAAGCTGGTGCCGGCTCCGCGTGCTTACCCACACGCATGAGATTCGAGACTCCGCCAGTCCATCCAGAAACTCCGGGAATCCCAAAAGCGGTTTGCCCGAAACAGGAATGCAATCGTCGATCGCGCAGAAGACAACTGTCGTGTGTGCTCGCAACTCGATTTGTTCCTTCCACGGAATTGTAGCGGACTTCCGTGGCGGACAAAAAGAAACGGCGGAAGGGAACTCCCTTCCGCCGTTCAATCCGATTCAGAGTTAGATCTTACCGGCCAGACTTGGTCGCTGCCGTAACCGGCTGCGAATTGGCCTTCGGGACGCTCAGATACCCGCTGATCGTGTTCTTGCCAACCTTGTTGATCACGATCTCTTCGGGCTGGTGCGTGCCCGCTGGATAGAAGAAGATGGGCGTATTGATGTTCGCGTTCTTCGCCTCGTACTTCTTGTCTTCGACGGTGTAAACCACGTTCGAGCGGTTCTTCTTCTCGTTCACGCCCTTTAGTTCGATTGTGGTATTGCCCACCTTTTGCGGCTGATTCTTGCCGGTGATCGTGAACTCGATGTAGTCGCGTTCGCCCTGGCGCCGCAGCACATCGATTTCGTCGTGGTTACGGGCGATCAGAGTGCCCAGTTCGCTGCGTGTCATCTGCAGGTCATTCTTGGTTTTGTCGAGATCGGCGCTCACGCCCGTCACTTTGGTGTCAACCACCTTCACGTCATCCGATGTGGCCTTGGTCGCCAGCTCTGTGTGCACCGAGCTGTCCAGCGTCTTCACTGTCTCAGAGATCTGTGCATTCTGTGCTTCCGATTCCTGGCGCGCCTTCTTCAGCTGGCCTTGCGTGATCTTCAGCTTGTCGGTGACAACCTTCAGATCGCCCTGAAGCTCGGTGTTCGCCTTCTCGTCCGCCACCAGGCGATCCTTCAGTGTCGTCATATCCTGCTGATAGGCCTGCTGCGCTGACTTCAACTGATCTGCCACCGCCTGCTTGGTAGCATCGAGCTTCGTTGAATTGCTCCACGCGAAGCCCAACCCCCCCAGCGCGATCAGCGCCAAAAGCACGATCGCTGGCAGTTGCCATCCCGGACTGGTCCGGGTTTCCTGAACTGTATATTCGTCAGACATATTAAACCTGTTCTCCTCACCCCTCAGGGTTTGCATGCTGTCTTTAGGCGGCGTCGAGCGCCGCCGGCCGTGAACTATGACAAAAGGGATGCAAACGCAGTGCCGGACACTGGCCATTTGGGCAGCTATCTAACTCAATGAAAAAACAGCACTTGACCGGGAGGCGTGAAACTCGACAGAGTACTAGTTCCGGCAATCTTTACTCGGAGATGAATTCGAATGTTAAATTCTACGCACTTTTCCGCCTACTCGGTTCCCACCCCTAACGCCGCGAAATCGCGCCGCAACTGCTCCGGAGCTTCGAAATGGACCCCCTCCATCCCCAGCCCCTTCGCTGCCTCCACAAACGCCGCTATGTCGTCGATGTACACGGTCTGGTCGGCTCGAAGCTTGCACGCGCGCAGCGCCTCCCGAAAGATCAATGGATTGGGCTTGCTTGAGCCGGCAACGCACGAGTAGGTGCGTACCGCTTTCGGGAAGTGGTCGAAGAACTTGTACGTGGACTCGAGATATGCGACGTGGATCGGATCGGTGTTTGACAGCAGCCCCAGCGTATGGGTCTTCGCTAGGTCCCGGAATAGCGAATCGGGATGTATGGGCTCAGGATCGAGCGCCGAGTTCCATACCTTCTGGAACTCCTCGAAATTCATGCGAATTCCCAGCCGGTTGCTCAGGTTCTGATGCCAGTCCCGGGCAGACATGCGCCCTTCCTGCCAATCTCTCCAGCGAGGGTCGTTCTCGATGGCCGACCACAGTTCCTCTGGCGTCAGGTTCAGGCCCGCGGCAAGGCCCTGCTGTGCGCGACGGATGTCCACACGCACCAGCACGCGTCCTATGTCAAAAATGATCCCTTTAATCTGCTTGCCCGCCATGCCTAGTTGTCCTCTGACGGGGTGACTGCGGGCTTTGCCGCCGTTACAGGTGAGCCGTGCCGGGCCCGGAACAAACCAATAATTGCCGGGAGCACGGACAGAAACACCACGATCACGATGACGTAGTGGATTTTCTTCTCGATGTTCGGAATCGAGCGGCCCAGAAAGTACCCTCCCAGAATTGTGGCCCCAACCCAAAAAACTCCGCCAAAAATGTCGTAAACCAGATACCGCGAATACGGCATCCGCGCCGCTCCCGCCACCGGGGGGCAAAATGTCCGGATGATCGGCACAAACCGCGCTAGGATCACCGCGCGTCCGCCATATTTTTCGTAGAATTCATGCGCCCCTTGCAAGTGGCTCCGCCGGAAAAACAACGAATCCTCGCGCCGGTACAGCGCTGTGCCCATGCCGCGCCCAATCCAGTAGCCCAGTTGGTCTCCAATGATCGCGCATAGCATCACCGGGAACAGCAGCCATTTCAGCGGTATATCTCCCGCCGCCGAAAATATTCCCGCGGTGATGAGCAAGGAGTCTCCCGGAAGGAAGAATCCCACAAATAAACCGGTCTCAACGAATACGATGATGCAAACCAGCGTGGGGCCACCCCACTGGATTAGTTGCCGGAGCCCTTCAGGACTGTACAGTGAGTGCAGTAGTTGGCGGAGTGATTCGAGCAAGCAGGTTCTAGCCTTTCCATGGCGCTAGCGAATTTCGGGGAGCGCAAACTCACAAAATATCCCCAGACCATAAGATAACAGAACACCACCGGATTCTCGCCACTCTCCTGCCAACTAGCGATAGCGTGGCAGATTGGATGCAATACCCAATTCGGCGCCGTCATCCGAGTGACTCCGCGATCAGATACTCGCCTTGCTTGCCCGGTTCCTGTGTGTGCTCCGCCTGAATCTCGAGCAGTCTGCGGATCTGCGGCAGCGCATTTCGCGCCACCGTTGCGCCCGCTTCGATCGCCTCGTCAATCCGATCGAATTCGTCCCACGCGATGCTTTGAACGCCGGGACGCAGCACCAGATCCGCATGTCGTTCCCACACTTCGAGCTGATGTTTCTGGGCGGCGCTCACCGCCCGGCTCACTACCTGAAAGATGTTGCTGGGCGCGCCGCGGCGGCCATCATGCAATCCTACCGATACACCAACGACAATCTCAGCTCCCAACTCCCGCGCTGCCCGTGTGGGCACTGGAGCCACTAATCCACCATCTGCCAAATACCTCGTGCCGATCTGTACCGGTTCGAACATTCCCGGGAACGCGCAGCTCGCTCGAATCGCATCCGCCAAGCTGCCCTGCCGAAACACTACCGGTTCCCCGGTATCCAGATCCGTTGCCACCACGGCCATCGGGACTTTCAGATGCTCCAGTTGCCGCGAATCGAAAGATCGATGCAAAAGCTGTTCCAGCCGATCGTTGCTGGCCAGCCCAAATCGTGAAACGCGCCAGCGCGCAAAATCCCGGAAGCGGATCTCGCGGCATTTTCCGATGATTCGCCCCAGCGGGGTCCCGCTCGCGTAAGCCGCGCCGAGGATGCTTCCGATGCTGCTCCCGGTAATGCACGAAATGCGGATCTTCTGCTCTTCCAGCACTCGCAAGACGCCCAAATGGGCGTAGCCCCGCGCGAACCCGCCCCCCAACGCCAGGCCAATCCCGGGCGGGAGTTTGGGTGCTTCGTCGAACTGGAAGCGCGAGTAGAGATCTGGTGTCACGTGGTCCAGATTCTCATTGGCCACGCGATGGCGCGATGGAACAGCCGTTCCGCTGCAGCAGTACGAACGTACTTCGCCGCTGGTTCGCCCGTCGCCTTTCGACAAGGTCTGTCAACCCGCTTTGACGCTGCTTTGACCTTGCGTTATCAACGACCGCTCTTGTCTGTTTGCTTTGCCGTGTGTTTGTTCCGTGGTTACTTCGTTAGCGTTTGGACACCCGACCCATGGCGCTTTGCCGTGTCCCACGATAGTCTGACGCCCAGCACCAACGCGCCGGTCTTCGCTAATGTTCAGCTTCTTCATGTGCCAGGTCTGGCGAAGACCGGCGCGCTTTTTCTCTCTCCTGCGCCCACCACACTACGAGGAATTCCACCACGCAAATATTGTGTCTCTGCCCTTGCCTCTACAGATTCCACCTCAGCAGTACGGAAATACTAGCGTAGTACCCTCGGTGTACCATTGTGGGACGCACCTGACCGCGCGATTCTAGCCTCGCCATACGGTACTCGGTCTCGCTGAGGGGAGAATCATGCAAAACGGCTATAACGTCTGGTTGGGTCACGCTGTCGTTCTCCAAGTCGCCCTGGGCGACATTCAAGTTCCTCTACGTGGCAAACTCCTCAAAGAAGGTGGCGACACCGTCCGTATGCGCATCGGTGATGGTTGGGACGTCGATATCTACAAGAACATGATTGTCAAAGTAGAAGAAGACGGCCTGGCATTGATGCCAGCCTGAGGGAGACCGCCATGGAGAATCAAATTCCAAAGTATCTGACCCAAGCGCGGGCTGCCTACTTGTTGGGGCTGCCCGTGAAGGAACTCTCGCGAATCTCCAAGGAGGCCGGTATCGGTCACCTGGAGCGCGCCGGCAACGTCGAAGAGTGGTTCTTCACTTACGAAGAGCTGCAAAAGATTTGTGTGTGGGCGGCACAGGAGCACGCCGTCACCCACTGAGCATCTCCTCTGGCCCCCCTCGGATCTGCCCCCGCCCCGGTTCGCTTCCCCCCGAGCCGGGGCTTTTGTTCACCCCTGTCACATTCCTTCTATTGAAACGGTTTAGAAAGCCTTTGACTTCCGCGGCAATCGCGGCGAAACTGGGCGCAATCCACTGAAATTTGCATAATCGTTACGTGGATTTGCTGCCGGGGACTGCCTCGCGCATAGCGGACGTGAGCCCCAGTTTCCATCCTCCAATGAAGGCGGGACCATGACAGACAATGCGAGTAGCAAAGCGGGTTATAACCGTTTTCTCTTGCTCGTTGCAGGCCTCGGCGGCCTCCTCTATGGCGTCGACGTCGGGATCATTGCCGGCGCCTTGCCCTACCTCGAAGCCACTTCGCGCCTCAATGCCGGCCAGCTCTCCATCGTGGTCGCTGCGGTTCTCCTCGGGAGTGTCATCTCCACCTTGTTCGCCGGCTTGTTGGCCGATTGGATTGGTCGCAAGTGGCTCATGATTCTCAGCGGAGTCCTCTTTGTCGTCAGCATTCCGGTCATTGCTCTCTCCCAGGGCTATGGCCCGCTGGTGCTCGGGCGCTTGCTGCAAGGTGTAAGCGCCGGGTTGATCGGCGTCGTGGTCCCGTTGTATCTGGCTGAATGCCTCTCCGCGTCAAGCCGGGGGAAGGGAACAGGTATCTTCCAGTGGCTTCTGACTCTCGGCATCGTCTCCGCTGCTCTGGTCGGGATGTACTTCAGCTTTCGCGTAGATGAAGTTGCGAAACTCGGCGACCCACAGAAGCTTTTCGAATACAAAAACCTGGCTTGGCGCAGCATTTTTTGGGTCTCTTTGCCTCCGGGCGTTTTGTTTGTGATTGGCAGCTTTATCGTCGCGGAGTCGCCCCGCTGGTTGTTCCGCCGCGGCAGAAAGGAAGCGGCCCTGATTGCGCTCCTCCGTTCGCGCTCAACCGATCAGGCCAACGCCGAGTTGCGTGAAATGGAAGAAATCGCGGCAGCGGAACAGAAGAATTCCGCCGGCTCCCAATTCAAAGAATCGCTGCTTCGCCGCAAATACGTCATTCCGTTCATCCTGGCTTGTGTCATTCTGGCCTGCAACCAGACCACCGGCATCAATTCCATCATCGGTTTCAACACCAACATCCTGCTGCAAAGCGGACTTTCCGATGTGCAGGCTCATTGGGGCTACGTCATCTTCACCATGGTGAATTTCCTCATGACCATCGGCGGCGTCCTGCTCGTCGACCGCAAAGGCCGGAAGTTCCTTCTCTCTGTCGGCAGCGCCGGAATCATCGTTTCCCTGATTCTGACCGCTCTCCTATTCCGCGCTCCAGAGAAACTGCGCGTGGATGCCCACAACGCTGTCCAGACCATGGTCAGCGCCGACCAGAAACTGTCTCTGCCATACGATGCGAAAACCGCCAACGAATTGCTCGCCGCGAATGCCGCCGCTAGTGCCGGCGGACCGACTTCCCTGAGCATCATCTATTCCTACGGTGACTTCCGCTCCGCCTCCAAAGTGGCTCGCTCCGACGATCTCGCCGCCAAGCCCGTCGAAATCGCTCGCGACAGTTCCATTCCTCCGAACAAAGTTGTCGCGTTCTTCTCGAATCCCTTCGGCAATCTCGATGCCGCTCGCAACGCGCCTCTGAAAATTGAACACGCTCTCATTACCCCGGTTCCCAGCCAGCAGAACGGCTGGCTTGTCGCGCTTACCCTCTATCTCTTCGTTGCCTTCTACGCCGTTGGCCCGGGCGTGTGCGTCTGGCTCGCGCTTTCCGAATTGATGCCCACGCGCATTCGCTCGAACGGCATGAGCATCGCGCTCCTCATCAACCAGGGTTTCTCCACCACCATCGCCGCCATCTTTCTGCCCACCGTCGGCCGCTACGGCTACGCCACCATGTTCTTTGCTTTTGCTGCTTGTACCGTCATTTATTTCATCACCGCGACATTCTTCTTACCGGAGACCAAGGGCAAAACGCTGGAAGAAATCGAAGCTCACTTTGAAGGCGCAAGGTCTTAGGCCCGAATCTTCGGAAGTCTGTCATCCTGAGGCCTGCTATTGCCCGCAGGATCTCAACATATTGTTCCACCGCGGTGTTGGCGGAAGCGGCCGACCCTCTGTGATTGGCGTTTCCCCGCTCCGCTGTGGCATTGTATCCGCCATGCGGATCCTCCGGTTGAACCATCGTGCCTGACACCTCTTCGTTTTCTCCGCGCAGAGGTACGCACCACGCCTTGGTTGCCGGTTTTCTCGGCTGGACCCTCGACGCATTCGATTTCTTCGTCATCGTCTTTCTTTACGACACGCTGGCTCACGAGTTCAACGTCACCAAGAAAGCCATTGTCTTCACGACCGCTGCCACGCTTGCTCTCCGGCCGGTGGGAGCGCTTCTCTTTGGTCTGCTCGCCGATCGCTTCGGGCGCCGCGTTCCCCTCATGGCCAACGTGATCTATTTTTCGCTAATCGAGCTGCTCTGCGGTTTTGCCCCCAACTACACCGTCTTTCTGATTCTCCGTGCCCTTTTCGGTATTGGTATGGGTGGCGAGTGGGGTGTCGGTGCATCCTTGGCGATGGAAGCGGCTCCGGCGAAATGGCGCGGTATCCTCAGCGGCATTTTGCAGAGCGGCTACTCCTGCGGCTATTTGCTCGCCGCCGTGGCCGCGCGCTTTGTGCTCCCATTCCTTGGCTGGCGCTGGATGTTCTGGATCGGCGTGCTGCCTGCCTTGCTCGCGCTCTATATCCGCACCAAGGTCCCGGAGTCGGAAGCCTGGAAGCAGCATCGCGTTTCCAGCACCGGGCAAGTCATCCGCGTCGCCCTTCAGCATTGGAAGCGCTTCGTCTACCTCGCGGTACTGATGACCTTCATGATGTTCCTTTCGCACGGCACCCAGGATCTCTATCCCGATTTCCTGAAAGAGATCCATCGCATCGCACCGTCTCGTGTTGCCGATATCGCCATTATCTACAACCTTGGCGCTATCATCGGCGCGATGATCTTCGGCGCGCTCTCGCAACGCATCGGTCGCCGCAAGGGCATGATCGCGGCTCTCGCTTTGTGCTTGCTCGTCATTCCGGCGTGGGCCTTCGGCAGCGGCATCGCCGTGGTTATCACCGCCGCCGTGCTTTTGCAGATGGGTGTTCAGGGGGCCTGGGGCGTCATTCCCGTTCACCTCAACGAACTCGCAGCCGATGCCGCGCGCAGTCTCATGCCCGGTTTCGCCTACCAGTTGGGAATTCTCTTCGCTTCACCCACGAATACCGTTCAATACGCGTTGCGCGAACGCTTTGGCTACAGTTGGGCTTTGGCTGGATTCGAGGTGGTAACGATTCTCTCGCTGACTATTCTCTTGTGGTTCGGCGCTGAAGAACACGGGCGCAGCTTCGTCGCTCACTCCCCGGCCCAATCAGACCTTTAGTTTGTCTTGGCTTCCGTCAGCACGGCGACGCCGTATTGTGGCAACTCCACTTGTTTCGTCTCGTGGTGATCCAGCAAAGATTGCATGTTGCGTGGCAGCGCAACGCTCTTCTTCTCGCTGCCGAAGTTGATCAGCACATAGACCGCGCCGTGCGGTCCAACGCGCCGGCTTGCCTCAATTCCATCCGGAACCGGTCCGAACGCCGCAGAAACTCCGCTCGACTTGGCCATCCACTGCGCCGCATCGTTCACCAGCGCATCGTTGAGCACTCCTCCGATATACGTAATTCGGCCCTTCCCGTACTTCCGCGTTACCATCGCTGGCTGGTCGTCCAGCCATCCGTTGCTCTTTCCGTAGCGCAACAGCACTTCCGCATCCGGCATCGTCGTTTTCAAAAGTTCCGCCCAAACCGAAACTTCCCCCGAACCCAGCGAACCGCCTGCCGCCACCGCGTTCTCCAGCGCGTAGTACTGTTCCACCTGCCCACCCAGCGTGTCGGCCAGATACCCTGGCTGGCGAATCGGCAGCAGGGCATTGAACTCATCCTTCAGCCCCGAACGCGGCCCCAGCACCAGGTGCCCGCCGTTCTTGACATACTCCTCCAGGTGTTGCGCGCGTTCCTTCGGAATCAGGCACAGATCCGGCGCGACTACCAGCTTGTACTGGTCCAGTGAAACATCCGGGCTCACAATGTCGATCGATTGCGAGATCTTCCGCAGCGCGTGGTAGTAGCTCTTCAGAATCGCGAACTGGTCATACTTGTCGGTGTGTTTTTGCCAATTGATGGCCCACCGGCTCTCGTAATCCTGCAGCAGCGCCACGTCAGACGCCACTCGCGTGTCCTGAAACGCTCCCTGCAACTTGCTGAACTCCTTCGCTGCTTGCGCCACTTCTGCCAACAACGGTTCGGCCTTCCCATCTGGTGCTACCAGCGTGCCATGAATCTCTTCCTGCCCATTCAGCGCGCTCCGCCACTGCCAGTAACTCACCTCATCGGCGCCATGCCCCACGTCGTGCCAGGCCATCGCGCGTACCTCGCCTTTGTTGAGCGAATTGTTCAGCGCAGACCAGTTCACCGTCCCGGGCTGCGTTTCGATAATCCAGATGTTCTCGCGTTTCAGTCCACGCATCGCGTCGTGACTGATTCCGTTGGTGTCCGGATCAAGATGCCCCGTGCCAATGTAGTCGTCCCACGCCACAAACGTCAGCGGCTTCGTGATCACGAAGTGGTCGATCGGGTCGAACCCGTATCCCATGAAGTTGCCGGTAATGAATTGGCGCTGCTCGGCATTTGCTCGAATCGCGTCGATCTGATTCTGCTGGTAGCTCGTCCATACGTACGTCGTGAATCGTTGCCACTCGAGCATCAGCCCCGGATTGTGCGGCCCAACCGGAATCGGAATCTCCTCCCAGTTGTCGTACGTTTGGCTCCAATAATTGGTCGTCCAATGTTCGTTCAACGCGTCCAGCGTCTTGTACTTTGCCTTCAACCATTGCTGGAACTGCCGGCGCGCATCGGGATCGTATGACATCTGCCCGTAGCCGTATTCGTTGTCGATCTGCCAACCGGCGACATTCGCATCGTGTCCGAATCGTTTCGCCATCTCCTCGGCGATGCGCCGGCAAAGCTCGCGGTATTTCGCCGAGGTCACCGAACCGTGGGCGCGATTGCCGTGCACCGCTCGCTGCCCATCGCTCTCGATACGCAGGGTCTCCGGGTATTTCTGTGTCAGCCATGCCGGCGGTGCCGCCGTCGGTGTTCCCAGTACGATCGCGACGTGGTGCTTCTCCGCTTGCCGGATCGCTCGTTCCAGCCAGTCGAACTGAAAACTCCCTTCGCTTGGCTCCATTTTGCTCCAGGCAAACTCCGCGATCCTCGCGACATTCAGATGCGCCTCTTCCATCATCCCTAAATCCACTTCCCATCGTTCCTCCGGCCACTGTTCCGGATACCAATCTGCGCCCATCAGCAGGGCATTGTGCCCTGGCAATTGTGTAGGCGGTGTTTGTGCGGAAGAGTCCGCCGCTCTACTTGCCAGCAATCCGGAAACTCCCAGAATCACAATCGCAACCAGCAGCAAACGAAAGCCGCGCGCGCAGTTCATCTTTGCCTCCGATCAACTCTCAAATTTCTGGAGCGAATCAGGGAGTGACGGTGATCTTCTTCCCTGTGTATGTTACCGATTTATCGGCGTCTTGTGTCAGCCCGCCGCCGTTTCCGCGGCCCTCCCGCACAAACACGATCCGGAATGTGCGCGTTTCCAGCATTCCCGGAAATGTTCCGGCGCGGTCCCCGATCGTCAGTGTATGCGACGCGTCGTTCCAGCTGAAGGGAATCGTCGCGTGTGCTCCGCGCTCGTAGTTGTAATTGTCGTTCTCATCTTCGTATAGTGTGAACGTTCCGTCGGCGCCGCGATACACCCGGATCTCCAGCGGGTCCGCCGGTTTTTCCGTCGCGTACTCGATGTTCGGCCCAAGCGGCACAATCGACCCCGCCCGCACAAATAGCGGCAACAGTTCGATGGGCGCCGCCATTTCTACGGACTTCCCTCCGCTCACACTCTTTCCCGTCCAGAAGTCGTACCACGTCGCATCCGGCAGGTACACGCGCCGGGAAGTCGCTCCCGGTTCCACCACCGGATTCACCAGCAACGCTGGCCCGAACAGGAACTCGTCCGACACGTTTTGCGCTCGCGTGTCTTCGCGGAAGTCCATCACCAGGGGCCGCATGATGCTGTAGCCCTCGCTCGTCGTCTTCCATGCCAGCGAATAGATGTAAGGCATTAGTCGGTAGCGCAGTTGGTCGTAACTCGTCAGAATCTTTTGTGCGTCCGGCCCGTATGACCAGATTTCGTTCTGATTTGTCGTGCGTGTTCCGTGTGCCCGAAAAACCGGCGAAAACGTCCCGAACTGGAACCACCGGACATACAACTCACGATATTTCTCATTATCCGGATTCGCCGACACAAATCCGCCGATATCCGTCGTCCAGTAGGGAATTCCCGCCACCGACAGATTCAGTCCCGCCGGAATCTGCCGACGGAACGTCTCCCAATTCGGGTCCACGTCTCCCGACCACACCGCCACGGAATTTCGCTGCACTCCCGCGTATCCCGAGCGCGACAGAATGAACACCCGCTTCTGGTCCGACGCTGCGCGCTGTCCTTCATACACCCCGGTCGTCGTCAGCAGCGGAAACTCATTCGCGTACCGCGCCCCGTTGCCAATCGCCACTTTGTGCGTTGCCAGCAGGTTCGTTTCCAGCCCTTCCGTTTCCGGTTCCGTCGTGTCCAGCCACCACGCGTCCGCGCCGATCCTGAAAAGACTATCGTTCATCAGCTTCCAATAGTATTTCCGCGCCTCCGGATTGAACGCGTCGTACAGCGCCATGCCCGCGGGATGGAACCCGCTCACCTTCGTCTTGTCGATGAAGAATCCCTTCTTGTCCATGTCGTCGTACACCGGCGAACCTGGCCGGAAATACGGCCACACCGAGAACATGATGTGTACGTGCTCTTTGTGCAGCGTCTCCAGCAGACCCTTCGGATCGGGATAATTCTTGTTGAACACCGGTTCGCCCATCACGTTCCACCAGAACCAGTCCTGGACGATGTTGTCGAGCGGTATGTGCAGTGCGCGGTACTTCGCCGCGACGCTCTCCAGTTCCTGCTGCGAATCGTAGCGATTCTTGCACTGCCAGTAGCCATACGCCCATCTGCCAAACAACGGTGCCTGCCCTGTCAGTTCCCGGTAGCCTGCCACGATCCTGTCGAAGTCCGGTCCATACAGGAAGTAATAATCGATCGAATCCGCCACCTCGGAGCTGATATACAGCGCATGCACAAAACGGTTATTGAATCTTGATCGCGAACCGTTGTTCCAGAAAATCCCGTATCCGTTGCTCGAGAGCAGCATCGGCACGGAAATATTCGTGTTGTCCTGCACCATGTCCACAGACTCGCCGCGCCAGTTCAGCACGCCGGCCTGGTGCTGCCCCAATCCGTAAAACGCCTCCTGTGTATCCCACATGTTCGTGAAGCGCTCCGCGTGATACGTCTTTTCTCCATTCACCTCAACGGGCGTCAGCGTCCGCGTGTTTTCCTGCGTTAGCCTGCGTCCCGTGGAATCGTAAAAGACCATCGCGCTGTCGTTGCGCGTCACCTCGATTCGGACGCGCGCCGTGGCCACCACAACCGTCTTCGCATCGGCCGTCTGCAGCGTGAACGTCGCCTGCGGCCACGCCGTTTTGACCACCAGGAAATCCGCATGCTGCGGCGCTTCTCGTTCCATCGAATATGTCACCCGCACCATCGAGTCGGTGCACACCCGCAGGCGCAGGAAGCCGCGCTCCAGAACCAGCAAGACTCCGTCCGCTTGCGGTTCTACGCTGGTCACCGGATTCAACGGAAGCCACTGCGCCAGAAGTGGTGTTGGGCACTGCAGAAAAGAAAGCAACAACGCAAAGAGAAACAGCCGCGAAAGGATTCGCATGATGGCGGGGCGCTCCATTTCCGTTACGGTAATGCTCTGTGAGAAAGCTGCTATCGTGAATGTCGCACTGGCAACTCCCTCATTGCAAGTACTTCGCACCCATCCTCAGGTTCTTGCTTGGTCTTCTGGGTGCCCCACAGGCCGCTTTCGCACGCGGGGGCTTCTTTTCAGCCCAACCAATGTGACCGAATCGAGACAGAAACGTTACCTCACGCCGTCAACTTCTCCGTCGTTGGCCGCGTCTCATCTTCGAGCAGGAGGTAGAGATGACCAACAACAGATGCGGGTACTGCGGAACTGAAATCGAATTAGGCCAGCGTTGGGTGCGAGAGAAGGTCTATCAACCGACTTTGACGGACCGCGAGGCGACTTACCGCCGCTATCACGCGGAACTCTTCCCCGGTCACGCGCTCAGTTGCTGGGAAAAACACGAGTTGGAGGCGGAGATCGACCGGATCAAAGCCTGCGCCGCCTGATCGTCAAGGATTGCTTCTTGCCCTCGTAGCGACCGCCTCTGAGGCGCTCCTTTTTGTCGGCGCCGCTCTTGGCCGGCCTGCCGAATTTTGCTGCCCTCCCACCTGTGCTAACATTATTAAATACTGCGCGCCCTTAGCTCAGCTGGATAGAGCGTCTGGCTACGAACCAGAAGGTCGGGAGTTCGAATCTCTCAGGGCGCGCCATTCTTTTGTTTTCACCCTCTCAAGAATCAGATCGAAGCGAATACTTCCTCGAGCGTCGACGCAGCCGCTTCGAGGGGCTTCGATGCTGATTTTCGAACTCTCGATTGACCAATGTAGGTCGCGCAAAGAATTGATAGTTGAGGGGCGTTCTTCGCAAAAAACGACAAGCAACATGAGAACTGGCGGCTGGCAACCGTGTGCGTACAACTCATCAAATTCAGAGATGATCAGTGGGTTGTGGAATCTGAGCTCTTGGGACTGCACCCATCCAAGCATTTCGCCGAGATCAAAACCCCGTTCGGTTGCTGTCCGACGATAATGATTCCACAAGCGTTGGAGCGATTTCTCAGATTTGTTGCAGCGATCCGCATTGTCCATCAGTTCTGAGTATGGCCTGCAAGGAGCGGATCACCTCGACCACGCTGTTTAGGATTTTTCCAAAGAATTAAGGACTTCGATCCCAAAGATGGGGATAGCAGGAACCCCTCTTAGTCGTTCAGCCAATAAAACCGACGCTTTAGCGGACAGAACGTTGCCTAATCACATCAAAAACAGTGGCAGCGAGTGAAGTTATATGAGTCATTACCTAATGGTCAGCGTCCTGACTTCGGATAAGGTGGCGAACAGTTCGCGGCGAAGCTTGGCAGCGAGTGCGGTACGTGGCTTATCGTCCTGGGCGGTGCGCAGTTGATCAATAGTCGACTGCAATTGCGCGAGGAAAACTTGGCAAGGCTGGCAGCCATCAATGTGCCTTTCTAGGTTCTCGCACATGGAGTCGTCGAGTTGCTCATCCAGATAATTCGAAAGTTCCGCGAACATCGCTTTGCAAGAAGCCGGCCTCCTGGTTGATTCGTCTAAGTCGACCTTCTTGCGCGGTTGCCCGGCAGCTCTATTGGCGGCACGCTGCGCTGAATCCTGCTGCGCCAACTCCTTCCGCACGAACAGCCTCGCGCGATGCAGGCGCACGCGCACGTTGCCGGACTTGAGTCCGGTGATCTCGGCGACCTCGTCGTCGGCCAGGCCTTCCATATCACGCAACACCAGAATGATTCGATATTGCGGCGGAAGTTTCTGCACCGCTTCGCGCAAGCGGCGGCCTTGCTCGCTGCGAATCGCCTGTGATTCCGGCGTGGCCGGTCCCTCCTTCGCAAGCAGCTCCCGTTCAAGCTTGTCGGGCATAAGTTGATCGAGCGAGAGGTCCTGCTTCGGCGCGAACTTGCTGCGACGCCGTGACATCAGGCAGCGGTTCTTGGCGACGCGATAGAGCCAGACGAGAAGCGCGCGCGGCGAGTCAAATCTTGGCAGATGGGGAAGCGACTTGACGAGGACCTCCTGCATGGTGTCCTCGGCATCTTCGCGCTGGCCGCAGACCTTCATGCTGAAGGAAAAGACGGTGCCTTGAAGCAGCTCGAGCGCTTCTTCGATGGAGTGTTCGTCCTTCTTGGCTAGCAGCGCAACGGCTTGTTCGATTTCCCGGCGCATTCCCTTCACCTTAGCACAGCCCGGGCGATGGCGATTCCTTGTAACAAGCGACCGCGAATTGCATTTATTCCCGTGACGGCAGCCGGTGCTGCTGACGGAAAGTGAAGAAAACACGATGATTACCGCAAAGGTGCAATTGACAAATGCGTTGAAGGGGGGCCGCCAGTTCGTGGCCGAAACCGGCAGCGGGCACCACATGATCCTGGACGACGCAGCCGGAGGGACGGGGGCCAAGCCGATTGAGTTGGTGGCGGCGGCGCTGGCGGGTTGCACGGCGTTCGACGTAGTTACGATGCTGCGGCAGAAGCACCATCAGAGAGTGACCGGGTACGAAGTGGTTGTGGAGGCGGACCAGGCCGACCGGCCGCCACAGGTGTTCACAGTGGTGCGGATTCGGCACATCGTCACCGGGATCGGTGTGGACCCTGCCGCGCTGGCGCATGCGATTCAGCTTTCGGAGGAGAAGTACTGCAGCGTGGGCGCGATGGTGTCGAAGAGCGCAAAACTAGAGACCAGTTATGAGATTCACCAAGACGAAACCGCGTGGCTGATGCCGGAATCCGCCGAAGCACGGGTATGCGGTTGAGGCGCGCGATGAGACTTGGGCCCGTTCTTTCGCTTGTGATGGCAGCGTTGCTTGGTATTGCGGCGGCGGTTCCTGTTCGCGCCCAGAATGCGGCGGACGGCGCGCCGGTCACGCTGGAGCAGGCGGTGCAAAGCGCGCTGCAGCAGAATCCGGCGTTCCGGACTAGCCAGGACGATGCAGACGCGGCGCGGGCGCGGCTGAAGCAAGTGCAGTCGGCGTGGTATCCCCGCTTCGATTTCCACCAGGACTTCACGCGCGGCAACAATCCGGTGTATGTGTTCGGGACGAAGCTGACGCAGCGGCAGTTTACGGCGGCGGATTTTGCGCTGAACCGGCTCAATACGCCGACTCCCTTTGACAATTTTCAGACCCGGTTCGATGGCCAGTGGCGGCTGTTTGACTCCGGCCAGACGCTGTTGCACCAGCGGTCGGCGAAGAAGTTGGTAACCGTGGCAGATTTCCAGACCGAACAGGCGAGGCAGGACCTGATCCTGGAAGTGGTACGCGCGTACTACGGGATCCGCGTGCTGCAAGAGAACGAACAAGCCGCTGAAGGCGCGGTGAAGACGGCGGAAGCGACCGCGCAACGCATGGAAGCGATGCACAACGCCGGGACGGTGGTGGATTCCGATTTGCTCAGCGCAAAAGTATTCGTTGCGGAAATGAAGGACCGGCAGATCCGCGCGCAGAACGATCTGGCGATGGCAGAGATGCAATTGGCCAGGTTGATGGGCTTGCCGGTGGAACACCAGATGGATCTGGCCGGAAATCTGCTCGAGCCTGCCGCTTCCACGAAGTCGCTGTCGGAATGGACGCAGACGGCGCTGGCGGAACGTCCGGCGTTGCGCGCGGCGCAACTGCAAGCGACAGCGGTCGACGACGAGCGCAAGGCGGCGAAAGCGGAGTTCGGGCCGACGGTCGCGTTGTTTGGCACGACAGAACGCGACGCGATGACGCTGGCGGGGCCGTCGGGAACAAACTGGACCGCGGGCGCGCGGCTGGACTTCAGTTTGTTTGCGGGCGGCGCCACGAAAGCACGGCTGGCCGAAGCGGCGGCGAACGCCAGCAAGGCGAAACACAATTTGGAATGGCTCCATAGCGGCGTGACGCTGGAAGTGCGCAAGGCGTATTTGGATGTGGAAGCGGCGGCGCAACGAGCGGCTGCGGCGAGGGACGCGGCGGACCAGGCGAAAGAGAGTCTTCGGATCGTGCAGAACCGGTATGAAGCGGGGCTGACGACGATCACCGAATTGCTGCGCGCGCAGACAGCGCAACTCGATGCGCGGACGTTGTATTTGAATTCGTTGCAGGACTGGCAAGTGGCGCAAGCGCAGCTGGAACGAGCCGCCGGCGTGCTCACACCGGAATCGCAGCTCATTGCGAACGCCGGCACGTCTTAAGTGAAATTGCGGCGGCCGCACTCTGACGCGGGCGCCTCTGGAGATAGAAACGAAATGAAGCGACCAGTGAAAGTTTTGGCTGTGCTGTTTGCCGGCGTGCTGTTAGCAGGCTGCGGCGAAACCGAAAACAATGCGGTGAAGCCGGAGACGGTGCAAGGGCTGCGGCTGCAGAAAATCGAGTTGATGAGCGTGCTGGATGAACTGGAGGCACCGGGCACGGTGATCGCGGCGGCAACCGCGCAAGTGGCTGCGCGCACGATGGGCACGGTGCTGCAAGTCGCGGCGAAAGAAGGCGACACCGTCCATCGCGGGCAATTGCTGGCGCAACTCGACGAACGCGAGTTGGCGGCGCGACGCAATGCCGCGAAGGCGGGTTCACAAGCGGCGGAAGCGGGAATCGGCCAGGCACAGAAAGCGGTCGCCGCGGCGCAGGCGAATGCCGACGTGATGCAGAAAACGTATGACCGTTACGCGTACCTGAAGGAGCAGAAATCAGTCAGCCCGCAGGAGTTTGACGAGATTAGCGCAAAGCAGCAGGCGGCCCAGGCGCAACTGGAACAAACGAAAGCAGGATTGAAACAGGCCCAGGCGGGTAGGGAGCAGGCGCAAGCCGAAGCACATGCGGCGGACAGCGTGGCGAGTTACGCGCGGGTGGTCGCGCCGTTCGATGGGCGAGTGATCCGCCGGACGGTGGAGGTGGGATCGCTGGTCTCGCCGGGCATGCCGCTATTTGTCGTGGAAGATACATCGCGCTACCAGTTGCAGGCGACGCTGCCCACCGAGGCGCTGACCTTCGTGAACAAGGGAAGCGTGGCGCGAGTTCAACTCGACGCCATGGCAGAAAAATCCATAGAAGGCAAAGTGACGGAGATGGAAGCGGGAGCGGATCCAGGTTCGCACACGCTGAATGCGCGAATCGATCTGCCGCGCGGCCTGAAAGTGGAATCCGGAGTATTTGGGCGAGCGTACTTCGCGCGCGGAGAGAAGAAAACGGTAGTAGTGCCGCAAGAAGTGGTGGTGGCGCGGGGCCAGTTGCGCGGAGTTTATGCCGTCGACGCAAATGGAGTGGTGCACTGGCGGGTGGTCACGCTCGGGCAGAGCGCCAACAGGTTGGTGGAAGTGCTGTCCGGTCTCACTGTCGGCGACTCCGTGGTGCTGAATCCCGGTACACGGGAGCTGGATGGGAAGAAAACCGCGCAAGTAGCGACGAGCAGCGAGGAGAAGCTTTCGTGAACAAGGGCCTCGCAGGAAAGATCGCACACGCGTTTATCGATTCGCGGCTTACGCCGCTGGTCATCGTCGGGTCGCTGTTGCTCGGGCTGTTCAGCATCCTGCAAACGCCGCGGGAAGAAGAGCCGCAGATTGTTGTACCGATGCTTGATGTGTACGTGGGCATGCCGGGGGCGTCTGCGAAGGAAGTGGAGCAGCGTGTCACCATCCCGATGGAGCAATTGCTGCGCGATGTGCCGGGAGTGGAATACCTCTATTCGACCAGCCAGCCGGGCGGAGCGCTCGTCATCGTGCGGTTTTACGTGGGTACCAAGGAAGAAGACGCAATTGTCCGCACTTACGACAAGCTGTATGCGAATTTCGACCGCATCCCGCAGGGCGTGTCGCAACCGCTGATCAAGGCCCGGTCCATCGACGACGTGCCGGTGCTGGCCGTCACGTTCTGGGGAAAGAACTACGAAGGATATGCGCTGCGGCGCATTGCCGCGGAAGTGCAGCAGAACGTCAAACAGGTGGAAAACGTTTCGGAGACGACGCTGCTCGGCGGGCAACGCCGGCAAGTGCGCGTCATGTTGAATCCGCAGCGCCTCGCGGCTTATCGCGTGAGCCCGCTGGTTATCGCGCGAGCGTTGCAATCGAGCAATCAGCGGTCGAGTTCTGGTTCCTTTGCCGAAGGGAACCAGGAAATCGCGGTCGAGTCTGGCGCGTTCCTGCAAAGCGCCGACGATGTGCGCAAGGTCGTGGTGACGGTACAGGGTGGACGGCCGGTTTATTTGAGCGATGTTGCGGAGATCGCCGACGGGCCGGAGGAAGCGTCGAACTACGTCTATTACGGTGCGGGAGGCGCGAGCGCGGATGCGGCGGCGTACCCCGCGGTAACCCTGGCGGTGGCCAAGCGCAAGGGCACGAACGCGACCAACGTATCGCATGACGTGCTGGCGCGCATCGATTCACTGCGCGGCTACGTGATCCCGGGCGACGTGCAAGTGACGGTTACGCGCAACTACGGGCGGACGGCGAAGCACAAGTCCGACGAATTGTTGAAGCACCTGTTCCTCGCGACGCTCTCGGTAACGTTGCTGGTGGCTCTGGCGCTGGGCTGGAGAGAATCGGGCGTGGTGCTGCTCGCCATACCGGTGACACTCGCGCTGACACTCTTTGTTTTTTACGCCTATGGCTACACGCTGAACCGGGTCACGTTATTCGCGCTGATTTTCTCGATCGGCATTCTCGTCGACGACGCGATTGTGGTGGTCGAAAACATCGTGCGGCATTTCCGTCTGACGGAAAACAGGGGGCGGCCGTGGGCGGATGTAGCCGTCGAAGCCGTGAACGAAGTAGGTAACCCGACCATTCTGGCGACGTTTGCGGTGATCGCGGCCATTCTGCCGATGGCGTTCGTGCGCGGGTTGATGGGCCCGTACATGCGGCCGATTCCAGTGGGCGCATCGGCGGCGATGTTGTTTTCAATGATCATCGCGTTTGTGGTGTCGCCATGGGCGGCGCTGCGGCTGCTGCGCGGCCACACGGGCAAGCATGCGGAAGGTGAAACGGAAGGGGCGAGCACGCGAGCGTACCGCAAAGTGATGACGGCGCTGGTCACCGACACGAAAAAACGCTGGATGTTTCTCGCGTCGGTGGTCGTACTAATGCTCCTGGCTTGTTTGCTGGTGGCGTTCAAGGCGGTACGCGTCAAGATGCTGCCGTTCGACAACAAGAGCGAGTTCCAGGTGATCGTGGATATGCCGGAAGGGACGCCGCTCGAACGCACGCTGGCGCTCGAACAGGAGATTGGCGCGTACCTGCACACACAGTCCGAGGTGCTGAACTACCAGATGTACGCCGGAACCTCCGGGCCGTACAACTTCAATGGGCTGGTCCGGCACTACTACCTGCGGCGCGGGCCGAATCAGGGCGATATTCAAGTGAACTTACGGCCAGTCGACGAACGCAAGCGGCAGAGCCACGATCTGGCGAAAGAGATGCGCGGTCCGATCCAGGAAATTGCCAAGAAGTGGTACGCGCGGGTAAAAGTGGCGGAGGTGCCGCCGGGCCCTCCAGTGGTGGCGACGCTGGTGGCAGAAGTCTACGGGCCAGATTACCAGCGGCAGATCGAAGTAGCGAAGCAAGTGCGCCAGATCTTCGACGCGATGCCGGGCGTCGTGGACGTCGACTGGTACGTTGTCGCCGACCAGAAGAAACTGGATTTTCAGGTGGAGCAGGACAAGGCTGCTTTGCGAGGGATTTCCAGCGCGGAAGTCTCGCAATCATTGCATATGGCGCTCGGCGGCGCGAACGTGGCCCTGCTGCACGAGCCGACAGAACGCGAAGACGTGCCGGTGCATGTGCAGCTTTCGCGGGCGAGCCGTTCGAGCGCGGCGTCGCTGGCCGGTTTGTACCTGAACGCTCCGGATGGGGCGATGGTGCCGCTGGGCGAACTGGCGCGGGTGAGCGAGACCACTATCGACAAGAATATCTACCGCAAGAATCTGCGCGACGTGGTCTATGTAATTGCCGACGTGGCGGGTGCGGAAGAGAGCCCGGTGTACGCCATAGGGAAACTCGGCGACAAGATCAGCACGCTGAAAATCCCCGAGGGCTACCAGATCGAGCAGTTCACAGCGATTCAGCCGCCGGACACGAAGAAGATCGCCATCAAGTGGGATGGCGAGTGGCACATCACCTACGAAGTGTTCCGCGACCTGGGGTTGGCGTTTGCCGCGGTGCTCGTGCTCATTTACGTGCTGGTAGTGGGGTGGTTCCAGTCCTTCAGAACGCCGTTGGTGATCATGGCGCCGATTCCGTTGACACTGGTGGGCATTTTGCCGGCCCACGCCGCGATGGGCGCGTTCTTTACGGCGACATCGATGATCGGCTTCATTGCGGGCGCGGGCATCATCGTGCGGAATTCGATCATCCTCGTGGACTTTATCAAACTGCGGCGCGAACAAGGAATGCCGCTCGAAGAAGCTGTGGTGGATGCAGGTGCGGTACGATTCCGGCCGATGCTGTTGACCGCGGCGGCCGTGGTGGTTGGCGCCGGCGTGATTTTGTTCGATCCGATTTTTCAGGGGCTGGCGATTTCGCTGATGGCGGGAGAAGTGGCGTCCACGCTGCTCTCGCGCATGGCGGTGCCGGTGTTGTATTACGTAGCCGAGCGCCACAGAAATGAACGTACAGCTTGAAAAGTCCGCAAATTGAAATCCTAGGAGGAACATCGTGACTGTTGAACGCTATCTTCGATTGATTGCAGGCTTTTTTGTGCTGGTTTCACTCGCTTTGGGGTATTGGGTTAACTCGTATTGGTTTCTCTTCACTGCCTTTGTAGGTCTGAATCTTTTTCAATCCGCTTTCACAAATTGGTGCCCAATGATGACAATACTCCGCAAGGCTGGGGTCCGAGCCTGAATCATCCCCTGGGCACGCTAACCTTAGGGGGTTCGATAAAGCGCCAGGTTCGCTAACGGCGACAGCCTGTTCACCCGGCACAGACGGCGGGCTTCTCTTGCGTATACCATCTTCTTCGTTCTCAATTACCCATGGAAGTCGTCTCTCTTCATTCGCCATCGGCGTGCATGGGAATCCCTCAGGATCGGAGAAGCAGATGAAGCTTCTGCGCTGTCTTGCTGTTTTGTTCTTTCTGCCCGCAACCTGCCACGCGCAGTTGCCGGAGTACTATCAGTCCATCAACCGCGTCACCTGGCTCTCGCAGAATATCGACGCGATTTTGCCCGCGTGGATTGCCTTGGGAATGACCGATGTCCACCCGTACCCGAACCTCAAGGCCGTCGGGACGGATCACGGCAAGCCCGCCACTATCTCTGCCTCGCAGGTCACCGGCCGTTTCGGCAATCTCACGATCACTTTTCTTCAGCCCACCCCAGGCCCGTCGAACTCCTACAGCGACTTTCTCAATAAGCATAAGGACGGCATTTTTTCTGTTGTCCATGAGGTTCCCAGCAGGGAAGCGATGGACAAGGAAATTCAGCGCGTGGCTGGCCTCGGAGTCAGCGTGCTGCAACAGATCACTTTCGAACTCGACCACACACCCGTCACCTATACCTACTTCGACACGGAGCCACGGGGCAAATACGTTCTTGGACTTGTTTACTGGCCCGGCGGAGCGCCCAAGCCTCTCCAGCAGAAAACCGTCTCCCACATCGCTCCGGTGGTTCGCGATGCGACCGCGGTTGCCGCCTTCTGGCAGGCACTCGGCTTCCCGGGCTTTGCTCTGGAGCATGCTTCGCCGCGCGACGATTCCCGCTATCGCGGCCGGCCGCTTTCCTTGCCCTTCGAAGTCGGCTTTCAGCAGTTAGGTCCCGTCAGTTATGAGTGGATCCAGCCCCCATCCACTCCACCCAATATTTACGATGATTTCCTGAAGCGTCATGGCGAAGGCATCCAGCACCTTGGTTTGCCCGTCGACGATCTCGCCAAAGCGACTGCCGCCTATGAAAAACTCGGATTTTCTGTCTGGCAGGCCGGAGCCTGGGGAGATGTTGGGAAGCCTGATTCCGGGCAGTATCACTATATGGACACGGATAAAATCGGTGGCGTAAGTCTTGAGCTGATCCACGCCTATTAACAGCCAAATCATCCAATCGGGAAATGGTCGGCCGGAAAGCGGCGGGTGTCCTCTCTTCCGCGCGAATTGAGAACTGCGCCACCCCCGGCCGAACCGGAAGGATAGAACAGCCGGAAACGCGAGTTGTCACAGGGTAGTCAACGAAAAGCAACCATTCCGTCGCCACTGTTCTACCCCCGCCTTGCGAGGGTGCAGCGGCGCGCTACTTCGTCCGCCGCCCCTCGTGCCACGGAATGCGCTTTTCTTCCAGCAGTGGCAGCGCGTATGTGATCGGAATCGCAGCCCCGATGTTCGATGTGCTTTTCCCGGTCTTCATGCTGCGTACCGAAACGCCCCGGAGCCACTGGCCTTCCACAATCCCCAGAACCGCCTCCGTCTCCTGCGAAAGCACCGGAGATCCGCTCTGCCCCCGTTCTACTTCGTGATCGAACAGAAACACTTCCGATTCGGGCTGTCCCTTTTCCAGCTTCGTCGTCGCGTATTGCAGCACTTCCGCCGGAGAACGCTCTTCCCGTGGCGCGTCAAAACTGTGCGGATCCCTCAGCCGCGAAGGACGTAGTGCCGCCGCAAGCACCGCCTCTCCCAGCTCCGCCTTCTCCGTGCCCAATGGCAAACACCCAATTGCGTACTTTCCTTCAAACGGATTCGGCACTGCCCGCAGAATCGCGATGTCGTGCTGAGCATCCGTCGCCACCACTTCCACGTTCACCACTCGCGGCGGCGCCTCGGCACGCCGCAATAGGATGTGTGGCGCTCCCCCATCTCGAAAATCAGACAGCACGTGCGCCGCAGTCAGCAGGTAGCCCTCCTCATCGATGAAGAACGCGTTGCCATAAAACGTGTAGTGTATCCCGCGGTCCCCCGACGACTCATCCAGCGGATACAGCACCGGGCAGATCGCCCCCACAATTCCTGCCTCCGCCTTCGTCCTCGCTTGCGACCACACCGCCGCACACGCGCACAAACTCGCCGCCACTAGCCCGCCGGCCGCCGCCACCCAGAGTTTTCTCCCGTAAGCCATCCCGTCTTCAGCTTAGCCCCTCTTCCGCCCTTCACAATGGGCTCCCAGTACAGGTGTGCTGGGTGGGTTCTTCCAATCACACCCCAACAGCTTTCTTCCCCTTCACTTTTGGGTTAGGCTCTGGAACCCTGACTTGCGCCATCAATCCCAGAACCTGTCATCCTGAGCGCAGCGAAGGATCTCAACCACTGCGTCTTGCCTCAAGTCTCAATGTCCAGGCTGCCTTCGCCTTTCTATTGACAAATTCTTTATTTAACTGTATAGTATTATCAGACCTGCAGAAAGGATGTGGTGTCTCTCCATGCGGCAGCCTGCCTCCCCCGCCTCTTCTATCCACACCTCTTCGTCGCGGTCTCTTCGCCTTCCGCAAACCCTGTGTTTTCACAGATCTCTGCAGCAACTTCCTCCTATCTCCTTTCGTTTGATAGATCTCCCAAAAACCTAGGGGGGGCCCCCACTCCTGTTTCATTTCGGCACTATCCCGCCTCCCGCATAACCCCCTTTCTCCTTTCAACGAACCGACTTTTCGTGAGAAGTTAGTCCTTCTATTCCACGAGACTGAGGCCAAGTTGCCGCTCCTACTTTCGTCGCTCCACATCCTCATCACTTGGTTGGCTTTAGCCCTCACGCTCCTCGGCCTCGGTTCGCTCCTCCTCAGCTTCTTCGCCAGGAACTTCTT
>Ga0335071_10000972_pt1 | contig 30914 bp, 33 predicted proteins | sample Lox_Sample_15_FD_206724 | JGI IMG/M metagenome (GOLD analysis project Ga0335071, IMG submission 206724) | Soil microbial communities from Loxahatchee National Wildlife Refuge, Florida, United States - Lox_Sample_1.5 | ecosystem: Environmental > Terrestrial > Soil > Wetlands | place: USA...
ACCCCCGCCTCGAAGGCCACCCGAACCAGCGGATCGGCGGTGGCGGTCTCGGCCGCCTCCCCCTCCACCGCCGGCATCTTGAAGTACCCGTCGTCGTCCAGGTTCCCGATGATGAGCATGGCCACCCGCCGCTCGTCCTCGGTCAGTGCGGACAGGCGGATCTGCCACTCCAGGTGGCCGTGCAGGTCCTCCTTGCGGGTGAGGGTGGCCTCGTAGCCCGGCAGCTCCTCGTCGGCCAGGCCGCGGTTGGACGGGGCGGTGTGGCCCTGGAGCTGGTAGTGGTCCAGGTACTGGTCCCAGTCGATCTCGTTGGCCCCTTCCTCGCCCTTCACCTCCTCGGACCGCTCGGCCTCCTTGGGCTCCGGCTTGGCCTCGATCTCCGCCGCCTCGGCCGGGCTGGCACCCTCGGGGATGGGCTCCTCCTCGGTGTCGTCTGCCCCGTCGAGGAGCGGGTTTTCCGCCATCTCGGTCCGGACCAGGTCGACGAGCTCCATCCGCGAGAGCTGCAGGAGCTTGATGGCCTGCTGCAGCTGGGGGGTCATCACCAGCTGCTGGGTCATCTTGAGGTGCTGTTTCAGCTCGAGGCTCATCGCTGCTGCTCCATGACCTGCGGCTCGTCCAGCCGGAAGCGGTCCCCCAGGTAGACCTCGCGGGCACGCGGGCTTTTCGCGATCTCCGCCGGCGTGCCCGCCTCGAGGATGGTCCCGGTGGCCAGGATGTAGGCCCGGCCGCAGATCCCCAGGGCCTCTCGGACGTTGTGGTCGGTGACGAGAATGCCGATGCCCCGGTCGCGCAGGCCGGCGATGAGCCGCTGCAGCTCGCCCACGGCGATGGGGTCCACCCCGGCGAAGGGCTCGTCGAAGAGGATGTAGTGGGGGCTCGAGAGCAGGCTCCGCGCCACCTCGGCCCGCCGCCGCTCCCCGCCCGAGAGCTGTTCGCCCAGGGACCCGGCCACGTTCTCGAGCCGGTACTCGCCGATGAGCTCGTCCGCCCTCTGGTTCCGCTCCCTGCGCGACACCCCCAGGGCCTCGAGGATTCCTGTGAAGTTCTGTCGCACGGTGAGCTTGCGGAAGATGGAGGCCTCCTGGGGCAGATAGCCGAGCCCCAGCCGGGCCCTCCGGTGCATCGGCAAGCGAGTGAGGTCGTGCCCGCCCAGGAAGACCCGCCCGCCGTCCGGCACCACCAGGCCCACCATCATGTTGAAGCAGGTGGTCTTCCCAGCACCGTTCGGCCCGAGCAGCCCCACCACCTCGCCCGGCGCGACATCGAGGGACACACGATCGACGACCCGCCGGCCGCCGTAACTCTTCACCAGGCCCTCGGCCCGGAGGAGCAGCGCGCTCACCGCGGCCCCTCCCGCCTGGCGCGCCGCGACTCGAGATCCTTCAGCCTGTGGTCGGCCTGCTCCCCGGGCACCGAGCCTTCGACCTTGTCCATGGTCACCTCGTCGGCGACGAGGTCGTAGACGAGGTGCGTGCCCTTGGCCGAGAGGCCGCCGCTGCGAAGCTCCGGGTTCCCGTCGCAGATGAGCTTCGAGGCGACCTCGTCGTAGGTGGCCTTCTCGCAGGTGACGACCCGGTCGGCGCGCTCGAAGCGGACGTCGCCCTCGCAGACGGCGCTCAGCACCTCGTCGGCCTCGTTCAACTGCACGCCCAGCTTCTTGCAGGTGAGGGTGGCGTCGTCGCGGGTCAGGCGGACGGGGTCCCCCGAGTACTCCACCCGGTGGGTGCGGAAGCTGTACCGGACCTGCACGGCCGAGATGGCGACGGCACCGCCGCCCTTCACCGGAAGCCGCGACAGCCCCGGCGCGGCCGAAAGCGTGACCGCGATGGCGATCGAAGCGATCACCTGCCCGCCCCCGCCGCGCGGGTCTCGACCGGTCCGCCGACGCGAAGATCCCCGGTCCGGGGATCGAAGGTGAACCCGACGCCGGAAAGGCGCATGCCCCTTCGCTCCACGGTGACGGGGTCGGTGCCGCTCACGAGGCCGGTGCCGGCCGGCCCGGGCTCGTACCGGGCCCGCTGGCTCGTCGCCCGCTCGTCGGCGTGGGTGACGAGGACACCCCCCTCGCCCGAGAAAACCTGCGTGGATAGAACACCCTGCGCCCGCGGAGCGGTGATGACGACCGGCCCGTCCTGCGAGGGAAGGTCGGCGCGCAGAAGGGCCGCCTTGGCCTCGTTCGTGTCCCGCCGGATGGTCACCTCGCTCGCCTCTCCCCAGGCGCGGGGAATCTCCCCACGCCAGACGCGGAAACGTACCCCTTCGAGCTTCAACTCAGGTGCCACCTCGGTCGGCTCCGCCTTCTGGCTGGACTGGCACGCCGAAAGGAGGCAGGCCGAAATCGCCGCGGCCAGCGTCCCCATCGTCCAAAGCCTCTGAAACATAGCATTCTTTCCGCGGTGTTTCGATAGGCACAGACCTTGCTAGGTGATCTATGCCCCTAGTACACGGAAAGCTCAACGGTTTTCGGCATCGGCCTTGCTAAGGGCCAGCTAAAGGTGCCCCGAGGGCGGCCGGGTCCGCCAACGCTCGTGCATCCGTACCCATTCGGCGGGGTAGCGCGGATGGCGTCCTCGAGCGCTGCCGTACAGGCGGCCGTCAGCCTGACCACCTCGGCTTCCCGATCGGGTGGATCGGACGAGAGGGGGATCTCCCGCAGCTCGAGCCGATGCCCATCCCGCGCCCGCGGCCCGTTGCGGTGGATGGTGCCGACGACCACCGGGGCGCCGAACCGGACGGCGAGGGCGGCCGCGGCCCGCGGGGCGAACGCCGGCCGGCCGAAGAAGGGAACGAACACCCCTGGACGTCGGTGTCCTGATCGATGAGCGGGCCCAAGGCCTTTCCCGAGCGGAAGGTGCGGATGATGGCCCGGGCCGTGTCCGGTTCCTCGCGCCAGAGGGTTTTGACGCCGCCCTCGGCCCGAAACCGCTCCGCGAACTCGTCGAGCTTGGGATCCCAGGTCCGCTTGGCGATGACCGCGTTTGCGCGAACATGTCGCGGAGGATCCGCTCTCGGTCGACCTCCCGGGAAAGGCCAACTCGAGGTGGGCCCGGGCGAGCCGGCGAGTCCTGCCGGCGAGCCGGTAGGCGAGCCGCCCGGCCCAGGCACCGAGCGAGAGCGCCGCGGCGAGCGGCAAGAAGCCGAGAAGGCGGAGGGAGAGCCGGATGAGGGCCGACCGGATCCTCCGCTTCACCCGCTTAGTGGAGGGGGGGAGCCATGGGCCGGGCAAGCTAGCACGGGCCCGTGCCAAGGGGCCGGCCGCGCCCGGGCGTCTCTAGGGCAGCCCCCGCGCCCGGAGGAGGAGGTCGCACAGCTCGCGGACGGCGCCACGCCCTCCGGCTGCACCAGCGCAGAAGTGGACCCGCGCGCGGACCTCGGGGAGGGCGTCGGCCGGGCAGGCCGAAAGGCCGACCCGCAGGAGCAACGGCAGGTCGTTGACGTCGTCGCCCATGTAGGCCACCTCGGCGTCGGCGAAGCCCAGGGCGGCCAGGCGGCCGTAGGCGGCCAGCTTGTCGCGCTCGCCGAGGAGCAGGTGGCGCACGCGCAGCTCCTCGAGACGCGGGCGGGCGGCCCGGCCCGCCCGCCCGGAGATCACCCCCACCTCGATGTGGTCGCGCAGGAGCACGATCCCGTGGCCGTCCTTGACGTCGAAGGCCACCCGCTCCTCCCCCTCCGGCCCGTAGAAGAGCCGGCCGTCGGTGAGCACGCCGTCCACGTCGAGGAGGAGCAGCCGTATCTGGGCGGCGCGCCGGAGCAGTTCCCGGGGCGGTATGCGGCTACGCGAGGCGGCCGGGCGGTGCGGGCGCATGCTCCTCCGCGATTCAGGCCTTCACCTGGAGCTTGGTGACTGCCGCGGCGGCGCGCTGGCTCTGGTCGCGGCGCTCCCGGGCCGCTCGGACCAGCCCGGCGAAGAGAGGGTGGGGGGCGAAGGGCTTGGACCGGAACTCCGGATGGAACTGGCAGCCGATGAAGTGCGGGTGGTTGTTGAGCTCGATCATCTCCACGAGCGACAGCTCGGTGTTCACCCCGGAGAAGATCATCCCCGCCGCCTCGTACTGGGCCCGGTAGGCGTTGTTGAACTCGAAGCGGTGGCGGTGCCGCTCGTGGATGAGATCCTGTCCGTACAGCTCACGGGCCTTGGTCCCCTCGCGCAGGGTGCAGGCGTAGCTGCCGAGCCGCATGGTGCCGCCCTTGTCGGTGATCTTCTTCTGCTCCTCCATCAGGGTCACCACCGGGTGCGGGGTGGCCTCGTCGAACTCGAGGGAGTTGGCGTGCTCCAGGCCGAGCACGTTCCGCCCGAACTCGATCACCGCCATCTGCAGCCCCAGGCAGATGCCGAAGAAGGGGACCTTCCGCTCCCGGGCGTACCGCACGGCCAGGATCTTCCCCTCGGTGCCGCGGATCCCGAAGCCCCCCGGGACCAGGATGCCGTCCACCGAGTCGAGCTCGGAGAGGTCGCCCGCCTCGAGCTTCGAGGAGTCGATGAACACCGGCACCATCCGCACCCCGGCGGCGATGCCCCCGTGGACCAGCGCCTCGTTGAGGCTCTTGTAGCTCTCGGCCAGCTCCACGTACTTGCCGACGATGCCGATGCGGACCTCGCCCTTGCGCGGGTTCCGGAGGCCCTCGACGATGGCCTCCCACTTCTCCAGCCGGGGGGCCCGGCTCCAGATGTTGAACAGCTCGGCCAGCTTGTCGTCCACCCCCTCGGCGTGGAAGGAGACCGGCAGCTCGTAGATGGAGGAGACGTCCTTGGCGGTGAACACCGCCGAGGGATCGACGTTGCAGAACAGGGCGATCTTGTCCTTCATCTCCCGGGAGATCTCCCGGTCGGCGCGGCAGAGGAGGATGTCGGGCTGGATGCCGATCTCCCGGAGCTCCTTGACCGAGTGCTGGGTGGGCTTGGTCTTGAGCTCACCGGCCGCGGCGATGAAGGGCACCAGGGTGACGTGCGCGTAGAGCGCGTTCTCCTCGCCCACGTCGTACTTCATCTGCCGGATGGCCTCGAGGAAGGGGAGGGACTCGATGTCCCCCACCGTCCCGCCCACCTCGACGATGAGGATGTCGGCGCCCCCAGCCGCCTCCCGGATCACCGCCTTGATCTCGTCGGTGATGTGGGGGATGACCTGCACGGTCTTGCCCAAATACTCCCCCCGCCGCTCGCGCTGGATGACCGACTGGTAGATCCGGCCGGTGGTGAAGTTGTTCTTGCGGGTCATCTTGGCGCTCGTGAAGCGCTCGTAGTGACCGAGGTCGAGGTCGGTCTCGGCGCCGTCGTCGGTGACGTAGACCTCGCCGTGCTGGAAGGGGCTCATCGTCCCCGGATCGACGTTGATGTAGGGGTCGAGCTTCAGGTGCTGGACCTCGAGACCCCGGTTCTCCAAGAGCGCGCCCATGGAGGCGGCCGAAAGGCCCTTGCCCAGCGAGCTGACCACGCCGCCGGTGACGAACAGGTACTTGGTCCGCTTGCCCCTCTTCACCATGTCCCCTTCCCCTTTCCTCTGCCTGAAGCGAGGAGCGCCCGGGCGCGCTCCAGATCCTCCGGGGTGTCGATGCCGAACCCGCGGTAGGTGGTCTCCGAAAGCCGTATCTTGATCCCGTGCTCCAGCGCCCGTAGCTGCTCGAGCGACTCTTCTTGCTCGAGGAGGCCGGGCGAGAGCGTCGCGAACCGCTCGAGGAAGCCAGGTGTATACCCGTAGATGCCCACCGTGGCGCGCATGCGCGGCGAGATACCGCCGGCGCGGCGGAAGGGGATGGGCGCCCGGGAGAAGTAGAGGGCGTTGCCCGAGAGGTCGGTGACCACCTTCCCTACCTGCGGCAGTTCGACCTCCTCCGGATCGATGGGCCGCATGAGCGAGCCCATCTCCGCCCCGCTCTCCTCCATGGTCCGGATGAGGGTCTCGATGGCCTCGGGCTCGATGAGCGGCTCGTCGCCCTGGACGTTGATGACCAACGTCGGCCGCGGCGCGAGCTTCTTCACCGCCTCCGCCACCCGGTCGGTGCCGGTCGCTGCCGGGCCGGTCATGATGGCCTCGGCCCCGGCCCGGGCGGCGGCCGCAGCGACCCGCTCGTCGTCCGTGGCCACGGCCACGACATCGACCCCGCGTGCGCGACGTGCGCGCTCGACCGTGTGAGCGATGACGGGCTTGCCTGCCAGATCGGCGAGGAGCTTCCCGGGAAAGCGCTGCGCGCCGAACCGGGCCGGGATGATGACGGCGATGCGTCTCAAACCGGGGCGCCAAAGTACGACGACGATATCGGCGCGTCAACGGGCGGCGGAAGGGATCGGATCGAGTTGGCTTTCCGGCCCCAGGCCCCACGCGGAGCCTGAAGGCCCGGGGAGCCTGTGACCCACACCTCGCGGCCCCCCCCAACGGGTTTCTTCGCGCGAGCGCTCTTCACGAGAGCGCCGGCAGCGTACGTCGGAAGTGACGCAACGCCGGCCGACGGCCCCTTGCCGGCCCACCGACCCTCGGAACGGAATGGAACCGGCCTTGCGGCCGTCCGCCCGGCGTGTGAGCCGTCTTTGGTCTCGCCAGCCCCGGCGGGGACTTCGTGACCCGGGCGGCGGGTCCGGAGATGCTCGCCACCTGCTCGGGCGTAAGGGCGGACCACCTCGTCCGGTGCATCACGAAAAGTGAAGAGCGTTGCCCGCTGGCCTTGGCTCGAGGTAGCACCGGCCGACTCGGGCAGACCGGACCTGCCGCACGGGGAAACGCTCGCGGGCGTTCGGAGGATGGATCGGGCACCGGGCCAGGCGGGAAGCTCCGAGGTGCTTCCGCGCGCCGACCGTCGGGCCTTCCCTCCCGTGGGCGACCGGGTGTGGAGAGGGGAGTCTAGAGGTCCGCTGCGGTACCCGAGACCGGCGATGCCACGAGAGTACTGCGCCGACTCCGCGCTCGAGCTGCGGGGAGTCGGTCCACTCCTCTCTCGGCTAGGTCAGGCGGCCCGAGGGCCGCCTCGCAAAGGTGCAGCCGGCCCGCGGCTGCGACGGCCAGGGCTACCCCTCGTCGTCTGCCGCAGCGCAGGCCGGGGTCGACGGTCACCTGTCCGGCGCCTTCACGCCGCCTCCCTACGCCTTGGCCGGCGGCCAGAGCTTCTGCGCCACCAACACCGAGCACTGCCAGCTGGCCCGCCGTCCGCTCCCGGGTACCCGGGCCGCCTTCCCCATGCCCAGCGGGTGCACCGCCTGCGAGTGCCTGTGCCCGGCTGCGGGGGGACCTGCTCCACGGGTGACGGCGATGTCCACCTCACCTGCCCATCCATGCCCTCGCCCTTTGCCGGGCCACTGGATCGGCGGCGGCGCGCTGCTATCTTGGCGGGGTGGCGCTCGTCCGGATCCTGTTCACGGTGGAGGCGAACTACGCCGGCTGGCGGCTCGACCGCTACCTGCGCGAGAAGATCCGCCGGCTCTCGCGGGAGCGGGTCCAGCACCTCATCCTTCACCGGCTGGAGAGCGGGGACGGCCGCCGGCTCAAGCCGTCCACCCGGGTACAGGCTGGCCTGCGATTCGCCCTGCTCAAGGAGGCCGAGCCGGAGCCGGACACCCCCATGGAGTTCGGCGTGGTGCTCGACGACGGGGCGCTGCTCGTCGTGGACAAGCCGGCCGGCCTCCCCGTCCATGCGACCGCCCGGTACAGCGTCCACACCTTCACGGCGCTTGCCCGGGCCCGCTTCCCCGAGCACAAGGTCGACCCGGCGCACCGGATCGACCGCGAGACCTCAGGCCTGCTCGTCTGCGGCCTCTTTCCCGAGGTGACCCGGATCCTGAAGCGCGACTTCGCGCGCGGGCGCGTGGCCAAGACGTATCTGGCCATGGCCCTCGGGGCGCCGCCAGAGGACCGATTCACGGTGGAGGCCCCTCTGGCGCTCACCGGCGCCTCGATGGTGCGGGTCCGCATGCACGCCCACCCCGAGGGGCTGGCCTCTTTGACCGAGTTCGAGGTGCTGGACCGGCGCTGCGCTCCCGACGGTGCCCCGGTGGCGCTCCTCGCCTGCCGGCCGCGCACCGGCCGGCAGCACCAGATTCGCGCCCACCTGCACTGCGCCGGCCTGCACATGGTCGGGGACAAGATCTACGGCCCGGACGAGACCCTCTTCGATCGGTTCACCAAGGGTGAGATGACCGAGGCGGACCGATCGGCGCTCCGCCTCCCCCGCCACGCCCTGCACGCCTGGCGCCTCGAGCTACCCCACCCCTTGACGCGCGCCCCCCTCTCCCTGGAAGCGCCGTTGCCCGCCGACTTGCGCGGGTTCTGGGCGGGATGCACCGCGCCCGGGGTGGGCCGGTGACCGCCTATACCTTCGTCGGCCTGGTCTCGGGGGCGGCCGGCCTGGGGCTCGCGCTCGTCGGTCTCGTGCTGGCCGTGCTCGGTGGGCTCCGCCTCCTGCTCATCCCCGGCGGTCGTCGCCGCGTCGGCCGCGGCCTGGCCCTGGGAGGCACCGTGCTGCTCCTCTGCGGCCTGGCCCTGTTCCTCGCCGCCGATCTCCTCCCCGCCCCGGCGCTCCGGCGCGCCGTGGACCGAGACGTGGTTCCTCTCTCGCTCGCCGCGCTCCTTCTGGCGGCGGCTGCGGGCCTGCGCGCTGGGAGGAGGCGAAAGCCGCCGACCCTGCCCCCTCCCCCGGCCACCGAGGGCCCGCCACCCCAGGCCGTCGATGGTAGCGAGCCGCCGGGAGAGCGCCGCCCTTCGACCTAGAGCTCCCCGGGGTCCACCCGTCTCGCTGGTACGACGGCCGTGCCCGGTGGCGCGGCTGCCCTTCGAAGACGGTGCCGCGCGTCCGCCGGCAAGTGGCGTCGACAAGGCCCCGGCCCCTTGCCAGGGCCGCCGGCGCGGGCGAATTCACCCTTGGTCACTGCGTGCCCTCCGCCCTCGGGAAGTGGGCTTGGCCGCGGCCCGGGCCCGGGCGAGGCTGAGGAGCGCTCCGAGCACCGGGGCCAGGACCGGGGAGCGCTCCGCACCGGCGCGGAGGGCGGCAAAGAGGTGCCGGCAAGGCCTTTGCCGTCCCGCGGGTGGGCGGAGGGCCACGCCGGCGGGGCGGGTGCCGGCGAGGGCCAGCCGCGGCACGAGCCCCACCCCGCAACCCGCCGCCACGAGCTCGAGGAGCGCGTTCCAGTCGTCGACATGGTGCGACAGCTCGGGGGTGAACCCGGCCGCGGCGCAGGCCGCCAGCGCCGCCGCCTGGCAGGGACCGCGCCGGCCGCCGACGATCCAGGGTTCTGCCTCGAGCGAGAGGAGGTCCACCGACCTCTGGGCCGCGAGCGGATGGGTCTGGGGAAGCGCCACGAGCAGGTGATCGTCGAGCAGCTCCTCCCGCCAGTAGCGCCGGTCGCCCCGGGCCGGCCCGCCCTGGTAGTCGACGGAGATGACGAGGTCGAGTTCGCCGCGATCGAGCTGGCTGAGAGACTCCGGGGCGTCGATCTCCTCTACCGAGACGATGAGCCGCGGCCGCTCCCTGCGTATCCGCGCCACGGCCGGGGCCACGAGCCCGGAGATGGCCGTGGCGAAGGCACCGATCGCCACCCGCCCCACCGCCCCCTCTGCGAAGGCCTCGAGGTCGGCCCGGGCGCGCTCGAGCTCCGCGTCCACCAACGCCCCATGCTCGAGCAGGATGCGCGCCTGGGTGGTGAGACGGACGCGGCGCCCCTGCGGCTCGAGCAGCGGGACACCCACCTCCCGGCTCAGGGAGGAGAGCTGCTGGGAGATGGCCGAGGGGGTGAGGGCCAGGGCCTTGGCGGTCGCACCCACCGTGCCGCGCTGCGCGAGCTCGCGCAGGACCCGGAGCCGGCGCACGTCGATCGTGAAGGTTGAGCTGAACGGTTCCATGCAAATAGTTTAACTGGACCCGGCCGCCTCCCCCAACCACGATGAGGGGCGGAGGAGATGCCATGTCCCCGACCACCGGGCAAGAAGCCACCTTCCCCGCGGAGGAAGCGCAGCTCGTTCCCTCGGGCCGGACCGTTTCCGAGAAGCTCCTCCGGGTACTGCGCCCGGAGCGAGCCCGCGGCGGAGAGTCCATCGCCCTGGCAAAGGACGCGACCCTCGCCCTTCGCCCCGGACGCGGAGGACTCGTGCTCGCCTGCCAGAGCGGGCTCTTCCTCGTCACCCAGGCCGGCGATCCGCTCGATCACGTGCTCGAACCCTTCCAGGTGTTCCGTTCCCACGGGCGCGGCCGGGTGGTGGCCTGGGCGCTGCGCGAGGGCGTCCTCTCCACGGGGAAGAGCTAGGCCGCGGATGTACACCACCCTCCCGTCCAGCTCGCGTCCGGGCGGGAGGAGCAACGCTCTTGCGATCGAGAAAACCGCGGCGGGCGATGCTCCCGCTCAGGGCGCCGTCTGGAACGACCAGGGCGGGGTCCGGGCCGAGACGTAGGCGTTCGAGGCCGGGTACCAGTACTGGGTGAACGCCAGCGGCTCTTCCTCGTTCGGGTGCATGATCGCCAGCCAGGCGTCCGGGTCGGCGGCCTCCTCGACCGTTCCCACGGCCGTCGTGCCGAAGACGTGCCAGCTGAACCAGGTGTTCTTGGGATAGGCGAGGCCGAAGGGAGTGGGATCGGGGAGCTGCACCTCCAGGGTCCGGGCCGCGGTCAGGTAGTCGAGGGCGAACGCGGTGCCGATGCGAAAGGAGAGGACGAAGACGCGCGGCTCGAGGCTCATCTCCTGCCAGGTGAAAGCCTGGGTGGCGAGATCGATCCCCGTCGCGCCGTTCTCCGGGGAGGCGAGGACGGGTGGCCCGGGGATGCTGAGGTCCACCTCCCCCGTGCCCAGGTCGGCCGGGGCGATCCGGCGAAACGCGGCGGTGCTCCCATTGCTGAGGTCGTAGGCGTACAGCTCGATCGCGTCGGCGATGGCCGGGACCTTGTAGGCCATCGCGGTGGTGGACTCGTCGATGAGGTCGAGGGGCACGAGCCCGAACCGGGCGAGCACCCGAACCATGTGATCGGTGGCGATGGCCTCACCGGCCTTCGTGAGGCTGCCGGTGAGCAGGCGGGTGTCGGCGGGGGAGATCCCCGTGAGCGCGAAGTCGTCGCTGGCCATGGTCCCGTTCACCAGATCGACGCCGTCCGGGGATGCGCCGGCGGCGGTGTACAGCTCCGGCTTGCCATCGGTACCGAGCTGCGCCTGGAGCGCGTAGATGTCGGCGTGGACCGCAGGGCCAAGGCAAAACTGGAAGTCACCGGTGCCGCTGCGGTACTCACCGGTGTCGTAGACCGAGAAGGAGGAGTTCGTGCCCGCTCCGGGCCCCGCCGCGCCGAGGTAGGTCCGCTGCCCCTCCGGCTGCGGGTAGCCGGGACCGCTCAGATAGCCGGCGATCGTGCCACCTCCCAAGGCTCCGTAGGGGACGTTCACCGAAAGCGTCGGATCGAGCCGGTGCAGGCTCGGGTAATACGTCGCGTGGATGTGACCGGGATCAGCGCTGTCCGGGGCCACCGCGACGACGTCGTAGGGTGGAACCACTCCCTCGAGGACGAAGGCGCCGTCGTCGTCGGCGGTGGCGGTCAGGTCCGGCTGGCTCGCCACCATCACCGTCGCTCCCGGCATGGGCCGGCCGATGCCGGCGACGACGTGGCCGGAGACTATCGCCGGCGGCGCTGGCTTCACCGTCAACACCGCCGAGGCAGTCTTGCCGTTCCCCCGGGCCGTCACCGTGACCGCCGTGTTCGCGCTCACCCGGTCGGGAGGCGTGTAGGTCGCCTGCAGCCCTCCAGGCACCAGGGTCCCGACGTTCGACGGGTCGCAGGACCACTCCACGCTGCTGATGTCGCCGGTCACCACCGCATGGATGGTGAGAGGCTGTCCCCCGGCGGTGACGTCGGCCGAGAGTGGATCGAGGACGAGCGTGGAGTTCGTGCCTCCCCCTCCGCCGCCACAGGCGAGGAGGAGGGTGGTCACGACGACGAGCCTCGCTGCGGGTGCCCGAGTGGAGATCGCGCGCATGACCCCTCCGCGACGACCCAGCCTAAGCTGCCCTCCGAGATCGGATGATCGTCGACCGGGTCGACTCGTAGGGGGGTTCTACGTTCGGTACGTCCGAGGCAACCCCGCGCGGTGCGGCAGGGCGGCCCGGCCCGGTGAGCAAGTCCATCACCAGCGGTGATTCACGAGCGAGCCGTTCCACGTGGGCGAATGGGCCCGGTGAGCCGCCCGACGAGGTAAAGGGATCGAGCAGCCCGAGGAGAAGGCGCAAGGCAAAGCACTCCGCCGCCTTCCCGCCAGGCCTCGCGGCGGGCCTCGCCGAGCCCCTCTAGCCCCGTCCCGCCCGTGCGTGCCGCTCGCGCCGCTGCCGGGCGGCCTCGGCCTTGGTGATGCGCGCCCGCTGCTTCACCGCGAGCACGTAGAAGCGCTGGCGCAGGGCGGCGACCTCTGGCTCGGAGAGGTCGCCGTGGCGGCCGCGCTCGAGGAGCCGGCGCTCCACCGCGGCGGCGACCGAAATGGCCGCGGCCACCGAGACGTTCAGGGACTGCACGAACCCGAGCATGGGGATGGCGTAACGAGCGTCGGCCAGCGCCAGCGCCTCGTCCGAGACCCCGCGGTGCTCGTTCCCGAACACGAGCGCGACCTTGCCGGCAAAGGAGAGGTCGGCGAACGACCGGGAACCCGGCCCGAGGTGGGTGGCATAGATGGCGAAGCCCTCCTCCCGCAGGTGCTCGAGGCAGACCCGGGTCTCCTTCCAGCGATGCACGTCCAGCCACTTGTCGGCGTTCTGGCTCACCTTCTTGTTGCGGTCGTAGGGCTTCATCACCCCCTCGACCACGTGCAGGTCCTGGACCCCGAACGCCTCGCAGGTCCTCAGCACCGCGTTCACGTTCTGCGGATCGCAGAACGCCTCCATCACCACGGTCAGGGTCCTCGTCCGGGCGGCGACCACCTGGTCGATGCGCGCCTTCCGCTCCGGGACGAGGAATTCCGGGTCCCCGAGCCGCGGCCTCGGCGCTGCGGCCACCCCCGGGGCGCCGGCCAAGGGCTCCGGGGAGAGCTCCCCTCGACGGCGCGCACCGGCGCTCACGCCCCGGCCCTCGGCTTGTCGAGCCGGCGTCCCCGCCCGCCCCGGCGCGGCGCCGCCTCGCGGAAGACGGCCCGGCCGATCGCATCCACCAGGCGATCGATCCCCTCGCCGGTGACGGCGGAGACGAGGTGCACCTCGACCGCCTTCTTCCGCCGGGCGAAGGCCGCCGAAAGCTTCCTTCCGGCCGCCCGTGCCTCGGGGATGTCGATCTTCGTCACCGCCAGGATCTGCGGCTTGCGGGCCAGCTCGGGCGAGTAGAGCGCCAGCTCCTCGTTGATGGCGGCGAGGTCGGCCCGCGGCGAGCGGCCGGGCTCGGGACTTGCCCCGTCCATGAGGTGGACGAGCACCCGGCAACGCTCCACGTGGCGGAGGAACTGGTGGCCCAGCCCGGCCCCCTGGTGGGCCCCCTCGATGAGCCCGGGGATGTCGGCCACCACGAAGCTCCGCTCCCCGCGCCAGGAGACGACCCCCAGGTTGGGCACGAGGGTGGTGAACGGGTAATCGGCGATCTTCGGCCGGGCCCGGGAGATGCGGCTGATGAGCGTCGACTTGCCGGCGTTGGGGTAGCCGATGATGCCCACGTCGGCGAGGAGCTTCAGCTCGAGCGACAGCTCGCGCTCCTCGCCTGGGGTCCCGTCCTCGGCGTAGCGCGGCGCCTGGTTGGTGGAGGTGGCGAAGTTCATGTTGCCGAGGCCACCACGGCCGCCCCGGGCCACCACGAAGCGGTCGGCCTCCCCGGCCAGATCGGCCAGGAGCTCGCCGGTGGCCGCGTCCTTCACCACCGTGCCCGGCGGGACCTTGAGGACCAGGTCGCCCCCATCCTTGCCGTTCCGGTCGGAGCCGCCGCCGCCCTCGCCGCTCCTCGCCCGGTGCTCGCGGACGTAGCGGTAGTCGAGCAGGGTGCTGAGCTGGGGATCGACCGCCAGGACCACGTCCCCGCCCTTGCCGCCGTCGCCGCCGGCCGGGCCGCCGCGGGGGATGAACTTCTCCCGGCGCCAGGCCACCGCGCCGTCGCCGCCGTCGCCGGCCTTCACCCGGATGCGGACCTCGTCGACGAATCTCACGGGGGCGGCTCCACAAGCGAAAGACGCCGCGCCCCCGGCCGGGCCGCGGCGTCTCCTTCCTTCGCGCCGGTCGCGCGGGGGCTAGCCTTCTACGATCGAGACCACGCGCCGGTCGCCCCGGGTCCGGCTGTACTTCACCTGGCCGTCCACGAGCGCGAAGAGCGTGAAGTCCTTGCCCATCCCCACGTTCTTGCCGGGGTGGACGAGCGTGCCGACCTGGCGGACGAGGATTCTGCCGGCAGCCACATGCTCCGAGCCGTACACCTTGACCCCCCGGCGTTGACCGGGGGAGTCACGGCCGTTGCGTGACGAGCCCTGTCCCTTCTTGTGAGCCATGAGTCAAACCTGCCTTCCTGCTCTCGAGCGGGTGGGGAGCGCTAGGCCCGGACCGCGGTGATGAGGACCTCGGTGTACGGCTGGCGGTGGCCGCGCTTCTTGCTCCAGCCTTCCTTCTTCTTGCGGAAGTGGATCACCCGCTTGTGCTTGCCCTGGGAGACGATCTCCCCTTCGACGGCGGCACCGGCGACGAGCGGCACCCCCACCTTGGCGGCGCCTTCGCCGCCGAGCAAGAGCACCTCGAAGTTCACCTTGCCGCCGGGCTCGCCGGAGAGCTTCTCCACCCTGAGCCGGTCGCCCTGCGCGACGCGGTACTGCTTTCCGCCGGTCCGAATCACCGCGTACATCGCCATCTCCTCGGAATCTGGGGAGGAAACGCCGGCTTCGCGCGAGGTCGTGACCGCGCCGCCGGGCCTCCGGAAGGGCGGTCATATACGATCGCGCGAGCGGCGCTGTCAAGGATTCCCGAGACTTATAAAGATCCCCCTGGCTCTTCATAGGCCCCCGGTCCGGTGGGGGATCTCGAGTTTCTCCTCGGTTATGCCATGCCGGCATGGCCGGACGAGCACCCCGCCGCTCGGAGGACGTCCCCGGGGACTTCTCCGTCAACGACCGGTGCATCGCCTGCGATACCTGCCGGCAGCTCGCTCCGGAGACCTTCGGCGGCACCGAGGACGAGATGTCCCACGTGGCCAAGCAGCCCGTGGACGCCGCCGAGCGCCGGCGCGCCCTCATGGCGCTCATCTCTTGCCCGGTCTCGGCGATCGGCTCGCTTTCCAAGACCGGGATGGGGGAGGCGACCGGGGCCCTGCCCACCCTAGAGGCCCCCGGGGTGCTGCGCTGCGGCTACGCCAGCGAGACCACCGCCGGCGCGGCCAGCTGGCTCATCCTCAGGCCCGAGGGCAACGTCCTCGTCGACTCGCCCCGCTTCGCCGTGCCGCTGGCGCGGCGCTTCCACGCCCTGGGCGGGGTAAGCCTCCTCTTCCTCACCCACCGCGACGATGTCGGCGACCATGCCCGCTGGGCCAGAGAGTTCGGCTGCCCGCGGGTTCTGCACGACCGCGACCTCACCGCGGACACCCGGGGAATCGAGCGACCGCTCTGCGGGGACGAGCCCGTTCCTCTCGCGCCCGACCTTCTCGCCATCCCCGTGCCCGGCCACACCGCCGGCTCGACCGCGCTCCTTCACGTGCGCAGCCAGGACCCGAGAGGCGGCCCATACCTCTTCACCGGCGACCACCTGTTCGCCGAGGCCGACGGCCGGCTGCACGCCTCGCGAGCCGTCTGCTGGTGGAGCTGGGCGGCCCAGGCCCATTCCATGGCCCGCCTGGCCGCGCTCGAATTCGAATGGGTCCTGCCCGGGCACGGCCGCCCCTTTCGCGCGTCCGCCATGGAGACGCGAAGGGCGGTGGCGGAGCTGGCCGCCGAGATGGCGGCCGGAGCCGGGAAAGATGCACAAGAGCGGTGAACCCGCCCCGCTCCCCGGCCGGCCCTGAGGCGGCGCTCTCCCCTCCAGATCCGCTACCCGGGTCTTCCGGGAGGGCGAGGCCGGGCGAGGGCACCTCCCCGCGACGCTCCACGATGGCTCGTGGGAGCGGCTCCGCAGGGGGAGCGGCCGGTCGGCAAAGGCCGGGGCCAGGGACCGAGAACTACAGGCCGAAGTGGGCCGGCGCGAGCCCCTTCCATGCGCAGTATTCCCGCAGCTCGCGCCGCATGAGCCGCCAGATGACGGCCACGAGGAGGAAGTCCTGGCCGGCGGAGGCGGGGACGAGCGCCCGGGGGAGGAGGCTCCCCGGCGATAGCGCATAGCCGGCGGCCGCCAGCAGCACGGCGACCGCCTTCCCCGGCATCTTGCGGTAGCTGCCGGCGGCGCAATCTCGGGCCACCATCTTGAGGAGCCGGAGCCGATCGCGGAAGCCGCCCGGCGCGGCCCGCGCGTACCACGGCGGCCGGGAGACCGGCCCGCCCCCCTCACCCCCCGCGGCCGGCGGAGTCACGTCCCGGGCCTCGGCGGCCAGCTCGCGGGCAGCGGCCTCGCGACAGGAGAGGCAGGCGGCGCTCGTGCCTTGCGGACGTCCACAGGCCGGGCAGGTGCGACGCTCCATCCCCTCGATCCTAGGCGGGCGGCGGGGGCCGGGGAATGCCCTCTCCGGTTCCTAGCCGGACCGCTTCTGCCGCCGCTCCTCCCGTCCGGTGTCGTCGACCTCTACCACCTCGTGGAAGCGGCGGTAGTCGAGGGCGCGGCGCCCGTCGGGGAGCACGGTGGCGATGGGGAGGAACTGGGCATGCCAGCGGATCGCCCGAGCCGGATACACGTGGCGCGCGTGGATGTAGAGGAGCAGCCGCTCGTCGTGACCGCTGAAGGTGACGAGCAGCTCGGCGTCGGCCGCCGAGAGCGTGTCCCGGGTCTCCCCGAAGAGCGGGCTCTGGGAATCGATCTCGTGCATCGCGGTCCAGGCGTGCTCGAAGAGCGCGGTGCCGCCCCGCACGAGCGGCAGGTCGTGGGCCCGGCGGACCACCTCGCCATCGGGCTCGCGCTCGTTGCGGACGAGCAGCAGCGAGGCGCGGGCGTCGACCACGTGGCCGCGGCGCTGGTTGGCCATGCGGAAGAGAAGGGCCTCGCCCCCGTGCTCGAGCGGCGCCACCACCGCCACCCGGCTGAACAGCACCCGCGCCTTCTGCATGGAGAACTTGGCCATGACGATGCCGGCCCCGATCACCAGCTCCGCCCAGCGCACGAACCCGTCCACCGCCGAGAGCACCCCCGCCAGCAGGGCCCGCAGGTCGAGCATGGCCCCCACCTCGTCGGCCGGTGCGCCGCGGAAGGCCGCGACCAGCGCGGCCATCACCGAGCCGGGCGCCACCCGGCCGGCCCCGGAGAGCGCCCAGTGCCCCACCTCCAGCGCCGCCCCGGTGACGAAGTAGACGAGCGCGAACACGAGACAGAGCTGCAGCCAACCGCCGGTGACCAGGCGGTGGTAGAGATCGCTGAAGACGCGCCGGCGCAGGCCGACGATCACCGTCTCCCGCCCGGCCTGGCCGAACACCCGGGTCTGATCGTGCTTGCTCATGGGCGAGATCCTAGCCCATGGGCGGCAGACCCCGTGGACCTCGGTTCCCCCATGCAATATCAGGAACGCTGCCCGAGCCCGAAGAACAGCCGCGCCGCGAAGTAGGCGGTGGCAGCCGCACCCACCCCGGCGCCCAGCCAGTCCCGGCGGACGACCAGGATCCCGGTCACCACCGCCGCGCCGAGCAGGGCCAGCGAGAGAAACCAGCGGCTCGGCCCCCCCGCCGCGCCGGCGCCGGCCGGACCGGCACCCCATCCCGCCCAGGCCACGGTCAACCTCCCCCGAGCTTCTTGCGGATGAGCGCGTTCACCACCGCCGGGTTCCCCTTCCCGCCCAGGTCCTTCATCACCTGGCCGACGAAGAAGCCGGTCAGGTTCTTCTTGCCGCTCCGGTGCCTCTCCACCTCGGCCGGGCTCCTTGAGAGCACCCGGTCGACCGCCGCCTCGATGGCCCCCTCGTCCGAGACCTGGGCGAGCCCCTTCTCCATGACCAGGATGGCCGGATCGGCCCCGGAGCGGAAGACCTCCTCGAGGACCTTCTTGGCCCCGGGCCCGCCGATGGTCCCGGCGTCGACGAGCCGCAGCACCGCGGCCAGCTTCTCCGGGGTGAGCTTCCACTGTCCCGGCACGGCGGCGCTCTCGTTGGCCAGCCTCGCCACCTCGCCGTTCACCCAGTTGGCCACCTTCTTGGCCGCCTCCGGTCCGGCGCCGTAGGCCGAGAGCGCGCGGTCGAAGAAGGTCGCCACCCGGGCATCGGAGACGAGCACGCCCGCGTCGTAGGGGGACAGGCCCAGCTCCTCCTGGTACCGCTGCGAGCGGGCCCGGGGCAGCTCGGGCAGGGCGGCGGCGAGCCGCTCGATGAGGGCGGGCGGGACCACCACCGGCGGCAGGTCGGGCTCGGGGAAGTAGCGGTAGTCGTGCGCCTCCTCCTTCGAGCGCATGGAGCGCGTCTCGCCACGGTCGGGATCGAAGAGGCGGGTTTCCTGCTCGACTTGCCCTCCGCCCGTGAGGACCTCGACCTGCCGGCGCGCCTCGTACTCGATGGCCGCCTTGAGGAACCGGAACGAGTTCATGTTCTTGATCTCGCAGCGGGTACCGAGCCTCTCCGAACCCCTCCTCCTCACCGAGACGTTGGCGTCGGCGCGGATCGAGCCCTCCTGCATGTTCCCGTCGCAGACCGAGAGCGCCATGAGGATGGCCCGCAGCGAGCGCAGGTACTCGACGGCCTCGTCGGCGGAACGAAGGTCGGGCTCGGAGACGATCTCGAGGAGCGGCACCCCGGCCCGGTTCAGGTCGACGCCCGAGGCGCCGTCGGCGGAAACGCCATGCACGTTCTTGCCCGCGTCCTCCTCCATGTGGATGCGGGTGAGGCGGACCACCTTCTCGGCCCCATCCACGGTGAAGGGCACCTGCCCGCCCAGGCAGATGGGCAACTCGTACTGCGAGATCTGGTAGCCCTTGGGCAGGTCCGGATAGAAGTAGTTCTTGCGGGCGAAGACGCTGCGCGGCCTTATGTGGCAGCCGAGGGCCAGCCCCACCGTCACCGCCATCTCCACCACCCGCTCGTTCAGGACCGGCAGGGACCCGGGCAGTCCCAGGCACACCGGGCAGGTGTGATCGTTGGGAGCGCCGCCGAAGGCGGTGGAGCAGGAGCAGAAGATCTTGCTCCGGGTGAGAAGCTCGGCGTGCACCTCGAGGCCGATGACCATCTCGAACTCGGAGAGGGGCATGGCTAGCTCGGCTCCGGCGGCGCGGGGAAGGCGCCCGTCTCGCGCTCCAGCGCCCGGGCGGCCCGGAGCAGGGTGGCCTCGTCGAAGGGCCGACCGAGGAGCTGAAGCCCCACCGGCAGGCCGGTCCTCGCGTCCTGGCCGCAGGGGACCGAGAGGGCCGGCAGCGCCGCCAGGTTGGCGGTGATGGTGAACACGTCGGCCAGGTACATCTGCAAGGGGTCCTCGATCTTCTCCCCCAGCTTGAAGGCCACCCCGGGGGCCACCGGGCCGGCCACGACGTCGCAGCGCTCGAAGGCCTCGTCGAGGTCGCGCCGCACCAGGGTGCGGACCTTCTGGGCCCGCAGGTAGTAGGCGTCGTAGTAGCCGGCGGAGAGGGCGTAGGTGCCGAGCATGATGCGCCGCTTCACCTCCGCGCCGAAGCCCTGGTCGCGGGTCTCGCCGTACATCTCCTTGAGCCCGTGGCCTGGGGCGCGCAGGCCGAAGCGGACGCCGTCGTACCGGGCCAGGTTGGAGGAGGCCTCGGCCGGGGCGATGAGGTAGTAGGCGGCCACCCCGAAGCGGGAATGGGGGAGGGAGATGTCCAACAGGGTGGCGCCCAGCCGCTCGTAGGTGTCGAGCGCCGCCCGAACCGCGGCGAGAGTGCCCGGGTCGACCCCGCCGGAGAGCCATTCGCGGGGCACCCCGATGCGCAGCCCCCGGGCGCCGCCGGCGAGGGCCAAGAGGTAGTCGTCCACCGGGCGGGTCGAGGATGTGCTGTCGCGGGGGTCGTGTCCGGCGATGGTCGCGAGAAGCAGGGCGGCATCCTCGACGGTGCGAGCGATCGGGCCGACCTGGTCGAGGGAGGAGGCGAAGGCCACCACCCCGTAGCGCGAGACGCGGCCGTAGCTGGGCTTCACACCGACCACCCCGCAGAAGGAGGCGGGCTCCCGGATCGAGCCGCCCGTGTCGGTGCCCAGCGTGCCGTACACGAGCCTCGCCGCCACCGCCGCGGCGCTCCCCCCCGACGAGCCGCCCGGGGTGCGGGACAGGTCCCAGGGGTTGTGGCAGAGCTTGTAGCCGCTGTTCTCGTTGGAGGAGCCCATGGCGAACTCGTCCATGTTGAGCTTGCCGACGAGGACCGCCCCCGCCGCCTCGAGCCGCTCCACCGCGGCCGCGTCGTACGGGGGCCGGTAGCCCTCGAGGACGCGCGAGCCGGCGGTCGTGGGGAAGCCGCGGGTGAGGAAAAGATCCTTCACTGCCAGCGGAACACCGTCCAGCACCGAGCGGCGCTCGCCCCGGGCCCGTCGCCCGTCCGCCTCCCGGGCCTTTTCCCGGGCTCGCTCGCCGGCCACCGCCAAGAAGGCCCCCAGCGCCGGATCGAGCCGCTCGATCCGGGCGAGCGAGGCCTCCAAGAGCTCGAGCGACGAGACCGCCCCCGCGGCCATCCTCTCCCCCGCCTGGCGCAGGGTGAGCGCGCACAGCTCCTCGGCCGGGGCGGTCACTCGATGATCCTCGGGACCTTGAAGTAGGTCCCCTCGCGCTCCGGAGCGGCGGCGACCGCCAGCGGCGCGCCCAGCCCCGGCCGCTCCTCGTCGGCCCGGACCGGCGGGGCCTCGCCGGCGGAAAGGGCATGGGTCATGGGCTCGACACCGCTCACGTCCAGGGCGCGAAGCTCCTCGACGTAGCCGAGGATGGCCGAGAGCTGAAGGGCGAAGCGCTCCTCCTCCTCGGGAGAGAGCTTGAGGCGGGCGAGGGAAGCGATGCGCCGGACCTCTTCGAGCGAGAGCGACAAGCTACCTCCCAGTGGCCGCGCCGCGGCTTACAGGCTCCCGGATGAAATAGCACGGAAGGACGGGGGGCACTCCTGCGCCGTGTCGCGCGGACAGGGCGCCGCCCGACCCGGCCAGGGTCGTCAGATCTTCGTCTCCGGGCGGAACCAGTTGAGGATGCCGCTCATCACGCCCTTCGACTCCGGCTTCTGGAGGTGCGCCAGCTCCCCCTCGTCGAGGAAGAGCCCGTTGCAGGAGAAGCACACGTCGACGGTCATGCCCCGGTGGAGCACCTCGTGCATCTGCATCCCGCATTTCGGGCAGCGCATCCAGTGCAGTGCCCGGAGCCGCTGGCGCTCGGCTTCCTCGAGCTCGTGGTGGATGCGGTGGGCGAGCTTGCGCAGCCGTTCCGCGTCCTCCCGAGCGAAGTACTCGGTCTCGAGCGGTGATCCGATCATGGCCCTTCCTCCGTCGCCAGAGAGGTCGTTGGCCAACCTTCAGGGGGGAGTGAACCCACCTCGTCCCCCATGGGCCAGGGTACCTCCGACGGAGGTGTGGTGGATAGCCCCCGATCCACTGCTATCGCGGGGGCCCAGATCGAGCAAATCGCGCGCAAATTCCGGTACATGCGCGAGCCCTGGATGGCGCCGGAAAGTTGACCGTTCGAGACCCCCCGATATTCTCCTCAGGCCGGGCCCTCGCTCGTGCCGCCGAAGCTGTTCCACTACTTTGAGGGGGGCCTCTTCCGCCATGGCCAAGCCCAAGCCCAACCGCCGCCTGCCCGGGAAGGAACGCCCGAGAAAGGGACGAGGCGAGGGCGGGCGGAGCGGGATGACCCGCGAGATCGCAGCGGTGCTCATCCTGGCCGCTGCCCTGGCCGTGGGGCTCTCGCTCGCCACCTACTCGCCGGTCGACGGCGGCCTCATCGCCCGGGGCCTGTCGCCCATGAACCTCGTGGGCCCGGTCGGCCATCGGGTGGCGTCGCTCTTGTTCCGGTCCTTGGGAGTGGCGGCGCCGGCCCTGGACCTCATGCTCGCAGCGCTCGGCTGGCGGCTGCTCCGCGGCGCCCCCTCCCGCCTCACCCTGGTCGGCACCGCAGCCTATGCGGTGTTCGTGGTGTCGATCGCGGCGCTCGCCCACCTCGTGCTCTCCGGCCTCTCGGCCAGCCTCCCCTTCCCCGCCGGCGGCGGGGCGGGAGCCGGGCTGGCGCGGCTCTCGACGCGCTTCCTCTCCACCTGGGGCAGCGGCATCGCCCTCTCCGCGGCAGCCATCGTGGCGCTGGTCGTGGCCACCGGGCTCAGGGTCTGGGCAGTGGTCCGGGGCACGGGCGCGGCCCTCCGCGGCCTGCTGGCGTTCGGCTCGCGGCGGGTGGTGGCCGCGGTGGACGAGCACCGGGCGGCCCTCGCCGAGCTTCGCGCCGAGGAGGAGGCGGCGGAGCAAGCCGAGGCCGAGGAGATGGTCGAGTCGGCGGAGATCCTGGCCGGCGACGACGAGGCCCGCGACGAGGCGCGCCAGGCGGCTGGGGCGCTGGCCCTCGAGCACGTGCGCCGCGCCAGCTTCGAGGATCCGGCCTGGGCCGGGGGGCTGGGCCAGGAAGGAGAGGAAGAAGAGCTCCTGGCGGAGGAGGCGCCCGGCCGGGCCGATGAGGAGGCCGAGCCGGCCGAGGGCGAGTGGGAAAAGGCCCCCGAGCCGCCCGCCGGGGCGACCGCCCGACCGGAGATCGTGGTCTCGCAGGCGCTCCTCGAGCGGGCCCGCAAGAAGGGACGGCGGAAGGAGGTGCCGAGCTTCGACTTCCAGAAGTCCGGCTCGGTCTTCCGGCTCCCCGGGAGCGACTTGCTCGACGCCCATGACGAGAAGGCGCGGGCGCTCGACGAGAAGGTGCTCACCCACACCGCCGACGTGATCGTGGCCACCTTGAAGCAGCACGGGGTGGACGGGGTGATCAAGCACATCCGGCCCGGGCCGGTGGTGACGCTCTACGAGTTCTCGCCGGTGGCCGGGGTGAAGCTGGCCCGCATCGAGAACCTGGACAAAGAGCTCACCATGGCCTTGAGCGCCACCCGGATCCGCATCATCGCGCCCATCCCGGGGAAGGGCGTGGTGGGCATCGAGGTGCCGAACAAGGACCGGGCCACCGTCTGGCTGCGCGACATCCTGGAATCGGAGGCCTTCGCCTCGGCGGGCGGCTTCCTCCCCCTCGGCCTGGGCAAGAACATCGAGGGCATCCCCTGCTGCGTCGACCTGCAGCGGATGCCCCACCTGCTCATCGCCGGCACGACCGGCTCGGGGAAGTCGGTCGGCCTGAACACCATGATCCTCTCGCTCCTCTTCCGGCAGACGCCGGCCGAGGTGCGGATGATCCTCGTCGACCCGAAGATGACCGAGCTGTCGGCCTACGAGGACATCCCCCACCTCCTCCTGCCGGTGGTGACCGATCCGCAGAAGGCCTCCCGGTCGCTGCAGTGGGCGGTCGACGAGATGGAGCGGCGCACCCAGATCCTGGCCGACACCGGTTCCAAGGACCTGAAGAGCTACAACGCCAAGGTGGAGAAGCTCCGGGCCGAGGGGCTCACCTTCGAGGACCGGGACCTGCTGCCCAAGAAGAAGCTCGTCGTCATCGACGTGACGGCGGGCGAGTCGGAGGAGGAGGCGACCGCCCGGGCCGAGGCCGAGACCTCGGCCGAGGCGGATGGCACCGGCGCGGAGGGTCGCCCGGCGGAGCCCAGGCGCTTCGATCTCTACCCGGAGGACGCCCCGGCCGCCGCCTCGCCCGAGTTCGAGGATCCCACCGCCCCGCCGCCCCCAGATCCCCTGGCGGCCCGCGAGGAGCGGAAGCTCCCCCAGAAGCTCCCCTACGTGGTCGTGGTCATCGACGAGCTCGCCGACCTCATGATGACCGCGCCCCGCGAGGTGGAGATCTCCCTCGCCCGCCTGGCCCAGAAGGCCCGGGCCACCGGCATCCACCTCATCGTGGCCACCCAACGGCCCTCCACCGACGTGGTCACCGGGATGATCAAGAACAACTTCCCGGCCCGCCTCTCCTTCCGCCTGGCCTCGCGCCACGACTCCCAGACCATCATCAACGGCCCCGGCGCCGAGGCGCTCCTCGGGGACGGCGACATGCTCCTCCTCACCGCCACCCAGCCCATCACCCGGGTGCAGGGCGCCTTCGTCTCCGAGGACGAGGTCCACCGGGTGGTGGCCTTCCTCAAGGAGCAGGGGCGGCCGGTGTACGACCAGTCGATCCTCAAGGCGCGCGAGGGCGGGGCCGAGCGCGGGCCCTCCGACGAGGAGGACGATGCCGTCTACGACCAGGCCGTGGAACTGGTGTCGCGGATGGAGGAGGTCTCGGTCTCCAAGCTCCAGCGGGAGATGCGCCTCGGCTACAACAAGGCGGCCAAGATCATCGAGCGCATGGAGCGGGAGGGTATCGTCGGCCCGGCCAACGGCGTGAAGCCGCGACCGGTGCTCATCCGCCCGGTGGGCGAGGTCACCCCGGCGACGAACCTCTGACCGCCCGGGCCGGATGGCTCGGCCGGGGCGGGTGGCCGGGACCCGTTCCCGGTTCCGGCCCTCTGCGGTGTTCTCCTCGCCGGAAGGAGAGCTCATCATGCGTCCGCCCCTCGCCGCTGCGGCCCTCTGCGCCGCCCTCTTCTTTCTCGCCCGTCCGGCCCGCGCCGAGGAGGTGCCCCAGCCCGAGTCGCGCACGGTGATCGTGCCGCCCCAGGTCCCACCGCCCGCGGCCCAGGCGAGCGACGAGGAGCCGGCCCCGCCCCCGGGCACACCGGCCCCGCCCACGACCGTCCCCCCGCCGCCGCCGCCGGTACCGCCGCCGCCGCCGCCGGCCCGACCCCCGCCCCCGCCGCCGCCCGAGGACGGGCATCGAGCAGCGGTCGGCTTCCAGCTACGGATGGGCTCGGCCGAGGTCGACCGGTTCACCTTAGGGAACTCGCTCGTCGTCAGCTCGGGCCTCTACACCTTCGGACTCTCCGCCGACGTCACGGTCGACGTCGGCGGCCGGGGGCACCGCTACAGCCACGACGACGGTGAGGGCGGCGACCGGGGCTTCAGCGACTGGTGCACCGTCCGCAGCGACGGCCGCTGCCTGGACCGCGCCGACCTCTACCTCTCCGCCTTCGCCGGCCTCCGCCACCTGACCGCGCCGGTGCTGGGCGCCTCGCGCTTGCGGCTCGAGCTCGTGGGCGAGGCGGGCTGGCAGGTGAGCGCCGTCGAGGAGCGCATCTTCACCACGAGCGGCGGCTACTGGTCCGAGGGGAGCCGCGCCTTCCCCTTCGCCGGCCTGCGAGCCGGAGTGGGCCTCACCTTCTTCCGCCACGGCTACATCGGCATCGGCGGGTACGCCCGCCAGGGCCTCGCCGGAAGGCTCTGCGTCAACACCGGCGGCGGCTGCACGCGCGTGGGCGGCCCGAGCGCCGGCGTCTTGCTCATGGGTGGGGCCGAGTGGGGCGACCCCTTTTGAGCTGCACCAGCTCGGGCCCGATCCTGGGGGGCCCTTCGTCGCCCGCCCTTCGGCCACTCTCCGCGTCGAGCTCCCCGCCCCGGTCACGCCGGCCCGCGCGGGGAGGGGCGATGCGCAGCTCCGGACGGAAGCGAAGCCGGCCGGCCGAACGGCCCATCGACGCGCCTTGGGGCGGGGGGACTACACTCGCATCCGCCTCTCCTCCCCGCGGTAGAGCCGGACGATGTTCTCCCGGTGGCGAAGCACCACCACGAGGGCGATGAGAAGCCCTGCCCAGGGGACCGGGCTCTTCCCGCCGCAGACGAGGAACGCGCTGCCGCAGCAAGCGACCGTGCCGGCCAGGGAGCCGAGCGACGAGATCCGGCTGGAGGCGTAGACGACGGCGAAGGCGGCCGCCCCGAGGAGCGCCGCCACCGGGGCGAGCACGAGGAACACGCCGAGCCCGGTGGCCACGCCCTTGCCGCCGCGAAAGGCGAGCCAGACGGGGAAGACGTGTCCGAGGAAGGCTGCGACCCCCACCGCCGTGACCAAGAGCTCGACCTCTGCCTCCCCGGTGAGGAGCGCCCGAGCGAGGAGGATGGGCAAGACCGCCTTCAGCGCGTCCAGGGCGAGGACGGCAACTCCGAGCGCCTTCCCGCCGGCCCGGGCGGCGTTGGTGGCGCCGATGTTGCCGGAGCCGACCCGCCGGACGTCGACGCCCGCCCACAGGCGGGTGAGGACCAGCCCGTAGGGAACCGAGCCGCTCCCGTATCCGAGGACCACGAGGAGCACTGCCAGCAAGGTCGCGCTCATCGCACCTCCGGGCCCCGCGGCGCCCGGGCCATGCGTCTCAAGGCCCGGGCCCGTGCCAGAAGAGGTACCCCCAGTTCACGAGCAGCGCCGCCGCCCCGACCCACAGCCAGCGGGCCACCTTCCGCGGGGCCATGAAAGGCAACGGCCACCCGGCGGCCACCCGGAAGAGGTCGAGCGCGGCGAAGGCCCAGGCCCCGGCGGCGATGAGCGTGCCCAGGGGGCTATAGCGGAACGCGTCCGCCACCCGGAGGTGGGCCAGGTAGACGAAGGCGTGGGTCATCCCGCAGGTGGCGCAGGGGTGACCGGTGAGCGCCCGGAACGGACACTCGTAGGGGAGGGAGAGCACGGGCAGAAACCGGGCCACGAAAAAGGAGACGGCGGCGATGGCCGCGTACACCTCGGCGAGGCCGAAGCGCTGCGGCCCCGACGCGGCCAGGACGGTGGGAAGCGCGCGATCGTCGGCCTGCATCATCGCCTCTCGTAACCGGCTCGGCCCGGAGCGCAAGCAGACGAGCCCCCCGGCTCCGGGCCTCCTCTAGACGTTCGCGCCCCCTCCGCCGGCGAAGTGCGAGGCGGCCGTGATGCCCAGCGTGAAGGAGATCCCCAGGCAGCAGCAGCAGAAGAGGATCCAGGGGAGAAGGACCGCTGCCGCCGCCTTGCCGGTGGAGATCCGATGCACCCCGGCAAGGCCGATGACCAGCACCACCAGCTGCCAGACGAAGGCGACGATCCCCCCGCAGCCCGGAACGGCCTCGAGCAGGTGGAGCCCGTAGGAGAAGCCGAACACGGTGAGGGTGCCCTCGAAGCCGCGGGTCGCACCGCGGAACATCATGAGGAAGAGGTGGACGATCCCGGCGCCGAGGAAGATGCCGAGGAGGATGACCAACGGCGCGGCCAGCACCTGCACGATGGCGAAGCTGCTGCCAAACAGCAGCGACAGCCTCTCCATCATCTGCGACTGCTCGGCCGGCACCCGCTCCATCATCTGCTGCAGGGCGGCCAGGGTGGACATGCCGCTCGCCCAGCCGACCAGGGCGGAGACGGCGCTGCCCGCCCAGGCGGCGAGCAACCCGAAGAGGATGGCGGTGCCGGTCTGGTCCACCCGCACCCGGGCGAAGAACTTCTGGGGCTCGACGGCGGCGAGCTTCCAGGTCTCGAAGAAGGACCTGAAGAACCCGCGCTTGGCCCGCTCGGCGAAGGGCGAGGGCAGATCGCCCTGGGGGGGCGGAGGCGGTGGGGGCAGCGGCGCCCAGCCCCCGCCCGAGGGGGGTGGGGGTGGGGGCGGCGGCGGCTCCGCCCCGGAGCCGGTGCTCGGCGGCGGGCCAAAGCCCGAGGCGCCTTGGGGGGCTTGCCCGCCCGGGCCCGGCGGCGGCGGGAGGTTGGGGTCGGCGAGGATCAGCTCCGACCCACAATGGGGGCAGAACTGACGGCCGAAGCGGTCGGTGGTGAAGGTGCCCTGGCAACGGGCGCAACGGGCGAGCATTTCGTGAGCTTACCAAAGCCGCGGGCTCGGGCGAGTCCGCTTTCGCCCTTCACTCGCGCAGCGCCCGGACCTCGTCCACGTTCACTGCCCCGCGGGTGCGGAACACCGCGAGGACGATGGCCAGGCCGACGGCGGCCTCGGCGGCCGCCACGGCGATCACGAAGAAGGCGATGGCCTGGCCGTCGAGCGAGGCCTGCTCCCGGGCGAAGGCGAGGAAGGTGAGATTGGCGGCGTTGAGCATGAGCTCGACGCACATCATGACGATGAGGGCGTTCCGCTTCATGAGCACGCCCACGAGGCCGATGGCGAAGAGCACCGCGGCGAGGAGCAGGTACAGGTGCAAGGGCGCGAGCGACATGGTCAGATCCGCTCCTTGGCCACCACCACCGCGCCGACGATGGCGGCGAGGAGGAGGAGGCTGGTCGCCTCGAAGGGCAGCAGGTACTTCCGGAAGAGGACCGCGCCCACCGCCTTGACCGTGCCGAAGTCGGGTTCGATGGGGTGCCGGGCGACTCCGGCCACGTCCAGGATGGCCCAGGCGAGCACGGCGGTGAGCCCGACGGCCCCCAGAACGCCCACGAGCTGCATGGCCCGGTAGCGCTCCTCGACCAGGTGCTCGTCGCCCAGGGAGATGAGCATGATGACGAAGAGGAAGAGCACCATCACCGCCCCGGCATAGACCAGGATCTGCATGAAGGCGATGAGGTGGGCCACGAGCAGGACGTAGATCCCGGCCAGGCAGAAGAAGGCGGCCACGAGGCTCATGGCGGCGTAGACCGGGTTCTTGGCGACCACCACCCCGGCGGCGAAGAGGACGAGCGGCACGCCCAGGATGAAGAAGGTCACCATCTCGGCGGTGGGACTCATCGTTCCTCCTAGTACACCACCTCGCCCACCAGCGCCGGGCGGGAGCTCTGCTCGAGCCCCCAGGCGTGATCGCCGAAGGGGCAGCGCCGCTCCTCGACGTGGCGGGCGAACTCGTCGCGGAACTTCTTCACGAAGGACTGCACCGGCATGGCGGCGGCGTCCCCCAGGGCGCAGATGGTCTGGCCCATGATGTTGCCGGCCAGCTGATCCAGCTTCTCCAGGTCGGCCCGCTCGCCGTGGCCGGCCTCGAGCTTCTCCAGCACCCCCTCCATCCAGGGAACGCCCTCGCGGCAGGGGGTGCACTGTCCGCAGCTCTCCTCGGCGTAGAACCGGGTGATGCGCCAGAGGGCCCGGACCATGCAGGCCGACTCGTCGAAGACGATGATCCCGCCCGAGCCGGCCATGGTCCCGGCCGCCTTCAAGGCATCGAACTCCAGGGAAACGTCGATCTCCCCGGCCGAGAGCACCGGCGCCGACGAGCCCCCGGGGATCACCGCCTTCACCTGGCGATCGCCGACGATCCCCCCGCAGTCCTCGAAGATGAGCTTCTTCAGGTTCTGCTGGACCGGCCGCTCGTAAACCCCGGGCCGCTTGACGTGGCCGGAGACGCAGTAGAGCCGGGTACCCCCGGACTTGGCGGTGCCCAGGGCGGCGAAGGCCTCCCCGCCGTGCTCCACGATGAAGGGCAGGTTGGCCAGGGTCTCCACGTTGTTGATGATGGTCGGCTTGCCCCACAGCCCCACCACCGCCGGGAAGGGCGGCTTGAGCCGGGGGTAGCCCTTCTTCCCCTCCAGCGACTCGAGCAGGGCGGACTCCTCCCCGCAGATGTAGGCGCCGGCGCCCCGGTGCAGGTGGATCTCGAGCCCGAAGTCCTTCTTGCCCCCGAGCCGCGGGCCGATGAGCCCCGCCGCCCGGGCCTCTTCGAGCGCCCGCTCCAGGATCCGGGTCTGCCTCGCGAACTCGCCGCGGACGTAGACGTAGGCGAGGTGGATGTCGTTGGCCCAGCAGGTGATGGCGATCCCCTCGATGAGCTGGTGGGGATCGTGCTCCAGGATGTAGCGGTCCTTGAAGGTGCCGGGCTCGGACTCGTCTGCGTTCACCGTGAGATACCGGGGCCGGACGTCCTTGGGCAGGAAGGACCACTTGAGGCCGGTGGCGAAGCCCGCCCCGCCCCGCCCCCGCAGGTTGGAGCGCTTCACCTCGTCCACCACCGCCGCCGGCTCCATGGAGAGGGCCTTCTCGAGGGCCCGGTAGCCGCCGTCTTTGCGATAGGACTCGAGCGAGGCCGAGTCGGGCTTTCCCCAGCGGGCGGTGAGGATCCTCGGCCCGCCGCTCACGATAGCCTCCCCAGGATCTCGTCCACCTTCTCGACCGTGAGCCGCTCGTGCATCTCCTCGTCCACGAGCATGGCCGGGGCCGTGCCGCACGACCCCAGGCACTCCACCTCTCGCAGGGTGATGCGTCCGTCGGCGGTGGTCTGGTTCGGCCCCACCCCGAGCTTCTTCTTGAGGTGCTGCCAGATCCGCTCCGACCCGGTGAGGCAGCAGGACACGTTGGTGCAGAGCTCCACGAGGTGCCGCCCCACCGGCCGGGTGTGGAACATGACGTAGAAGGTGGCCACCTCGTCGGCGCGCGCCGGCGAGACGCCCAGCCGGGAGGCGGCCAGCTGCTGCACCTCCGGCGAGAGCCGGCCGAAGGACTCCTGCGCCAGGCGGAGCACGGGGAGGAGGGCTGCTGCCTTCCGCTCGGGCGGATAGCGCCGGACGATGGCCGCCACCTGGCGATCGAACTCCTCGATCTTCTCGCGGGCGAGCGGCTCCGCGGCGGCTAAAGGGAAATCGTTCATAACGGTTCGATACCGCTGTTGAAACGGCGGGGCAGGCTAGTTGTGGGGGTGTCGGGGTGTCAAGGACATCGCGGCGGTTCGCCGCCGGGGGATATACTCACTCGACCCGGATGGAGCACGCCAACGAAAAGCGCAGGGATCCCCGAGTTCCCCTCGTCCTCCGGGTCGATTACCCCGGGGCCGTGGGCGAGGGCCGCGACGCGACCGAGAACCTGTCGGCCGGCGGCCTGTTCGTCCGGACCGAGCGGGACCTCAAGGTGGGCGATCGGCTCCCCATGGTCATCAGCTTCCCGGGGCTGCTCGACCCGACGGAGATCGAGGTCGAGGTGGTCCGGATCCGGACCTCCCCGACGGAGGGGCCGCCCGGCGTGGCGGTCCGCGTGCCGGCCGAGGCCGACCGGGCCAAGCTGTCCCTCATCCTGGAGCATCCGCGCGAGCCCAAGGCGCCACCTCGCCGCGGATTCGTGGTCCTCGTCGTCGAGGACAATCCCCAC
>Ga0335071_10000974_pt1 | contig 30880 bp, 26 predicted proteins | sample Lox_Sample_15_FD_206724 | JGI IMG/M metagenome (GOLD analysis project Ga0335071, IMG submission 206724) | Soil microbial communities from Loxahatchee National Wildlife Refuge, Florida, United States - Lox_Sample_1.5 | ecosystem: Environmental > Terrestrial > Soil > Wetlands | place: USA...
GTCCTCCGACCTTTCATTCCTCCAGCCGGAAGACGGCGTGGCATCGGTTCGCGGACTCATCAAAGTCGATCCTGAGACCTACCAGACAACTGCTCCCGATGTTTTCGCCTGCGGCGACATCGCCCACGGCCCGCGCCTGTTCATTCATGCCATCCGGTCGGCGCAGATTGCCGCGCGCTCCATGCATGACTTCCTTCGCGGCAGCCACACCCAGATCAATGTCGTCTCATCATGGGAGCCCGCGAATTACACCATGCGCGAAAGCTGGGACCAGCTCAAGCGCAACCATCCTCCTGCTGCCACCCCCGCCGACCGTGCAGTCTCGCTCAAGATCGTCGAAGAAAACTACCCGGACGCAGACGCAAGGACGCAAGCCGCGCGCTGCTTGAGATGCAATGTCAACACTGTTTTCGACACCGGCATCTGCGTAGCCTGCACCGGTTGTGTCGATGTGTGCCCGGAGAATCTGATCAAACTGACAAGCGTGAGCACGCTATGCCAGACGCCGGAAGGTCTGGATTGGGTCGCCGGCCTCGCCGGCGTGCCTCCGAGCGAGTTAGCCAAATATGATGCCTCCGACCTGAATGCGATGGGAGGCGTGATGGTCAAGGACGAATCGTCCTGCATTCGTTGCGGGCTTTGCGCCGCGCGCTGCCCGTCCCATGCCATTACCATGCAGAAGTTCAACTTCAGGCGCCAATGTGCTACGGTGCCCGGCATGAATCCCAAACTCATATACGCTCAGTCGGCGAGTGGGGGCGCATAGCTCCAAGATGACCCCGAATGATTTCTACCTCGTGTTGATTTTGGGGTTTGTCAGCAGCCTTCACTGCATTCAGATGTGCGGCCCGGTAGTGCTCACCTACAGTGTCGCCGCGAACACTGAAACCGGGCGCCGCTCTTTCCTCGGGCTGCACCTCGCCTACAATGCCGGCCGCACCCTCACCTACGTGCTTCTTGGCGCCGCAGCCGGGTTGGCCGGTGGTGCCATGGGCTGGATGGGCAGGCTCGCCGGATTTGAACATACGGCGTCCATCATCGCCGGCGGCGCCATGGTCCTCACCGCGCTTGCCATGCTCGGATTTGGCCTCGGCATGAATCGATGGAGGGGGTTCGCTCTCCCGGCCAGGCTCCTGCGTCCCGCCGGGAAACTCATCTCGAATCCCTCGGCGCTGGCCAAGTTCGGCTTGGGAACCCTGATGGGTTTTCTGCCCTGCGGACTCGTCTACGCCGCCCTCATGCGTGCCATCGGTGCGGCATCTGCCGCAGGTGGCGCGCTCACTATGCTGGCATTCGCCGCCGGAACCAGTGCTGCATTGATCGCGGTGGGAATTGGCGCCAGCGCGGCGACGCGCAAGCTCGCCCGCTGGGGCACAACGATATCGGCAATCACGGTACTGGTCATGGGCGTGCTTCTGATTGCGCGCGGAGTAACTGCAAACTCTACCCTACTTTGCCATATGCACCAAATGGCCTCTTAACGGCGGTGTTTCCAATGTCGTCTCAGACAGCATCGGCTAGCTTGCCTCCCGTCAGGCCCACCATTCCCGGCACCAGGTACCATCGCGTTCGCAAGACCGTCCAGACCATCTGCGTCATCATCTTTATCCTCCTGCCGCTCTTCGACATCATGCGCGTCGATCTTGTGCGCCAGCGGTTCTACTTTCTCGGCGCCGAACTATGGATCAGCGAATTCGCCATCCTCTTCCTCACCATGATGTTCTTCTGGATCCTTATCGCCGCCATGGCCATGATCTACGGCCGCTTCTGGTGCGGCTATCTCTGCCCCCAGATGATCTTCAGCGAAGCCTCGGTAGCGAGTGAGTTGATGATTTCGCGATTTGTAAAGAAGCACCTCGCCGTGGCCTCGGAAAAGACCCGGAAGATCATTGCCCGGATTGCCTTCTACCTGCTCGGCGTCCCGCCCTCGATCTTCTTCGCGTTCGTATTCGTTGCCTATTTCGTCCCCCCTGTCGATCTCTTCCACCGTTTGCTGAGCCTCGACATTCGCACCGCGGCTGGTATCGTCGGCGCCAGCGTTACCGCCATCACTTTCTTCGATTTCGCCTTTCTGCGCCAGGGATTCTGTATCAGCATCTGCCCCTACGGCTACCTGCAGAACATGTTGGCCGACAAGCATACCTTGCTCGTCCATTTTCACGACCCTCATCATCAGTGCATCAACTGCGCCAAGTGCGTCAGGGCCTGTCCCGTGGGCATCGACATCCGCAAAGGCTCTCATCAGTTGGAGTGCACACACTGCGCTGAATGCGTCGATGCTTGCTCGACCGTCCTCGGCAAAATCAACCGCGAGACGGTCATTAACTATGGATGGGGTGACAGCACTGGCGACCGGGAACAGGATCGTAAATGGTACCGCAGCATCGGCCTGCGCGACGGTAAGCGCATCGTCATCCTCGCCTTGCTGACGATTTATGCCATCGGGCTGTCCTTGGTCATCTCTCTGCGAAAACCGGTCCTTGTGCGCATCATGCCGAACCGGATGACCCTATACACGCTGTCGGATGATCGCCTTGTTCATAACCAGTTCAGGATTGTGGCCTCCAATCGCAGCCGAACGCCGCAGCAGCTGAAGCTTTCCCTTAATGGACTGCCTCAAGGCCGCATTCTTAGCGCGAACCAGACCCTTGCGCTTGCGCCCGGTCAGACGGTCCAAAGCGAGTTTGATGTGGTTGCGCCTGCGGTCGTTCTGGAGCCCGGCATAAACCACATGCGGATTGTTGCCAGTGTCTCGGCCCAGAAGCCGGCAACATTCGACGAAACGTTTATCGCTCCGATGGAATCCCCTCCGAAGCCTGAACTTCCCGCGGTTGGGCCCGGAACCAAACCATGACCCAAAGCATGATTGGGACCGTCGAACGTTGGCGCTTCGAACACAAGTGAGGAGCTAAAATGCAGGATGATTTGAAGCAGCCCATTCGCAGACGCATCGCCCCGCTGACCGTGGTGCTGAGCGTAGTGTTTGTCTTCTTCTGTGGCGTGCTCGTTTACGTGTACGCGGCAACCAAGCACGCCAACCCGGTGATGCTCGATGAACACGGCCATCCCATTGGGCAAGCCTCGCCGTCGCCTGCCGACCGAGCGCATTAATCATGGTGCAGGACACCTCATGCGCGCTGTGTGAGCTGGCCTGCGGCCGGCAGAAGATCTTCCGCACATTTGCAGGATGCGAATTTGTTTTCTGCTGCATGGGCTGCGCCAATGTCTACGCCATTCTTCACGAGAGCGGAGTCGTCACAAGCGGGCAAAGCATCCGGGATACGGAGATCTTTCGTCGCAGCCTGGAATTCGGGCTCATCTCCAATCCGGCCAAAGAAAGCGAAACCACGCCAGCCATCGACCCAAACGCGCCAACGCAAGAGACACTGCTCCAGATCGGTGGAATGTGGTGCTCCGCCTGCGGCTGGCTGATCGAACATGCTCTCCAGAAGCTGCCGGGGGTGGTCTCTGCCGAGGTATTCTTTGCATCCGACCTGGCCAAGGTGAAGTATTGCCCGCAGTATCTTCCTCCCGAATCGATATCGGCGCGAATCACGCAGCTCGGATACCAGGCGACCGAATACGACGGCAATGAGGTTTCGGGCAAAGCCGACGTGCACAGCCTGGTGCTCCGGCTGGGAGTTGCCGCGTTTCTGTGGGCCAACATCATGGCCTTCAGCGTCATCCTCTATGTCGGCTATTTCGAGCAGATCGCACCGAGCGTGAGCCGCCTCCTGCCCTACATCCTCTTCGCGCTCGCAACCCCCATGGTCTTTTACTGCGCCTATCCGATTCTTCGTTCCGCCGCAATCGGGTTACGCAACCTTCAGATTCGGATGGAGCTGCTTCTTTCGCTGGGAATCCTGACCGCATATGGATTCAGCGCCGTGCAAACCCTGCGCGCACAGACGCACGTTTATTTTGATACTGCGGCAGCCATTGTTACGTTGGTCTTGACTGGAAAACTCATCGAACGCGCTGCGAAAGCAAGGGCCGCTCGCTCCATCTCGATGATGTACCGCCTCATGCCCAGGAAAGTCCGCATTGTCGGGGAAGGCGGCGAGCGGTTCGTCTCCATCGATGCCCTGGAACCCGGAAGCGTCTTCCTCGTCAAAGTCGGCGAGCGCGTTCCTGCCGATGGGGTCATCCTCAACGGCGGGTCGGAAATCGACGAGTCGTTGTTGAGCGGCGAGTCGGCTCCTATCTCCAAGGGCCCCGGCGACAGTGTCGTCTCCGGAAGCCTCAATACAGGTGGGGTGATCACGGTCCGCGCACTCAGGCGCGGCGACGATAGCGCGCTGGTGCAAATCATTCGCCTCGTGGAGCAGGCGCTTGCCAGGCGCGCGCCGATCGAGCGAGCCGTCGATCTCCTCTCGCGCGTTTTTGTGCCCTCTGTCGTCGTGTTGGCATTCGCAGACTTCTCTGCCCTGTCCCTGATGCATGCAGGCGTGGGTGCAGCCTTGATGCGCGCTACATCCATCCTGGTCATCGCCTGTCCCTGCGCCCTTGGTTTGGCCACGCCTCTTGCCATTACTACCGCCCTCGGCTTCGCTTCAGAGCGGGGAATTCTCATCTCCGATAGTCGGGTCCTCGAGACCATCGGCAAAGTTGATGTTGTCGTCCTCGACAAGACCGGCACGGTCACTTATGGCGACTTCCGGCTCTTGGAGTTCGTCCCGGCTGGCGATCCGGGCGGGAGCTCAGATGAGTTCCTCGACGAGTTTCTGCCGATTCTCGCCGGCATCGAGCTCTCTTCTGAACATCTGCTGGGCCGGGCGATTGTCCAACACGCCCATACACGCAATTTACTTCCATCCGATGTGGAAGACGTGAAGGTCCACAAGGGTCAGGGCATCACTGCCGCTTATCGCAGTCAAGGCTACTTCATCGGAAACCTGAACCTGGCCGACGCGCTCGGCGTTTCCGTCCCGCAGAATACGCGTTCCCTTGCAGAGGAATGGCAGCAGGCAGGAAGGACCGTAGCCTACTTTGGCCGCGACTGCGAGGTACTTGGCCTGATTGCATTCGGCGACCGGATCAAGCCCGACGCTTCAGAGTTGGTTGCGTGCCTTCGTCGCCGCGGAATCGTGCCCAAGCTCGTCTCAGGCGACGCAGGCTCCACAACACGCTCGGTGGCCGCTCGAATCGGTATCGATGACTTTGTCGCTGAAGTCAGCCCGGAAGGCAAAGCGCTGCTCGTCCAGGAACTGCAACGGTCAGGTAAACGAGTCGCCGTAATCGGCGACGGCGTTAACGACGCACCGGCTCTCGCGAATGCTGACTTGGGAATCGCGCTTGGCACAGGATCCGACATCGCAATGAGCGCCGTTCCTGTAGTCCTTGTGGGTGGCTCACTCGAGAAAGTTGAAGAGACATTCCAGCTTGCCGCTAGGACTACGAAGATCATCCACCAGAACCTCTTTTGGGCATTTTTCTACAATACCGCTGGAATTGCGCTGGCTGTGAGCGGTTTGTTGAATCCCATCATGGCCGCAGGCGCGATGTTGCTGTCGAGTTCCTCAGTGATTGCAAATTCCATGCGCCTCAGTCGCGTGCAAAGATCACCGATGATGCGGCCGCAGGCCACTCTGCCTCGAGGCGAAAATCGAATGAGCTACGGCAACCAACGCGGGTGAAAGGATTCGAACCATGGGAAAGGCCGGCTCATCCATGCAAATGACCCGAGCCGCGGATTACGCCATCCGCGCCCTGCTTCACCTGACCGGTGTGCCAAGAGGCGAGCGCGTAATGTTGCCCGATCTGGCAAAAGCCACCGGCGCTCCCGAATCTTTTCTCTCCAAGGTAATGCAGACCTTGTGCCGCGCCGGCCTGGCTGCCTCTCATCGCGGCCAATCCGGTGGCTTCGAGATTCTCGCCGAGGGAAGAAATGCGAAGATCAGTTCAGTGGTCGCTGCCGTAGACAGTCCGATTCGTTTGAATGCCTGTCTCCTTCCCGGTCATTCGTGTGAGCGGAAAGAGAGTTGTCCTGTATGTCCTGTCTGGGCGCGCGCGCAGGCTGCCATGCTTCAGGTCCTCGACGCGCACACCATCGCAGATCTCGCCGCGGATGCGGTGCCGCCCGGGCTCGAAAAGATTCATTAGGATTATTCTTGCGGGACATTTTGACGGGAGCTTTCATCCCTGCCTGAAGATTCAGCGGCCAATTCATCCTTGGTTTGCCTCTCTACTGCTCTATCCTTATCTGGGCCGTGCCTGCGGGATAGCGCCAGGCGGCTTCCTCCTGCCCTGGAAGTCACCTATCGCCAGACCGCGCCGGCATTTGGAGGAGTCGTTGGATCGGCGTGAATTCAGTGCAACTCTGCTTGCTTCGTATCTTGCGTGGCATCGGTCAAATGCCGAAGCCCTGAAGTGGCCGTCGGAGCCAGCACGATCTGATCTCGCGTCCGGTTCGCCCCCCGCTCCCGTTGCTGCCCCTTCCTCATCTGTGAGCCAACCGCTTTATCCATACGACAAAACCAAGTGGCTCTATATCGGCTGCGAAAACGATCACCCCAAGTCCTGGACGTTCATGGGTGGCGGCCTCGCCCCCGGACAAGGCCCCGTGATCCAATACGGTGTTTCAATTGGTGATCGTCACTACTACCCGGAAGAACTGGCGGCCGAACGGCTCAAGAAAATTGCGTGGACTCTGAACGGCGGATACCTTCCCTGCCCGGTCTCGCAATGGCAGGCAGGCTCCATCGATGTGCAGATCGAGCACTTCGCAGCTCGAGTGCTCGATAATAGCGCCACCGCCGTTTTTACACGGGTTACACTCACCAACTCATCGCCCCAGGCGCAAACCGTCAGGCTCCACATCAACGCAGGCCCATCCTTCGAAATACCGCTAAACGGTGCTCCCGCCGAAAGCTCGGCTTCCTCCATGACCCATAGTCTGAAGATCGATGCAGGCAAAGCTGCAATTCGCGAATTCGTCACGGGCGCCACCACAACTCTTGACGCATCTGTGATCGGTGCCGCCACATTCGGCTATGGTGATCACTATGCTCGGATGGAACAAACCTATAACAACCGAATTAACCAGCTTACTCATCCCGTTGCGTTACCGCGCAAGGGTCTCGTCGACATGTATAAGTCAATCCAGATCATGGAGTGGATCAACGTGGTCACCAATGGCGACCAATGCGAGATCCGAGCGGGCGCCGGCAATCCAATGGGAGTCTTTTCCTATGATCGCGAGTTCACACACGATACACCCAACTATCTCGACCAGTTCGTGCGCGAAGGCGACTATGAACTGGCGAAGCGAATTCTATCTTCGAACTATTACAGATCCCTTGCTCGTCCCGGTGGCCCCGAAGACGATCTATATCTTGACACTCTGGGAAAGTTTCTGCTGCCCTACGCCCAGTATCTGCAATGCACCGACGACACCGGCTACTTCGCTTCCCCGGTACGCGAGTTGATCAGGACCGCAGCCCACAACATCCACCTCAACCGAGTCTTTGACGATCCGGGGCACAAGGGGCTCATTAGGAAGTCTTCCGACTTCGAAAACTGGAACAGAGACTTTGTCCTGGCTGATAACTGGAGCGCCCTTCACGGCCTTCAGGCATATAAGTACATCTGCGTAAAGTTGGGCGACGAGGAAGAGGCACGCTGGGCACAGGATGAGATGGTCGACCTGAACAACGCGCTGAACCAGGCACTCGACCGGTACTGCTCAAGAAACAAGACCGGCTACTACCTGGGTGCGTTCGACGACCTCACGGTAACCATTTACAAACAGTCGGTCTATTCGTGGGTCCCGTATTCCGCTGCGCTCGCCACATTTCCTTGGGGAGCCTCTTTGCGGGGCTTCGACCTCGGCGGCGCCTGGAAAGACAAATTCGACGCATCTATCGAATATGCGCTCAGCCAGCGCGACGAGTACAGGATACCCTCGGGAAGCTGGGGCGCTTGGTGGGGCTCGCTCACTTACGGCAGCACATACAACGCCAGCGCAGGTCTGCAGTGCTTATTCTCTGAGCGATTCAGAACCGAAGCTATCGCGAACATTGAGTTCCTACTCGACAATCAATGTGCTCCATTCCAGTGGTCTGAAGCCTTCGAAGACAAAGGACCCAACGAGTGGGTAGGAATGTACAAGCCTGCCTACGACTACGGAAACTATGAAAGCTGGGGTGCCAATTTCAGCAAGCAGACACTCCTCCAGGCCTGCGCGTCGGTTACGATCGACGGTCGCGTTATCATCGGGCGCGGCATTCCCGATCATTGGCTTCAGCCGGGAGCGGAAATCGAGTGGGCGAACCTGAACATCAACGCAAGGCGGCTCCTCAACTTCAGGATCAAGGCCGAGGCGGAGGAAATCTCTCTTGAAACTTGGGGCGACGAAAGATTTGGCGATCTTGTGTTCAATCTCCCCGCATTTAAGGGCAATGTGCTCTCGGCGAGCGCGGGAAAAGTCGATGGAGAAGCGGGCTCCGTGATTCTCGCCAAAGCCGAGCACTCCGTTCGCGTCAGGCTCCGTAAGCGGGTCACCGCAGAGACAACCTCACCCAACAAACCTTGAGGTAAAGCAGGCAATCAAGAAGGCGCGGGAGCGTCACGATCCATTGTTGTTGCTCGTTTCACTGGCGGCGCCACCCGGAACCGTATTTGCCCCGCTGAGGCCCTAGCTGGCCGAAGGCGACACGGGCCGGGGCGGGCGAGTCAGTCTGAGGCGTGTGGCAATGCCCACCAGCTCTGCGAGAGACTCAGCCTTCATCTTCCGCATCATACTGCCGCGATGCGCCTTAACTGTGATCTCGCTGATCCCCAGTTCGCTGCCGACCTGCTTGTTCGCTAAGCCGACAACGACCAGCGCCATCACCTCGCGCTCGCGCGCCGTGAGGCTAGAGTACCGGGCCCTGAGCGCTTGATGCTCTCTTGAGCGGTCAAGTAGCGTCTTGCTTCGCTCCAGGGCACCGTGAATGGCATTTAGCATGACTTCATCGCTGAACGGCTTAGTCAAGAACTCCACGGCCCCAGCCTTCATCGCCTGTACGGTTATAGGAACATCCCCGTGGCCCGTGATGAAGATGATCGGCATCTCGTGCCGCTCCACAGCAACCCGTTTCTGCAGATCAAGGCCATTGAGGCCCGGAAGCGCAAAGTCCAGCACCAGGCAACTTGGAATCATCACGGGAGGACGGCTGAGAAACTCCTGCGCGGAAACGAACGTTTCCACATTCATGCCCTCGTGACGCAGCAAGACCTCGAGTGACTCGCGAACAGAGATATCGTCATCCACTACGAAAACAACTGACGCGTTCTCTGCCACAGTCAAGACACTATCCTCACAGCCATGTGCGCTTGCACGGATCATTGTAAGCCTGCGACATAACTCCAGAACAAACAATCAACGCTGCTGAAGCGCGGCATTCAGTGCTTCCAGCATCTCAGCATCGCTGAACGGCTTGTTCAAACAGCTGATCGCGCCCTGCTCGATAAGTCGAGACCGCAACCCTTCATCGCGATGTCCGGTAATGAAAATAGTTGGGATCTTGACCTTGCGACGATTCAACTCCACTTGCAATTCCGGTCCGGACATCCCCGGCATGGCGACGTCCAGAATCATACACTTACTGCGGGAAATTCCATCCTTCTCAAGAAACTCTTCAGCGCAAGAGAACGTCTCGGATGCCAAACCATACATTTTCAGTAGATCTGGGAGCGACTCGCGGACCGACTCATCGTCATCAACGATTGCCACAGGAGAAAGTGAAGTCATTGTCGCTGTCTCAGTCTGCACATGGAGAGGCTCTCCTCAATACTGAGAACCGTGCCCTCGCAAGCGTCTCACTCGAACAACCTGACCTGTCTCTTCCGCAAGTCACGCTCATATCACCGGGCTCGCACATCGACAACTCCACTCAGCTTCTCCCGATTTCGCTCTTGCGCGGGGGGACGCTGCTCAATCATCCGCAATGTCGTCGTAGGCGTCTATTGCACTTTGGTATTGGTTCCGCGCCTCGAGCACGAACCCGTAGACCAAAGTACCGATCTATACGTTCGTCTAATGGCCTTGCTTCGGTTCTTCAGGTCTAATGGCCGTGTTGACGCGGATTCGAAGTCATCCTCTCCCGCGCACTGGGTCACCAGTCTTCGGCCACCTGGGGCACCCTAATCAAGCTCATATCCTCTGGAGATTGGCGATGGGATCATGCTCGAACGTCCGTTTTGATGCGATGTTTCGTGGTCGAGATAGTGTCGGCCGAGACGACCTGGAGCTGGTTGCCGCGGCAAAGGGGGGATCACACTCTGCCTTTGAAGAGCTCCAGCTTCGCTATTCGAGTCGCCTTTATAGGCAAATTAGGTCCATCACCGGAAATCACGCAGATGCAGAGGACGCGCTGCAGGACACATTCCTTCGCGCGTATCTCGCGCTCGACGCCTTCGAAGGAAGATCGCAGTTCTCATCGTGGCTCACGAGGATCGCCATCAATTCAGCGCTGATGGTGCTGCGCACACGCCGGAAACAGGCCGAAGTCCCATTCGAGCTGGCATCGGAACCAGGTGAACCCGCCGTGGCGTTCGATGTTCCGGATCGCGCATTGAGCCCTGAGCAACTTTGCGATCTGCGCCAGAGAGCTGAGCGCGCTTTGGGCGCAATCAACAATCTCAATATCAAGCTTCGTGCGCCGATGGCGGCTTGGGTTGAACGCGAATGTTCAATGAATGATTTGGCGCGCTCGCTCGACCTCTCGCTCGCCGCCGTCAAGGCCAGAATCCACCGGGCGCGCGGCAGGCTCGCATACTTCGCTGCGCGCGATGAAAGCATTGCCAACAGATACGCCGCCCCTGAGTCACAGCTCAAACGCGCTTCCTTGGACTACCGGGGTAGTGAACAGCCCGGTCCAAGTTACGACTGACCCCGTGTCGGCGTTATTTAGATTCTGGCGGGGCGCACGGAATTGAGAACATGAATGTGGCTCCCGGTCCGTCGTTCACTCTGGCCCACAATTGTCCGCGGTTGGCTTCGATGATCGATCGACTGACCGAGAGCCCAACCCCCATGCCATCGGACTTTGTCGTATAGAACGACTCGAACATTCGGTCGACGACGTCAGAAGTGAAGCCAACTCCGGAATCTTGAACTGAAAGCCGCACATTTTCGCGGTCCAACTCCGTCTTAAGCACAATCCTTCGTGGGCGATCATCAATACCGTTCATTGCGTCCGAAGCGTTGCGAAGAAGATTCAGGATGACCTGCTGTAATTGGATGCGGTCACCGTGAACAGCCGGCAGATGATCGCTGAAATGATGTTCCACAACCACATGGTTTCTTTGTAGCTCGTCGGCCATCAGCGCAATGACTTCGCGGGCTGCTTCGTTCAGGTCGAGTGGTTCGAGATCAACTTCCTTCTTGCTGAACAGTGCGCGCAGCCGTGTGATTACGTCAGAAGCGCGATTCCCATCGCGGATCGTGCGTTGCACCGTCTCCCGCGCTCCTTCGAGATCCGGTGGATCGGCCTTCAGCATGCGGAGACAGGTGCTCGCATTCAGGATGATGCCCGACAGCGGCTGGTTTACCTCATGGGCAAGCGAAGCAGTCAGTTGCCCAACCGTCATCACGCGCATCATTCTTGCAAGTTCTGCCTGGGTCCTGCGCAGTTCTTCCTGCGCCCGTTTCCGATTGTCGATGTCGGTGGAGAGAGCATACCAGCGGACGATCCGGAAGTCCGGGTCAACGACCGGAAAAACTCGGACCTGAAACCACCGATAGACACCGTCGGCGCGGCGGTAGCGAACCTCCTCAATGAGGGCAGTCCCAGTGGTCATCGAATATGCGAACGCTTTCTCCACACGATGCAGATCGTCGGGATGGAGGACCTCATCATTGACCGTCCAATTGTTGATCTCATCGAGAGATTTTGCAAAGTAATCCAGAAACTGTTGATTAACGAGTTCGATTTCGCCCCCGGGGCCCAATGTTGCAACCAGGCCGGGAATGTTATCGACAATCTGACGAAAGTTATTTTCACTCGCGCGCAAAGCTTCATCCCCCAACTTGCGATCGTGGATATCCGTACTGGTTCCGTACCACCGGAGTATCGCGCCCGTCTCGTCGTGAAAGGGTGCGAAGCGATTGAGAAACCATCGATACACTCCGTCGTGCCGCCGGACCCGAGCCTCGATTTCTCCCGGCTCTCCAGCGATCAGCAATTCCTGCCAGCGCTTCATCAAAGGCGGCAAATCGTCGGGGTGGAATGCCGCGGACCAACCCCGGCCGTGCGCTTCTTCAGGAGAAAGGCCCGTGTAATCATGCCAACCCTTGCTGAGGAACTCGTTTCGACCGTCCGCCAGATTGCACCATGACAATGTGGGGATTGTGTCGATCACCCGCCGCAGGTTACCCTCGCTCGCCCGTAGCGCCTCTTCAGCGCGCTTCTGGTCGTCGATGTCAGTCGTGGTGCCGACGAACTTGAGGACCTTCCCTTCTGCATCGCGCGAAACCACGGCTTGTTGGAGATGCCAGCGATAGGTTCCGTCCCGCGCACGCAGTGACCGCGTCTCTAACGAGAACCCTCGCCCCGCGTTCACCCCCTCCCAAAAGGTCTTCGCCGCCGTCTCCCGGTCTGCGGGGTGAACCGCCGTCATCCAGGCTTCGGGATGTGACTGGACGAATTCGAGTGTCTGACCTGAGAATTCAAGCCAAACCTGATTCACGAAATCCGGTGTCCCATCGGGTTTGAGCGTCCAGGTCGACACCGGAAGATGCTGCAACAGACCAACCTGCAACTCCAGTTCCTTGTTGGTTTCGGCAAGCTCACGTGTTCGCTCCGCAACGCGACGATCGAGTTCGTCTGCGACCCTTTTCTGCTCACGCAGCCGCAATGCCTGCTGCAGCCCGATGGCGACCTGATTGGTGGCTACGCGCAAGAGCAACTGTTCCGTTTGTGTGGGAAAATCTGAACGCTCAGCCCCGGCAATCACAATACCAATCTCACCATCGATCCCCAAACGCATCGACACCAGCGATGTCTCCTGCCCTCCCAGGTAGCCGTGCATCTCCGTCGGCCACTTCTGTGGCTCCTCACCGAACCACCTATTAAGAGACTCACAGATGTTACCCGTGCCCTGTGAGGGAGCATAAAGCGGAGCCGTCTTTAAAATCTGGATCGGGCCGTCTTCCGCCCCGGTCCTTACCCGCGTGTAGAGAAAATCGAGATTCAACATCGCCATTAGCGCGTCGTGGAAGGTGGTTACAATCTGGCGCGGTTCCAGTCCACTCCAGACAGCCGGGAGAGCGAGCACGCTGACAAGATCGCTCATACAGCGCTGCAGCTGTTTCACATCTATCCCAGGATCCGTTGATTCCTCCTGCATACTGGCCCGCCGCTACTGGGGATTTGTTCGTCCAGACCGCCGTCCCCGGAACTCATTGAGAAACCGTTCGGGAGGCACGAAAAACGGATTTTGCTGCAGAGTCCCGCCAATGATGACCAGCGGATGAGTGCGCATGATATCGATCACGGCATCACCTCTAAACTGCCGCAGATGGTAAGTGCAGATAACCGCGTCGTCGTGCTGGCTCCAAATGTCATTCACACGCGATTCGAATTCGATCACGTTCTCGAGCAGAGACTTGTCCCCAACCATCCAATCCATTCGGCACACGATGCGGCTGAGCGGAAACCCGCCGGGCGCATTTCCCGACGCAAGCTTTTCGAATGTCTCCAGCATCCGCTCCTGATCGAATTCGCCATCGCGTAGATACGCTTCGGTATTGATCTTGATTTCTAACTGCCCAGCCTCTTGCGCAGTTGATGAATCGATTCCGGCAGAAGCTAATCGTCGCAGATGCTCATCCCTTTGCTCGGGATTGATAACCTGAATGGCCTTATCTCCGCGCTCAAGTCCCTCTTTAATAAATGGGAGGAGCACACGGTATTCTTCATCGTCGTTTTGGAAGAACGCGCAGATATGGCGAACCTTGCCAAGCTGGGATCCTGCTAAAGAGATTGGTCGCACAATCCTGGTCATTTCGATCCCTTCGTAAAGCTCTGCATGAAGGCTGAATCGAACGGGCGCGGGCGCAGTACACTCCCGGATGCTCACCGAGCTAAACTGAGCTTAGCCAATGATTATTCGAGATGAGGGCCCACTTGCAATTTGATCGCGGGATCCTGAGCCGGCGCGGGGAATCTTTTTGCGCAACTCAGCGGAATTGCACCCGCTCTGACGGTGCATCAATCATACTCCGGTCGCCGTCGATCAGGGTCAAAATGGCCAAAAATGAATATTTCCCGAAGAATTCAACACACTCACTCACTCACCATTCTGACAACTATTCTGCTTCTCAAAGCGGCTTACAGCGCAGCTATCTCGATCGTGGGCGCTCCCTGGCATCGTTTTCGCTGTTCGCCTTGCAGAAATAACCCTGGAGATTGAGGCCTGCGATCGTCACAGCCAAAGTACCATAACCGATACCTTCGTCCAATGCGCCCTGCGGCCGTCTTGTGGCTAGATGGGTCAAGGACAGTTTGCACCGGCATGGTTTGAGAAGAGAAATGACGCCCATAAGAACCCTCATGGATCGTGATCAAGATCAACCGGAGCCGGTCCTCCCGCCAGCTTTGATGGCGTTATACGGCGGCGATCTCCGCTTTCGAACATCACTTGCTGAGCGGCCGTATGTTGTTGCGAACTTCGTTTCGACGCTCGACGGCGTCGTTAGCTACGCAATGAAGGGTCAAGCTGGCGGCGCCACGATTAGTGGCCGCGACACCGCAGACAGATTCATCATGGGCCTGCTACGAGCTTCTGCCGATGCTATCGTAGTCGGTGCTCATACCGTCCTCGATACTGGCCCCCAGGCTCTCTGGACGCCTGAATATGTCTACCCCGATGCGAGCGATTTGTACGCCAAATACCGCGAGAGCGTGTTACATAAGCCACAATATCCTCTGCTCGTCATCGTGAGTGGTACCGGCCGGTTGGAGTTGGAGAAAGCCATCTTCCGGAATCCCGGAATGCGCACCGCCGTCATCACTACCTCGGCTGGGAGGGATGCACTGACAAGGGCAGGAGCCGCTCAATTGCCATCCGTTCAGATATATTCCCTCGACGCGAACGGTGGAACCATCACTCCGTCGGCGATCCTGCAGTTGCTCCATAGGGATCTTGGGGTTAAGAGGCTACTTCATGAAGGCGGACCCACGCTTTTCGGCCAGTTTCTTGCCATGGGAGCCGTTGACGAACTCTTCCTGACGCTCGCGCCGCAGATCGCCGGCCGTAAGGCAGAGACAGTTCGACCCGGCCTGGTAGAAGGATACGAGTTCACGCCGAACCTTGCTCCCCGGTTTCAGTTGCTCAGTGTCAAGCAAAGGGCTGAGCATCTGTACCTTCGCTATCAGCGAACTCGAGTCATCACTGGAGATCCGATGAATGATCAGCTCACCTGAATTGCGGCGCATAGAGGCATTCTCCGATTTGCCGGAAGACCAGGTTCAATGGTTCTTAGGCCACGTACAGGAGGTCCCGGTTAGGGCGGGGGCGACCTTCGTACAACAAGGCGATCCGGCAGACTGGATGTTCATTTTCCTGGAAGGAGCTTTTCAATGGAGGGGAAGCTTTGGCGGCAACAACGTCTCACTACCGGCTAAAGCTGGTGAGATCAGTGGAGTATTTCCGTTTTCCAGGATGAAGCAATTCACTGTGACGGGACGCGCCGAAACGGATGGCCGCTTGCTCAGGTTCCCTGCCACCCTTCATCCGGAACTCATCCACAAGATGCCGGAATTGACGGCGAGATTAGTCGCCATGATGTCGGAAAGAATTCGCGAAGGGACCCGAATCGAGCAACAGCGCGACCGTTTAGTGTCGCTCGGCAAACTGGCAGCCGGACTAGCCCACGAATTGAACAATCCTGCATCCGCCGCGACACGCGCTGCCGACCGGATGCGCGACGCCCTTGCCAGGCTGGGAAAGGCGAACGCCGAATTGTGGCGAAGGCCGATCGAAGACTCTGAGAAAACTCGAATCGAGGCGCTGGAAACTTGCCTGCTGCAATCTGAAGGTCTCAGTTTGGATGGGCTCGCTCTCGCCGACCTCGAACAGCGTCTGGGATCAATTTTGGAACGCCATGGCTATGCGAAACCGTGGGAACTTTCCGCTGCGCTGGCAGAAGCCGGCATGACCGATGACACGCTCACTTCCCTGTTAACCGATGTCGATCCAGGCACTGCGCGCACCGCGTTAGTTCGGATTGCAGCGAGCGCCGAACTATCCGCTCTGCTCGGCACTGTTCAGAGCGCAACAAAGCGGATATCTGATCTGGTTCGCATGATGAAGGAATATACCTATATGGATCAGGCCCCGACGCAAAGCGTCGATATTGTACAAAGCCTCGAAGCTACGCTCGGCGCCCTAAGCCACCTTCTGCAACCGGGAATTCGGGTGGTGCGCGCATTTCAGCCGGGTTCGCTTCTTGTGAATGCGGTGGGCGCCGAACTCAGCCAGGTCTGGACCAATATCATTCAGAACGCCATCGAAGCTATGCTCGGCCGCGGCGAACTGCGGTTCCAGACTTTCCGCGAAGATCGCTATGCTGTGGTTGAAATCGGCGATAACGGCCCCGGTATTCCCCCCGAAATAGCGCCTCACATCTTTGATCCTTTTTTCACCACCAAGGGCATCGGTGAGGGAACGGGCCTCGGCCTGAATACTGCGCAAACCATCGTGAGAAAGCATGGCGGAAGCATTCAGGTCAGCTCGCAGCCGGGAGATACTCGCTTTCAAGTGTGGCTTCCGGCAGCGGACCCTGGCGGCTCCGACGCATGATTTCCGTCATTCCCCGCGCGATCGTCATCCGTCCTGCCGATATCTTCACACCTAAACAAATGGCTCCAGCTTGCCGAGCACGAACGGCAGAAACTCTGCGACCGTTGGATGAATGTGCATCGCGCGCTGGATGACTGTGCATGGCGCCTTGGCATACATCACGTCCAGCAGAACGTGAATGACTTCATCGCCTCCGACCCCGAGAATCGCAGCTCCTAGAATCTGTTTCGTTTCTGCATCGACGCAAATCTTCATGAACCCTTGTGTCTCAGCTTTTTCATAGGCCCGGCTCACTAGGCTCATGGGATACTTCACGGCAAGCGCGGCGCGCCCGGATCTTCGAATCTCTGCGTCAGTCATGCCGCATCGCCCGAGCGGCGGGTCAACATACAGTGCGTAGGCCTGGATCCGGTCCGAAACCCGGCGACGATCGCCATTGAAAAGATTGTCGGCAACGATCTCGTAGTCGTTATAAGAGGTATGGGTGAAGGCACCGCGGCCGTTGCAGTCTCCCAGCGCCCAAATGCCGGGCACGTTTGTCTGCAGTTGATCATCAACCGTAATGTAACCGCGCTCGTCGACGGCAACCTCAGCATGGTCCAGCCCCAGGTCGCTCGTGTTCGGTACCCGTCCCACGGCCAGAAGAACATGTGTGCCAATGACTTCTGGCGGGCCTTCTTCGCAAGTCAGGCCCACGACAACGCCACCATCATGCTTCGCCAGCGCGATACACTTCGCGTTCAGGCGAATGTTTATGCCCTCGGCCTGCAGAATTTCACGCACGGCGTCAGAAACGTCTCCATCCTCGCGTCCAATCAGGCGAGGTCCCATTTCCACAATCGTGACTTCGCTCCCAAAGCGGCGATAGATCTGGGCAAACTCCAGGCCGACATAACTTCCGCCGACAATGATCAAATGCCCCGGCACGAGATCGAGATCCATCATCGATGAGTTGGTCAGAAATGGGACATGATCAACCCCGGGCATGTCCGGAATGCGAGCACGCCCGCCAACATTGATGAAGATCTTGTCGGCCTCTAGCACTTCCCCGTTTACGATAACCGTATTCGCCGACTGAAAGCGCGCATGGCCCTCAATGACCGTGCACTTTGCCATCCCCCGCAGCCACTCCTCTACCCCCTTGCTCGACCTCGTGGACGCCGCATCCTTACGCGCCTTGACTTGCTTCGCATTGACGCGCAGATCATCAATTGCGAAGCCGTATTCGGCACCTCGCCGGGCAACATGGATAGCGTAGGCGCTGGCTACCAAGGTCTTGGTTGGGGTGCAGCCCGTGTTCACGCACGTTCCGCCAAATTTATCGCGCTCGATAATCGCGACCGTCTTGCCGGCAGCCGAAAACCGCGCCGCCATGGGCGGGCCCGCCTGCCCGGTGCCGATAATGATCGCATCGAAATGACTCGCTGCGGTGGTCAACGCGATCCCTCAATGTGGGTCTTGCCTGCAGCGGATGCCTCTTCCGGGCTCTTGCCGTCCTGACGCGCCACAATGTAGGCAGCGTACCATTCTGACCATTGGTGCTTCGGAGCAGTGCGTTCGTATTCGGCGTGATGTTGTTCAGCGTCTCGTAAGAGTTCGGCCAAGGTTGCGACGTCCAGATTGCTGAATCCCCGTCCGGGAAGCCTCGTCGTGACTTCCTGCAGCAGCCATCCGTTGCCGTCAGGATCGCGAAACGTGGCGAACGAACCGTAGCTGGCATGGCTAGGTTCCGGTCCGCCCATGCGACTGGCGCCGTCGATTTGAAACTGCGCGCCCGGCCTTCCGGGATGGAACACCTCGCTCACATCGATACCGCGTGCGACAAGGGCGTTTCGCGCAGCCGCAATATCTGGGGCGATTAGGTACGACCCTTGAACCGATCCCGGCGCGGCCGATGTCATCTTCGTGCCAAACTGAACCGAGCAACCTGACCCCGGGGGCGTGACTTGAACGACGCGAAAGCCGTTATCGAAGGAGAAGTCCGCGTCGAGTCGCCATCCCAGCTTGGCGTAAAACCTCTTGGAGCGTTCAACGTCGTTGACAGGAATCACGATTACCTCGAGCTTCAGGTCTGCTGTCCCGGCGCCGGTTTCAGTTACCTGATCGCTTCCGGAAAATGCTTGCGTAGCTGGCATATCTTCTCCTCGCTGTATCCAATTTCACGCTCTGCACTTTGCTTGCTCTTCCAGGCAGTTCACGCCGTCTTTGGCACCTTCGGGCTCGCTGCGGAACGGACGGGGAGCGATGAAGACGGCGTGCAAAACCGATGGGCGGCACTTCTAACGAGCAGGTCGGTGTTTGCCGCTATGTGCTCTGCTTCCCGCAACAGCCTCGCCAGCATGGCGACATCCGCATCGCCGAGCCCTCGGCCCTGCAGTCGTTCTCTGATCTCCTTCAGCAGGGGCCCGATCCCGGTGCTCCCGTTACCGGTGGCAACGCTTTGCCTCAACCCTGATCGTTCACGCTGGATGCGACAGGCAGCGATAACAGTGCTCATCACCCCTCCAATCCACCTCACCTGCCCGAATTAGGCCAAAGCCTCCTCCGCGAATCTACTGAACCAACGTATCGACCGAGACCAAAGTATCGATCCGGAATCCACTACCCGCTTCCTATCCACCGGCTCAATCCCAGGGTCGTTCCAATACCATCGTCCAATTGATTGAACGTAGCGCCCTGAGGTTCAATGCACACAGCACTGCGGCGATCCTGCCGCTCGTCGAACAGGAGGAGGAAGCATGCCGGAAGCAACCTGGAAACCCCACGAGAAACATGGACACCTCACAACCCAGACCGACCTGCCGGACAGCGTCTACGCATTTCCAAGGCAGCGCAAAGAACCACTGACCGATGCGCAACATGTGCGAAACGCTGTCGCGCGTTTCGATCAAGTCATCGAAGTCTCCGATGCCGACCGGGCCTTGGCATTCGCTAACATCGAGAAAGCCGCCAACTACTACGGTGTCAACCTCGCGGAAACATCCTGGCACGATCTGGGCGTTCATCCTCAAGAGCATCGTAAAGAGGCTGCTGCCAAGGCTGCCCTGACGCGCGAACGTAGAGCTGAAAGCTGAGAAGCCGCGCAGGCAAAATGCTCTGGCTTACTCAACGCGGTGGTTCCGCGTGTTCTCAGCGGCTGGTGTGCCATGCCTATCCTGGCCACTTCCAGTTTCGAATCTCCTTTTTGTCAATTCCTTCGGCATGAGCATACTGAATGCTCTCGATAATTTGGCCCTTCAACCACTCTTTAAAGTGGGCGCCGGCAGAGTGCAGACGTTGAACACGGTCGATGACGTCGATCGCCAGATCGTATCGATCAATCTGGTTGAGGATCGCAAGTTCGAGCGGGGTGTTGATGCTGCCCTTTTCCTTGTACCCGCGAACATGAATGTTGTCGTGATTCGTGCGCCTATAAGTAAGTTTGTGAATGAGCGAAGCATAGGAATGGAAGTTAAAGATCACCGGCTTGTCGGTGGTGAATAAAGAGTCAAAGTCCCGATCGGAGAGCCCATGCGGATGTTCGGAGTCAGGCATCAGTCGGAAGAGGTCGACAACATTCACGAAGCGTATCTTCAAATCGGGAAAATGCTCCCTCAGGATCGTAACCGCGGCAAGCGATTCCATGGTTGGAATGTCGCCGGCACAAGCCATCACGACGTCGGGGTCCTCGCCATCGTCGCTCGACGCCCAGTCCCAAATGCCAATGCCCTTGGTGCAGTGGGTAACCGCATCTTCCATGGTCAGGTATTGAAGATGCTCCTGCTTATCGGCGACGATGACGTTGACGTAGTCCCTCGACCGAAGGCAGTGATCCGTCACGCTGAGCAGGCAGTTGGCATCTGGCGGCAAGTAGATCCGCACCACGTTCGGACTCTTGTTGGTCACCACGTCTAGGAATCCAGGATCCTGGTGCGTAAAGCCATTGTGATCCTGCCGCCATACCAAAGATGTCAGAAGAATGTTGATCGAAGGCACCGGCGCTCGCCAATCGAGTTCCATCTTTGACTTCTCCAGCCACTTGGCGTGCTGGTTGAACATCGAATCGATGATATGAATGAACGCTTCGTAACTTGAGAAAAAACCGTAGCGGCCAGTCAGGACGTAACCTTCAAACCAGCCTTCGAGGGTGTGCTCGCTCAGCATCTCCATCACGCGGCCGGAAACATCGAGTTCTCCGCCATCCGCGTCGTCCGGCTTGAATTCGGCTAACCAGGTCTTCTTCGACGCGGCGTAGATCGCCGTGAGTCTGTTCGACGCAGTCTCGTCAGGTCCAAACACTCGGAAGGAACTCATGTTACGGCGCATTACCTCGGCCAGAAAGTGCGCCAGCACGTCGGTGGGTTGCGCGTAGTCCGCGCCCGGCGCCTTCACCTCAACGGCATAATCGCGGAAGTCCGGCATTTCAAGCTCCTTCCGCAGCAGTCCACCGTTTGCATGCGGATTAGCCGAGATGCGGCGATCGCCGGAGGGCGCAAGGTCTTCGAGTTCTGCGATCAGCCTTCCATCGGCATCGAATAACTCTTCGGGCTTGTAGCTGCGCAGCCAGTCTTCGACGATCTTCAAGTGCTCATTGTTCGTCTCCGGGTCGAGCACCGGCACCTGGTGCGCACGCCACGTACCCTCTACTTTGTGGCCGTCTACGAACTTAGGTCCCGTCCATCCTTTAGGAGAGTTGAGCACAATCATCGGCCAGCGCGGGCGCGTGGCATCGCCTGCAGAGCGGGCATGCTGTTGCATCGAACGAATTTCCAGCACACACTGCTCCAGTGTCGAAGCCATTTTCTGATGCATGTCGGCCGGGTCGTCGCCCTCGACGAAGTAGGGCTTATGGCCGTATCCGATCAGCAATGCCTCGAGCTCGTCGCGCGGAATCCGGGCAAGAACCGTGGGATTTGAGATCTTATAGCCGTTGAGATGCAACACCGGCAGGACAGCCCCATCGCGAATGGGATTCAGGAACTTGTTCGAGTGCCAGGAAGTAGCGAGTGGACCGGATTCAGCTTCTCCGTCTCCCACTGCAACGGCAACGATGAGGTCAGAATTGTCAAAAGCCGCTCCGTATGCATGCGAGATAGAATACCCAAGCTCCCCGCCTTCATGAATCGAACCGGGCGTCTCCGGCGTACAGTGCGAGCCGATCCCCCCGGGAAATGAAAACTGCTGGAAGAACTTGAGCATGCCGGCTTCGTCACGGCTCTTGTCCGGATAGATCTCGGAGTAGTGGCCTTCAAGGTAGCAGTTGGCGAGCGTCGCCGGTGCGCCATGCCCCGGGCCCGCGATGTACATGACATTCAGGTCATACTTCTTGATGAGCCGGTTCAGGTGAACCCAGATCAGAGACTGCCCGGGGTCTGTCCCCCAGTGGCCAAGGAGCCGATTCTTGATCTGCTCCGGCCTCAATGGCTCGCGCAACAGGGGGTTCGCGCGCAGATAGATCATTCCACCTGACAGGTAATTACAGGCGCGCCAGTATGCATCTATCCTTTTCAGTTCGTCGGGGGTAAGAGGCGCCAGGACCTCAGCCGAAACCTGAGCTGTGCCAGCCATTCTGTCCTCCAAAATCTCAGAGCTTCGCCATCCTGGGCGATAACCAGCTTTGGCCTTTAACCGTGTGATGCTGCCGCCCCGGCAAAAGGCTTAGGGATTTAAGGATTTTGCGATTAATTTATGGTTGCGCTCACCACGGAGATGTCGACCGATACCATCGTCCAATAGATTCTTCGGCAAGCTTCTGGCTCAATTGGTAGGTGCTTCTTTAGGGCGGAGATCAATCATGAAGGCAATCGTTGTCCACGAATACGGCGGTCCGGAAGTGCTGAAGTTCGAGGACTATCCTGACCCCGTCCCTGGCCGCGGCGAGGTGCTGGTACGCGTGGCTGCCGCGAGTGTAAACCCAATCGACATCAAACGGCGTGCCGGGCTAACCCAGGACTTCTATCCCATGCACTTTCCCAGCCTCATAGGGGTCGATATGGCCGGGATCGTGGTGAAGGTCGGGCCCGGTGTCGAAGCTTTTGGACCCGGCAACCGCGTGTTCGCTATGGCAGACAACACGTATGCCGAACTGTGCGTGGTAAAGGCAGACGTTCTCGCAGATGTTCCTGAGGGCCTCGATCTGCTGCAGGCCGCAGCCCTGCCGCTTGTGACAGTGACCGGCAACCAACTCCTCTCTGCGACGGAAATCACGGCGGGACAAACCGTTCTGGTCGTCGGCGGTGTTGGAAACGTCGGACGTTCAGCGATCTTTACTGCGAAGTCGCGCGGGGCAACGGTGATCGCAGGAGTTCTGAAAAAGCAGGTGGACACGGCTAAGACGCTTGGCGCAGACCGGCTGCTTGCAACGGACGATGTCGACGCAATTGCGAGACTCGAGCAGCTCGACGCTGTCGCGGATACGGTGGGCGGAAAAACCGCCGAACAGCTGATCGCCAAGGTCAAACCGGGAGGCGCGTATGCCTCAGTGGTAGCGCTTCCGCGGAACGCACCGCAGTACCCCTCAGTAAGGCCGGTACACGTGTTTTCGCACTTCGACCGGGGGACCCTCCAGTTCATGGCTGAAGCGGTGCGAGATGGCAAACTGGCAATCCCGATAGGCCGCACTTTCCCGTTAAGTGACGCGGCCGACGCTCAAGCGGTGGCAGAGAAAGGCGGGTCCGGAAAAGTTCTATTGGTGCCCTGAACTCGTCTCCTTGGCTCGCTCGGCGCTTACCACCGGCCGACGTGCCCGCCATCGTCCACGTGCAGCACCTCCCCGGTCACGTGACTTGCCTCTGTGAGAAAAACGACGGCTTCGGCGATGTCCTCCGGCCTTGAGATCGTGCCCATCGGCGACCGCGGCGTTAGGTTGCCCTTGTGCAGAGCGGTGTCCACCACGCCCGGTGCAACCGCGTTGAAGCGGATCTTCTCTCTCGCGTATTCGTTCGCGAGACTCAACGTGATCGCGTTGATGCCCCCTTTCGTCATCATCGGAACCGCAGCCGGATCGCCGGCGATCGGGTTATCAGCGAGCGCCGCGCTGATGCTGGTCACGCTGCCGCCCATGCCCTGCGCCAGCATCTGCCGCACGGCCAGCTGTGTGATGAACACCGGCCCTTCAAGATTGATGGAAACAAGGCTGCGAAGATCCTCGGCGGTGTAATCGATGAACGGCTTCGAAAAGTAGATGCCCGCAACGTTCACCAGGTGGTCGATTGAGCCGAACCGCTCGATGGCCGCCTTCGTGACCTCTACGGCGGTCTCGACGAGAGTGATGTCTCCGTCCACGAGTGCCAGGTTGACAGACGACGCGTACCCCGCCTTGGAAATGGTTCGCGATGTGGCCACCACGTTATAGTCGCGCGCCAAGAACGTCTTGGCGATGGCCGCGCCAATACCTTGGGAGGCGCCGGTAACGATAACTGTCTTTGGGCTTGACACGATGCTTGTCTCCGTCGAATCGGACATCCCTGACCGGGGTAGGCACGAGCCGTGGACGCCATGCTGGCCGAGCGTCAGCCGTAGGTCAGGTCGGTGCTCTGCCCGACCTCGATGATATAGCCGTCAGGATCGCGGATATAGCAGCGAATCTCGCCGTATTTCGGTATCGGCGGCGTAATGAACTTGGCTCCTCGACTCTTCCACAACTCATAACACGCTTGGATATCCGCGACCCGGATGTTCATAAAGCTGCTGATGTGATTCGGATCGGGGACACTAAGCGTTACCGTTGGCTTGTCGGGTGTCGGCCCGCCACCACTGTTGACAATCAGCCAGGTATTCGCGAGCTGGATGTGCCCGGATGCCCCCTTGCTGTCGCCTCGGCTCAAAACGCCGCCGCCGAAGACCTTTTCATAAAAATCAGCCGATCTGTCGATGTCGGCGACGGTGATGAAATGCGTGACCGTAAGCCCCTCGTGCGGGGGCATCTCATAACTCTTTGGCATTTGTTCACTACTGCCCAAGCATAGCTCCTTTCAATAGAGCGAACCTTGCGGTTTTGGAGGCATCTTCAAAGTTTCCGTATTCAACGGGCTCAGGCGTGAGCCAATTCCACAGAACGAACTTTATGCGGCGAGCCAAGGTATGGGAACTCGGACAGCAGGTCACTGTGAGCGCTTACCCCATCCTTCGTCACTTTCCCGTTGGTGAGAATCGCCAGGAACAGATCGCAGACATCGTCGTTGAGCGCTCGGCCATTTTCTGGAAAGCGCGCGGGGCGCTTCGGATCATAGCGCAGCAGGTCCGGTAATAGTGTCTCTGCAACGCGGCGAGCTTCCTCCGCAGCATAACCGCCTGTATGCTCCAGGGAGTGCGCGAAAACCGGGATGAAACGCGCATCGTCCGCTGGCTCGCCCGCAAGATAAGCTTCATTCTGGTCACCGGTAAGGAAGGGAGTTTGGTTGGGCCGCCCACCACGGTCTGCCTGGACCCAGCCCCCGCTCACACTATTTGCGGGAACCAGCGTACGGGCCCAAAGGCGAACTTCTTTCGGCCCTAGAACAGAATCGGGAACTTCCAGCACGATGCTGCACGTGTCCTTGTCAGCGAAAAAATCCTCGCCGGTAAACTGCATGTTATTCAGCGTGCCGAGTACGTCGAAGAAAAAGGGATCACTGCGCCAGCCCGCGAAGAACCGGTGGTCATTGCCTTCTGTTGCCCACGCCTCTAGTCCTGTCGCCACCGGCACTTCGGCGAAAATAACCTCCCCACCCGCGCCCGTCTCCACCGCCTGTGCACCTTCAATGCGGTGCAGTGAAGCCACCTGGCCCCAGCGCTCCGAAGGCGAAAATCGCGTCTGGTAAGCGAGATCAGCAACGTTGTCGCCATCCGTGTCGATGTCCAACTCGTACCGGGCCTCCAGTGCGAAGGGTTCAGAAGTCGTGGGCCCCCGCGGGTTCAGGCCAAAGGAAGGATGAAAGTCCATGATAAAGATCGACTTGCCGGGATCTCCTGGCTTCGAGAACGCATACAGATCGGTCAAGTCGAGGCGGGCGTCCCCTCGAGGGAACCCGATGTTCGGCCCGGAATAGTGATGCGACATAGTTCACCTCCTCCTTGTACTTGAAACAATGAGAATGCTCCTCCCACGCTCGTCCGCGATCCCATTCTTTCGTTTTCGTGCCTGCCGGTCAGGCAAGACGGGGAAGGGCAAACAACTGTACCGAGGTTCGCGCGATACCTTTGCGATCAGCACACCGAGCCTTCACCTCGGGGAAGACCCCATGAAGCCCTTCACCAAGGCAGCAATCTCATCGGCAGCCGTGTCCAATGCGAAGTGCCCGCCGTCGACGATATGGACCTCGGCGCTCGGAACATCTTTGTGATAACTTTCAGGCTCGCTCGGGTCGAACGATGATTCATATCTGCCCCAGATCACCAGCAGCCGCGGTTGCTTCTCGCGCATCCAGGCCTGCCACTTCGGGTAGGACTCCAGATTGGTTCGGTAGTCGTAGAAGAGATCGCTCTGGATCTCTGCCTGTCCGGGCTGATTCAGAAAATAGAATTCGTCCGTCCACAGGTCGGGATCATGGCGCTCTACATCAGGATCGTTTCCGGCATGCCGGGCCCGCGCGGCTTCGAGCGACAGCAGGTTGGCGCGCAATGCGCTCTCATTGGCGGCGCGATTGGCCCAGAATTCCCGGCGCGTCTTCCAGTTTGCTCCCAGGCCTTCGTTGTGAGCGACGGCGTCCTGCACGATCAGCGCCTCCACTCGCTCCGGATGCGCCAGGACCATGCGGAAGCCGACGGGGCCACCGTAGTCCTGCATGTAGAGTGTGTAACGCGAAATTCCCAGCGCCTCGGTAAAGTGGATCATAACCTCGGCAATGTGATCGAAGGTATATGCAAACTTCTTCGGGTCCGGCCAGTCACTGTGTCCGAAGCCGGGATAATCGGGTGCGATCAGATGATAGTGGTCTGACAGCCGCGCGAAAAGCGGTTCGAACATGCGCGACGACGATGGAAGTCCGTGGAGCAGGAGAAGCGTCTCCGCATTCTTCGCCCCAGCTTCCCGGTAGAAAATCGACAGGCCGTCAATCTGGATAGTTCGATAAACCGAGGGATTCACTGCCAATTCCTCCCCTTCGGCCGGAGCCAACTGCGGCAAGAGGACAGCAAAAACGATGGAGAGCAGCAACCACACCTCGCCGTACCCAGTGCGAGTTCTGCACAAAGAGAAATAGCAGCGTATCTCAAGCGGCTGCTTTTCTGCTTTCGAGTGCCGGCAAAAGAAGCTTCAGAAGCGCGTGATCGGAGAATGGGTTCTGACCTGAGATCAACTCGCGATCGTGCTGGACGTAGCTCTGCCACGGTGCGGCCACACTTACGTTGCCGCCCGCCGTACGTAGCGCATCGTCCGGGTAAAAGAGAACCTTGCCGTGAATCTCGAGCGGCTCACGCTGCTGCTCTTCCGCTGTCGAAAAAATGGTCATCTTATATCCGGCATAGATCCAACCCTTGGCCTTTGCTTGCGCTCCAGTAACATCGCCCGCTGACAGCGCGGCAACGAACTCCTTCGAATCGGGGAGCGCCGAAAGCAGTGATATCGGGCCATGGCACAGCACGGCCGTGGGCTTCGACGTCTCGTGAAAGTGTCTCATCACGATGCCCGCATTGGGATCGTCGAGAAGATCGATCATCGGCCCGTGGCCGCCGGGGACGAAGACAGCGTCGTACTGATCCAGGCCCGATGCGACGACATGCGCGATGGGCGTCGGATTTCTGAGCCCCGTCAGGCTATCGCGGAATTTGAAATAGTCCTGAAGCGTGGCCTCGCTGCCGCCGAAGAAATCGGGGACGGCGGAGTGAAGATCCAGCTGCGGCGTGTTGCCCTTCGGGTTGGCGAAAGTGATTTCGTAGCCTTGCTCCATGAGGGCGCGGACCGGAACCGTCAGTTCGTTCAGGTAATACCCGGCTCCTCTGTAGCACCCGCCTTCTTTCAACGGTAAGCCGTACCCGCTCGAAACCAGCACTAAGACTTTTCCTCTTGTTGTCACTTGGTTCTCCTCTTTGAAACCGAATTCTCTTCTTCTGAATTTGAACTAGCCCTTCTTCCAAAGTGCGCAAAGGGCGGGCCACCGCGGGTGATCTGAGTTATGCCCCGGGGAATCCGAACATCAGCCACGACTGATTGGCTACCCAATTGCGGGTACAGCGCCGCCATCTGATCGAAAAGCTTCTGGTCGAATGTTGCCGTTTATTCGCATCCGATCGAAGTCTTCGAGGTAGCGCTTGGTGTCCTGGATCGCCCAAGGGGAGTCGGGCACGCCAAGCTTCTTGTGACCGGCGACAAAGGCCCCAATCGAACATTCTTTACCTCTTAAAGTCGTGCCGCATCTGGGCCGAACGCTAACCGTACGTCAGATCCGTGCTCTGTCCGACCTCGATGATGTATCCGTCAGGATCGCGGATATAACAGCGAATCTCGCCGTATTTGGGTATCGGCGGCGTAATGAACTCGGCTCCTCGACTCTTCCATAACTCATAGCAAGCTTGAATATCCGCGACGCGGAAATTCATGAAGCTGTTGATATGATTCGGGTCGGGGACGCTCAGGGTTACCGTCGGCTTATCGGGCGTCGGCCCACCCCCAACGTTAAGAATCATCCAGATATTCGCGAGCTGCAGATACCCGGGCGCGTTGCCGTCACCCAGGCTCAGAATGCGGGCGCCGAAGACGGTCTCGTAATAGTGGGCTGATCGCTCGATGTCATTCACGGTGAGAAAATGCGCGATGCTCAACCCCTCTCGTGGGGGCATCTCATAATTGTGCTGTCCAACTCGTACACTATCGGTTGACGGCTGTGGCTTCGATGGACTGCTCATTGCCGGGACCTCGATTTCCGCTAAATGTAGTGAGGGACTGTTTGGAGTGCCCACACCAATCAGTTACAGCTTTGATTGAGCCAGAAGCGCGTCGCGCAATCTATTGGACCAATGTATTGGCCAATACCTAAGTATCGGTTGGAGGTGACGCTCAGAATGATGAATCCCTTCGCAGAGCTGGCCTGCCGGCCTCTTTGCCGCGCGACTTGCACGAAGGTATAGTCGATACTTTGGTCCAATTGCTTTCTCCTTTCGCATCTCGCCTAATGACACTGGTTCGAAGTGTATTGCGATCAGTTCAAAGACTGTTATGAAGGAGAACATCTGATGCACGAAATCACCTCGAGATCCGCGACGCAGAAACACCTGGGACACCGCTTAGGGATTCGCGCCGCGCTGAAGCGCATCGTCGCCTTCAACATCGGCGCCGCGACGCTGGTATTGCTCGCCGTCTCCGTTGCTGGAGCCGTTTGCGCGCAGGGGAAGTACTCATTGATATCGCCGAGCGGAGTCGCCTTTTCCGACTTCAAGGGATATGAGGACTGGGCAACTGTCTCTTCCGCCCGGACCGACGAAGTGCTCAAGGTAATTGTTGCCAATCCAACCATGATCGGGGCATTCAAGGCCGGCGTCCCCGGCGGTGGGCAGACTTTCCCCGATGGATCGATGATCGTGAAGCTCCAGTGGAAACCGAAGAAGAGCACCGAGGCGCAATTCGCCGTCGACGTGCCTGACGTCTTCACTCAGGCATTCGTCATGGAAAAAGACAGCAAGCGATTTCCCAAGACTGGCGGGTGGGGATATGCGGTGTTCAACTACGATCCCTCATCCGACAAGTTCACAGCCGATCCCAAGAGTTTCTCAGACTGCGGAGACGCCTGCCACAAAGCAGTGAAATCCAAGGACTATATCTTCCACCCGTACGAGAAGCGTTGAGTTGACAACGTCTGTCGTGCAAAGGGGCTCCTCGAAGTACCTGGGGCATGTCCCGAGATCAGCCGCCGCAGGCGGATCCGCGGTCCTGTCGAGTCGACCCAACCCATAGGCGAAACCAGAGAGGCAAGTTGCAGAGTCCTTCCGAATCTGCGCTCACTTGCCTAAGACTCAAATTTGGCTTGAATTCCGCCTCGCGTTCCGTCTTCTGACGGCGATTTGCAAAGAAATGCAGACGTTTCTGTTGCGCGATTCCTCCTTGCTTAAGTCGATATCCGGGTGGAAGATGGTGTTGTCCCCTTTCCCCAGGGGGCGCGTCGCGCAGGAGGTCTGTGCCAACAAGCTCAAACCAACCAACTCCGCCCATCGCGGAGATCGATGTCCTATGGATCACGGCGGGACTGGGGTGCGACGGCGACACCATCGCCATGACTGCGGCAACGCAGCCGAGTATCGAAGATGTGGTAATGGGCGGCTTGCCTTGGATCCCAAAGGTGAACTTCCATAACCCATTCCTCTCTTTTGAAAACGGAGACGAATTTCTAGCCCGATTCCATCTCGCTGCTGAGGGCGGCGTCGACCCCTTCATCCTTGTCGTCGAGGGTTCCATACCCAACGAAAGCAATAAGAAGGAAGGCTACTGGGCTTCGCTCGGCACCGACGCCGCGACCGGTCAACCCATTACGACCTGCGAATGGATTGACCGTCTAGCGCCGCGTGCCTGGGCGGTCATCGCCGTCGGGACTTGCGCTACCTATGGTGGCATCCACGCCATGGAAGGCAATCCCACCGGGTGCATGGGACTTCCGGACTACCTGGGATGGAAATGGCAGTCTACCGCACAGATCCCAATCGTTTGCGTGCCGGGATGTCCTGTGCAGCCCGATAACTTCATGGAGACTATGCTCTACCTGCTGTACATGGCCGCAGGCCGCGCACCCATGATCCCTCTGGACGAAGCACTCCGCCCCACCTGGCTCTTCGCAAGCACAGTCCACGAAGGGTGCGACCGCGGTGGCTACTACGAACAGGCCCAGTTTGCTGAGGAATACGGTTCTCCCCTTTGCATCGTGAAGCTCGGCTGCTGGGGCCCGGTCGTTCAGTGCAATGTGGGCAAGCGCGGGTGGATGGGCGGCATTGGAGGCTGCCCGAACGTCGGCGGAATCTGCATCGGCTGCACGATGCCCGGCTTCCCCGACAAGTTCATGCCCTTCATGAATCAGCCCCCCGGATCACTGCTTTCCTCGGCCGCCGTCCAAACCTATGGTCGGGCCATTCACGCGCTCCGCAAGTTCACCCAGGCATCGCTCAACAAGATTCCCAGCTGGCGCGGGCAGCAATCTGTCCATGACGTCAC
>Ga0335071_10000975_pt1 | contig 30877 bp, 22 predicted proteins | sample Lox_Sample_15_FD_206724 | JGI IMG/M metagenome (GOLD analysis project Ga0335071, IMG submission 206724) | Soil microbial communities from Loxahatchee National Wildlife Refuge, Florida, United States - Lox_Sample_1.5 | ecosystem: Environmental > Terrestrial > Soil > Wetlands | place: USA...
GAATTTCCTGTTCTATCTGCTGCAATTGTTCCTCGGTCCAGGGATGCGGCAATTCGATGTGGGCAAACTTATTTTTCTCGCGGGCCTTGGCTCTGGCGAAATGAACCACCCACCAGTGATACCTGGCGATCAGATCTCCATTCTGGTTCCAATATTGATTTTGGAAATGATCTATTACGGTTTCGTCGGCGTAGCTGCTCTCCTTTGGCCCCTCGAAGCTCTTGAATACGCACTCTGCCGATATTTTATCCCCTATGTAAACCGGCTTCATGAATTCCACATCGCAGCCCGCATGAAAGCCTCCCAATCCTCTCCAGCCAAATATCACGTGCGCAAAACATGCCCAGACGAATGATGGAGGAGCAACAATGCAGCCATACCGGCTTTCCCGGGCATATTCCGCATCGCTCCATAGAGGATTGACGTCTCCTACGCCCTCGATGAATTTGAGGATCGCCATTCTGGACGCATACTCGTTGTGCGTGCTTTCGTCTATTCGCAACGAGAGGCCCAGTTTGGCGCGCATTCCCTCTATCATTTCTTTAGTGATTGTCGTATCCGGCATCACCACTTTTTTTTCGGTCATCAGCCACCTCTTCGGCACGATCTGACTATTCCGACTTTATGCTTTGGGTTTATGCCTTGCCAATTCCAACGCCAAAATGTTTTCTCAGTTCCGTTAGATAATCCGGATCAATGCACCCTGCCTGTTGCTTTTCCAGCAAATCTACCCGTGTGGGCCTTCCGGGCGGGAACTCGGGCGCCCTAGAAATAACCTTCTCCTGCTCCAGGTGCTCAAGGTCCTGCTTCGACATGCCCAGCAAGGAACAAAAAACGTATTCGTTGTCCTCTCCAAAATGAGGAGCTCGTCTTAGGGCAAATTTCCTAAATCCTCGGAGCTTTGCCGGTATCTGGCTGGGGATTGGTCTATTACCGATGCCTTCTCCATGGTTAACACACTGAAAGAAGCCTCGCTTCATGAGGTGAGGATTCAGGTTGATTTCCTTCATGTTGAGCGCCGGTCCGGCCGGAATCCTCAACCTCTGCAGAGCTTCCATTACTTCGAATTTGTTCCGCCGAGTTGTCCATTGTTCAATCAGGCAATCCAATTCAGTTTGTCTGGCGAGTCTTCCCTGCCTCGATGCGAATGCCTGGTCCCTTAAAGCCTCCGGTTCATGAATCTCCCGGACGAAGCGTTTCCATTGGCTGTCGGTTTCAATGGCGATAGCCACCCATTCGTCATCTCCCTTACAGCGGTAACAGCCATGAGGAGCATATCCCGGATGCCGATTGCCCATGCGTTTCCGGTCGCGCTTGTTCAGAATGCAATCGAGAACTATGTCGCCCAGATGACAAATGGTGGCTTCTCTTCCGGAAACATCCACGTACTGTCCCTTGCCGGTTATCTTCTGGTGGAAAAGTGCAGTCATCAGAGCCATGGCGGCATTCGCGCCTGTAACCCAATCCCCATAAGCGAAACCGGACAGGAGCGGGGGCTCATCAGGATTGCCGGTGTTGTGCGTCAAACCGCTCATCCCTTCCATGCCCGGCACATACATGTAGTAGTCTTTGAGCGGGCCGTCGTGTCCTAAGCCGCTCACTGAAACCATGATGATTCGAGGATTGATCTTCTTTATGCGTCCGTAGTCCAATCCCCAATTGGTCATTACTCTGGGCGAATAATTCTCGATGACCGCGTTGCTTACTTTTAACAATTGCTTGAAGATATCGCGTCCTTCTTCGGCAGCCATGTTCAGAGAAATGGCCCGTTTGCCTGCATTGAGGGAGTGAAACAGGCAGCCGCGATTCCAGGGGTCGGTGCCCGGGTTGTTTTCCGGATAGACATTGGCTCGCGTGAATACGTCGGGGCGCTGCCATGATTCTATCTTGATAACTTCGGCCCCCAATTCTGCCAGTATCTTGGTGGCTACGGGTCCCGCAAAGACCATGGTGAGATCGATAATCCTAATGCCCTCTAAAAGCTTGTACGCCATTCTCGTCCCGATCGTTTAAATGATCCCGGCACTATGCAATTTTTTGATCTCTCTTTGTGTGTACCCCAATCCTCGATAAAACTCGCGGTTGTGCTCTCCCAATAGTGGAGCCCTTCCGGGAAGCCACGGCGTTCCGCGCAATTTGGCCGGCGGGCCGGGGTTGGCAATTTTGCCCAACCGTGGATGACGGGTCGTATTGAAGAACTTCCTGGCTTTCAATTGCTGGTCCTCGAAGAGTTCTCCGGCGCTTAAGACGGGAGTGAAAGCCAGCCGCAGTTCCTGGGCTTCCGCTGTAACGTCCCGTTTGTTCCGGCGCATCAGCCACGGAATTATCAGGGCGTCAAATCCTTCTGGATCGGCCATGCGCATTCGCGGGTCTGTAATAAAGTCGCTATTCTGCAAATCCGGTTCGTTGATTAGAAAAGGAATATTCGGCGCGCCCCCGATACCGGGCGTGAGGCTTATATATCCGTCTTTACAGGGGACGCTGTAGCCTATGGGATAACCGTGGATGGCAAACGGATTTGTGCGTCTGCTGAATCCCAGGTATGAGTATTCCGCGATGTGACCCATTAAGGTGCTGGCAACGCACTCCATCATGCTCACATCGATGGACACACTGCGACTGCTGTTCGCTCGCCCTATCAGAGCCGCTACCGTCGCAATGTAGCTCAACAGCCCGGTGGAGAATTCCGCCTGGTATCCCCCCAGCGCTGTAGGTCTAGTTTTGGGTTGAATTCCCGGCCTCATTGGGTACACCGTCCCGCCCAGGGCTGAAACCGTGAGATTATCGGCGCGGTAGCGCCGGTACGGCCCGGTTTTTCCAAAAGCCGAAATTGAGGTCACGATTATCCGGGAATTGATCTTGCGCAGTATTTTCTTCGATAAGCCCAGCTTTTGGAGGCCTCCAGGAGCATAGCTTTCCACCAAAATGTCCGTTGTTTTCAAAATCCGTTTTAAGATTTCGATCCCCTCTTTGCTTTTGACGTTTAATGTAATGCTCTTCTTGTTGGCGTTCAGATAGAAGAAGGTGCCGCTCTTCTCGAGGTCATACTCATCGTTTGGAAATGGACCCATTCCCCGGGTAATGTCTCCCTTAACCGGTCTTTCGACTTTGATTACCTCGGCGCCGAAGGAGCCAAAAAGCTTCGTGCAATAGGGACCTGCGATCCCCTGCGTAAGATCCAGTATCTTCACGCCGTTGAAAACACGTTCGCTCATAATGTCACGCTGACCTGGCGGCGGCAGAGATGTTCGTACCATAATACGTATACGTACATGGCATCCGCAATCGGGCTTCCCGCGCTTCGGTTGAATCGTATCTGCATATAAATTGGCCGTGCTACTCAGCCGGCAGGATTTTTTTCCAGTTTGCCGGCAATTGAATCCTTTTGCTTACCGGGGGCCCTTGCTCGTGGTTTTGAACATAGCCTCTGCTGCGATTCCGTCCAGAATCTCCACTAACCACAATTCCAATCCATTCGGGCTTTAAAAATACCGGCACCATTCTTTCCGGATCGTCTGACTCGCAATACAAGGGTGAAATCAGATTCTCGTCCACCATTCGGCGCAGGCTGAATCCGGTAAAACCGCCCTGCCAGGCGAGTCTTTCCATTGAACCCACGGAAACCTTGGAGTGATCGTATAAATACTGTTGTACATCCCTTTTCTGCAATCCGTCTTTCGCCAGCACGCGTGCAATGCTTGGACTGATTACCAGCAGCGGAAAAAATTTTCCCCAATTGACCCCCATGTGAGTCCAGGTCGACATGGCCCCGCCAAATACTTCCACGAACGTGTCCAGGTGGTCCTTGGCCTTATCGCCACCGCTGGCAATGGGCGCTGTGGCGTATACCACGCTCTGGACGGTGACGACGCTGTCTTCGGGTTTAAAGCCGCGAGAAACGCTGAACGATTCCCATCCGAGTTCGGTCAACGCATCTTCATTCTCGGCCAGAGCTACTTTGAATGTTTCGCCGATCGTCGCCTTATCTGTGGTTCCGGGCGGTATCCGCAGACCCGCCACATTTCTCATAAACAGCCTCAGGAAGCGGCCCATGCTGGTATTAGCCTGCCGGCCTACCCGCATTACGCCGGTCCCATAGTTGATATTCAGGTCTTGTATTATGGGCCCATTCAGAATTATGAGCGGCTCCCAGCCTGGAGTGCTCCCTGCATCTTCGATCCGGAATTCAGGCTCGGAAACAGCCTCTATCACGGCCAGCAGAACCGGCATGTATTCCGGCCGGCATCCCGCCATGACTCCATTAACGGCGATGTTCCAGACCGTAGCCGCCCGACTTTCGGGGAGCAAAATCCCGATTACTTCTTCCCTGGATCGGTCTGTAAATTTAAGAAACTTTTCGACTCTGTCAATTGTCGGGGGGATCACAGGGAGACCGTCGGTCCATTGTCTCCGGAGAAAAAACTCCTGAACTTCATCCAGTGTCCCGCGGAAGACGATTTGGTCCGGTTCCGGTTCTTTAGGCCTGGCTGTCTGCAATACGGGTTTCGTAAACACCTGGATGATATTCTCGACGAGGGTGCCTGTAACCTTTCTGGACAGTTCTTCATCGCTATCGACGGATACGACGCCGGGATACTCGGCCACCGGCAGGTTCTGGACTCCAAGGCTTTGACCTACCGTCTGAACCTGTTTCAAAAATCCGGTGGTGATGATCGATGCTGAGGGGATGCCGGCTTTTTCGGCAACTACGCTTGCCCGCGCAACTGCGGGCGAGCAACTGCCTCAACCTCCGACTCCGGAAATGACCGCATCACAACCGTATTGACGAAGCTTCTCCGCCAGGGTGGCAATTATCTCGGCCTCCTGTGGTCCATGAGTATTGCCAAAGGTAGGATATTCAACGAACTTTATACCGGGATAGCGCCCGGACAGCGAGGCTCTGATGAGAGGAAATATCTCTTCTGCCCTGAAACCATAGTCGGACAACTCGCATATGGTTTTGCCGGATAGGTCTGAGATTCGAGGCGCCAGGGTGACCTTCTCCGACATTATTTTACCGAGTGGCCATAGAACTTCGTATCCAATCCGTTGCATCATCAATCCCCCGATCCCGCTGTGGATGCCCGGTTTTTAGCTTGCCGCCTTCAAAAGGCCGATCACCTGTGTTCAAAATGCAATTTGCAGATTTACTCTACCTGATCGTAGGACTTTCCCACCCTCCATACTTTGCAAGGATCGTTTGCCAGTTCTGAGGAACATGTATCGGTTTAGTTACGAAATGCGATGGTCCATATCCCCAGGTACCCATATAGGCGATCATGTCAGGACCTGGGCCTCCGGAGACACAGATCTTGAGACTTCCCGGATTGAGAAGAAGAGGGACCGGGGCGTCTGGATCTTTCTGGTGTCTTTCGAGAACCCATGCAGGCAGCCTGCTGAATCCTACTGCTTCTCTTCCATCGAACACCTCTGTCCCGGGCAGCTGAATTCTTTCGTATAGTTTTTCCTGAAGTTGCTTCCTGGAAATGCCTTCGCGACGGATCGCGTCAAATGCAGTTGGCGAAATAAGCACCAGGTTGTTGTAGATACAGTTCAGAGCATACCGGTCATATTTCGCTTTTGCCTGGAGGCTTATATGGGAAACGATTCTATCGACGGAAGGAGGTGTCGGCAATACCAAGTCCGGTTGCCAGGACATGGCCGGCATTACGCTGATGGTCGGCTGACTATCGGAAAAACCTTCGGCGATTCGCAATGGTTCCCAAGCGCCTGAATAGGCAGCTTCATTCTCTCCGATCACGGAGTAATATCTGAAAGGGCTTCCGAAGGCCTTCATGTCGTTGATGCCGGGCCAGGTTTGACCCAGGTTCATCATTATCAGCTTTAGGGCCCGTCCAATCGTAGCATTCGCTTTCCATCCCGGGCCCACCGCGCAAAAACTATCATTTATATTGAGTTGAGCGATCAGCTTTTTCCCGCTGACAACAAAGAAAGGAGCCACCTGGCCGGAAGTGCACTGCACGCCAATAAGGTCAAACAGGGGGTCGACGATGGCTTCTACTGCCGCGAGGATGACGGGCATATGCTGTGGCAAACACCCGGCCATAGCCGCATTGACTGCGACCTTTTCTATGGTTGCGTTTACTCCACTGGGAGGGAATCGGGCTATGACGTGCTCACGCGGCAAGGATGATCCCTCGAGCATTCTTGCCACTGCTTCTTCCGTGGGCGGCACCAGCGGCAAACCATCGCTCCAGCCATGATTCAGGAAAAAGCGCTCCATTTCTTCCTGGGCCATGAATATGTCTTTGTCGCTGAAGGTTAGGCTGTTTTCCTTTATCGCCGGTATTTCAGGAGGCTCCGGGGACCATGCAGTCAAAGCTCTGGCAACCTCGTCTGCGACTTTTTCCGCTATCCCCAGGCTTTCAATCTCCTCTGCGGGAGGCACGTAATCCAGAATCAAAGGAGCTATCGCCAGATCCTCCAATCCTTCACTTCTGGCGAGAAACCGGGCGTTGGATTTAAAGCACTTTGTGACTATGAATGCCACCGGCTTTCCGGATTTCTCAATTTTGATGGCATCTGGGGCAGTTCTGGTCGTGCTGCCGCCCGACATGCCCATCGCGACGATCACGGCATCGCTATTTTCGGCAACCTCTCTAAGCTTTGCCGCCCTGGCATCCGCATCTGCAAGCACTGACATTTCCCACGTGCGGAATTCGGCGTTGGGCATTCGGTTTTTCAGCGCCTTATCCAGGTAAGGATAAAATACCTGTCCCACCGGGACGCGGTTTCTTAGGATGCCGATCTTCTTCCCATTCAGGTCCTTCAGGCGAGGCGCATTGGGAATTGCAGAAACCTCCGAACTCCCACTGGGATTCAAAACTCTTATATGAGTCTGGCCGTTGGTCACGTTCTAATCCTCCTGCGGGCAATGATTCCATGCGATGGAGCGCTGCATTATTTCGGCCGGATCCCTTTCGAATAATTCACCCGGCCTACATAGAATTCCGCCTCAGGCTCGCGCGGCGTTACACCTGCCCTTTTCAGGCCTCCTCGCATGGCATCCTTGAAGTGCTGGAACAGGAATGACGTCGGTTTCCTGAACATGCCTCCATTCCCGCCAGTCAACCACTGCATGTATTTCATCCCCAGCATCCCGCATTGAAACGCGGCATCCCGGGCACCCATAATGATCGGAGCCAGTTCCCAGTAGAGTTCCATCCCTTTGGAGAAATCTCCTTGCGCGAACAGATTGAACATCCGGAGAATTCTTGGATTCTCCCCTGTCTGATCGAAGATTACATAGTCGGCCGGCCCCGCCCACTGTTGCCCGTATTTTGCAACAGTGATGGGCCATTCAGCCATTTCTGCAGCTGCAAGCAACACCTGATCGCCGACACGATGGTGAACGTCAACCCACTTTCCAAGGCCATCACTGAGATAAGCCTTTACTGCAACTACATTGGGTATTTGACAGATTCTCTCGATGAGCGCCGGATTGAACATGCTTGGATGAAACCTTCCGAAATCGTAAAAAGGTTTCGGCCAGAGATCCACGGCGAGGTTGATGGAATCGCATATCTTTTTGGTGACCCGGTAAATGTCCTCCTCCGAGGTAGCATAAAAGTTTCCCGGCCAACCCAACAGAGTGTGCGTTCCTCCAACACTTTCGAAATAATTCAACAATTCTATTGATCGATCGGCATCGTCAAAGACTCCGAACATGGATACAAGAACTTTGCCTTTGGCTTCTTCAGCGACAATTCTTACGAATTGCTTTCGCTCTTCACTACTCAAAGCGCTGACTTCTGCCGCACAAAACACGCTGAACATGCCCTTGTCTATGTTATGTCTGACGTCGTGCCTGATCCCTTCCTCATCCAGCGCCTCGAGGTCCGGGGTGAACGAGGGTTGAATGACTCCATCCAATCCGTGGTAGTGCTTTTTTGCCCATGCCTTCGCTTCTGATTTTGTAAATTCCATAAACAGCTCCTTGTAGTGGTGATAACGCGTTGTGACCGTTATCGCATATACAGAGGAATCTTCTCTCTCCCGTCAGGCCTCATATTTTTTAAGCCTATATCCCTTTGCATAGTTTACGCGGCCTACATAAAACTCCTCCTCCGGCTCACGCGGAGTAATTCCCAGGGCTTTCATGCCGGCCCTAATGCCATCCTTCTGATAATCGTACAGACGGCCCGTAGGCTGCCGGACCGTTCCGCCATTTCCGCCGGCGCACCAGTGAGCGTATTTATCCGTTAGAGCGGTTACGATGCCGGTGTGAAAGTAAGAATCTGCCAACGATCCCTGCGGTCCCGGCCGGGACATCTCCCAGAAAATATCCATAGCCTTGTCGATCTCGCCCTTGATCAAGTTATCGAATATCCTTACGATTCGTGGATTCTCGGGAGTTTGCATACAATAAAAAGGCCCTGCTCCGGCCCACTGCTGCCCGTACTTCGGGATGGTGAAAAACCATCTATCCGGCATCGGATCACTGACCAGGATTCGATCGCCGCAAAGTTGGAAAGCCTGAATGGTGAGCGCAATGGAACTGCCGCCGGTGACTTTCATCGCGACGACGTTGGGGAGGTCGGAAATCCGGCGCATTACGTCCGGCGGGAAATAACTTGGATGGAAATGCCATGTGTGCAGCCGGCCGGGATAAAACGTTATTGCCAGGTTGGTGGTCTCGCACATGAATTTGTACATCTGAAAAATGTCCTCTTCCGACCGCGGGTAATACTGCACCGGGTGCGCGAGCGTGGCATGAGTGCCGCCGACCTTTTCGATATGATGCAGCATCTCGATATCCTGCTCGACCGTGTCCTGCATGACGCTCACGGAACTATGCATTTTGCCTTTGGCTTCGTCGCAGACTATCTGCACGAATTGTTTCCGTTCCTCGAATGTCATGGCGCATGCCTCGGGCGCAGCCATTATTGAGGTAAAGCCATTGGCGAAAATCTGGTTGACATCGAAACGGATGCCATCTTCATCCAGCTTTTCAAGGTCGGGAGTGAAGGAAGGGAAAATCGGCACTTCCAGGCCTCTCATATTCTTCTTTGCCCACATTTTTGCTTCTGATTTCGTGTATTCCATATTGCCTCCCCGGCCCGATTGCAGATTCCCGATTGAATATGATTTATTCAATCCGTAACCCGCGGTTATTCAATCACCCTGGTTATAGCGCAATTCCCAAAGGTCGGAATAAAACAGGAATGTTTTCCCGGTCCACCCAACACCATTACGACAAAGTCATCCTTATGGGCGATCGGCATCCATTCACAGTCTGTAAACTCACCATACTTTTCAGGGAATTTTTTTCTGTATTGGAGATTTTCTTCAGACAGACTTTTCTTTGAGAAGCGGGCATTTTCAAAAAGATATGCCTTGATCTGCTCCTTCGAGAATCCGTCCTTGGCAATCGCAGTTGCATGTTCAGGGCACAGCATCAAGACGGGCTCGCCGGTGAAGAAAAGCGCGTTGTTGCTGCCCGGCTGAGCCATGGTCGCTGCAACGGTCATCAATAAATCCTTGCCGGCGACGCTGTTGTGCTCATTGATATTGTGAGGGCTTTCCGCAGCAAACACAGTGACCGTGCTATCGCCGGACCCAAAGCCTCTCTCGACGTGGAAAGGCGGCCACGGGCTTTCCTGTTCGTTTTCGGCGACGCAGTAGGTGTATTTGCCAGGCTGACCCTGGGTGGACTTGTCGATCTCGCCCGGAATAGCGCCTCCGATGTTTATCAGGATCAAACTTACGGCGCGGCCTATGGTTGCATTGGCTCTGACTCCCGGGCCAAATGCATTGCCTTTGCCGTTCAATCCTATTGTTTGCGCGATGGGACCATTGACCACGATCAAAGGACTGCAAGGATGGGTCGTTGATTGCACGCCTCGGAGTCCGAACTTCTCATCGGACATCGCCTTCAGGGCAGCGACAATCACCGGAAGATAACCGGGCAGGCATCCGGCCATCACGGCATTGATGGCAATCTTTTCAAGCGTCGCTGCTCCCATCCTTGGAGGCAGGATTGCCACGACCTCCTGCGGATCTCTATTGCCGATGGCGGATAGCATTCTGCTTACCCGCTCCTCCGTGGGCGCGATGATCGGCAGGCCGTCGCTCCAGCCATGCTTGATGAAGGTGCTGTTTATTGCATCTTCACAATTCTCAACGCGAACTCTTTTCGATACCAGTCTTGGAACGTCATCCACCGGAGATCACCTCGGCATTCATCAGGCACTTAACCCGGATTATTCATGAAGCTTCTACTGCGGCGGCGGATCCGGGCATGTCTGCAGCGTTGCGCTCGGTCGGATTCCTCGACGTACTGTTGAGTACGCCTGCGGAATCCTCCCGTCGCGCGCCTTGTATCCATGCCCGTCTGCGCCGCCTCGCTACGAACCTTCATGAATAATCCGGGTTAATCCGAGCAGTTTGGCCGGATTTTTCTTTGCCATCAGGATAACTTCTTCTTCGCTTATGCCATATTTGATCAAAGTGACTATAAACATCCTCATGCCTTCGACAGGGAGCGGATTCCATATTTGCCCCAGATCCGTCGACATAATGCACTTTTCTGCGCCCACTGCCTTGATTACGTCCACCATTTCGGCGGGATCATGTCTGAACTCGGATGCCTGGAAGGCCAGGAAGGTGCACTCGATGAAAGCGCCGTTCTTAGCCAGCCGAATCAGATCCTGCTTGGTGAAAGCCTCGGAAAAAAACTCGTGATCCAAAGGATGCGTGACCACAAATTTATCGATGCCCATTCTGCGGGCTTCTGCTTCAAGGGCAAAAGTTTCCGTCGGCGACATATGCCCGCTGGCCAGAACCATTTCATGTTCCTTGATGATCGGGAGCATCTCGCCGATCTCCGGCACCAGGTTCCTTTTGCTATCCAGGATCGAGAACCCATCTCCTTTAAGAGGAAGCCCGAGTCCTCTCATTTTGGAGATGGAGTTGGTCGATGAGAATGTCGGCATCCAGACCACACGCGCCCCTGCCCTGGCGGAATATTCGACCGCATACACGTTCAACCCGCCCATTTCATAGTCCAGGCAGACGCTGCCAAAAGCGGTGAAATCGGGAACCAGCTGGTTCACCATCATCGCGACTGGAGCGGATGGGTAGAAGTGGTTTTTTATTACGAAGGCTTTCATTCCGGCTTGCTTCGCCTGCTGGGCAGCTTCCAGCGCATCCACCCGGCATTTGAAGACGTCGGGGCCGGGATGAAGATGCATATCGATAGATCCTGACAGCAGTTCGTCGTAGTCAATGATCTTAAAAGCCATTTGTGTTCTCCCTATCGCGTGCCGACAAGCACCGCGACGATGGTATCAACAGCATTCTCAGCCTTTTTTCGCACTTCTTCCGGGGCAATGCCTGCCAGGGGATGCGGAATCGTGACCAGGCGCGGAGCCGTGATCCCCCTTGCCAGTGAAACCGATTTGGCTAACGAGAGGAATGCATCGCTGCAGATGATAGCTGTCGGAATTCCTCTTTTTTCCAATTCTGTCGAATCGTGGATACTCCACGACGTGCAGGACCCTCAATCGCAGATCCCATAAACAATGGCGTCGCATTTGGGCGCGAGCTGCTTCATCTCTTCCGGAGTCATGGGAACCGTCGCGCCGGTCCCTCCTTTTTTAATGTGGACAATGTCCGCAAACTGAAATTTTTCACGGAGTACCGCTTCCACATGATCCAAAAAGATATCGAAGTTGGGCTTGCGGTTATCCACGAATCCGATGACCTTGCCATTCAGGTCATTCAGACACATTGCCATGGTTTCTTGTTTTACAGTCGTGGCTGCTGTCGGATCCAATACGTCGATGTACTCTTTCACTTTATTCGCCCTGAAGTGTCGGAATCTAAAAAACTCTACAGTTGATCAATCAGCCTTTGAACCGCGATCGCTGCCGTCGCGCCATCTCCTACTGCGGTTACTATCTGTCCCCGCGAATTGCTTCTGATGTCACCTGCTGCGAAAATGTTGGGAAGGTTAGTTTGCATCGTTTCATTCACCAGAATGCGTCCCTGGTTGTCGAGTGATAAAAGTTTTCTGATAAAGCCGGTGTTGGGATCGGTACCCACGGCGATCAGGACTCCATCGACACGAAGGATTTCCGTCTTTTGTGTCACCGTGTCGCGAATCTCAACCGCTTCGACCTTGCCGTTACCGGAAATCTTGACCAGTTCTGCGCCGCATCGAAGTTCGATCTTGCTGTTGGAACTGATCCTCTCCTTGAGAATCGCCGAAGCGGAAATCCTCCCTTCGACCTCGACCAGATACACTTTGGCTGCGATCTTGGCCAGGTAGAGGGCCTCGGTGACACCCCTGTCTCCGGCGCCGCAAACAATCACTGCCTTATCGTGAAACTGACCGCCGTCACAGAGAGCGCAATCAAATACGCCCTTCCCCAGCAGTTCATTCTCCCCGGGGATATTCAACTTTCGGGGATGGCAGCCGCTGGCAATTACCAGCGCCTTAGCCGTGAAGTATCTCCCGTCGGTCAGCTGCACGCATGTCGATTCTGAATACGATTCGATCCCGGCAACCTCAGCCATTTCCATCTGCAGGCCCGAGTTGACGGCCTGGATCGTCATTTCCGAAGCCAGCTGGGATCCTGCGACGCCGTCACTGAATCCGGGATAGTTCTCAATCCAGTCGGCATTCTTGATGTTGCCGCCAAAACCATCCTTATCAATCAGCAGGGACCGGTATTTGCCGCGACTAAAATATATGCCGGCCGTAAGCCCTGCAGGGCCACCACCAATTATTATGGCGTCAAAATCCAGCATCTCCCCTTCCTTTCGCTTATTCCGCATGGCGGAGGACTGTCGCAAAATTCGGGTTCTCGATTGATGGAAGTGTATATCAGGCCGGAAGGGGCCGAGTAAGACTTTCTATTCCATCCCTGAGCGATACAAGACAATATCATCATAGCAAGACGAACACCGGGCGCTCCGATTTCATGAGGGAAGGAGCCTGTTGACGGATCGCTAACAAGTAGCAGATAACTTCGTTCTCTTGTCGAAAATGATGTACGTATACGTACTTGGATACGAATTTATTTCTATCATAGCGAAGCTTGTTTTAAAATGAAAAAAAGATAGGCTGACCATCAGGCAAAGCAGGGTTTGTCTCCGAGGGCAGGTTGGTTTATTTCCGCCAGATTTCCCTCAGCTGATCGGGATGTCTTGTCGACCTCAAATGGAAGGATTCGAAATGACAGGCGCGGATAACGATAAAAACAAAATTCCGGAGAAAAATGCCCTCTGGCTATGGAGGCCGCCGGAAGGCGGCTATATAGGCCGGAGAGGATTGCGCCCCAAGGAGGCGCCGGAGAAAGTCTCCGGCAGAGCGTTGTATACGAACGACGTTTACCTGCCGGGGATGTTGTATGTGAAAGCTTTTCATTCTCCGTATGCCCACGCCAGGATCCGGAAGATGGATACGAGCAAGGCCGAAGCTCTCCCCGGCGTCTGGGCCGTAATCCGGTACGATGATCCGGAAATCGATTTGAGCGATCCCTATCAGCCGGTATTGGGTTTCATGTGGTTTTGGCATCAAAACTCCATTCTGCCGGACACCGCAGATTATCAAGGTGTCCGGTTAGGAGCGCTGGTAGTCGCGGAAAGCGAGCAAATCTGTGACCATGCCCTGAAATTGATCGGCGAGGGAATCGAGTGGGAGCAATTGCCCTTCATCCTGGATCCGGAACGGGCAATCCAGCCTGACGCTCCTCTCCTGCACCCGGAAAGAAATTCTAAAAATAACATATGGAAAGATGCCGTGATCCTTGACCAGGGGGACGTGGAGAAAGGATTTGCCTCCTCCGATCATGTCGTCGAGTTCAGCGAGATCAAGAATGAAGATGATGTCTGGGCGGGCGTGGAGCCCGGATGCATGGTTGTCCAATGGATCGGGGACAATCTGGAATTCTGGTATCACGGGCAGAGAATCGGCGTAGATGTAAATTTCATATCCGCTCCCGTGTACAAAAAAGATAAAAGGCAGCCCAAAAAGGTGAAAGCACACACGCCGTTTAATGGCGCCACTTTTGGTGGAAACGCGATGGGGCTTGCGTGTCAGCTGGCCCGGTATGCGGCGATCGCAGCCAGGAAGACCATGCGTCCGGTCAAAGTTGTGGATGACTATTCCATGAGCTGGGAAGGCAACAGTTTTGAGACCGGAATAGCCCGTTATAAAGTGGGCTTTAATAATGACGGAACGATCGTAGCTATCAAGATCGATATCTACCAGAAAAATGGTCTCCCGATAACGTCAAAGTTCATCGATACCCTGAAGACGCCGAACGTTTATGTGCATTCGACACATACTTATTGGAACAGACCCCATGAGTCTTGCTGGAAAGATGGGGCAGCCAACTGCACGCTCGTTAATCTGGTAGTGAATAAGGTGGCAGCCTGCTTGAATATGGATCCGATAAAGGTGCAGCTGCTCAATGATGGCGCCTTCGGGCATGACATGGCCTGGCTGGACGAAAATGTCAAGAAGCCCTACGGAATGCCACTCAGGGACAGCCTGAAGGAAGTCATCGAGGCCGGCAAGAAAGCTTTCGATTGGGACCGGAAATGGCATGCGCCGGGCACACGCAGGCTCCCCAATGGCAGGATGCACGGCGCCGGTTTTTATGCGGTTGCCGGTTGGCATACTGGCGCCAGGAAGGGAGGCGTCCCGGGCATATCCATGGCGAGAGATGGAACGGCTACCGTCTTTTACCGCCGCCCGGACTGCGGCCAGTCTGCCGCTACCACCTACTGCCAGATTGTGGCCGATGAGATCGGGCTGCGCTATGACGACGTCAAAATCGAGTTCATAGACTACTTTTACTTTGATGCGGTTCCCCCTGCAGGTTCCATGGGTTCCAGCTTCAATACTTTCGGTCTGGTCGTGAATGCGCGCAAAATGAAGGAGCTTCTTTTGGATTACGTTATCAATCCTCCTGCCGAGGCAATGCGCGCCTACCAGAATGCGATCCCCCCGGCGCTCGCCCCTTTCCAGGGCAAAACGAAAGATGAATTGGATATTAGGGATGGCGTCATCTTTGAAAAAGCCCATCCGGAGAACAAGCTGCCTGTCGCGAAAGTCACCTCCATGCAGCCGCGCGGATTGGAAGCGGCCGCAGAAGGAGGATCCTTCTTCGTCGGAGACAAGGCTCCCGAGCTTCCCGATGTAAAGGAAAAATATACGCTCGTCCGGCAATGTGTTTTCGTGGAAGTGGAGGTGGACACAGAAACCGGACAGGTCGAGGTAACCAAACTGGTTCACCCCTATGATGTAGGCCAGTCACTGAACCCCGATGTGCACGATCAGCAGCTGTACGGGGGTGCTTATCCCGGCATCGGTGTCTCCGCAACGGAAGCCATCTTTTATGATCCGCGTACGGGAGTCAGACTGAACGATAACCTGCTGGGCTACCCCATCCTGACCATACTGGATGTCGGTGATATCGAGGCGCCTATTGTGCAAACGCATCTGGGCTGGAGCGCCTACGGACTTTGCGGCTGCAGCGAAGGCGGCAAGGCGGCTACGGCCGCGGCACTATTGGTCCCTGCCGTATATAACGCCATCGGCAAGTGGATTGAGGAAACCCCCGTCACGCCGGAGAGAGTCCTTAGAGCACTGGGAAAAGCTTAGGATCCGCAGAGAATGTTTCGTTGCGGCTGTGAATAAAGGAGCAACAACTTATGCTGGCAGAAAAACAAAAGAAAGCAGCAAAATCCGCCAAACTATCCAGAACAAGAATGCCTAAAGGGACTGCCTCTGCCGGCAAAGGCAGTATGCGCAACGGTGCAACCGCGGCGCCTCCCGTTCATGGGACCCGGATTCCTTCGACGATCGCCCCAAGAACCGTGAGGATGACGGTCAATGGCAGACCCTATACTCTCCATGTTGAGCCCAATTGGACTTTGCGTGATGTCCTCAGACAAAAACTGGGATTTACGTCGGTAAAGGATTTCTGCAATGGTTATGGAGCCTGCGGTTCCTGCGCCGTCATCATGGATGGCCGGCCGGCCCTTTCTTGCATGGCGATTGCGGCCGACTGTGACGGGGCGGTGATCGAGACGGCCGAGGGCATTGCCGATGCCAGGCATCCTCTCATTGAAGCTTATATAATGAACTGGACCGCTCAGTGCGGCTATTGCACTCCCGGCTTCCTCGTCACAGCCAAGGCGCTGCTGGACCGTATCCCGAATCCAACTGTTCAAGATATTAAAGAGGCTCTGGCAGGCAACCTATGCCGTTGCGGCACCTATCCCGCACACATCAAGGCTATACAGGATGCGGCCAAAGTGCTGAAGGGGGAGGAGTGATATGTCGGAGGAATCAACGGAAAATCGGCCCTGGATATGGAGACCTCCCGAAGACGGTTACGTTGGCCGTCGCGGCTTGCGGCCCAAGGAAGCGCCTGAAAAGGTTTCCGGCAGAGCAGTGTATACAAGCGACGTTTATCTCCCGGGAATGCTGTATCTCAAGGTATTACGTTCCCCGTATGCACACGCCCGGATCACGAAGATGGATACCAGCAAGGCGGAGAAGGTCCCGGGCGTCTGGGCAGTAATACGATACGATGATCCGGATATAGACTTTACCGACCCCTATAGACCTGTGATCGGGCGATCCTGGTTTTGGTATCGGAACATACTCCCGGATATTGCCGACTTTCAAGGTGTAAGGCTGGGGGCCATGGTTATCGCAGAAAGCGAACAGATCTGCGACCTGGCTTTAAAGCTGATTGGCGAAGGAATTGAATGGGAGCAAATGCCGTTCATTCTGGATCCGGAGGAGGCCATTAAACCTGGCGCTCCTCTCCTTCACCCGGAACTCAATCCCGAGAGCAATATCTTCGATGATTCAGTGACCTACAAAATTGGTGATGTGGAGAAAGGATTCGCTTCATCCGACCACGTCGTCGAGTTTAAGTCGATCAAAATCGAGGATGACGTCTGGGCCGGAGTAGAGCCCGGAAGCATCGTGGCCTGGCTGAAAGACGAGGAAATGGAAGTCTGGTACCACGGACAAAGAATTCCGGCGGACGTAAATTTCATTTCGGCCCCTGTATTCAAAAAGGATAAGAACCGGCCGAAAAAGGTGAAGGTCCATACTCCCTATAACGGGGCAACGTTTGGCGGCAATGCAATGGGGATGGTCGCTCAGCTGGTCAGATATGCAGTCATAGCAGCCAGGATAACCCAGCGGCCAATCAAGGTGGTGGACGATTATTCCATGAGTTGGGAGGGAACCAGCTACGAGACTGGAACGAATCGCTTCAAAGTGGGATTTAATAGCGACGGCACTATCGTGTCGATCAAGATCGATACTCTCCAGATCGCCGGCCACCCTTTGCCCAGCAAGTTTGTGGATGTCATCAAAACTCCCAATGTCCTGGTTCATGAAGTGCACAGCTATTGGAGCAAGGCCCACGAGTCCTGCTGGAAAGACGGCGCCTCCAATTGTGTTCTTTCGAACCTGGTTATTAATAAGGTAGCTGCCCATTTGAATATGGATCCGATACAAGTGCAGCTGATCAACGATGGCGCCCATGGACATGACATGGCTTGGCTGGACGAACACATCAAAAAGCCCAACGGAATGCCCCTCAGAGACAGCTTGAAGGAAGTTGTCGAGGCGGGCAAGAAAGCTTTCGATTGGGATAAGAAGTGGCATCCGCCGGGCACGCGCAGACTCCCTAACGGCAGGATGCACGGCGTCGGTTTTTACGCGGTGGCCTGCTGGCATACCGGCGCCAGAAAGGGAGGAGTTCCAGGCATATCCGTAGCCAGAGACGGGACTGCCACCATTTTCTATAGGCGCACGGATTGCGGCCAGTCCGCTCCTTCCACCTATTGCCAGATCGTAGCGGATGAAATCGGGCTGCGCTATGAAGACGTCAAAATAGAATTTAAAGACTATTTTTACTTTGATGCCGTTCCGCCTATGGGTTCCATGGGCTCCAGCCTGAATACGTACGCCCTGGTGACGAATGCCCGGAGAATGAAGAAGCTCATCCTGGAATATGCTGTGAAATTCCGCATGGGAGCCACGAACATCAATTATGGCGACAATGTTCCGGCAACGATTTCTCCCCTCCTTGGCAAAAAGATCGAGGATCTCGACATCAAGGACAGCTTCGTCTTTGAGAAGGCCAATCCGGAAAACAGGATTCCGGTGAGGAGAATCGTCTCTTTTCGGCCGCGCGGCTTGGAATCGCATGCCGAAGTGGGCGATTTCTTTGTCGGTGAAACGGCAGACGAACCTCCCGCGGTAAAGGAGCCATACAGCATGGGCCGGCAGTGTGTTTTTGTGGAAGTCGAGGTTGATACCGAGACGGGACAGGTTGAAGTAACCAAACTGGTCCATCCGTATGACGTGGGCCAGTCGCTGAATCCCGATGTAAATGATCAGCAGCTTCTTGGCGGGGCGTATGCCGGCGTAGGCGTCTCTGCCACCGAAACCATCTTCTATGACCCGCGTACCGGAGTCAAACTGAACGACAACCTGCTCGGCTATCCGATGTTGACCATATTGGATCTGGGTCCCGTTGAGGCTCCCCTTGTGGAAACGCACGTGGGCTGGAGCGCTTATGGGCTTTACGGATGCAGCGAAGCCGGCAAGGCGGCCACGGCCGCAGCAATATTGGTTCCCGCTGTCTATAACGCAATTGGCAAGTGGATTGAGGAAACCCCCATCACTCCGGAAAGAGTCCTGGGAGCGTTGGGAAAAGCATAAGAGGTTCATTCAAATGAAAAGCTTAATGGAATTCGAACACGTCAACGCAACCAGCCTGGATGATGCGATCTCAATTCTGCGCGAATATGGAAACAAAGCCTGGGTCCTTGCCGGTGGAACAGACCTGGTGGGCACCATGAGATTTGAGGTGCTTCAAGACTACCCCGAGATTTTGGTCAATCTGAAGACCATTCCGGGACTGGACTATATCAAGGAGGAGAAGGGCATTCTCAAGATAGGCGCCTTGACCCGGCTGGAGGATATCGCCTTCAATCCCATCGTCCGGGACCGGTATACAGCTCTTTGCGAGGCAGCCGGCAGGACGGCTTCTCCTCATGTTCGGGCAATGGGCACCATCGGCGGCAATCTCTGCCAGCTCATCCGTTGCTGGTATTTCCGCAAGGAGGAAAACCGGTTTGACTGCATCCGGAAGGGTGGCGACATGTGCCACGCCGTCATTGGAGACAATCGCTACCATTCCATTTTTGGCGCCGCGAGGGTCGCGCCTCCTCCCTGTTCCTCCAATTGTCCGGCCGGCAACGACATCCCTTCCTACCTGAGCAGCATCCGGGACAACAACGTGGTCGAAGCGGCTCAGATACTGCTGAGTTCCAACCCGATGCCTGCTATCACGGGCCGCATCTGCCCTCATGCCTGCGAACAAAACTGCAATCGAGTGGAGTTGGATGAAGCCCTCTCGATTCGATCGATCGAGCGTTTTGTCGGAGACTACGCTCTCTATCATGCCGATAGCCTGTATCAGGCGCCTCGGAAAGAAAGCACGAAGAAAGTGGCTGTCATAGGCTCGGGGCCGGCCGGACTATCCGCCGCCTATTACCTCCGAAAACTCGGCTATCGCGTTACTGTTTTTGAATCAAGGGAGAAAGCCGGCGGTGTTCTCACTTATGGAATCCCTCCATACCGACTGCCCAAGGACGTGGTCAGCACTCAGATCAAGGCCATTCAAAGTACCGGTGTTCAAATCAAGTTCAAAGTTAATGTCGGCAAGGACATCACTCTGGGTGAGCTTCAGAAGAAGTATAACGCCGTCTTCTGCGCCACCGGCGCATGGAAACCCTCTATTCTGGGGCTCCCTGATGAAGGGTTGCTTAATCAAGGCCTGGACTTCCTGGAGAAGATCAACACGGGCATGGGACAGATAGGCGCGAAAAAGGTATTGGTTATCGGTGGCGGCAGCGTCGCAATGGATGTTGCCACTTCTGCTCTCCGCGCGGGAGCCCTGGAAGTAACCGTAGCCTGTCTGGAATCCCGCGACGAGATGCCCGCCCTGCCCGGAGAAGTCGATCAGGCAGTGCGAGAAGGCATAAAGCTGATGACTTCCTGGGGACCTTCGCGTGCCTTGAAAGCTAAAGGGAAGCTTTCGGGAATGGAACTGGTTCGATGCACTTCGGTATTTGACAGCCAGCATCGATTTGTTCCTACGTACGATCGGGCGACGAAAATCAAAGTGGATGCGGACCAGGTCATTCTGGCGGTCGGACAGACACCCATTCTGTCCTATGCCAGCAAGTACCTGAAAATCGAAAGGGGTTTGATTCTGGTCGACCCGAATACCCAGGTTGCCAGCGAGGATAACGTGTTCGCCGGCGGAGATGCCACGATATCCGGTCCTCTTACGGTAGTGTCTGCCATCGCCGCGGGACGACGGGCCGCTGTGGCGATCAATCATTATCTTGGAGGCAAGGGTACTTTACAGGTCGAGAAAAAAGTCGAACATCTCACTCGCTGTGATAGCGAATGTCTGGAAAAGACAACCCGGGTTAAGGCGCCGGAGAAATCCCCGTCGGATTATCGTCTGGATAAAGAAGATGTTCCGGGATTGGATTTTAATGTCGCGGAGATTGAGGCCAAAAGGTGCTACAACTGCGGGTGTGACGGAGTGAACCCTTCGGATATCGCACCGGCATTGATTGCCCTGGATGCCACGATAGTAACATCCAAAAGAATTGTTAAAGCGGACGACTTTTGGGTCGCGGATAAAGGATTGAAGCCGACTCTCCTTGATGACGACGAAATAATAACCGAGATCCGGATACCCAGGCCGGCTGCCAACATCAAGAGTTCATTCCTCAAGTTTGCGATGAGGAAATCCATAGACTTTGCAATTGTCAATTGTGCTGCCGCCATAGAGAGCAAAGGCGGAGTCGTCAAATCCGCCAGGATCTGCTTGAATGCCGTATACAGCAACCCATACCGGGTGACGCGAGCCGAAGAGGCCATTAAGGGCAAACCCATAGATGAAGCCAATGCCGAAGCTGCCGGGGACGCAGCAGTCACGAATGCCGTAGCGTTGCCGTACAACAGATTCAAGATTCAGATAGCCAAAACACTGGTTAAGAGAACCATACTGGCGTGCGATGGCGTTCAGAATCAGGCATAAAAGAAAGACATGAGGTACAGATGCCCAAGTTATTGATCAGAGTTTTCGGTGACCCCGGTGAGGATATGTGCGAACTGCAAGAAGCAAAGTACCTCATAGATTTTTCGAGCCAGATTATCGTGATCGATGGGCATCAAATACGCTCCTATGACGAGCTCGCAAAAATCGCTTCCCAGGAAAAGTATAGCAACCAGGAGTTTATTGAGGTCGTGCAGGTACCGGCAGTTACAGGAGGCTAGTTGCAGCACATTTTATGAGGTGAGCCAATAATGATATCCCCCGCTGAGATGGAAAAATACAAGGAAGAGAATGTACTTCTCAAGAAACAGATTGAGGAACGGACCGGAAAAACCGTCGAACAACTGTATGCGGAAAGAGCCAAGCGCGTCAGGGATGCGATCGAGCTAAGAGTGCCCGACCGGGTCCCCTTTTCGGTTTTGATCGAGCCTCACGCTTATTCCGGAATTCCCAATTCAGCCGCCTACTACGACCATATTGCCCTTAAGCGAACAATGCGAAACATTGCCGTCGATCTGGAACCCGATATGTGTGAACCCGGATTCCCAGCCTCCGGGGCTGCGATGACCGAATTAGATATCCAGAATTGTGTATGGCCCGGCGGATCCAAACCGGATGACTATAGTTACCAGTTCATCGAAAAGGAATACATGAAGGAAGACGAGTATGACATGTTCCTGAATGATCCTTCTGGTTTCATGATCCGCTGCTACCTTCCTCGTGTATATGGTGCTTTAAAGCCATTGGCCAAACTGCCTCCTTTAGACAGTATGTTTATGGGTCTGGAATATTTGACGCCGCTGTTCGCCAGCCCGGAATTTCTCGAAATGGCCCAACATCTGGCCGAGGCTGGAAGGCATGTACAGAAGCTCTTTGAAACTGTCGGCAATACTTTGGAGGAATTGGCTCAACTGGGATTCCCGCCATTCGCCAGTTTTGTGCGCGGCGGTGTGGGCGGAGCGCCCTTTGATACGCTTACGAGTTTCCTTCGAGGCATGAAAGGCTCAATGCTCGATATGTACCGTCGCCCAGACAAGCTTCTCAAAGCTTGTGAGGTGATATTGGAAAGGCGTATCGCTCAAGCCATCCCTGCTGATACCACGCACCGGGACTATCCACAGAAGATCGCGATGCCGCTCTGGAGAGGGGATTTGGCCTTCATGTCCGACGCGCAATTCAAAAAGTTTTACTGGCCCGGACTGAAAAAGTCTCTACAAACTCACGTAGACCTGGGGTACGTACCGGTGCCCTTCTTTGAAGCCAAGTTCGGCGACAGACTGGAATGCATGCTGGAGCTGCCAAAAGGGAAAATACTGGCATCGATAGAGGCAGTGGATGCGGTCCGGGCAAAGGAAATTCTGGGAGGCCACACCTGTCTATTAATCCGCACTCCGAATGCCAGCAAGCTGTGGTCCCTCGGCCAACTGCAATCCTTCGTCAAAGATCTCATTGATAAATGCGGCAAAAAGGGCGGCCTTATCATCGTTATCAAGATGCCGGATAAGGTTCGATTTGAAGATATGCAGGCTATGCTAGACTCAATTAAGGAGTATGGCCGGTACTAAAATTGGCAGTGGATGCATTTCTAAGAATTCGGCTTAGGCCAATCTTAAGCTGTTGCTATTATTCAATTCTGTGGTTCGTGACAAGCGCACATTAATGAAAGCTAGTCTTCAAGAGATTGGAGCGAAAAAGGAGAAAAATGCCGCTATTTGAAGAAACTGCGGAACAGAAGGATTTTAGACAAGCCTTCCGGAAATTTGTTGCTGCTGAAATTACTCCCTGCCGGGAGGATTGGGAGAAAAAACGGGCAGTTCCTCGTGATCTGTGGAGGAAGATGGGGGAAATGGGCTTCCTCTGTCCGTGGCTGCCGGAGGAATATGGCGGATTGAATCTCGACTTCAAATTTTCAGCCATAATAAATGAAGAGTTGGCCCGCGGGGAAGGATTCGGAGTTGGTGTTCCCCTCCATAGTGATGTTGCCACTCCCTATCTTTATCACTACGGCACGGAAGAGCTGAAGAGAAGGCTGTTGCCTAAAACCACAACAGGAGAAGCCATCTGCGCCATCGCTTTTACCGAACCCAACGCGGGTTCAGACCTGGCTGCGATCCGGACAAAAGCCGTACGGGATGGAGACCATTACATCATCAACGGTCAGAAGACCTTCATTACAAACGGCATATTTGCAGACATTATCATCACCGCCTGCAAAACCGGCGAGGCGGAAAAAAGCAAATCTATTACTCTCATCGCGGTGGAAGCAGACCGCCCTGGATTCCATCGGGGGCGTCAGCTCGAAAAAATGGGCCGCCATATGCAGGACACGGCTGAATTGTTTTACGAAGATTGCCGCGTCCCGGCAGGAAACTTGCTCGGCGAGGAGGGCAAGGGTTTCAAATATATGATGGAATGTCTTGACCGCGAGAGACTCGAGGTGTGTGTCAAGTGCCAGGCAATGGCAGAGGAGTGCTTCAAAGAAGGCTTGAATTATGCCAAGACCCGGCAAGCCTTCGGGCGCCCGGTGGCTGAATTCCAGCATAATGCTTTCAAACTTGCAGAAATGGCGACAGAGGTCGAATTGGGCCGTACTTTCCTCAATGCTCTCATTGAGGAGTTCAACAGGGGTGAAAATATCAATGTAAAAGTCTCGATGGCGAAGGCATGGCTTGGCGAGATGGTTAACAGAGTTGCGTATCAGGCTCTCCAGTTGCATGGAGGATACGGCTACTGCGAAGAATACCGCATATGCCGTCTTTACCGTGACGTTCGCATTCTTTCGATCTTTGCCGGCACAACCGAAATCATGAAGCTCATTATCGCCAGGAGTCTTGGCCTTAAAGGATTTTAAGCGCGTCTCAGGATTACATTATCAAGTGTTATGTGATATGGAATCCAAGTAACTGCAGCAGCCAAATTCACCTGCATCCCTGTCGTGAACATACCGGCAAAAATTGCCGATCGGAGGTCCACCTATGGCAGCTGAAACCTGGAGTGGCTACAGAGAAAAGAAATATTTCTATCCGTCCCCGCTGGAGGGGGTCAGGGTCTTGGAGTTATGCACTCTCATTCTCGGACCGGCAGGCCCGGGTTTCCTCGCATCAATGGGGGCGGAAGTGATCAAGTGCGAACTGCCTCCTTTAGGAGATACTTGCCGGAATCTCGTCCCCTATGCCTCCCTGTTCAGAGAGCAGGGGCCGGCATTTGTTCATGCCAATGCCAATAAATATTGGATCGGGCTCGATCTTCACAAGCCCGAAGGGCAGAAAATATTCCACGAGCTTGCGGCTCAATCCGATATCATCGAAGATAACCAGCGGCCTGGAGTAATGGAGAGCTGGAATATCGGCTACCGGCAGATCCGGGAGATCAATCCGCGTATTATCTATATCTCTAAAAGCGGCTTCGGCCAGTGGGGACAATATGCCGATGAAAACAGGCCATCCAACGACGGCGCCTCCCAAGCATTTTCAGGGTATTCCTGGCTCTCCAGTTTTCCCGGCCGCCCTCCACTCAAGAGCCGGCTTTACATCTGTGACAACTATGGAGCTCTGCTGGGAGAACTGGCTGTTCTAGCTGCTCTTCATTACCGGGAGAAGACGGGGAAAGGGCAGTACATTGAGCTGTCGCAGACTGAAAGCATCATGAGGCTGATGTCTTGGGTATGGCCTTATCAGAAGATTACCGGATCAGTCGCCATGCCGTCTGGCAACCGTGACATATCCATTTGCCCTGCAAACACTGTGTATTCTGCCGACGGAGTTTTTGTTTCACTCGCCGCTCCAGCTCCCGCCGAATTCAAAGGCTTATGCACTGCCATGGGTGCTCCAGAGCTGGCAGACGACATCCGATTCAGGGACCATATAAAGCGCTTGCAGAAGGAAAATGCCGATGAAATTGAGCGCCGGATTGCGCAATGGGCAAGAACAAAAACTTGCCGCGAGATTGAGTCGCTTGCTGAAAAGAACGGTTTTGCCGCTACTCGTGTATTTACCACGAAGGATTTAATCGAGGATGAACATTTTCGGGAACGAGGATTCATTACCGAAATCGATGATCCTGTGCTCGGTCGTTTTTCGACATATGAATTTCCAGTGATGATGTCGGCAAGCGCTCCGAAGAAGAAATGGTCGGTCCGGCCCATTGGATTCGATAACGAATATGTTTTGACTCATTATCTGGGAAAAAACCAGGAGGAGATACAGAAGCTTTACGAGTGCGGCGCTCTTGGACGCTGGGCCGATATGCCGGGGCGAAGGCCTCCTTCCTCCTGGGACGGCACATCCGGACTGATACTGTCCAAAGACCTTCCGGCGCAACCATGCCAATCCCTTCCGCCTGCGCCGAAGGAATCGAAGAAAGAGGGGAAACGTAATAGCGGGCAATCCGACTGGGCGGCCTGGGTTCGTGAAAGAAATGATCCCAGGATTGCCCACACAAAGCCGGAAGCTCTTGACGACATCACAGTGCTAGATCTGAGCTACAAAAGTTACGCCGGCAGCTACTGCTCCTCCATGCTTTCCGAATTCGGAGCCCGGGTTTTAAGAATCGAGCCGCCGGAGGGGGATTTTCTGCGATCATGCACTCCCGGCGGCATGCTGTTCCACGGAGAAGGACTTAACTATTTAACAGAAGGAAGAAATAAGTTTCATATCACGCTGAATCTGAACATGCCGGAGGGACGGGAGATTTTGCAGAACCTGGCCAGGCATGCGGATGTGCTGATCGAAACATTCCGGCCCGGAACCATGGAATCATGGGGCATCGGATATGAGCATTTAAAAGTGATCAATCCGAAATTAATCGTTTCTTCGTTAAGCGCCTTTGGGCAGTTTGGGCCGCTCAGCCGGAATCCAATGCCAGACTATGACAGCATTGCGCAAGCAAGATCCGGGATACAGTGGGCGACAGGAGAAATCATGCCCGAAAACAAAAGCTATGACGATTGTCCCTGGGCCGTTCCTACCAAGGCAGGTCCGTGGGTCGCGTGGGGCCTCTCCGGCACATTCATGGCATTGGGCATTCTGTCGGCGCTGCATTACAGAAAAGCAAACGGGGTTGGTCAGGCATTGGATATCTCCACAGCTGAAGCCTATGCGTGCTTTGATGACTATGCTTTGTTGTATTACCAGGAGACGGGGAAAATCAACGAACGGTTCGGGAATCTGGATGTTGCCGGATGGCTCTACTGTTTCGCTCCGACAAAAGACGGCATTGTTTTTCTCGGAGCGCTGAGGCTCGAAATGTGGCAGGCCTTTGCGGACATGCTCGGGAAATGGGATGAATGGGATGCAGGCAATTGGAAAAACATGATTCCTTTCACTGCCATCGATCAGCAACTCAAATGGTCGGAACTGGTCTTCGCGGAAACCCGGAAGTACACGAACGAACAGTTGGTCAACATGGCGGTCGATTACGGCAAAAGGGGACGTCTTGCACCGATCACCGCCGTAATCGCCCCCGTCTGTTCCCCTCTGGAAGCAATGAATGATCCCCACTGGACAGCCAGGCGCATGTTTGAAACAGTCAAAGACCCGCTTTACGGGGAAATTACGCTCGGCAGCGCTCAGCATAAAATGACGGAAACGCCGGCAAGAACAAAGTGGGCATGCAGGCCTGTAGGCTATGACAATGAGCACATATACCTCAAATACCTGGGACTTGGTCCAACGCGATTGCGGAAATTGAAAGAAACCGGCGTCATCTGACGCCCTATGGCGGACCTTTCATAGCGCTGCGAATTTATAGAAATTTATGAAGGAGGATTGAGCATGAAAATTGCAGTCACAGGAGCTACCGGCAATCTGGGATATCATGTCGTAAACGGCCTTTTGGAAAAGTTGTCCCCTCAAGATGTAATTGCGGTAGTGCGCAATTGGGCAAAGGCGGCTGGATTAGCCCAACGAGGCGCCGTGGTGCGGGTGGCTTCCTATGAGGATCCGGATGCTCTAAAAAAGGCCTTCGCCGGTGTTGAGAAAGTTTTGCTCATTTCTTCCAGCGAGGTTGGCCAGCGAGTCCGGCAGCATCAAAATGTTATTGAAGCCGCCAATGCAGCTGGCGTAAAACACATTGTATACACGAGCGCTCCCAAGGCGACAACCACAGCTTTGATCGTTGCGCCTGAGCACAAAGCCACCGAGGAATTTATTTATCAATACGGCATGCCATACACCATCGTACGGAATAACTGGTATACAGAGAACTATGTCCGACAGATTGAAGCCGCCCGGCAAACGGGAGTTATTCTTGCCGCAGTCGGGAAAGGCCGCGTCGCGAGCGCGTCGCGCACGGATTTCGCTGCAGGAACTATCGCCATATTGCTCGGACAAGGTCATGAGGGAAAGGTCTATGAATTGGGCGGCGATTACGCGTGGGATTATGAGGAACTTGCGAAAGCAGTGGGCGACATCATTCAAAAACCAGTAGTCTACCGACCTGTTGATCCCCAGACGCTCGTTCAGATGTTAAAGGATGCAGGCCTGGACGAAAGGGTCGCCGGATTTACTGCCGCTCTTGACAGCAATATTGCTGCTGGCTTGCTGGCTGAAGTCACCGGACAACTATCTGCGTTAGTCGGCCGACCGACAACTCCACTGAAAAAGGGACTCGCAGAAGCTCTTTTATCAAGCAAAAGTGCTTGAACGATAGCCGGAAGAGGTGTGTTTTGGAATCCCTCAACTAAATCGGTGCAAGCGCTTGGGCGTTTCAGCGCCTCGGGGCTACATGGACTACCAAGAAAGACAGGAATATTTTGATTCCGCGAGTTGGTCTCCCGTGTGAGCCTGTCATTCAATCTCACTTTGGAAAAAGTCCGTAAAGATGTGAAACATGACGGTGTTGACGTTCAGGCGCCTCTGCGTCCCAATCGTCGAGCCACTCCTGTAGCTGACCGGCTTTGCCGATTTGCATAGGCGCCAGACGGGCGCTGATATCGGTAAGCCTAGCCCTGAATTCCTCGTCTATTCCCAACTGCTTTGCTGCGTTGAAGCACTGAAGGAACAAGTCGCGGAGGATCTGTATGTCAATCGTCGGCCCTGCGCAAACCGCCACTCCGCCCGGTATATGTTCTCAGGTGAGATCGAGGGGCAGGTTACCAGCCATTGCTATGAACACCACGGAGCCGACCTCTTTTGAAACCAGTCCGCCGAGCATAGCGGGTTGTCCGGCAAAAAATATTTCGCAATCTATTTCAATTTGAGATTACACGGAAAGATCGTTATTAACTGATTTTACCTGGCCCTTTGATTGAAATTTGCGATGGGATCGGGAATTTGAATTAAATTGGAATCGCCTTTTCTCTCAGTTAACCAGATCGCTTTTGCTTGCACAGAATGACTCTGCTGCCACGAGCGTTACAACGTTGGCTCCTTTAGAAGAACTCAATTCCACATGCAGAGCAAAAGCGTGTTTGAAAATAGGGAGCCGCCAAGGCACGTTATCTGTTTATATGTTTGCGTAGTCAGGGTAAATGTTACACATGTTGTAACTTTATAATCATCCTCGTTTCAATGAGGTTTTCTGCCCGCACGAGGATGCATCCGTGATAAGGTTTATGCGCATATGCATGGACCGCTTTCTTAAAAAGGAATGGGCATCATGGAATATTTTATCGAACATCACAGTTCCGTTCCGGTGATCAAACAGATTCAAGAACAGGTTAAGCTTGCTGTGTGGATGGGAATTGTTCGCAGCGGCGACAGCTTGCCGTCTATCCGTGAAGTCGAGAAGAAGACCGGGGTCAACCGCGCTCAAGTATATAGAGCCTACAAGACCTTGAGCCAATCTGGGCTGCTCATCCTGATGCCAGGGCGCGGCAAGGGGGCTATCGTATCGACCGCAGTCGCATCTCCGGATTTGATAAATACCCGGTGCCGCACATTGACCAAAAATCTTGCTGCCAGGATCCGACGGCTCGGAATTTCCCCAACCTCATACGCCAGATATCTAAGCCAACACATGCGAAAACTCGAGCGCCGGTTTCCCTTCATTGCATACGTGGATCCTCAAAAGACTGTTGCTTTGAGCAGAGCGGCGGAGATATCGCAACTGTGGCAGGTGCCGGTGGTCGGCCTGACGCTTCGGGAGTTGAAAAGCGCCGCGCGTAAAGGCACACAGCTGCGGAAAGTCCTGACAAACCACCTGCTACGAGATCTCGTGCAATCCTCGCTTCCTGGCAAGAAGATTGAAGTGATTGCCGTCGAAGCATGCTACAGCGACCAGATGATTAAAGACCTTAGCCGGATCAGGTCAAACGCATCGGTGCTGCGCGTTCTCCCGCCAGACTTTTTGCCGTACGCTCGCTTCATTCGTGCCCAACTGCAGAAACGGATAAAGGCCTCAGGGGTCGAGATTTCCCTCGTCTCAGTGGCAGATAGACCATTCGAGAAGTTGCTGAAGGGCTCCACGCATAGCCATATTATTATTGACCCTACTCTTCTAAGCGAGATTCCTCGCAAAGTGCTGAAGAGCCGGCACATTCTGGTGCTGCAGATGCAGCTCGATTCAAAATCCTTGGAAGCTGCAAGAATCCGCGCAGGTGTAATCGTCTGAGCACCATACAAAAGGAAGAACAATATGGCGGAGGATTACAAGCCGTGGACCTGGGAAACACCGGAATCCGATGAGAGCATTAAGCGCAGCATGGTCCCCCGGCAAGACGCATATGAGCAAGTGAACGGTCAGGCTAGCATCTTTGATGCTTCATTATTCTTGACAATGCCATAGCCAAACAGATAATAGGAAATCACTCGGACTCAAATCAGTTCACTCTGTCAATGTCGATTTAGCTGAATCCCAAAGGATGCCTTTGCGGAGATCACGGAACGCTTCTACGAGCGGCTGGGGCATCCCGATGGTGCCTCCTACTGCGGAACAGGTCAGGGAAATGCTCAAGCGGAAAACAGTAAAGCCCTCTTGGCAAAAAGAACATAATATTTCCTAGCGCGGCCCGTGGCCGCAACCAAATGCTCGAGATTGAGGCAGGCCGCGAGCTTTCAGCTGTCAGCTTTCAGCACTCAGCTTCCAAACATAAGCGCAGAAGTGCTTGTCTCTAGTTGGGATGCCAAACTTCTCCGCAAAATGCAAAGAAGTCACGGACAAAGGATCTATCCGGGTCGGCTCCAAGCCGATCAGCAAAGAGTTAAGCTGCCGGGAAATTGGCAGGATCTGCTCGCACGCTTTGCATGTCACGCCCGGCGGACGCGACCGGCTAAAGAGCGCATATCCGGCCGAAGACCGGGCAGATTAATGTTTCCATGCGTCAAAGAGTGCGCTACAAAGGTGCATGAGAGATCGCTTCAATAATTGAAAAATAAACCCGCGGCTGTCATCTGAGGAGGACCTGGGGCATGTACACCTTCACTTTACAGCGATTTGTTATTGTCCTGTTTCTGCTGTTTTTCACGGGCAATCTGGCGGCATCCGATAAGGTCGTTTCCAAAGAATTCATCACGGAACCCCCAACCCTGATTTCGCTCGGATTTGAGTGGCAGATAGACGGCGACGATAACCGCAATGCTGCAGTCGCTGTTTTCTATAGGAAGATGGGGGATAAAGAGTGGAAAACGGGATTGCCGTTATTGCGGCTTCAGCGTGAACCGACCATCAGCGGTCCAATGTCATACACCGCGCCCAATATGTTTGCCGGAAGCATTTTCGATCTGAATGCCGACACGAAATATGAGTGCCGATTTGTTTTGACCGACCCTGATGGCGTAAGCGGAAAAACC
>Ga0335071_10000978_pt1 | contig 30861 bp, 23 predicted proteins | sample Lox_Sample_15_FD_206724 | JGI IMG/M metagenome (GOLD analysis project Ga0335071, IMG submission 206724) | Soil microbial communities from Loxahatchee National Wildlife Refuge, Florida, United States - Lox_Sample_1.5 | ecosystem: Environmental > Terrestrial > Soil > Wetlands | place: USA...
GGTGTGGTGGAGCGCGTGGATTCCGACGAGCGGATGCAGTGGACCCCCATGGTGGCCGGGCGGCAAGTCCGAGGAGCGGGTGACGGCGAGCGCCGATGCCGTCAGGAGCTCCTTGACCGAGAGGCCGTCGCGAAGCCTGGCCAAGGTCGCTTCGAGGAGGCGAGTGGGCTCGGTCTCCTCGATGAACCGCACCAGGGGCTCGATGTCGTCGGCAAAGCGTACGGGCCTGTGCATGTCCGCTCTCCTCTCGGTCCGTGGAGGGGCACGACGCGTCGGCAGGATCCTACCGCGGCACCGGATCCTGCGCACCGGATCCTTTCGCCGGCCGGAGCGGCCGGGCAGGCATGCTAGGATGCGGCCCGGCGTGAACTCTCCGGGAGGAAACCCATGACGACGAAGCGTCCTGGTGCTCGGCATCACCGGGATGCACGAGATCCTCCTGCGCCGCCTGGAACGGAAGGTGGCGGACTACCGTCAAGGAGACTGACCCGATGGCCCTGCCGATCCTCCCGACCACCGTGGTGGGCAGCTATCCCCAGCCCGACTGGCTCGTTGATCGGGCCATGCTGTCGAAGGGCGTCCCGCGCGTACGGATGCGCGGCCTCTGGCGCGTGCCGGAGCCGTGGCTCGTGGAGGCGCAAGACGACGCCACCATTGTGGCCATCCGCGACATGGAGCGCGCCGGCATCGACATCATCAGCGACGGCGAGATCCGTCGCGAGAGCTACTCGAACCACTTCGCCACGGCCTTGGCGGGCATGGACGTGGCCACGCCCGCCGTGATCACCGACCGCTACGGCCATCAAACCCACGTGCCGCGGGTGACGGGGCGCATCCGGCGGGCGCGCCCGGTCGAGCTGCGCGACATGCAGTTCCTCCGCCGCCACACCGACCGGCCCGCCAAGATCACTCTGCCGGGGCCGTTCACCATGGCCCAACAGGCGAAGAACGAGTTCTACCGCGACATCGACGAGCTGGCCATGGACTTCGCCGTGGCCGTGAACGAGGAGGCGCGGGAGCTCCAGGCGGCGGGCGCGGATCTCATCCAGCTCGACGAGCCGTGGCTCCGCAACGATCCCGAGGGCGCGAGGCGGTTCGCCGTGCCCGCCATCAACCGTGCGCTCGAAGGCCTCGCCGTGCCGACCGCGCTCCACCTCTGCTTCGGCTACGCCGCGGTGGTGCGCCACCAGAAGCCCACGGGCTACTCGTTCCTGCCGGAGCTCGCGGCCACCACGGCGCAGCAGATCTCCATCGAGGCGGCGCAGCCCAGGCTCGACCTGGGCGTGCTCGCCGACCTCGCGGGCAAGACCGTCATCCTGGGGGTCATCGACCTGAGCGAACCGGCCGTGGAGACGCCGGAACAGGTGGCGCAGCGCATCCGGGCCGGCCTCGAGCGCGTGAAGCCGGAGCGCCTCGTGCTCGCGCCCGACTGCGGGATGAAGTACCTGCCGCGCGAGACCGCGTTCGGCAAGCTCCAGGCGCTGAGCGCGGGCGCCCGTGTCGTCCGCGCCCGCCTCACATAGGCCTCCACCCCTCGCCGGCGGGCCGCTGCGCCAGCCCGTCGCCGTTCATTGAGTCTTCAACCCGTCCACGGAAGCCACAAGAACCCGAAACCCAGGGTGAGCACGGTGATGGGCAGGCTCACCTGCAGGTATTGCCAGAAGCTGATGGGGGCGACGGCCTTGGCCCGCTCGACCACGATGATGTTGGCGACCGAGCCGGTGATGGTCAGGTTGCCGGCGAGCGTGCTGGCCATGGCCAGGACCAGCCAGCCGGTGCGGGGATTCGCGAAGCCGGGCAGAGCAGCAGGCCGCCCGCCGCGATCGGGCCCAAGCGCCAGAGAAACTCGCGACAGGTGATGCCCGAGAACGAGCCGATCAGCATGTTCTGCGGGTTGCCGGTAGGGTCGCCACGCTTGGCGAAGACCAGGTAGCTTGCGAGGAAGATCGCGTAGGCCGCGACGAGCTCGAGGCCGCGCGGGCTACGCGCCCAGATACGCGCGCTGCACGCGCGGGTCGGCGAGGAGCGCCTCGCGCCCGCCCGCGAGGACGACACGGCCGGTCTCGAGCACGTAGCCGCGATCGCAGAGCTCGAGCGCCTCCACCACGCGCTGCTCCACGAGGAGAATGGTGAGCCGGCGCTCGCGGCGGATCCGGTCGATCGTCTCGAAGATCTGCTCGACGATGCGCGGCCCCAGCCCTTGCGACGGCTCGTCGAGGAGGAGCAGATCGGGCCGCGCCATGAGCCCGCGGCCGAGCGCCAGCATCTGCTGCTCGCCGCCGGACAGGGAGCCGGCGAGCTGGCGCTGGCGCTGCCGGAGGACGGGGAAGAGCGCGAGCACTTCCTCGAGTCCCTGGCTGCGGGCCGCTCTGGCGGTGCGCCGGTAGGAGCCGAGCTCGAGGTTCTCCATGACGGTGAGGGACGGAAAGACGCGGCGGCCTTCCGGGACGTGCGCGATGCCGAGCGCCGCCCGGGCGCTGGGCTGGAGCAGCCCCAGATCCTGTCCCTTGTAGGCGATGCGACCGGCGTCCGACGGCGCCGTGCCGGAGATGGCCTTGAGCAGCGTGGTCTTGCCGGCCCCGTTGGGGCCGACGATGGTCACGAACTCGCCTTCCGCCACCTCGAGCGAGACGTCCGCCAGCGCATGAAGCCCCTCGTACGACACGCCCAGCCGCTCGATGGCGAGCATCAGCGTCCGCCCATCCGGGCGAGCCAGCGCTTCCCGAGATAGGCCTCGATCACCGCGGGGTCCTGCGTCACCTGGGTGGGTGTGCCATCGGCGAGCCGGCGGCCCTGATCGAGCACGATCAGCCGATCCGCGAGGCTCAGGAGCGCCTGCATGGTGTGCTCGATGATCACCACGGTCGCGCCGAGCGATCGCACGCTCCGGATGGCGCCGATCATGACCGCGACCCCGTCGCCGGACAGCCCGGCCAGGGGCTCGTCGAGCAGCACGAGCCGTGGCTCGGTGGCGAGGCAGCGCGCCAGCTCCATCAGCCGGAGATCGAGGGTCGTCAGGCCGGACGGCAGTGCGTCGGCGCGGTCGGCCAGGCCCACCCTGCCGAGGGCGGCGTGGGCGAGGCGGCGTGCGTCGGGCACCGGGCGCACGTGCACGAAGGCGCCGATCATGACGTTCTCGGAAAGCGTCAGGTGCGGGAACGTGCGCGGCACCTGGAAGGTGCGCCCGACGCCCAGGCGGCAGAGCGCGCTCGGGCGCTGGCCAGTGGCGTCGTGGCCGAGGAAGCGCACCTGGCCCACATCCGGCGCGAGGAAGCCGTTGAGCACGTTGAAGAGTGTGGTCTTGCCGGCGCCGTTGGGCCCGATCACGCCCAGGATCTCGCGCTCACGCGCATCGAAGGAGACGTCCGACAGGGCCTGGAGGCCGCTGAACGCCTTCGAGACGCCGCGCACCTCGAGGAGCGCGCGGTCCATGGGCGCCACCGCCGCGGCCCCGTGCTGAGCGGGCGCGACGACGGCCGAGCGGGCGGCGTCGGTGCCGCGGCCGGCGCGCCCCAGGAGGAGCTGGCGGGCGCGCCAGTAGAGCCCTTCCGGCGCGTAGAGCATGATGAGGATGAGCGCGCCCCCATACACCACGCCCTGGATGCCGGGCAGGCGATCGCCCACGGTGGTGTCGAGGATCTCGCTCGCGGGCACCATGAGCGCGGCGCCGATGACGGGGCCCCACAGCGTGCCGGTGCCGCCCACCAGGCAGACCACGAGCGTCTGCGACACCACGAGGAGGCCGAAGACGGCCTCGGGCGTCACGATGAAGAGGATGGCGTGCACGTAGACCGCGCCCACCACCGCGGCGGGTGCTGCGCTCAGCATGTACGCGATCATCTTGCAGCGGAAGCTGTCCACGCCCATGGCTTCCGCCGCCTGCTCGTTCTCCCTGATCGCGCGCAGGCGGTAGCCGAGCCGCGAGGTCTCGATGGCGCGCGAGAGCATGAGCGTCGCGGCCAGCACGGCCAGGGCCAGGAGATCGAAGCTCCGCGGATCGCTGAACTGCATGAACCAGCCCGGCTGCTCGCGCTTCATGGGGATGGCGACTTCCTGGAAGCCGAGCCAGTCCATCACGATGCGGAAGATGAGCGGGTAGGCGAGGGTGGCGAGGCCGAAGTAGATGCCGGCCAGGCGGAAGGTCGGCATGCCGATGAGCACGGCGGCGAGCACCGCGACGCCGATGGCCACGATCATGCCGATCCACGGCGTGAGCCCGGCCTTGACGATGAGAAGCACGGTCACGTACGCGCCGATCCCGAAGAAGACCTGGTGACCGAACGAGATCTGGCCCGCGTAGCCGCTGATGATGTTCCAGGACAGCCCCATGGCCGCCCAGAGGAAGACGAGGGTCAGGACGCGGTGGTGGTAGCGCTCCTGGACGCCGAAGGTGAGGGCGACGCCCACGGCGACGACCGCGGCCACGGCCAGCCAGCCGCGCGCGCGGGACGGCACTACACGGTGCGGGCGCGGCGCCCGAAGAGACCCTGGGGCCGGAGGTAGAGGACGAGCAGGAAGACGATGAAGACGCCGGTGTTCTGCAGCTGGAACGGGAGCACGAGCAGCGTGAGCGACTGCACGAGGCCGATGACGAGGCCGCCCACGAACGCGCCGGGAATGCTGCCGAGCCCGCCCAGCACGACGGCCACGAACATCAGCACGATGAAGTTGCCGGCCACCGTCGGCTCGATGGGGTGATACGTGGCGAGGAGGCCGCCCGCGGCCGCCACCAGCGCGATGCCCGTGCCGAAGGCGAGCCCGTGCATGGCGCGCACGTCGATGCCCTGATAGCTGGCGGCCTCGGGATCGTCGGCGGCGGCGCGGAGGGCCTTGCCGAGGTCGGTGCGCGTCAGGAACCCGTACACGGCGAGGGCGAGGAGCAGGGCCATGCCGAAGGCGTACGAGCGCGCCTGGTTGAGGAGCACGGGGCCCAGGGCGAAGGCCTGGGTCGCGTACGGCGTGCGGATGCCCAGCGGCGTGGGCGAGAGGATCATCGTCGTCGCGTTGGTGATCACGAGGGACAGGCCGAGCGTGAGGATGAGCTGCGCGTCCATCTGCCGCTGCGGATCGCCGCCGCCCGTGACGCGCGCGAGGAGCCCGCGGTGGACGATCCAGCCGAGGACGAAGAAGGGCGGGATGGTGAGGAGCGCGCCCAGCAGGGGATCGACCACGCCGGACAGCGTGTAGAAGTACGTGAGGTACATTCCCAGCATCATGAAGTCGCCCTGCGCGAAGTTGACCACGCGCATGACGCCGAAGATGAGGGCGAGGCCGATGCTCATGAGGGCGTACACGCCGCCCACGAGCACGCCGGTCGCGACGTACTGGACGAGCTCGGCGGCCCCCACCGCGTCAGACGATGCCGGCTACTTGTGCCAGGCGACGGGCCGGGTGGCGACGGCCGTGGGCACGACGGTGTAGGGCTCGCCGTCCTGCCACTGCACGATGATCGGCATGGCGCCCACGCGGCGGCCGCGCTCGTCGAACTTCACGCGGGGCGGGTAGAAGGCGGCCACCGCCGGTCCCGACGAGATGTCGATCCTGGCCAGGGCGTCGCGGATGGCCTTGGGGTCGGCGGACTTGGCCTGCTCGATCGCTTCCTTGATGAGCCACACGTGCGAGTACGTGCAGAGCGGGTCCTGGGTCATGAAAGGCTCGCCCGTGCGCGCCTTGAACTTCTTGACGAGCTCTTCCTGTCCCTTCATGGGATGGGCGGCCACCACGGTCTGGATGTTGTCGAGCACGTCCTTGCCCACCGTCTTCACGTACTCCGGGGTGACCAGCCAGGCGCCCACGCCCTGGATGGGAGACTTCACGCCGAACTCCTTGACCTTCTGGAGGACCTGGATGGAGTCGGGGAAGTTGGTGGCGCCGTAAAAGACGATGTCGGGCGGGTTCGAGCGGAGCTTCTGCACGATGGCGGTGGCGTCGGCCAGCGGCGGCGTCCACACGTCGTCCACGATCAGCTCGATGCCCTTGGCGGCCAGGAGCTTCTCGCGGAGCGGCTTGTAGAAGAACATCGACGCCGCGGTGTTGTCGCCCACGATGCCGGCCTTCTTGATCGGCCGGTTGCTCTTCTTGGCGAGATCGGTGACGAGGTCGAGTGCCTGCTCGGCCTGGAGGGACGAGACCGGCGAGGTCTGGAACGTGAACTTGAAGCCGCGCTCCGTGATGCTGTCGGCGTAGGAAAGGGACAGCCACGGCACCTGCTGGCGCTCTGCCACCTCGGTGACGCCCAGCGTGAACGAGCTGAGCCAGGAGCCGATGCCCGCGCTGATCTTCTCGCGCGTGAGCACGCGCTGGGCCGCGCTCACCGCCTTCTCCACGCTGTCGCCCGCGTCGGCCTCGCGCAGCACGATCTTGGCCCCGCCCAGGGCCTTGATGCCGCCCTGGCTGTTGATCTCCTCGATGGCCATGTCCGCGCCCATCTTCTTGAGCTGGCCCTGCCGTGCCCAGCGGCCGGACAGCGGTACCACGAGCGCGATCCGCACGTCCTCGGCGGCCGGCGCCGGCTTGATGAGGAGCGCGGGGGCAATGAGGGTGACCGCCAGCCCGACGGCGAGCATGCGCGAGAGACGACGCATCGGATTCTCCTCCAGGGATCGGGGCACGGCCGTTGGACCCGGGTCGGCCGGACTATATCACCCTGGGCCCGAGGCTTGCCTGTCTCGTCGCGGGCGCCCGGGCGGCGAAGCCTAGATCCAGCCCTGCCGCTGCGCCGCCGCGATGAGCTTGTCCCCGATCTCCTTGGCCGTGCGCTTGGCCGAGCCCTCGACCGTGGTCCGGCCCGACACCTCGCCCTCGACGTGGGCCGCGCTGCTGACGATGAGCCCGATGGGGTTGCTGCTCGCGAGCGTGACGGCAAGAGGGAGCGCTTCGCCGGGCCCCTTGGGGCCCTCGGAGTTGAGCTCGCCGGAGCCCAGCCGGCGGAGCCCCTGTCTGGTCATCAGATACACCTCGACCACCGTCTTGAGATCGGCCGCGCCGGAGCCGAACCCGATGGCGAAGCGCTTGGCGATGTTGCCGGAGTCCACGGAGACGAAGTAGCCCACGATCGTGATGTCGCCGAGCCGCGGCGCATTCTGGGGGGTCGCCTGGACGGCGGGCAGGCCGGCTGCCTGAAGCTGGGAAACCAGCTCCTTCGCAATCTCGGCGCCGAGCTTTTGGCCCAGGCTTCGGTCGCTCTGCGTCTGCGCCAGGTTGGGCGCGGCCACGGCCATGTCGTAGCCGGGAGGCAGGTCCTGGGCGCTCGCCGCGAAGTCGTAAACGATGATCCGATCGGGCCGCGCGAGCCGCCCGCCCTGGTAACTCTGCTCCTCGGTGACGGTGGTCTGTGCGCATCCGGCGACGAGCGCGAGAAGGAGCAGCGGGAGGGCAATGCGGCCGAGAAGCGTCATGAATGGTCTCCGGTGTCGAGTCACTGCGCGCGGCATGTCAGGGACCGGTGACCACGCGATACGAGATGCCGTTCGCGCCGTACGACGGCTGGAACCACGTGTTGCCGCAGAGATAGTACGTCTGCCCCTGCACCTTGGGCGAGATGCAGCCGGCGGGCAGCGTCGCGTAGATGCCGCCCATCGCATAGGCCCCGGGGGCGACAGGCGGTGGGGCAGCCACCGGCGGCGCGCCGGCCCCGGTTGCCACGCCCGCGTTGTAAGCCGCCGCAGTGTTCGCGCTGCCCGCGGCGACGCCGGCTGCATAGGCGTTGCTGGTCGCCGCAGTGGTGGTCGCGGTGCCCGTGGCCACGCCGGCCGCGTAGGCATTCGAGGTCGCAGCGGCATTGCTGGCCGATGCCATGGTGGCGCCGGCCACCATGCCGAGCGCGGCCCCGGCGGCCGCGGCGCCACCGGTCGACCACCCGCCGCAGTTGTTGCACGACGAGCCGTAGTAGTTCACGGTCGTGGGCGGGTGATACGGGTAGTACGCCGCGGGTGGCGGCGGATAGTACGCGCCGGACGCGTGGTAGGCCGTGCTGCCGTAGTAGGGGCTGGTCGCGGTGGTGCCGTATCCGGCGTAGTGCGTGGCGCTGCCGCCGTAGGGGTTGGTGACGGTCGTCTGCCCCGATCCCGTGGCGTGATAGGCGGAGTCGCCGTACTGGTTGTAAGCGGTCGTGCCCTGGCCCTGCGTGTGGATGGCCTCACCGCCGTAGGGGTTGTTGACGGTCGTCTGGCCCGAGCCCTGGGCATGATAGGCGGAGTCGCCGTACTTGTTGTATGCGGCCGTGCCTTCTCCCTGCTGATGGTAGGCGGTGCCGCCGTCGGCACCGTGGAAGCTCGAGGACCCGTCGCTCCCGGAGGCCGAGCCGCCGCGGTAGCCGGTCCCGCTCCACGAGCCGCCGCCGCCCGACGCACTGCCGCCCCGATCGCTTTCGGCGCTCCACGAGCCCCCGCCGCCGGAGGCACTCCCGTACCGGCCCGCATGCGACCAGGCCAGGACCGGCCCGGCGGCGAGTACCGTCATGAGCAGCGCAGCGAGGCTGATTCTGATCGCGTTCATGTCTCTGCCCTCCTTACTGTGCCTTGGGCGGCGCCGGGGCCGCTGAGCCTGCCGGGGGACCCGGGTCCGGATGAGCGAACGGGATGGGCTTGGCCTTGCCCGCCTTGGCCGAAGCGAACGCGCCGGCCGGGACGGCGACGCCGAGCTGCCAGTTGGAGAAGTCCACCTGGTGGCGCAGTCTCTGGGGATCCTTGGCGAACACGGCGCGTGCGCGCCGCGGCAGCTTGTCGTCCGCACCGATCCAGATCTGCACGAACACGCCGTCGCCGGCGTAGGCCACCATGTCCGTGGTGACGCCGCCGACCACCTTGGACTGGCCGATGTAGAACGCCAGCTCGAGACCTTTGGCGATGTCTCCGTATGGGTCGGCCACCACCACGTCGGTGAACGGGAAGTAGATCCCGGCGCCCCGGTAGGCCTCCTCCAGCGCGGCGTCGATGGTGGGCGGCGCCGGGGCGACGGCCACGAGGTTCTCGGCCGGCGCGAAGGCCGTGATGGTCTTGCCGTCGTAGTAGAACTCCGACGCGGGGCCATCGGCCGGCGTGAGCACCCGCAGCTTGTCGGGCCGCTGCATCGTCACGCTGGAGGTCGTCGTGTACACGAGCGCAGGGCCAGGCAGGCTCGGGCTCTCGTAGGAGGCCACAGCCGTGAAGGCCATGGTGCGAGCGGCGGCGAGGCGCGCGCTCGACGCTTTGAGGATCTCGATGGCTTTCGGCTCCAGTGCCGGCCCGGACGGACCGGGCGGCTGGGCGGGCGTCAGCCCGGGCGGCGCAGCCGGCGACGGCGGTGGCGGCTGCGGCTGGGCGACCGCCGTCGACGTTGACTGCGCGACCAGCGCACTCAGCAGGACGAGAGGGAGAAGTATGCGGCGAATCATCATGGCCTCCGTCCAGCCGTCTTCACGGGATCATGCTGCACTCGAACATCTTGTTGGCGACCGGGCCCGCGATCATGTTGATGAACTGGGTGCGCAGCGTCGGATCGCTCCGCAGGAGCTGGATCATCTCCTGCTCCTGCGCCGACTTCGGCTTTCCGCGCGCCTCCCAGAGCTGCTCGCAGGTCGAGCTCTGGTACTTCTGGATGACGTTCTTGGCCACCAGGTCGAGGAGCGGGTTCTGCGCGCCGGCCACCCCGGCCGACAGGAAGACGAACAGCAGCGCGAACAGGTAGAGCCGCCTGATGATCATGCCTTCTCCTCGTGATGTTGGGGTTGTGCCATCTTACTCGCTCACCTTGTTGTTGCGCTGCGCCATCTGGAGCTTCTTGATGTCTTCCGGCGTGAGCTGGGGGCGGTCGATCGTCAGCGTGATCCTGCTGATCTTCCCCGTGAACGCGAACGGCACCTGGTAGTCCCGGTCGTCCACAGGGGTGCCGGTGTCGGAGCCCACGTCGAGGTTCTCGTCCCAGGCGAGGATCAACGGGATCGTGTGCTCCATCTTCTGCGTGTGCACGTTCTTGCCGTCGACCTTGAGCACGCCGGTGCCGCCGCGCCCGATGCCGCTCATGTTGTTGAACATCAGCGTGCCCATGCCGAGGCCGTCGTACGTGAAGTCGAACTCGAGCACGTGCTTGCCCGGCGCGAGCGCTTCGGGCCCTTCCCACTTCACCCACTTGAGGCCCACGAGGTTCCAGTTGAAGACGGGCTTGCCTTTGAGCAGGTAGAAACCGTAGCCGGCGAAGCGGCCGCCCTGGGTGATGAGCATGCCTTCCGCGCCCCCCGGCGGCACCTCGATCTCCGCCTTGAAGTTGTAGGACGCATTCAGGATGCTCGGCGCATCGCCGTTGGGCGTGCCGGTCAGCGGCGCCGTCCACGTGAAGACGTTGCGGCCAGCCGTGATGCTCGGGCGCGGCGTGATCAGACGCGTCGCCACCGTCGTGTCGAGCGGGTAGACCTGGTTCCGCCTCGCTTCCCGGTCGAAGAGCGCCTGCATCTCCTTCAGCTTGGCCGGGTACTTCGCGGCGACGTCCTCGGCCTGGGTCCAGTCGTTCCTGAGATCGTAGAGCTCCCATGGGAAGGTCAGCGGATCCTTGGCGGGCGCGAGCACATCCCACGGCGGCCGCATGACCTTGGTGCTCGCGATCCAGCCGTCATGGTAGATCGCGCGGTCGCCCATCATCTCGAAGTACTGGGTCCGGCGCGCTGAGGGCGCGTTCTCGTTCTTCTTGTCGAAGGTGTACATCATGCTGACGCCCTCGATCGGGCTCTGCCTGATGCCGTCCACGATCTTTGGCGGCTTGATCTTCGCCGCCTCGAGGATGGTCGGCACGACGTCGATCACGTGGTGGAACTGGTGGCGGATGCCGCCCCTGTCCGTGATCACGGCCGGCCACGAGATCGCCATGCCCTGCTTGGTCCCGCCAAAGTGCGAGGCGATCTGTTTGGTCCATGAGAACGGCGTGTCGAACATCCACGCCCACGGCACCGCCATGTGGGGATAGGTCCGGTCCGTGCCCCAGATCTCGTAGAAGTACTTGAGCTGGTCCTCCACCGGCACCTCGACCCCGTTGAACATCGCCACCTCGTTCGGCGTGCCGATCAGCGTGCCCTCGGAGCTCGTGCCATTGTCGCCGTTGATGTAGACGATGAGCGTGTTGTCGAGCTTGCCCATGTCCTCGACGGCCTGGATCACGCGGCCGATCTCGTGATCCGTGTACATCACGTAGGCGGCGAACACGTCCACCTGGCGGAGGAACATCTTCTTCTCGTCGGCCGTGAGCTGCTCCCAGTCCTTCAGGAGATCCTTCGGCCAGGGCGTGAGCCTGGCGCTCTGCGGGATCACCCCGAGCCTCTTCTGGTTCGCGAAGATCCTTTCGCGGAGCTTGTTCCAGCCCTCGTCGAACAGATGCAGGTCCGCCGCCTTCTTGATCCACTCGGGCGTGGGATGGTGCGGCGCATGCGTCCCGCCCGGCACGTAGTAGAGGAAGAAGGGCTGGTCAGGCGTCAGCGTGTTGACCTCGTTCATGTACGCGATCGCCTCGTCGGCCATCGCGGTGATGAGGTTGTAGCTCGGGTTACCCCGGAACGGATAGATGTACGTCGTGTTCCTGGCGAGGTTGTCGGGCTGCCATTGGTTGGTGTCGCCGCCCATGAAGCCGTAGAAGTACTCGAAGCCGAGGCCCGTCGGCCACTGGTCGAACGGCCCCGTCGCAGCTGCCTGGAAGGCCGGCGTGTTGTGGTTCTTGCCGAACCAGGAGGTGCGGTAGCCGTTGTCCTTCAGGATCTTGCCGATCGTCGCCTTGTCCTTGGTGATGAAGCTGTCGTAGCCCGGGTAGCCGGTCGCCTGCTCGGCAATCACGCCGAATCCACCCATGTGGTGATTGCGGCCGGTGATGATCGCGGCGCGCGTGGGCGAGCACAGCGCCGTCGAGTGGAAGTTGGTGTAGCGGAGGCCACTGGCGGCGACGCGGTCGAGCGCCGGCGTCGGGATGACCCCGCCGAAGGTGCTCGGCACGCCGTAGCCCGAGTCGTCGGTCATGATCAGGAGCACGTTCGGCGCACCTTTGGGCGGGACGATGCGGGCCGGCCAGTAGGGCTTCGAGCCCTGGGTGGTGCGCTCGATCTTCCCGCCAAATGTCTGCGGGGGCGCCGGGATCTGGTCGCCCTGGATGGTCGTGGTCGCGCTGGGTGAGCCCGGGGTGCCGGTGATCTGCTGGGCGGAGCCGATGCTGTGCGCGAGCCCGAGACCCGCCACGAAGACCATGAGCGTCCAGATTCGGTACCGTCTCGACATGTGCGGTTTCCCTCGCTCAGTTGTTGCGGTTGTAGTCGAAGTTCTGCACCTGCACGGTGATCTGCTTGGCCGGCACCGTCAGCTCGGCATAGGCCACATGGTTGAGCCCGCTCGGCAGCGTCTTGAAGGTGGCGGAGAGATTGACGGGGTCGCCCTGGAACGTGGCCGACACCTGGATCCGGCGCACGTGCCGCGTCAGCGGGTCCACCCAGAGGGAGAGGGTGTCGCCCTGGTAGAGCACGTTGTCGCCGGTGAGCTCGAAGAGGCCGGCGGCGTCGGGGCCGGTGGCCTTCGCGTGGCCCAGGAACTCCTGGACCTTGCCGGTCGTCGACAGCGTGTATTGATCCAGCATGTCCCGGAGCCCGACCAGGTACTCCTCCATTCGCTTGCGCTCGTCCTCGGCAATGCGCCGGCGCAGGAAGCCCCGGGGCAGGGGAGCACCCTGATCGTTCATGACCGTGCGCTGCAGCTGCCCGCCGGGCCCGTAGTTGACCGCGTCGAGGCGGATATCCTTGACCTGGCCCTGGGCGAATATCTCCATGCGGCTGGTCCAGCTGTACTGGCGCATGAGGGCCGCATTGGTCCTGCGGGCCTCCGTGACCCGGGCGGCCACGTCCGCGCCGGCCGCCGAGCCGCCTTGGGCTGCCGCGATTCCAGGCAGACCTGCCAGCAGCACGGAGGCGACAACGATCAGGAACGTGCGCATCGATCCACCTCGCGTCGGGATGCATGCCCGTTCAGCGCCCTGCTCTGGTGCCAGGATCCGGGCGGGGCGGGTGCGGGTCTGCGGGGGATTGGCCCTGGCGCCAGAGTCAGGGGAGCCGCCTGGATGCCGCGCGGCCTCCTGCCAGCCATGTGACAAAGCAGAGACAACCTCCATGGTCCGATCCGGAAATTCCGTCGACAACTTATACCATGCCCGCCAAGAAGGGCATCTCGCGGACGACGACGCGATGGCCCTGGACACGATGCACTATCTCGATGAGCGAGCTCGCGAGGAAGCTCGCGCGCCGACCTGCTCCGGCTCCGTCTTCCGTATGACCTCGCCGGGAGGTCTCTTGACTGGGTGGAGAGGCTCGGCGAACCTGTGGCCCGCTGCACTCATCCTCGTCCCGGAGGTGGCACCGTGCCGTTCGGAGGCAATGACTGGCTTGCGTTGACCCAGGAGCCCACGCTGGAGCCCGAGCTTCCCATCTGCGATCCGCATCATCACTTCTGGGACTTCCGCACCGCGCGCATCCCGTACCAGCGGTACCTGCTCCACGAGCTCGCCGCCGACATCGGCAGCGGCCACAACGTGCGGTCCACGGTGTTCATCGAAGCGCGCGCCATGTATCGGGTAGATGGCCCGGAGGAGATGCGCCCGGTGGGCGAGGTGGAGTTCGTCCAGGGGCTCGCGGCGGCCAGCGCCAGCGGCCTCTACGGACCCGGGCGGGCCGCTGCGGCCATCGTCGGGCACGCCAACCTCAACCTGGATGCGCGTGTGGCCCCGGTGCTGGAAGCGCTCCAGGCGGCCAGCCCCAATCGCTTCCGGGGCATCAGGCACTCCGTCACGTGGGATCCGCACCCGGAGGTGGAGAACACGGCGGCGCACAAGATCCAGGGGCAGCTGGGCACCGACCAGTTCCGCGCCGGCGCGCGGGTCCTGGCGAAGATGGGCCTGTCGCTCGAGGGGTGGCTCTACTTCCCGCAGCTGCCGGAGCTCGCGGCCTTCGCGAAGGCGGTGCCGGATCTCACCATCATCCTGAATCACATCGGTGGCCTCCTCCGCGTCGGTCCGTATGCTGGTCGCGATGCGGAGGTGCTGAGCCAGTGGCGGAGCGGCATCGCCGCCGTCGCCGCGTGCCCCAACGTGTACATGAAGCTCGGCGGCATCGGCATGCCGCGCACGGGCTTCGACTGGCATGAACGGACCACGCCGATCGGCTCCGAGGAGCTGGCCGCCTCCATGGCCCCGTTGATCACATACTGCATCGAGCAGTTCGGCCCGAGCCGCTGCATGTTCGAGAGCAACTTCCCGGTGGACAAGGTCTCGTTCTCGTACAACGTGATGTACAACGCCTTCAAGCGCCTGTCGAAGGGCTACAGCGCGAGCGAGCGCGCGGCGATGTTCCACGACACCGCCGCGCGCGTTTACCGCATCGGAGCCTGATTGCCTCAGCCGACGCGGCGCCCGGGCCCACCGTACGGCATCACGCTGCCCCACGGATTGACGTGGAGGATCCGGAGCTCATCCTTGGGCCCCTTCAGCTCCACGGAGTACATCGTCGCTCCGCGGCGCCCCGTGAACGGCAGCACCTTCTCGACCGTGAAGCCCTTCAGGTACCGGTCGGCGTACTGCTGCGCCATCTCCTTGGCCTTCTCCTCCGTGACCAGCGTGCCCTCGGGCTGACCCTCCCCGAAGCAATAGCCGGGTCCGCCCTGCCAGCCTGGCCCCATCATGCCGGGGCCCCAGCCCATGCCAGGTCCCATCCCCATCCCAGGTCCCATCTGGCCCCAGCCCATCTGGGCGAAGACGAGCCCGGCCGACAGCACGAGGGCCAACCCCACTGCCAGACCGATCGCGATCCGCTTCATGCCCGGTCCCCCCTTTCGAGTGGCGCCCAGCGATAGTGTGTGCGTCAACCGTGCCAGGGTGAGATCCGTTGATACGCGGGCACTTCCGGCGGAAGGGGCGGCCGAGCGACGGGGTGTGGCCGCCGCAAGTGGGACGCCAGCGCCTCGAATCTGCCTCGATCCCGGCGGGAACGCGGAGAAGACCGGCTTCCCTTGACTCCTCAGGCGGAGGCCCCTAAAGTAGCCCGACTCCGAGCGAAGTAAACTCTTGCTGAGCGGAGGCGCACACCATGAGCCACTGGCGCATCGCGGTCGTCCTGCTCGCCAGCGTTCTTTGTCCCGTGGCCGTCGCGGCGGCCCCCGAGGGCAAGGTCGTGATCGCGCAGGGCGTGGACCCGACGACGCTCGACATGACGAACCAGCAGGAGCAGCCTGCCTCGAACGTGGGCGCGCAGATCTTCGAGTCGCTGCTCGAGCGCGACCAGAGCCTCAAGCTCGTGCCGGCGCTCGCGGCCGAGATGCCGAAGCTGGTCGGGCCCACGACCTGGGAGTTCAAGCTCCGCAAGGGCGTCAAGTTCCACAACGGCGAGGATTTCACCGCCGAGTCCGTGAAGTTCAGCGTCGAGCGGCTCATCAACCCGGCCAACAAGCTCCGCGGCTCGTCGTCCTTCGCGCCGATCGACCGGGTGGAGATCGTCGACACCTATACGGTGAAGATCCACACAAAGAAGCCGTGGCCCGTCTTCCTGAGCCACATCGCGCTGCGCCAGGTGGCGATGTATCCGCCGAAGGAGTACGCCGGCAAGGACACGGCGGCGATCTCGAAGAATCCGATCGGCACCGGGCCCTACAGGTTCGTCCGCTGGGCGAAGGACGAAGAGATCGTGATGGAGGCGTTCCCCGGCTACTGGGGCGGGGCGCCGAAGATCAAGACGGTGGTCTTCAAGCCGATCCCCGATGACGCCGTGCGGGTGGCGGCGCTCCAGAACGGCGAGATCGACGTGGCCGTGAACATTCCGCCGCACCTGGCCGGGATCATCGAGCGGCACCCGAAGATCTTCCTCAGCACGGCGCCGTCCATCCGGACGATCCAGCTCATGATCTACACGCATCAGATGGACGCGAACCACAAGCCGATCGGCCCGTACAACGGGCCCACCGCCGACAAGCGCGTGCGCCAGGCCCTGGCCTATGCCATCGACGCCGACGAGATCATCAAGGGCGTGATGGACGGCAAGGCCGTGCGGGTCGCCACCATGCTGACGAGCCTCCACTTCGGCTACGACCCGGCGCTCAAGCCCGTGAAGCAGGACCTGGCGCGCGCGAAGAAGCTCCTGGCCGAGGCCGGCTATCCGAACGGCCTCGAGATCGTGCTGAACGGTCCGCAGGGACGGTACGTGCGAGACCGCGAGGTGGCGGAGGCCGTGGCCGGCCAGCTCACGAAGGCCGGCATCAAGACGACGCTGCGCACGCATGAGTTCGTGAGCTACCTGAACAACATGGTCTACGTGCACAAGGCCGGGCCCGTATGGCTGATCGGCTGGGGCCATCCCAGCCTCGACGCCGAGGCGATCTACGTGCCGCTCTTCAAGTCCCCCAACCTCTTCGTCAACTGGCACAACGAGGACTTCAACGGCATGGTCGAGGAGGCGCAGTCCCAGATGGACGAGAAGAAGCGCCTCGCCCAGTACCACCGCATCAACAAGCTGTGGATCGAGGAGGTCCCCGCGATCCCGCTCTACCAGCAGATCGACCTCTACGGCGCCAACAAGCGCCTGACCTGGAAGGCGCGGAGCGACGAGCTGATCCGCGCCTACGACATGGGGCTCAAGAAGTAGCCGGAACGGGGGCCCGCGCTCCGGCCAGGGCGCTCTCGGCCTCGTCGAGCCAGAAGCGCATGTCCATCTCGCGGTACATGGAGGCGGCGGCGACGAGCGACGCCCGCGCGTCCTGCCGATCGCCCGTGCCCGCGTGGAGCCGCCCCAGACCCAGGCGGCAGTGTGCCACCAGTGGACGCAGGTGGTGCGATTCGGCGACGCCGAGGGCTTTCCGGTAGTGGGCCTGGGCGCGCCCGGCGTCGAAGCGCTCCGGATGGGCCGCGATGTCGCCCAGCAGGTGATGCACCGTGGCGACGAAATCGAGCCGTTGCAGGGACGACTGCACGGCGCGCGTGGCCAGGCGCTCGGCGTCCCCGATCCGATCGAGGAGGAGGCACGCGCGGCCCAGCGCGTGGTCGATCCAGCCGTTCGGGCGCATGCCGCCCGCTGACTGTCCCTCGGCGAGGCTCTCGCTCTCCTGGATCCGGCGCAGCGATTCGTCCGCCTCGCCGAGATAGGCGAGGGCGCGAGCGGAGTAGGCGAGTGCCATGGGAAGCTCGGAGGAGATATTTCCGGCCCGGAGGACGTCGATCCACCGCTCGAGGCGCGACAGCGCCTTCGCCCACTCGCCTTTGAGGAGGTGGGATACCGCGGTGGCGTGGCACGCGACGCCGATCGTGTAGGCATTGTGCGTCGACTCGGCGAGCTCCATGAGCTCCGCCGTGTGCCCGGCGGCTTCCGGGAACCGGCCGAGGTGAGCGAGGCCCATGAGCAGCCAGCCCCGGCTGTTGATGGCCGGGGGCTGGCTGCAACCGAAGAACTCGTGGGCCCATTCCGCCGGGATGGCCGCCACGTTGGCCCGGGCCAGCTCGACCAGCTCGGTGTACTCGCCGCGGTACGAGTGCGCCTGCACGAGGAAGCTCGAGGCGAGGATGCGGAGGCGCAAGTCTCCGAGGCGCTCCGCGATCGCGAGCGCTCGCGTGCCACACGCGAATGCCTCGTCCAGCTCGTGCAGCCTGCCGTGGATGTTGGACAGGAAGGCCAGGACCCGGCTGCGCCGGCCGTCGTCGTTCAGTCGGTCGGCCAGCGCGTCCGCCTCGCGAAGGATCTTCAGCACCCCCCCGAACTCGCCCAGCTGGGCCAGGACGGGCCGGAGCTCCAGACGGATATCGAAGGCTTCCACCAGGGTGGCTCGGCTCTCGGCCAGCTTCGCGAGAGCATCGAGTGCCCGGGTCAGCAGGGCTCGCGCCTCCTGGAGCGCCGACCGCGCGGCCGCTCTGACTCCCGCTTGCCTCAGATAGGACGCGGCCTTCGCCCACGCCTCGGCGCGGAGCGCATGGTGCGCTACCTGCTCTATCCGGTCGCTGGACCGGTCTGTGAGACGTCCCGCGCCTTCAGCCTCGAGCGCCTCGGCCACTGCGCGGTGGAGGAGCTTCCGCCTGTGCGCAAGGAGCCGATCGTAGGCGACCTCCCGCACCCGGTCGTGCGTGAAGTCGAGCTCGTTGCCCGTGGCCTGGAGCACGTGGGAGCGCACCATTTCCTCGACGGCTTCCGCCGCGTCGCGCTCTTCCATGCCGCTCGCCCGGCGGAGAAGCGAGAAGTCGAACTGCCTCCCGATGACGGCGGCTACTGCCGCCAGCTGCTGGCCGCGCGGGTCGAGCTGGTCCAGCCGGCGAGCCACGAGATCCCGGACGTTCGGGGGGAGCGCAGGCAGCGCCGATTGCTCGCGGACGTCGGTCGGGCTTGCCTGGTCCAGCGAGCGCATGGCCTCGACGGCCACGAAGGGGTTGCCCTCGCTCATGATCCAGATGCGCTCCTCCAGCCGGGCGAGCGTCGGCGCGTCGCTTCCCACACGGGTGAGGGCGCGCACGAGGAGGGCCGTTTCGGGCCTCGACAGCGGGGAGAGCGATAGAAGGGCTGCCTGAGCGCCCCGTGCCAGCCCCGCGAGCGTTCGTTGCGCTGCGGGCGCACCGGCGAGCTCCTCTTCGCGGGCCGTCGTGAGAACGAGCGCAGCCCATGCTGAGACGCGCCGGCTCACGAAGGCCAGCAGGCGCAGGCTCATCTCGTCGGCCCAGTGGAGATCCTCCAGCACGAGCACCAGAGGCTGACGCACCGCGAGCCCCTCGAGAAGGGCGGCGATGCTCTCGAACAGGGGAAGGGAGGTGGCGCCTGCGCGGGGAAGCCCGGCCACGCCTGCTTCAGGGAGGAGGCGACACAGCTCGGCGCGACGTGTCGGGTGCAGGGCGCCCAGGAGCTCCTCGTCCTGGCTGACCCTGGCCGAACGAAGGGCGTCCACCCACGGGCCGAATGGGAGGACCGAGTCGCTCTCGTGGCAGCGCCCAACCAGCACCCGGCACTCGCGGGATAGCGCCTCGGCCGCCAGCGCGCCGACGAGCTGCGTCTTGCCGATCCCTGCCTCGCCGACCACGGTGGCGACGCGCCCCTGGCCACCGAGCGCCTGGTCGAGCAGATGACGCAGCCGGCCCAGGTCCTCGTCCCGTCCGAACAGGGGCGTCTCTGCGGTGGGCAGATCTGGCGGAGCAGTGCCGCCGTCCGCCGCTCGCTTCGCCGCGCCCACGCCCGGGTCTGCTCCGCTCTTCGTCGGGCGGCGAAGGAGCTCCTGGTAGAGCTGCTTGGTCTCGGGTTCCGGAGACGTGCCCAGCTCGCGCTGCAACGCGCCCACGCACACCTGGTACTGCTTGAGCGCCGCGCCGAGCCGTCCCTGGCGGCTGTAGAGGCGCATGAGCGCGCGGTGCACGGTTTCCTGGAGGGGATCGAGCGTGAGCAGCCGCACCGCCGTGTGGATCGCGCGCTCGGGAGCATCGACGGTCTGGTGCGCGAGCAGCCGGGCCAGCGCCTCCAGCGCCATCTCGCGCAGCCGCTCACGCTCGGCGACCAGCCACTCCTCGAAGAGGGCCTCGTCGACCACGAAGCCCAGGAGGAGATCCCCCTGGTAGATCTCTGCGGCCCCCTCCAGTGCCAGCCGGCTGCCGTCGGCGATCAGGCGCTCGAACGCGGGCACGTCGACGTCGACCGAGGCCGGATCCAGGGCCAGACTCTGGCCTTCGACACGCAGTGAAGGCGAGCCGGCCAGCCCGCGGCGCAGGGCAACCAGGGCGTGGCGAACGCCGTTGCGGGCGTGGCTGTCACTCTTCTCGCCCCACAGGAGCGCGGCGAGCTTCTCCCGCTGATGGCTCTGGCCTGGACGGATGGCCAGATAGGCGAGCAGGGCCTGGGCCTTCTTCGACGAGAGGCCCACGGGATCGCCCGAGGCCAGCCGCGCCTCCAGCCCGCCGAACAAGGTCACCTTCAAGCTGGCCATGTGCTCTCCTGGGCTCCTGAACACGTCACTATAAGCAACCCGCGGACCTCGCGTCCGCCATCTTTTCCCCGGCCTGCACGTTTCGTGCACGCCTGTCCGTGTAGTGAGGGGACAGGGAGGCACAGCGCATGAGAGGAGACCGCCGGGCCAGTTTCGTGGTGCGAGTCGTTCAAGCCGGACCAGGCCGGGTCAGCGGGGTCATCGAGCGGGTGGCGACGGGCGCCAAGGAAGCCTTCACGAGCGTCGAGTCGATCGGGGGCGTGATCGCACAGATGCTCAAGCGTGAGCCGGACGCCGCCGGCGAAGCGACCGGGCCGATGCCGGCAAGTTCCCCGCCGAGGCCAAAGAAGGCCATGAGGAGGCCGACATGACGAGCGAGCGACGCAGGTTCCTGCTCACGGCGGGCGGCACGCTGGCGGCCATGACGGCTGCCGCCGTGGCCGATGCCCCACACGTCATCGCGCAGCCGAAGATCCAGTGGCGTATGTCCACCACGTGGCCGACGACCCTCGACGTGCTGCAGGGCTCGGCCCAGCGGCTGGCCAGGCAGGTCGAGGAGGCGACCGGCGGGCGATTCCGGATCGAGACCTTCGGGGACGGGCAGATCATGCCGGCCTTCGAGTGCTTTCCCGCCGCGTCGCAGGGCACCATCGAAGCCTTCATGGGGACGCCGTCGTACTGGGCCTCGAAGGAACCAGCCATCGAATGGTTCCAGACGGTTCCGTTCGGCATGAATCCCGAGGGGATGATGGCCTGGTACTACGAAGGCGACGGCCTCAAGCTCTGGGAGGAGACCTACGCGCCCTTCAACCTCGTGCCGCGGCAGGGCCCCGCCTTCTCGCCTCAGATGGCCGGATGGTTCCGGAAGAAGATCAACACGATCGGTGACTACAAGGGCCTCAAGATGCGCATCGGCGCGGGCCTCGGCAACAAGGTCATCAGCAAGGCGGGTGGCTCGCCGGTCCTCATTCCTGCTTCCGGGATCTTCGCGGCCCTCGAGCGAGGCGTTATCGACGCCGCCGAGTGGGTCGGGCCGCACGACGACATGCAACTGGGCCTCCACAATACCGCTCGCTACTACTACTTCCCGGGCTGGCACGAGCCGGGGACCATGAGCGAGTTCGCCTTCAACAAGAAGGCCTACGAGGCGCTGCCCGTTGATTTCCGCCGGATCCTCGACCAGGCCGCGGCCGCGGTGCAGGTGTCCGGGTTCGCCGCCTACCAGGCGAAGAACGGCATCGCGCTGGAGCGCCTCAGGGCGGACGAGAAGGGCAAGGTCGAGGTGATCCAGCTTCCCGTCCCGGTGCTCCGCGAGCTCAAGAAGCTTTCCGTGGAAGTCATCCGGGAGCAGTCCGAGAAGACGCCCATGGCGAGGAAGGTGCACGCGTCCTTCACGAAGTTCCAGGCGGTGGTCAACTCCTGGGATCACGTCGCAGAAAGCGCCTACCGTCAGCTCGTGGCGGGGTGAGGGGGCTCGAAGGAGAGCGTAAGGGCAACATCAGAGTGTTCTAGCGAGGTCTCGTGGAGGCGAAATGGGCTATAGTGGCCCACTCTCGGCAGCACATCTGGCGCCCGTGTCCGGAGCCGGAGGGGAGCACTCAATGGAGAGCACTGCCCCGGAGTCACTCGGCCCGGGCCAGGGGGAGAGCGATTCGGCCCTCTCGCTGGAGCCGGTCGAACGAGGCACACGCTCGGCGCGACGACGGTTCCTCGTGGCCGCCGGCGGCGTGGCGGCGGCTGCCGCAGCTTCCGCCATCACCAACGCGCCCTTTGTCATCGCCCAGCCGAAGATCCAGTGGCGGCTGTCCACCGCCTATCCGCCTGTGCTGGACCAGCTCCAGGGCGCGGCCCAGCGACTGGCGAAGGTGGTCGAGGAGATGAGCGGTGGACGCTTCCGCATCGAGGTCTTCCCCGCCGGCCAGATCATGCAGCCGTTCGAGTGCTTCGACGCGACCTCGAAGGGGACGATCGAGGCCTTCATGGCCGCCCCCGCGTACTGGGCGACCAAGGATCCTGCGATCGAGTGGTTCATGGGTATCCCGTTCGGCATGAACCCCGAGGGCATGGCGGCCTGGTACCACCAGGGCGACGGGCGAAAGCTCTGGGAGGAAACGTACGCCGCTTTCAATCTCGTGCCGCGCCAGGGGCCGGCGTTCGCTCCGCAGATGGCCGGGTGGTTCAGGAAGAAGATCACGACGACCGGCGACTTCAAAGGGCTCAAGATGCGCATCGGCAACAGCCAGGCGCGCGACGTCATCGCACGGACGGGCGCCACCACGGTGCTCACCCCGGCCGCGGACATCTTTGCCGCGCTGGAACGCGGCGTGATCGACGCCGCGGAATGGGTTGGCCCGTACGACGATATGCAGCTGGGCCTTCACAAGACCGCCCGCTATTACTACTACCCGGGCTGGCACGAGCCCGGCACCATGAACGAGTTCACGTTCAACCGGAAGGCGTACGAGGCCCTCCCGGCCGATCTCCAGCGGACGCTGGATCACGCGGCGGCTGCCGTGCAGGTCTACGGCCTCGCGGATTACCATGCGAAGAACGCCAGCGCGCTCGAGCGGCTCAAGCGGGACTTCAAGGGCAAGGTCGAGCTGATCCAGCTTCCGGCCCCCGTGCTCCGTGATCTCAGGAAGGTATCTCTGGACGTCGCCAGGGAGCAATCAGAGAAGACGCCGATGGCGCGGAAGGTCCACGCATCGTTCACAAGGTTTCAGGCGCTGGTCGGCCCCTGGGACCACGTGGCCGAGGGCGCCTACGCTCAGCTCGTGGCGGGGTAAGTGAGGAGGGCGCATGGCGACCGAACGCCGCAAGCTGATCGTCAAGGCAGGCGTGGTGGTGGCAGCCGCCGCGGTCGCTACCATCGTCGACGCCCCCGCCGTCATCGCGCAGCCGAAGTTCCAGTGGCGGCTGTCCACCGCCTATCCGCCATCGCTCGATCAGCTTCACGGTGCAGCCCAGCGGCTGGCCCAGGTGGTCGAGGAGTCGAGCGGCGGGCGATTCCGGATCGAAGTCTTTGCCAGCGGCCAGATTGTCCAGGCGTTCGATGCGTTCGACGCAACCTCGAAGGGCACGATTGAAGCGTTCATGGCCGCTCCGGTGTACTGGTTCGCCAAGGAGCCCGCGATCGAGTGGTTCGGCACGATTCCGTTCGGCATGAACCCCGAGGGCATGACTGCCTGGTACCACCAGGGTGACGGGCTCAAGCTTTGGGAAGAGACGTACGCCCCCTACAATCTCGTCCCACGACAGGGCCCGGCGTTCGCTCCCCAGACAGCCGGGTGGTTCAAGAAGAAGTTGACCGCGATCGGCGACTACAAGGGGCTCAAGGTACGCATGGGGTCCAATCTCGCGCGCAAGGTCGTCACGACGGCGGGAGCTACCGCAGTGCTCACCCCGGCGGCCGACATTTATTCCGCTCTCGAGCGGGGTGTGATCGATGCCGCCGAGTGGGTCGGGCCATACGACGACATGAAGCTTGGCCTCCACCAGACGGCCCGTCATTACTACTACCCGGGCTGGCAGGACACGGGCGCCATGAACGAGTTCAGCTTCAACCGGAAAGCGTATGAATCGCTGCCCGTCGATTTGCGGCGGACGCTCGATCATGCCGCGGCCGCGGTGCAGGTGTACGGCCTCTCGGACTACCACACGAAGAACGCCGTCGCCCTCGGGCGGCTCAAGAGCGAATTCAAGGGGAAGGTCGAGGTGCTTCAGCTGCCGGTGCCCGTGCTGCGAGACCTCAAACGGCTCTCGGCCGAGGTCATCAAGGAAGAATCGGAGAAGACGCCCGCCGCGCGCAAGGTGCACGCGTCGTTCGCGAAGTTCCAGGCGCTGGTGGGCCCGTGGGACCACGTGGCCGAGGGCGCCTATCACCAGCTCGTAGCTGGGTGAAGAGGACATCTGCATGACCGAGCGACGCAGGTTCCTGGTGGCAGCGAGCGGTGCGCTGGTGACGGCTGCAGCGGCGGCTATCGTCGACGCTCCCCACGTCATCGCGCAGCCGAAGGTGCAATGGCGCATGTCCACCGCCTACCCCGCGGTGCTCGACCAGCTCCAGGGCTCGGCCCAGCGACTGGCAAAGGTGGTCGAGGAGATGAGTGGCGGGCGGTTCCGGATCGAGGTGTTCCCCGGCGGCCAGATCATGCAGCCGTTCGAGTGCTTCGAGGCGGCCTCCCAGGGCAAGATCGAGGCCTACATGGGCACCTCGCAGTATTGGAAGGATAGGGAGCCTGCCATCGAGTGGTTTGCCACCATTCCGTTTGGCATGAACCCCGGGGGCATGGCGGCCTGGTACTACCAGGGCGACGGCCGCACGCTGTGGGAGGAAGCCTACGCCCCTCTCAACCTCGTGCCGCGCCCCGCGTATTCGAACGCCCCCCAGATGGGCGGTTGGTTCCGGAAGAAGATCGGTACGGTTGGCGATTTCAAGGGGCTCAGGATGCGCATTCCGAACCTCGGCGGCAAGGTTTACACGAAGGCGGGCGCCACGACGGTGCTCACTCCGGGCAGCGAGATCTATGCCGCGCTCGAACGGGGCGTGATCGACGCCGCCGAATGGGTCGGGCCGTATGACGACATGCAACTGGGCCTGCACAAGACCGCTCGCTACTACTACTACCCGGGTTGGCACGAGCCGGGCACGGTGGAGGAGTTCGGCTTCAACAAGAAGGCCTACGAGGCGCTTCCCGTCGACCTGCGGCGCGTGCTCGATCACGCGGTGGCGGCCGTGCACACCTATGCCTCTGCCGACTTCCACCTGAAGAATGCCGTCGCCCTCCAGCGTCTCAAGACAGAGTTCAAGGGCGCGGTCGAGATCGTCCAGTTCCCGCCGCCGATGCTGCGCGAGCTCAAGAAGATCGCCGCCGAGGTCGTCAAGGAGGAATCGGAGAAGACCCCCATGGCGAGAAAGGTTCACGCCTCGTTCACGAAGTTCCAGGCGCTGGTGGGGCCATGGGACCGGGTGGCCGAGGGCGCCTATCATCAGCTCGTGGCGGGCTGAAAGGTGAGGGCAGAGCCGCGAAAGCTGGCCCCGGCGGTCGACGGGAGCCGGCTCTTTCGGGTTGCCGCGGTCCTGGTGGTGTGCGCGTGGACGCTCGTAGCTCACGCGCAGCAGCAGGCGCAGCAGCCACCGCCGCCGTCGCAGCAGGTGCGGCGCCCGTTCCGGATCGGGGTGCTCAACGCGGCGTGGGCGGCGAGCCACCCCACCGTGGAAGGACTCAAGGCGGGGCTCAAGGAGCTCGGCCTCGAGGACGGACGCGACGTCGTATTCGACATCCGCTTCACCGAAGGCAAGCTGGCCGCCATGCCCGCGGCGGCCGAGGCGCTCGTCAAGGCACGCGTCGACCTGATCTTCACCAGCCAGGAGGCGGCGACCCAGGCCGCGAGGGATGCCACGGACAGCGTGCCCATCGTCTTCACGCTCGTGGGGGATCCCGTGGGCGCGGGGTTCGTTACGAGCATCGCGCGACCCGGCGGCAACGTGACCGGCATCTCGAGCCTCCAGACCGAGCTCGCGGCCAAGCGGCTGGAGGTGCTGCAGACGATCGCGCCGGCGATACGCCGCGTCTGGCTCATCTACTACCAGCTCGACGTGGGCACGCAGCCGATGATGGTCAAGGCGCTCGAGGCCGGACACCGCATGAAGCTCGACATCGCGCCCCGCGGGCTTTCCGACGCGGGAGAGGTCAAGCGCGCGTTCGGCGAGGTTCGCCCCGGCGATGGGGTCCTGGCGCCGGAAGGGTCGAGCCCCGAGCTGACCATCGCGATCATCGAGCAGTCGCTCGCCCGGAAGGTCCCCGCGGCTTTCGGCACCGCCCTCTGGATCGGGTACGGCGGCCTCGTCTCCTACGGCCCCGACTACTACGCGCAGGGCGTGCAGGCGGCGACGCTGGTTGCGAAGATCCTGCGCGGCGCGAAGCCGCAGGACCTGCCCGTCGAGGGCGCCGAGCGCATCGACCTGGCCGTGAACCTCAAGACCGCGGATCTCTTCGGCCTGAGCGTGCCGCGAAAGATCCTGCTCCGCGCGGACGCCTTTCGACGATGACCACGGCAGGTCCGCGCGGGCGGCTCTTCCGGAAGTACGTCGTCGTCCTGCTCGTGCTGATGGGCGGTGTGCTGATGGCATCGAGCCTCGTCGAGCTCTACTTCTCCTACCGCGAGACCCAGCGATCGATCGTGCGCGTCGAGCGCGCCAAGGCGGTGGCGGCGGCGGCCGGGATCGAGCAGCTCTTGAGCGAGATCGAGCAGCAGGTGCGCGACACGACCCGGACGGCGTCCGACGACCCCGACGCGAGCCAGGTGGGGCAAGGGCGGCTGGGATTTCGGCAGGGATTGGGCGCGGCCATGGCCGAGCAGCGCGAGCTCGACTTCCTGCGCGTGCTGCGCAACGTGCCCGCCGTCAGCGAGCTGCGCCACCTCGATCTCGCCGGCAGGGAGCAGCTCAAGGTCTCGCGCCTGGATCCGGACGTCGTGGGCAGCCAGGAAGACTTCTCCAGGTCCTCCAGGTTCCTCGGAGCGAAGGGCGGCAAGACGTACTGGAGTCCCGTGTATCTCAAAAACGAGGCCGAGCCCTTCGTCACCCTCGCGGTGCCGGTGGGCAAGTACGCGGTGGAGGTGACGACCGCCGAGGTGAGCCTCGCGCCCGTGATCAAGCTGGTGACGCAGATCGACGTGGGCCCCGGCGGGTACGCCTACGTGGTGGACTCGCGCAATCGGCTCGTAGCGCACCCGGACAGCCGGATCGTGCGGGAATTCCGGGATCTCTCGAGCCTGTCCCAGGTGAAGGCGGCGAGGACAGAGCCGCCCGCGACCGGCGACGCGGTGCACGCCGCGGTCGTCGCGAACGGCCTGGGCGGCGGCCGCGTGCTCGCCGCCCACGCTCCCATCTCTTCCCTCGGCTGGTTGCTCTTCGTGGAGCGTCCCGCCGCCGACGCCTACGCACCCCTGCAGGCTCCCATCATCCGGAGCGCCGTCATCTTCGTGCTGGGCCTCCTGCTCTCGATTTTGGCCAGCCTGCTCCTGGCCCGACGCATGGTCAGGCCGATCCGCATCCTCCAGGAAGGCGCGACGCGAATCGGCGCCGGCACGCTCGACCAGCCGATCACGCTGCGCACTGGCGACGAGATCGAAGGTCTCGCCGCATCGTTCAATCAGATGGCGGTGAGCCTCAAGGAATCGTACGAGGGCCTGGAGCAGAAGGTGGAGGCGCGCACGAGGGAGCTCGGTGACGCCAATCGCGACCTCACGGAGGCGCTGGAGCAGCAGACGGCGACGGCCGAGATCCTGCGCGTGATCAGCCAGTCGCCGACGAGCATTGAGCCTGTGTTGAACGCGTTGGTGAGAAGCGCTACCCGATTCTGCGCGGCCAAGGACGCGGTCATTTTTCTTCCCGAAGCGGACGGCCTGCGGGTGACGGCCCATCATGGCCCGATTCCCCACGCTGTAGGCGATCTGAGGCCATATGGGCGCGGAACGGCCGTGGGGCGCGCGCTGGTCGAGCGACGAGCCATTCACGTGGCAGACCTTCAGGCCGAGGAGCAGGAGTTTCCAGAAGGCAGCAGAAGAGCGAGGGAGCTGGGGCACCGGACGACCCTGTGTGTTCCCCTGCTGCGGGAGAATGCGGCGATCGGTGTGATCCAGCTTCGGCGCGCCGAGGTCAACCCGTTCTCCGAGAAGCAGATTGCGTTGCTCCAGACATTCGCCGATCAGGCCGTGATCGCCATCGAGAACGTCCGCCTGTTCAAGGAACTGGAAGCGCGGAATGCCGAGCTGACCGACACGCTGGCTCGGCAAACGGCCACCGGCGAGGTGCTGCGCGCGATCAGCCGCGCCCCGACCGAAACCCAGCCGGTCTTTGACATCATTGCGTCCAGCGCCATGCGCCTCTGTAACGCCGCCTACTGCTCCGTGTGCCTGTATGACGGCGACAAGATTCGGATGGCGGCCATCCAGAACGCCGATCCCGCGGCCGCCGAGGCGCTCCAGCGTGTCTTCCCTCTGGAGGTGGACGAGGGAACGCTCCCTGGTCGGGTGATCCGGGCGCGCACCGTCATGCAGATCCCTGACGTGGCCGCGGATCCCGGCTACCGGCTGAAGCGGGAGATCCAGGCCATGGGTTTCCGGAGCCTGCTCGCGGTTCCGCTGCTGCGCGATGGTGAGCCGGCCGGCACCATCAACGTCGGACGTGTCGAACCGGGTCAGTTCTCGGCCACACAGATCGAGCTGCTGCAAACCTTCGCCGACCAGGCCGTCATCGCGATCGAGAACGTGCGCCTGTTCACGGAGCTCGAGGCCCGCAACCGCGACCTCACCGAATCCCTGTCGCAGCAGACCGCCACCGCCGAGGTCCTCAAGGCGATCAGCCGGTCGACGTTCGATCTCCAGCCGGTCCTCGAGACGCTCATCGAGAATGCGACGCGCCTCTGCGGGGCCTCGCAGGGCTTCATCTTCCGGCGCGACGGCGATGTCTACAGGCTCGCGGCGGACTACCAGGCGCCCGCTGCCTTCAAAGCGTGGGTAGCGGAGGGGGAGGTTCGGGTCGGGGACGGGAGGATGGTCGGGCGCGTCGCGCAGGAGGGCCGCACCGTCCAGATCCCGGATGCCCAGGCCGACCCCATGTGGAAGGCGGCTCACGCTGACGCCCCCGAAATCGGTGAGGTGAGAACTCTCCTGGGCGTGCCCATGCTCAGGGAGGGCCGTCTCGTCGGGGTGATCGCGATGTGGCGAATGGTCGTGCAAGCCTTCACCGACAAGCAGGTCGAGCTCGTGACGACCTTCGCCGACCAGGCCGTGATAGCCATCGAGAACGTGCGTTTGCTCAAAGAGCTGCAGGAGCGCAACCGCGACCTCACCGAAGCGCTGGAGCAGCAGACGGCCACGGCCGAGATCCTGCGGGTGATCAGCCGGTCGCCCACCGACGTGCAGCCCGTCTTCGACACCATCGTCCAGAACGCTCGCGCCCTGTGCTCGGCCGACTCCGCCGGCGTTCTGTCGTACGACGGCGCTCTGATCCACCTCGAAGCTCTGGACAACAACAACTCCGAGCGCATCGAGGCCCTGCGGCAGGCCTATCCGCTGCCCGCCGACCGGCGACACATCACCGGGCGGGCGATCCTGACGGGCCTGCCCGTGCATGTCGCTGATGTTCGCGCGGATCCCGAGTATGGCCTCCCGTTGCTGAGAGATACCGTCATGCTTCGCACCCTGCTGTCGGTGCCCATGGTGCGCGAGGGGACCCCGATCGGAGCCATCACCGTCCAGCGATGGGACACGCCGCGGCCGTTCTCGGACAAGCAGATCGCGCTGCTGCAGACCTTCGCGGACCAGGCGGTCATCGCGGTCGAGAACGTGCGCCTGTTCAAGGAGCTGCAGGAGCGGACGGCGGAGCTGACCCGCTCGGTCGACGAGCTGCGGGCGCTCGGCGAGATCGGCCGGGCCGTCAGCTCGACGCTCGACTTCCAGTCCGTGCTCACCGGCATCGTCTCCCACGCGGTGGATCTCTCCCAGGCGGACGCCGGCACCATCTACGAGTTCGACGAGGCCGCGCAGGTGTTCGTGCCCCGGGCGAATCACGGCATGACCGACGAGCTGATCCAGGCGCTCCGGCAGACTCGCATTCGCATCGGCATGAGCGAGAGCGGCATCGGGCAAGCGGCGGCCACGCGGAAAGCCGTCCAGATTCCCGACCTGGAGAAGCAGGCAGGCTACGGCCTCGCCTTCATGGTTCGGGCCGGGTTCCGCTCGCTTCTCGCCGTGCCGCTCCTCCAGGAGGATCGCGTGATCGGCGGACTGGTGGTCCGGCGGAAGGTGGCGGGAGCGTTTCCGCAGAGCGTGGTGGACCTGCTGCAGACCTTTGCCACCCAGTCCGTCATCGCCATCCAGAACGCCCGGCTCTTCCGCGAGATCGACGAGAAGAGCCGCGCGCTCGAAGAGCTCACGCGCAACCAGGAGCAGCTGTCGCGACTCTCGACGGCGCTCCAGGAGCCGTTGTCGCTCACCGAGCAGCTCACGCGCGTGCTCGATGCCGCCCGGCAGGTGGTCGGCCTCGATCACCTCTACATCTGGACGCCCAGCCCCGCCGGGGACGGGCTCATGGTCAGCGCCGGTGCCGGCCTCACGGAGAAGGACGCACAGGCTCTGGTCGGCGTGTCGATTCCGTTCGACGAGGCGGGGGCCCTGGCCGCCGTGTACGCTGACGGGGAGCCGCGGGTGTTCAACGAGGCGAACCCCGTGCCGAAGAGCTACTACCTGCGCCCGCCGTACTCGACGATCGCCGCCCTCCGGCTCAAGGCGTTTCTGGTGAGCCCGATGATCGCCCGCGGGCGCACGGTGGGCGTCCTGAGCGCCGACAACCGGATGAGCCGCACGCCGATTGCCGCCCACACGGTGGACCTGCTCCACAGCTTCGCCGCCCAGGCCGCGGTCGCCGTCGAGAACGCCCGCCTCTTCCAGGAGATCCAGGAGAAGGGCCAGCAGCTCGAGCTGGCCAGCCGCCACAAGTCGCAGTTCCTCGCCAACATGAGCCACGAGCTCCGCACGCCCATGAATGCGGTCCTCGGCTACACGGATCTCATCCTCGACGACATCTTCGGCGACGTGCCGCCGCCGATCCGCGAGACGCTCGAGCGGGTCAAGAGCAACGGCCAGCACCTGCTGGGATTGATCAACGACGTGCTCGATCTCTCGAAGATCGAGGCGGGGCAGCTCACGCTGTCGCTCAACGACTATGCCATGGGCGAGGTCGTGCACGCGGTCGTCTCGGCCGTGGAATCCCTGGCCGCCGGGAAGAAGCTCGCCTTCGAGGCCAGCGTGGCCCTCGACCTGCCGCCGGGCCGCGGCGACGAGCGCCGGCTCACCCAGGTGCTCCTGAACCTGGCCGGCAACGCCATCAAGTTCACGGACTCCGGCAAGGTCTCCATCGACGCGCGGGCGG
>Ga0335071_10000979_pt1 | contig 30841 bp, 30 predicted proteins | sample Lox_Sample_15_FD_206724 | JGI IMG/M metagenome (GOLD analysis project Ga0335071, IMG submission 206724) | Soil microbial communities from Loxahatchee National Wildlife Refuge, Florida, United States - Lox_Sample_1.5 | ecosystem: Environmental > Terrestrial > Soil > Wetlands | place: USA...
AGCGTGGGGCGCTCCTCCACCTCGCCGATGATCCGCCCGCCCGTCCCGTGGCCCTTTTCCTCCCGACGGACGATCGCATAGGGCTTTCCCGACGCGAGCGAGACCGCGACTGCTATCGGGACCCCGCCGACCGCGACCCCTGCCACCGTCTCGAAGCCCCCCCGGGCGGAGATCTCGAGTGCGAGGGCCGAGAGGACTCCCGGGTTCGTGAGCGAAGCCTTGATGTCCACGTAGACGCTGGACCGCCTGCCCGAGGCAAGGAGGAAGTCGCCATGACGGACGGCCCCGTGCGCGGTAAGGAGGTCTGCGATGAGCCTCACCATGGGACCTTCTTCACCCCCAGCCGGTGGCCCGCGATGTTCGTGACCCGGTGCAACGCGGGAGTGAGCACCAGGATCCAGACGAGGACCGGGATGGTGATATTCTGGATGAGCCAGCCGGGGGCGAAGAGGGCGGTGAGGATCAGGGCCCCCGCGACCAGGTCGTACTGGTCGGCGATGGGCCAGGGGTCCCCCTGCCCCTTCCCGATCCGCCGCTTGACGAAGCTCTTTGCAAGGTCCCCGAGGAGGGCCCCGAGGGCGAAGGTGCAGACGGTGACCATGGTATGGACGGGGAGGAAGTACCAGCTGAAGGTCCAGCCGGCGAGGGTCTGAACCCAGATCTCCACCGCGCCGACCGCGACCCCGGCGAGGACGCCTAGGATGAACCCCCGGACGGTTTTTCCCTCGCCAAAGAGCCTGCGCCCGTCCCGAAGCGTCATCCCACCGTCGATGGGGGTGCCTCCCCCGAATATCACCGCTGCGGGGTTCGGGACATAGGCAGGGAGCATGATCCAGAGCGCGGAAATGAGGGCAGAGAACCAGGAACCGGTGTCCAGCAGGTCGGCCAACAGTTTAGTATAGAGCGCAGCGAAAAAGATTAAGGTATCGAAAAAGACAATAGAACGGGGTTCTCGGAGTTCTCTCCATGCTTCTCAAAAAGACGCGGACGCTTTGCCCTGCCTGCGGGAGGACCATCGACGCGGAGATCGTCGAGGAAGGGGGACAGGTCTTTTTCGAGCGGGCCTGCCCGGAGCACGGGAGCTTCCGCGACCTCTACTGGTCCGACGCGGCGCTCTACAAGCGGTTCGACGAGTTCGAGGCCATCGGGACCGGGCTTGAGAACCCCTGGAAGGAGAACCCCGGCGACGGCTGCCCGCGGTACTGCGGCGTCTGCTCGAACCACCGGTCCGGGACCCTCCTCGCAAACATCGATCTCACGAACCGGTGCAACCTGAACTGCGACTTCTGCTTCGTGAACGCACAGGCCTGCGGGTACGTCTACGAGCCCTCCTTTGACCAGGTGGTGGACATGCTCGCGCTCCTCAGGAGCGAGAAGCCGGTCCCGACGCCCGCGGTCCAGTTCTCGGGCGGCGAGCCGACGCTGCGCGAAGACCTCATCGACATCATCAAAAAGGCGAAGGAACTCGGGTTCAAGCAGGTCCAGATCGCAACGAACGGCGTGAAGATCGGCCGTGACCCGGGGTACGCGAAATCACTGAAGGAGGCGGGGCTCTCCACCGTGTACCTGCACTTCGACGGCACGACGAAGGAAACGGACCCCCAGATCGAGCGCCACCGGCAGGCGGTCAAGGTGCTCGACTCGGTCCATCTCGGGACGGTCCTCGTCCCCACGATCATCAAGGGGAGGAACGACCAGGAGGTCGGGGATATCATCCGGTTCGCCGCCGAGCACATATCGGTCGTCCGGGGGGTGAACTTCCAGCCCGTTGCTTTCACGGGTGCTGCAAGCGACGAGGATGTCCGGAACGCCCGGATCACCATCCCCGAGCTCCTCGAGCGGATCGAGTCGCAGACGTCCGGCGTGATACGGAAGGACGACTTCTACCCGGTCCCCTGCGTGGTACCGGTCTCGGACCTTGTCGAGGCATATACCGGGAAGCCCCAGATCCGGTTCACGGCTCACCAGCATTGCGGCGCAGCGACCTATGTCTTCGTCACCGAAAAGGGGATGATCCCCATCAACCGGATGGTGGACGTCGACAAGTTCTTCGCGGCGGTGAAGAGGATGACCGAGAACCTGAAGAAGGGCGGCCAGATCAACAAGTACCTGACGCTCCTCGAGGGCGTGAACAACCTCAGGAACTCGGTGAAAAAGGGCGAGGACGGGGAGGTCCCCAATATCTGGAAGACCCTCGCCGGCGCCCTCATCTTCCAGAACTTCGACGCCCTGCGGGACTTCCACTGGAACTCGCTCTTCATCGGCACGATGCACTTCATGGACCGGTACAACTACGACATCTCCCGGGTCCAGCGCTGCTGCATCCACTACGCGACCCCCGATGGACGGATCATCCCCTTCTGCACCTACAACAGCGGCCCGGTTTACCGCGATGAGATCTGGCGGAAGCACTCCCGGCCGTTGCGGAAAGGGGACTAGGCCGGCTCTCGCTGCAGTTTTTTCAGGGGAATGGCAGCTCCACCTGTTTTCCCCCGGCCATCGCGAGTCGGGCGATGGCGAGGTCCTGGATGGCGAGGCCGGTCGAGTCAAAGACCGTGACCTCGTCGGGGCGTTTTCTCCCTTTCACCCCGACGACCACCTCTCCCAGGGTCCCCGCGATGTCGTGGGCATGGAAGAGCCCCTTCGTGATGGGGACGTTGATCTCCCCCGAGTGTATCGCCTGGGGACGGTCGTCCACGAAGACCTTTGCCCGCTTCAGGATCAACGGGTCGAGCTCCTCCTTCCCGGGGGCGTCGGCACCGATGGCGTTGATATGGGTCCCGTCATGGATCCACTCGTGCATCACGATGGGCTTCCGGGAGGGGGTCGTCGTCACCACCACGTCGGCGTCGCAGGCCTTCTCGATGGAGGTTGCCTTCGCCGAAAAGTCCCCGAACCGTTTCGCAAATGCCCTGGCGTTCTTCTCCTCCCGGGACCAGACCTTTATCCCCGAGATCTGGAGTTCCTGCGAGATGGCCCGGACCTGCGCCTCGGCCTGGTTCCCGCTCCCGATCACCCCGAGGACCACCTCCTTCTTCGGGGCGAGGTATTTTGCTGCAACCGCCCCCGCGGCCCCGGTCCGCATATCGGTGAGCCGGGTGGCGTTGATGATTGCCGAAGGCAGGCCGGTTGCCACGTCGAGAATGACCGTGAGGGCCATGACGGTGGGAAGTCCCGCGGCACGGTTGTCGGGGTGGACGTTCACGATCTTCACCCCGGCCATGTCGAGGGCAGGGACGTAGGCCGGCATGGTCCGGAAGTCGCCGTGATCGAAGGTGATATACACCTTCGGGGGCATCTGGACATGCCCCCGTGCATGTTCCCGGAAGACCGCCTCGATGGCTTTGTTCACCTCGCCGTAGTCCAGGGATTTTTCGCTCTCGTAGTAATACTGCATGAGCGGATGATCCGACACGCCAAGTGATGATACTTTTGTCGGGAGAACAGGAGTCGACGGCCCGCAGGAGGGAGACAGCAGATTGTGAGAACCCGAGGGGGAATTGCTCAATTACGAAAGAAAAAATAGATCAACCCGGTTACTTCAGGTTCTCAATCTCCTTGAGCGTCTTTTCGGCGAGCTCGCGCATCCTCGCCGAGATCCGGCCCGATGCGCCGAACTCCACGTCGCGCATGGCGTTCGCGAGCTCGGTCCCGAGGATGAAGATGGCGTACTTGTGCTCCATCTTGGACCGGTGGACCTGGGAGGGGTCGATCTTGAGGGCGTAGTACTGGGAGAACTTGAGCTCCGGGTTCATCTTCTCGAAGAAGTCCTTGATCTCCACCATGGTCTGGTGGAGGGAGATGAGCTCTTCCTTGTGCATCGTCAGGCCTCGCAGGAATGTCGGTGGGGAATGCCCTGTCTAGAGAGTAGGTGACCCGGAAATATCAATTCTTGCCAGAGGCAACCCTGCCCGGGGGCATGGAAAAGGGGTGGCCCGGGTCAGGAGACCTGGGCGAACCTGAGGAGTTTCAGGGGGAGCGGCCGCTTGATGATGCCCTTGAAGTCCTTTGCGAGGATGAACTCGATGCCCTTCTGGGCGATCTGGTCGAGGAGCCGCTGGTCCACGACCTGGTCGGCGACGATGCCTGTCACGTCGCCCTTCACGCCGGACAGGCTCCGTTCCACGTCGCCTGCCCTGACCTCGGCAAGGACCGAGAAGTCGGGAGAGATAAACCGGGCGAGGCCGTGGCCGGAGACCTCCTCGACGTGCTCTCTCAGGCTCGGGCCGGCGCCCCGGGACGGGGGGGCTGCTTCACGCTTCCGCTGCGGAACCTCCCGTTCTCTTGCCACGCCGCCGGGAGAGGCCACCGCCTCCGGCATCTTCGGCTGACGGCCTTCGGGGGGCTTCTCGGCGAGCTGCTCCCTCACGAACTCGACGGGCACCTTGTTCCGGAGGGACTTCGTCACCTCCTTCCGGGAGAGGTCCTCGACCGACCTCCCGTGCGGGGCAAAGGCCGCGTAGTCGATGTCGGCCACCTGGAGAAGCTCGCGCAGGATGAGCTCGCCGCCACGGTCGCCGTCAAGGAAGGTGGTCGCAGTTTTCGTCTGGCAGAGGTCGACGATGGTGGGCGGAACCTTCGTCCCCTCCACCGCGACGGCGTTCTTGATGCCGTACCTGAGGAGGGTGATGACGTCCGCCCTCCCCTCGACAATGATGATGGCGTCAGAGTCGAGCACGTTCGGCCCGGCCGGCACCCGGTCTGCCCCGATCTCGCTTACCTTCTCGATGCGGAGAGACTCCCGGACATCGTCGAGGAGCACGGTGCTGTCGATGGCCCCCTCGTCGAACCGGTCGATGAGGAGCTCCTTTGCCCGGTCGACGATCATCTTGCGCTTCGTGACCCGGATGTCCTCGATCTTCTCCACCGAGACATGGGCGAGGCACGGCCCCACCCGGTCGATGGTCTCGAGCGAGGCGGCAAGGATGGCCGTCTCTGCCCGGTCGAGCGAGGATGCTATGAGGATCTCGCCCCTCGTCTCGCCCTTCTTGCTCGCGATCTGGACGTCGATGCGCCCGACGCGACCGGTCCTCTGGAGATCACGCAGGTCCAGGTCTTCGCCGAGTAATCCTTCGGTCTGGCCGAAAATGGCCCCTACGACGTCGGATTTCTCGACCACCCCCTCTGCGTGAAGGTTGATACGGATGAGATACTTGGTTGTGTCAGATGAGTACACGGTATACCACCCTCTCCCGCGGGAGAGGTTCCCCCATGTGTCATGCAGGATGCGATGAGCGTGAACATAGGTATAAAAATATATATTTCCTGGAATTATTTAAAGCCGACCCACGGGCCGGGCAGGTGAAACCGGAGACTTTGCCCGGGCTCTCAGAAATACCGGCCGAGCCGGTCGATGGCTTCCTGCAGGGTGATTCCCTCTGCCCTTACCCGCTTCCTTGACCGGGTAGCGCCCGAAACGACGGTTACCGATGCCACGGGGATCCCCAGGACCCCTGCCAGCGACTCGATCACCTCGCGGTTGGCCCTGCCCTGCACCGGCGGGGACCGGACCGAGCAGCGGATGCTCCTCCGCCAGGGGTCGTAACCGGCCAGGAATCCCTCCTTCCCGCTCGAGGGTGACACCTCGAGGGCAATGGTGACACCCGTCCCGCTCCCTGTTACGGCATCGCGGAAGGATTCCATGGGTCCCATAGGTTCACCCGGGTCCGAAAAGGAAGTATCGCCCGGCAGTAACAAACATGGGTCACCGGTGGCTGTTGCCGTCCCTCACCCGTTTAACGCCTCAATGCCGGGCGGTGCCTGTCGCGCGCCCGGGTTGTCCCGTGGATCACCGGAAGGCATTTACCTGTACCTCACCCGGGGACCTATGGGCGCGCCGTATCGGCACGGTATTGAGTTGTCCTTCAGGGATGATAACCCCTTCCGGGGAACCAGCGCGGGTTCCACCGGGTGATGTCCCCGTCGTCCACCACCACCTCGCCTCCCATGATGACAAGGGATGGGAACACCGCCCGTTTCCCTTCGTAGGGTGTCCACCCGCACCTGCTGTGGAGGTCCCGGGCGTGGATAACGGTGGCCTCCCCGGGGAAGAGAGCGAAATCGGCCCGGTCCCCCTTCGAGAACCCCGGTGCAGGGATCCCAAGGACCCTGCATGGGTTCGCAGAGGTCTTTGCAATGAGGGATGCGAGGGTAGTCTCTCCCGACAGCACCTTCGGGACCATGAGGGGGATCATCGTCTCAATGCCGGGCATGCCCGCTGGTGCCCGGGAGAACTCCCCCGACTTTTCGGAAACGGTATGGGGCGCATGATCCGATGCGAGGACGGTGATCCTGTCCCATACTGCGAACAGCCCATCCCTCTCGGCGGCAGACCGGAGCGGGGGGTTCACCTTTCCCCTTGCATCCTCCGGGCCGAAATCATCCAGCGAGAGGAGCAGGTGATGGGGGGTCGCCTCGGAGCTATGCGGTGCCGAAGCGGCGACCGCCCCTGCCGTTGACAGGTGGCAGAAGTGGAGCTGCATTCCCCCGGGTACTATACCCTTCACCATCCCAACCGCCGCGATCTCCCCCGCGGAAGACCGTGACTCACCGTGCGAGGTGATGTCAATACCCGGCTCCCCGGTAACCTCCTCGGCATGGATGGTTGCCGGAGCACCGAGCGCGTGGATATCCGCAAGGAGACCCTTCATACCCCGGGGAGGGACCCCGGCGGCACCCGTTGAGGGCGCGAGGAAGATCTCCCCGAACGCCATTGCCCCGGCTTTCCAGAGATCGGTAAGAGGCGCTCCGGGAACGGCCCCGGCATTGACCGCGAAATGGCAGAGGGAATCCCGCTGCGCCTCCCTGACCCGGGCCTGGAATGCCTGCACCGTGGTGAGCGGCGGATCGGTATTCGGCTGGTCCACGACGAAGGTCACCCCGCCGGCCAGGGCTGCGCGGCTCCCGGTCCCCCAGTCCTCCTTGTATGATTCCCGGGAGCCTCCCCGCATGTGGACGTGCATGTCCACCCCGCCGGGAAGAACGAGGAGGCCGGAGCAGTCGATTACCCCGGCGGCCTCCCCCCCGGCCCCGGCGTGGGTAACAATGCCACCGGCAACGGAAATATCGACGATGCGACCTTCGGGAAGCTTTACGTTTTTCAGGAGCAGGTCTAGCATACCCTCGGCACCGGGTCGCCGAGAGGCGGCTCGATGAACCGTTCGCCCCCGATCCTCGTCTTCATGATAACCCGGTCCCCCTCAATAACGGTTCCCACGATGGCGGCCTCCTTCCCGTACTTGTGGCCGCGGAGAGCCGCAAGGACCGCGTCGGCATCGCCGGGGGCGACCGCCATCACCACCTTGCCCTCGTTCGCCACCTCGAGGGGGTCGATGCCGAGCATTTCAGAGGCGCTCCGGACCGACCTCCGGACGGGCAGCGCCTCCTCTTCAACGACAACCCCGACCCCGCTCTTCCGGGCCATGTCGTTGATGGCATGGGCGAATCCTCCCCGGGTCGGGTCCTTCATGGCATGGACGTCCCCTGCTGCGAGGGCTGTTTCCACGAGGCCCCAGACCGGCGCCACGTCTGAACGGATCTGCTCCCCCATCTCGAACCCCTCCCGGTGGGTGAGGACCGCAAGGCCATGGTCACCGAGGGTGCCGGTGACGATGATCCGGTCCCCGGGCCGGAACCCGTTGTCCCGGACGACCTTCTCGGCGATACCGATCCCTGCCGTGTTAATGACGATCTTGTCGAGGGAACCCCGCTCCACGACCTTCGTATCGCCGGTGACCAGGGCAGCACCCGACTCGGTGAGCGCCTCGTCCATGGACCGGACGATACGCTCGAGGTCGATGATATCGAGGCCCTCCTCGAGGATCATCCCGCAGGAGAGGGCAAGCGGCCTCCCACCCATGACCGCGAGGTCGTTCACCGTTCCGCAGATGGCGATTCTCCCGATATCCCCCCCGGGGAAAAAGATGGGCCGGACCACGTGGGAGTCTGTGGTGAAGACCACGTTTTTCCCGTCGATGGGGATGACCGCTCCGTCGTCGAGCGATTCGAGTCCGATCCCGCCGGCGTTCCGGTTCTTCACGTTCGTGAGGGTCCGGAGGAGTTCCCCCATTGTCTCGCCGCCGGCCCCGTGGGCGAGGTTCACCTTCACGATCCATCCCCGTCCACGTCGATCTCGAGGGAGGTGACCACGATCTCCCGGCCCTGCACGACCTCCGGGAGGGCACCGCATGTCGGGCAGACGAAGATCTCGTCCCCTTCATACCCGCACACGCACCTCGTTCTCGGCTTCACGGTGCGGCAGTCGAGGGTCGCACCGTGAAACAGCGGGTCGTCCTCGGCAATGGCATGAAAGAGGAAGTCCACCTGCTCGGGGTTCACGAGCGCCATCTCGCCGATGTCCACGTGGATCCTCTTCACGAAGTTCGCCCGGTTTTCCTGCGCGGCACGCCTCGCGGTCATGTAGATGTCATGGGCGATGGCGTACTCGTGCATCACTCCTCCAGGCTCGCATAGACCTGCCTGAAGATCTCCCTCGTCTCGAGGGCCTCCTCGCGGGAGAGCTTCTGGATGGCGAACCCGACGTGGACGAGGACGAAATCGCCGACCTGCACGTCCACGAGGTCAAGCTGGACCTCCTGCCGGAGGTCGCCGTAGTCCACCACCCCGACATTGTTCCCCTTGAGCTCGATGACCTCGGCCGGGATCGCGATGCACATGGTTCTCTCATCCTCCCGTCATGAGAAGCGCCGGGGAGGAGATTTGAACTCCCGAGGTGCAAGCACCAGCGGCTTTCAAGGCCGCCGCCTTTCCGGACTAGACTACCCCGGCTCTCTCTAAAGGTTGCCGTTCCCGCGTAAAAAAGGATTGGGTTATTTCCGCCGGGCGATGACAGGGAGGGCCACCGCGAGGGCGATGAGGGCGAGGAAGGCCGGGACAGGGCTCTTCTGGGTGGTGGTGGGGACCGGGGTCGTGGCAAAGAGGCTCACGCAGGTTGTGCAGGGGGCCACCGAATCGGCGTTCTGCGCCGTGAGAGTGACCGTGCCCTGGTCGCTGAAGGTGAAGGGATAGATCTTCACGTAGACCGGCCCTCCCCTCGCCGTGAAGGTCACGGACTCTCCCCCGATGGTGCCCTTCGCGTTCACCACGGTCAGCTGGTTGTTCTCGTCGATGTACTCGAGCACCCAGTCGATACCCGAGGAGGTGCTGATGGTGACCGGTCCCGGCTTCGTATCGACGGCGAAGAAGGCGGGCTGGTTCCGCGAGGCGCTGGCGCTTGCAGAGACCGTCTGGGGCGGCACGGTGGTCACGACGACCGGCGTTGTCGAGACGGGCTGCAGGACCGTGAACTGGGCCGAGCCGATATAGCTCCGGTAATCGGAGAAGAAGGCGGTGTAGGTCCCTCCATCGGTGATCTCGATCTGGGTCGAGAAGGCGTTGTTCAGGGTCGCGATATAGAGGGGGCCGTAGATGGTCATGCCGTTATGGTCGACCCTGAGCTGGGTCCCGTTGTTCCCCGCCGTGCTCACCGACCCCCGGATCGAGAGGATCCCCGTGAAGGACTGCGTCACGGGCGAGGTGATGGTGATCTCCCCCTGGCGGTCAATGAGGGTGACCTGTTTCTGGAGCTTGGATTCTCCCCCGAAGGCATCCACTCCCCCGGGCTGCGGGTCAACGAGCTCGAGGAGATAGTTTCCTGCCTCGAGGCCGGAGGTGGAGAAACTTGCCGAGAAGACCCCTCCCTCCTGCACGACGATCCTCGTCCTCGCGACCTCGGTCTTCGTGAAGGCCATCTTGTAAAAGATGAGGTCCGTCGAGAAGCCGGGCTTCAGCGTCCCGAGGGAGGACCCGCTCACCTCGAGGGTCTGCCCGACCGTGATCTTATCCGGGGCGTTCATCTCCACGTACGCTGCCTGCGCAGCTCCGACGAGAAAAATTCCAGCCAGCAGGATCCAGGCAATCCTTTTCATAGGTACACATCCAACTACCGGAGATAATAGGTTTCTCGTAGCGGGGGAACAGGAAACATGGTTTCTCGTGGCTCTGAACGGCCGGTCGCCGCCTGGATCGACCGGGAACGACGGGGGAACGGGGTTGTCCCGGCCCTCACCCTGATCCTGAAGAGTGGCGGGTGCGCCTGGAACCGGTGCCTGATGTGCGGCTACCGGCACTTCAGGTTCCCGGGCGACGAGGAAACCCTCACCGGCCTGATCCGGGGCCAGCTCTCGTGGGTGGACGGGAGGTTCCCGGCCGACGGGTACGGGGTGGTGAAGATCTTCACCTCGGGTTCCTTCCTCGACCCCGGCGAGGTACCCGTCGCGGCGAGGCGGGAGGTCCTCGCCCGGTTCCGGGGAAAGGAGGTTATCGTGGAGACAAGGCCGGAGTTTGTCACGGAAGAGGCCGTCGGGGATTGCATGGCGGTCCTCGACCGGGGGAGCGGGGCCGTATCCTTCTCGGTCGCCATCGGGATCGAGACCTCCGACGATGGCATCCGGGAGAAGTGCATGAACAAGGGGTTCAGTTTCGACGACTTCGCCGGCGCATCGCGCACGGCGAGGAAGGCGGGGGCAGGAGTAAAGGCATACCTGCTCCAGAAGCCCCCCTACATCACCGAGCGGGAGGCCATCGACGACGTCATCCGCTCGGTGGCTGATGTCCGGCCCTTTGCCGACGCCATCTCCCTCAATCCCTGTACCGTCCAGAAAGGCACCGAAGTCGAGCACCTGTGGAGGAACCGGGCGTACCGGCCACCATACCTGTGGTCGGTCCTCCTCGCCCTCTCGCGGGCCGGGCCGGGCATCATCTGCGACCCGGTTGGCGGAGGGACCCCCCGGGGGCCGCACAACTGCCCGAAGTGCGACGAAGAGCTGGTAAGGGGTATCCGGGACTACAACCTGTCGGGGGACCGCTCGCTCATCCAGGCGCTCCTCGAGCTGGACTGCGGGTGCAAAAAGGAGTGGGAATTCGTGCTCGGGGCCGAGCGGCCCTGGGCGATGCCCTTCACCGGCTGATGGCGGCCGACTGGACCTCGAGCTGCTTTGCAAGGAGCGGGAGGAAGGTCCCGGCGTCGGAGACGACCCCGATGACCTGCTGGGTCCCCCGGTCCATGAGCTTCGTCACCGAGGTCGGGTTGATGTCCACGCAGACGGTCTTCACCGACGACGGGAGGCAGTTCCCGACGGCCACCGAGTGGAGGAGGGTCGCTATCATGACCACCATTCCGCATCCCTTCAGGTGCATCCGCATCGTGTCCTGTGCCTCGATGACGTCGGTGATCACGTCGGGGAGCGGGCCGTCGTCGCGGATGGACCCGGCGAGGACGTAGGGGATCCCCTTTTTCACGCACTCGTACATGATGCCGCCGGTGATCACCTTCTTTTCCACGGCCTCCCTGATTGACCCCGCCCGGATTACCTCGCTGATGGCCTGCAGGTGGTGGCAGTGGCCGCCGATCACCGGCTTCCCTGTCGTGAGGTCCATCCCGAGCGAGGTGCCCATGAGGTTATACTCTATATCATGGGCGGCAAGGGCGTTCCCGGCAAAGAGGGCGTCGACGTACCCCATCCGGATGATCTTTGCGAGGGAGGCGGCCGCGCCGGTATGGATGACGGCAGGCCCCCCGACAAAGACGATCTTCCCGCCCTTCTTCCGGAGCTCGATCATCTCCTTTGCGATCTGGGCGATGATGGCCTCGCTCGGCCGCTCTGGGGAGACCGTCCCGTGCATGAACTCGAAGAGGGACTGCTTCCGGGGCCGTGCTGGCGGGACGACCTTCACCCCGTCCTCGCCGACGACCACGAGTTCTCCCGCAAGGAGCTTCGAGAGGGTCTTGCACACAGCCTTCCCGGTCGCGGGGTCGAACACCACCAGGCTGTCCATCTTCATCTCCTCGACGGGGATCCATTTCCCCCCGTGCCGGATGAAGGTCGGGTGGTTCGTCGTGGAGTAGAAGTCCCGGGGGGCGATGCGGTTCCCTTCAGCTGCCACGAGCTTGCAATCGGCGATCTCGACCGGCCGTGCCCCGAACCGGTGGAGATCGGAGAGGATGAGCCCGAGTTTTGCCTCGTCCCGGGCCTTGACCCGGAGCTTCGCGTACGAGGGATCGGTCTTGCGCTTCCCGACGTCGAACTCGAGGATCTCGAAGTTCCCTTCCATGTCCATGATCCGGTCAAAGACCTGGGTCATGATGCCGGAGTCGATGATATGACCCTCGAGCTCGATTTCCCGGGAGGCTTCCATGCCTATATTTCGGCGCAGGGGGTTGATATGGTTAATCCAGCCCTTTTTCTTCCCTGCTTCTGCACAGTACCCTCTTCGCCTCGTTCAGGTCCTCCGGCGTGTTCACGTTCAGGGCAAGGTGCGGGTCATGCAGAAGAAGCCGGTGCTCCTCCTGCGGCTCCCGGATTCGTTCTCCGAGAAGGATATTGACCCCGATCGGAACAGCGGGAGTGCCATCAATAGTCTCAATATAGTCCGCCCGGCACCCGCCATTCGAGCAGAGATCGGTGGGTACCCATGTCGAGAGAGCGGGTTTATTCTGCGATACATAGGTTTCCCGGATCTGCTGCACGTGCTCCGGCCCGAGGCAGGGGATGTCTGCGACCGACGTGAAAAAGGGAGCGGCAACATCCATCTCGGTCGCCGCCTCAACGATATCCTCGATATACCCCCTGCCCTGGGCCCGGTAGAAAGGAATCCTCTGCACACGCAGGTAATTAATGGTCATCGGGGTCCGGTGGGAGGCGACAACCATGATCTCGAGACCGGCGGCGGTATAAGCGTCAATCACGAACGTGATCATCGGCCTCCCGCAGAGGGTGACGAGTGGCTTCTCGCCGAGGCCGAGCCGGCTCCCCTCGCCTCCTGCGAGGATCAGGGCAAGCATGCCGCGAGAGCCCCGGTGAGCTGCCCGTTCTCCTCCCGGGTCCGCACCGCGATCCGGATGGCACCCGGGAGGCCGAAGGAGGCGCAGTCCCGGACAAGGATGCCCCGGGCGAGGAGCCGTGCGACGAGGGGGGCGGCAGGCCTCCCGAGCGGGACGAGGAGGAAGTTTACCGACGATGGCAGGGGGTCGAGGCCGAGGTTCCGGAGCTCGCGCCCCAGCCACTCCCGTTCCACCGCGATCTTCTTCCTCGACTCTTCGAGCCGGTGGAAGTTCCGGAAGGCGAGGATGGCGAACTGCTCGGCAAAGGCGTTCACCGACCAGGGAGGGCGGAGCACCTCCATCCGGGCCACGAGGTCCTTATCCCCGAACCCGTACCCGAACCGGAGCCCGGGGACTGCAAAGGCCTTGGTGAGCGAGCGGAGGGTGAACAGGGCAGGGTCATGGTCCCCGGCCATGCTCTGGGCAGGGTCAGAGAGCTCGATGAAGGCCTCGTCGAGGAACAAGCGCCCGGGTCCGAAGGAGCCGGCGCTGTCCCGGGGGGAGGAGGAGGCGCGAAGCGGCTCTTCCTGTCCAGGGGGGAGAGGGGCCCCCCTGGACCGGGCTGGGGCCCCTCGGGACGGGATGCCACCACGCTTCCTGGCCTGCCGCACCTCCTCCTTCACCTGATCTGCCGGAAGAAGGGTTCCCGTCGGGTTGTTGGGGTTGCACAGGAACCTCACCCGCGCGCGTTCCGGGTCCTTCACTTCACGGGCCCCCGCAAGGCGGGCGGAGAGGGAGTACTCACCGAAGGTGGGGTTCCCGACGAAAAACCCGTCCCCTCGCGAGAGGGCGGCCTGGCAGAAGACCCGGATGATCTCCATCGAGCCGTTCCCGACGGCGATCTGCTCGGGTTTCCTGTGGAAAGTCCTCCCGATCTCCTCCCGGAGTGACTCGTACCGGTCGTCGGGGTAGGAGGCGAGGGATGAGGGGTCGGGCTTCCACGGGATCTCCGGCGGGAAGGGGTTCAGGTTCGCGGAGAAGTCGAGGATGGGCCGGCCCGAGCGCCTCAGGTGCCAGAGGAGGGTACCACCGTGAACCGCCCGCCCGGGAATCTCCTTTTCCACGCTCTCCTCCCCAATCGGAGAAGATATTTGAAAACCGGGGCTTAAAAGAATATTGAATCCGCATTATCCCCGAAGAGAAAGTATAAATACTTCTAAATGAATCAGTTCTTTATCCGCTTGACGGACAGTTGTAGCACAGATGTCTGACATAAGGCTGACATAAAGCAGCCAAGTGTCAGATAGTGATGAAAATGGAACGGGTCACCATCCGCTTACCAAGGCAGCAGGTGGACATGCTCGAGAAGCTCGTCACGGCTGGCGAGTTCCCCACCATTTCCGAGGCCGTCCGCTACGCGGTCCGGGAATTCGTGGAGAAGCATGGAAGCCGGATCATCAAGGAGAGCGACCAGGTTTCATTCAATGTTTAGCGAGGTAATGATATGCAGAGCCTGATTGATGAAGCCGTAAAGAACGCGGAACTCGAAAAGACGGATACCAAGACGAACGAGGCGGATGACTTCATCGGGGCCCCCCGGATCCTCGTGGTCGGTTGCGGCGGTGCAGGGAACAACACCGTCAACCGGCTCTACCACATGGGGATCGTCGGCGCCGAGACCATCGCCATCAACACCGACAAGCAGCACCTGGACATGATCCAGGCGGGGAAGCGCGTCCTCATCGGGAAGTCCCTCACAAAGGGCCTCGGTGCAGGCGGGTACCCCGACATCGGGAAGCGCGCCGCCGAGATGGCCCGCCCGACCCTCGAGAGCCTCATGGAGTCGGCCGACCTCGTCTTTGTCACGGCAGGCATGGGCGGGGGGACCGGCACCGGGTCGGCCCCCGTTGTCGCCCAGATCGCAAAGGACCAGGGCGCGATTGTCGTCGGCATGGTCTCCTATCCCTTCCAGGTGGAGAAGGCACGCCTCCTCCGCGCCGAGGAGGGGCTCGAGGGACTGTCGAAGGCCGCCGACTCGGTCATCGTCCTTGACAACAACCGGCTCCTCTCCTATGTGCCGAACCTCCCGATCGGGCAGGCATTCTCGGTCATGGACCAGCTCATCGCCGAGACCGTCAAGGGGATCTCAGAGACCATCACCGAGCCCTCCCTCATCCAGCTCGACTACGCCGATGTCCGGGCCATCATGAGCAAGGGCGGTGTCGCGGTGATGCTCGTGGGCGAGTCCAAGCAGCAGAACAAGGCCGAGTCCGTGGTCCACGAGTGCCTGAACCACCCGCTCCTCGACATCGACTACCGGGGCGCGACCGGCTCCCTCATCCACATCACGGGCGGGAACGACCTCACGCTCGCCGATGCCGAGGAGATCGCCTCGTCGCTCACCTACGAGCTCGACCCCCACGCGGACGTCATCTGGGGCGCCCGGATCCGGAACGAGTTCGAGGGCAAGGTCAGGGTCATGGCCATCATGACCGGCGTCCGGTCGGCACAGGTCCTCGGGCCCTATGCAGAGACCGCGGCGAAGGTCACCCACACGAACGTCGCAAGGCAGGTAGCACCGGCGGCCACCCCCGCCAGGGAGACCACCGCCCGCGGGGACCGCAAGAGCGGCGGCCTCATCGATTTCATCTGAAATCGCCAAAACCAACCTTTTCTTCGAAATCCTTAAGAACACAGGTGTTTTAGAATATACAGAACCCCGGGGGAGGGACCGGCATTTCCGGGCGAATTCCAACGGGGCTTTCGTGCAGGAAGAGATCCTCGCACCGCGGGAACGGGAGTCGAACACATGTATCGCGAGACGACCATTCGGAGGGACGGCTGCCCCGAAGCCGCCCGTGCCGAGAAGCTTTTCTGGTCTTACTCCCGTGCCTGCACCGTGCAGGATCGCGTCACCGGTCCCTGCGGAGGGGTCGAGCACCGGTACCACTGTTGAGGAATGAATGGAGATGCTGAACGATCTCATCGAGAAGAGGAAAAAGACCCTTGCGGAATCCGAGCAGCACAAAAACAGGCGGAACGAGCTGAACGCCCAGGCGAGCAAGTTCGCCGGCGAGCGGAACGCGCTGAACGGCCAGACCCGGGGCTTCGTGGACGAGGCCCAGCAGAACAAGGAAGCGAGGGACAAGTTCAATGGCGAGGTCCAGGCCTTAAAGGAGCAGCGGAACGATTTCAACAAGAAGGCGAACGAGCTCTTCGAGGAGATCGAGGCCTACAAGAAGGAGCACGGCACCATCCGCAGCCGGGGGTTAAAGGAGCTCCAGAAGCAGGCCGAGTACCTGGAGTTCAGGCAGCAGACCGAGGTCTTCACGACGGACAAGGAGCGGGAGCTCATCGAGAAGATCAAGCAGATGAAGGAGTCCATCAAGGAGCAGGAGGCCGAGCTCGAGCAGAACAAGGAGATCCGGACCAAGCTTACCCAGGCCCGGGAGTACCGGAAGCAGGCCTCCGAGATCCATGCGAAGGTGACCGAGATGGCCGACCTTGCCCAGAAGCACCATGATACCATGGTGGAGTGCTACAAGAAGGCCGACAAGTCACGGGAATCGGCAGACGAGGTCCACCGGCAGTTCGTCGAGGCACAGGAGGCGGCCGACGCCGAGCACAAGTTCTTCATCGCCTGCCAGAAGGAGCTCCGCGACTTTGACAAGGTGATCAGCGGCCTCCGGAAGAAGACCCAGAAGGCCAAGGTCACGAAGGAGCAGAAGGCGGTGAGAAAGGAGGCAGAGCGGATCTTCAACCTCTTCCGGGGCGGCGAGAAGCTTACTACCGATGATATCCTCCTCCTCCAGCGCTCAAAACTCATTTAACCACACCTCCATTCCCCTTTTCCCGAACCGGCCCGCCGGATGCATATAAGGATATATAGGTTCCGCGCCGACAGGTATTTGAAAGCATGCCCGAGAAACGGACCCTCGTCCTCTGCGTGGACCGCGACGATGACATCGGGTATAAGGCGCAGGTGGCGAGCCCGGTGGTCGGGAGGGAGGCGGCCCTCGCGGCGGCCACCGCCCTCGCCCTCGCCGACCCCGAGGACTCCGACGTGAACGCAATCTTCCAGGGCATCCGGATCTACGACGACCTCGTGAAGAGGGGGGAGGGGGCGGCCATCGTCGTCCTCGCCGGAAACCATACGGACATGATCCAGGGCGACCGGAAGATCGCGGATTCCCTCGAGCAGGTGATCCGGACCACGGGCTCGGCCTCGGCCATCCTCGTCTCCGACGGGGCAGAGGACGAGTTCGTTCTCCCCATCATCTCGTCCCGGATCCCGGTCGCCTCGGTCCGGCGGGTGATCGTCTCCCAGATGCCGAACCTCGAGTCCTCGTACTACATCATCCGGAAGCTGATCGACGACCCGAAGATCTCGCGGGTCTTCCTCGTCCCCATCGGCCTTGCCATGCTCCTCTACGCGGTGGCGACCCTGATCGGGTATCCCGAGGGGGCGACGGTCATCGTCCTCGGGGTGGTCGGCATCTACATCCTCTTCCGGGTCTTCGGCATCGACACCATATTCGGCGAAGGGGTCTCCTCGCTCCAGTCCTCGCTCGAGAAGGGCCGGTTCTCCTTCGTCACCTCCATCCTCGCCATCGTGCTCGCGGTGATCGGGGTGGTGCTCGGCTCGGCATCGGTCTTCGAGAACTACACCTCCGAGTTCACCATGGGGATCTTCCTCTACGTCATCTCCTTCCTGTACGGCTCCATCGGGTGGTTCGCGGCCTCCGCGCTCATCGTCACGATCGGGAAGGTCATCGACGCGTACCTGAACGACCCCGCCGCCCTCCAGAAGACGGTCGTCCTCCCCTTCTTCGTGGGCGCCATCGGCCTCATCGCCTACGGGGCGAGCGTCTACACCCTCTCGGTGAGCAACCTGCTCACCTTCCCCTACACCCCCTCCGAGGGGTCGCAGCTCATCACCCTCACGGTGGTGTGCGGCCTCCTTGTCGCCTTCATCGGGGTGTACACCCAGTCGGTTATCGGGAAATGGACGAAGCGAAGGGTGGCGCTGCCCTCGAAATAACGTCCGCCCTCTTCCCGGTTCAGGGCGACCCGCCGAAGTACCCGAACCCCTTCGTGATGGCCCGTGCCTTCGGGTACTCCATCGTGAAGCCGGGGGCCTTCACCTCCACCTCGGGGAAGGTTACCCCGAAGGTGTGGGGGGCGAACCAGTAGGCCTGGTCACCGTAGCTCTCCGAGGCGCCGGCGAGGGTGAAGACTGCACGGGAAAGGCCGACCTCGTCGGCCTTCACCGACGGAAAATTGAGGGCCCGCTCGACCTTTTTCTGGAGGTCGCCGCTCCCGAACAGGAGGATGATCAGGGGCATGCCCGGGTCAAGGGTGTAGTCAACCTCCACCCGGGCCGTCCCGTCCCTGAGCTCGATCCTTGCCTCCTGGAAGGAGACATACCCGATCTTGTTCGCCTCTGCTGCCGCGGCCGCAGGCTGGACGAGGCAGAACAGGATGAGGCCCAGGAGTACCGGGAGAGGCCAGCGCATGGCCCTTGAATATCACCCCACGGTTCATAAAAACGTTGTGATCCCCGCCGACCGTCTCCGACGGAGATTCATGAGGCGCTATATAAATGAGGCGTTTTGATCCGGGGAATGGTTTCCCCGTTCCGGGGAAGTATCCCGGGAACCTCGCCGTGTTCGGAGAAATGGAGCGGGTCTGCCGTGGGAGGCCGGCGGGAACCCGGCCCTCTTCACAGGTTCACCTCATACTATAGTAGAGGGACACGAACCCGATGACCACCGCCACGGCATAAACGAGGGAGGCAAGGAGGAGGAGGGGGCCGCTTACGGTCACGCGCGAGCCGAAGATGACAAGGGAGGACCCGACGACGAGCGCGGCGGTGATGAGCCCGACGAGGACCTTGTCGCTCGACCGGTCCATGATATGCTGGACCCGCTGGAGGTCGCCCTCCGAGACCCCGACTGTGAAGGAGCCCGACGAAAAACGTTTCAGGATGGTGTTCAGGTTCGCGGGGAGCTCGAAGACCCCCTCGATGGCCGTTGTCGCCGACAGCCGTGCCTTCCTCATGATCTCCCTGGTCGCGTAGTCCTTCTCCTCGAGCTCCTCCATGTAGGGACCGACATAGGAACTGAAGTTGAAATCCGGGTCCAGCGCCCTCCCGATGTCGGCGACCATCATGATCACCTTGAGCATGAGCATGAGGGTCATCGGGACCCGCATGTTGTACCGGCGCATGACCGTCGTGAGCTCCTGGATGACCCGGGAGAAGTTCACGTCCTTCAGCTCGAACTCGCTGTAATCCATCAGGATGATGAACAGGTCGTCCCTCAGGGTCTCCATCTGGTCCGGCTTCATCCCGACCCCGAGGCGCTCGAGGGAGCGGATCATCATGTCCACGTCGTTTTCGAGGATGGACAGGAGGAGGTTCGTGAAGGTGTGCCGCTTCTCGGGCCGGATGATCCCCATGATACCGAAGTCGAGGAACACGAGGTCGCCCTTTGCCGTGACGATCAGGTTCCCGGGGTGGGGGTCGCCATGGAAGAAGCCGTCCTCGAAGATCTGCTGCATGTAGGCGTAAAAGCCCCGCTTCCCAATCTCCCGGGGGGAGAGCCCGTACGCCCGGATACCCTCCCGGTCGTCGATCCTGACCCCCTCGACGTACTCCATGACAAGCAAGCGGGGTCCCGAGTATTTCCAGTAGACCTTCGGGCAGCGGACCCCCGGGATCCCCCGCATGTTGTGGGAGAGCCGGTCCGCGTTCCTCCCGTCCCGGACGAAGTCGAGCTCCTTCCGGATCTGGGAGGAGAAGTCTGCCACCATGCCCGTCGGGTTATATACCCGGAGGTCGGGGAACACCACCTCGACCCGCTGGGCGAGGCCTTTCAGGATCACGAGGTCCTTCTCGATGATCTCGGCGATGTTCGGCCGCTGTACCTTCAGGGCGACCTTCGTCCCGTCCGCGAGCACCCCGCGGTACACGAGGGCGACGGAGGCCGAGCCGATGGGCTCCTCTTCGACGCTCGAGAAGACATCCCCGATACAGCCGCAGTAGTCCTCGATGGTCGGCTTCACCTGCGAGAAGGGGACGGGGGCCACCCGGTCCTGGAGCTTGTGGAGCTCCTCGATGAGCTCTGGCGGGAGGAGCTCGGTGCGGGTGGAGGCAATCTGGCCGAACTTGATGAAGGTCGGCCCGAGCTCCTCGATGGCGAGCCGCATCCGCTCGTACACGGGCCGTTTCTCGGGGAAGTGCTTCTGGAAGAACTTCCACTTCCTGACCCCGGGGATGAGCTCGTCGATGGCGATCCCGAAGCCGTACTTCACGAGCACGTCGGCGATCTGGCCGTACCGCCGGAACCGGGACACCATGAACTACCGATCAGCTCTCCCCGTATGAATAGGTTCTCCCTGAGGGAGGGTTCGTCAGAGGGAGGGTCCGAAGGACCCGACCTCGAGCGACAAAGTCGCGAAGAACCCTGCCTGGAGCGACGACGACCATTCCCGCGACGTAAGTCGCGGGGAATGGGAGTGCCGCGACGACGGCGATTTTCAAAGGAAATCGACGGGCGGCGACAGAGTCGCCGCGAAGTCGCGGCTCGCCGTCAGGCGGGGTGCGACCCAGACTTCATCCTCTCCGATCGCCACGGGTACGGCAGCACCGCAAAGAGCGGGATGGCCAGGATCGTGATACCAAGAAGGGCGAGGAACGCCCCGGTGAGCCCGTACGCGTCGCCGATTCCGCCGATGAGGGCGACCCCGAGCCCCCCGACTCCCATCGAGAGCCCGAGGAGGAGCCCCGAGGCGAGCCCGAGGTCGCCGGGGAGGAGCTCGTGGGCGATGGCGAGGGTCACCGAGAAGCTCGACCAGAGGGCAAACCCGAAGAGCATGAGGGACAGGAGGTTCCACGGCGACGGCAGGGCGAGGAACCCGGCGAGGAAGAGGGCCGTCGCCGCCATCCCGGCGAGGATGGTCTCCTTCCTCCCGGACCGGTCCGAGGCAGCCCCGCCGAGCACCTGCCCGCCGACCCCGACGAGGAGCATGAGGGTAAGCAGGCCGTTTGCCGCGAGGAGGTCGAACCCCTTCCCGGCAAGGAAGATGGGGAGGAAGGCAATGGAGCCGAAGATCACGATGCTACGGAGAGACGCTGCGATAACGAGGATCGTGACAGGCACCCACGGGATCCGGAGGGGGGCAGCCTGCGCCCCGGCACCCGCTCCGGGAGGAGCGGCGCCCGTCGCCCGGGGGAGGATCGCGGGGAGGGCAAGGGCCATGGCGACGGCGGGAATGGCCATGAGGAGGACCCCGCCCTGCCCGAATACCTGGATGGCGGCCCCGGCGAGGAGCGGGCCGAGCGCGAACCCCAGGTTTCCCCCGACGACGAAGTAGGAGATGACCTGCCCCCGGTTCCCGCCGGTGGACTGCTTCCCCGTGAGGGAGAGGGCGACCGGGTGGAAGGCGGCGTGCCCGAGGGCCGCGATGCCGCAGAAGAGGAGCATCACCCCGAACCCGGGGGCAAGCCCGAGGAGGGAGATGAAGAGCCCGCACACGAGGATGGAGAGAGCAGGCGGGAGCTGCCTCCCCTTCCGGTCATGGACCCACCCGATCCCCGGCTGGGCGAGGGATGAGACGGCGTTGTACATCGTGACGAGGAGGCCGGCCGCGAAGTACGAATACCCGTACTGGATGATGAGGACCGAGATAATGGCGGGCAGGGCAGGGCCGTACAGGTCCGTGACCAGGTGGGCAGCCGAGAGGCCGGCAACGATCCGACGGGATCCGTTCATCGATCCTCCTTCCGGACCATCCGCACGATCTCCACCCCGATTTCAACCACGTCCCGCCTGTGGAAGGCGAAGGTCCGTTTTATCGGGAATATACCCCCGATGGCAAACTCGATCTCCGCCCTGCCTCCCGTGTATGCGCCGAGGAACGGGATGGAGCCGGTGTTGAAGATCCCGTAGACCACCGGCGCGAGGGCGAGGGCGGCATCGACAAAAGGCCGGTCGGCATGGGGGTCCTGGGCACCGAAGGGGGGGTTCATGACCACCGTGTCGAAGGTCCCGAGCGAATCGACCAGTGCCCGGTCCCTCACGTCACCTTCCACGAACCCGATGTCCGCCCCGAGCCGGGCGGCATTCCTCCTCGCGGCCGCGACGGCCCCCGGATCGAGCTCCACGCCGACCACCCGCCCGGCCCCGAGGAGGGAGGCCCCGCAGGCAAGGACCCCGGTCCCGCACCCGAGGTCGCAGACCGCCATCCCCTCGATGTCGCCCAGGAGGTGCGCATGGTGAAGGAGCCGGGCCGCGAGGGCAGCCGGGGTGGCGTACTGCTCAAGGCCGGGGTCCGGGCTCCCGAACCCCTCCAGCCCCTCGAGGGCGATCTCCAGGGTCCGGAGCCTCATCCCTCACTCCCACTCGTCGATGGCGTAATCCTCCCAGGACCGGGCGCCGCAGAGGATCTCGAACTCCTGCGGGGAGAGGACGGGGACGGGGAACCTTGCCTGGTCGTCGTAGGCGAGCCGGGGGCAGGCGGTGTTCACGTAGCAGTCGAAGCCGAGGTTCAGCAGTTCGGCGGCGGTGACCTCGCACAGGGCGACCATGACGGCCTTCTCAGAAAGTGCCGCGAGCCGGCGTGCGAGGGCGAGCCGCTGCTGGCCGCTCTTCGTCGAAAGGAGGATGCCGATCCGCCCTGCCCCCCTCGCCTTCTCGATGAGGGCATGGCGCCGCCGTTTCAGCCGTTCGGCCGAGACGAGGACGGCGGTCCCCATGTACGGGTCGAGGGCGATGACCCTTGCCCCCGTCGCGAGCTGGATCCCCTCGGGGTGAAAGAGACCGGTCCCGACGTAGAGGATCTCCCTGCAGCCGGTCTCACGGGCGCCCGAGAAGGAGCAGCCGAGCACCTGTCCCGGATACCGGGCCCGTCCCGTGCCTCCTGCGACCACCGCGTCGATCCCTCGTTCTTTCAGGAACTCCACCATCCGATCGAGGAGGTGGAGGTGCTGCGAGGTCGTGACGAGACCGATCCTGCCCCCCGGGATGAGGGGAACGGCCCTCTCCAGCGCCTCCACGGGGAAATCCATCGGGTGGAGGTCGTAGATGACCCCCGGCCTGCCGTCCACGGGTGCATGGCCGACGTGTACGAGCACGTCCGAAAGCTCGAGCGCAGGGAGGGGGAGGTCACAGGCCCCGTAGCAGGGGTCGCCGCTCACTATCACTTCGAAGCCCGCTTCCTTCAGGGCGAGGGCTATCGCCGGTGCCTCCCGCCGGAGCCCTTCGGGGAACTGGAGGGCGACCCGGCGGGCACCCCGGCCCCGGAGGTCCCGGACCAGGTCAGAGAGATCGTCCAACGATACGCACCTTTCCCCCGACGACCTCGATATCGACGAGGGCCTTCACCGGCCTCCCGACGTCCTGTTTTCCCCGCCGGATGGCGACGCAGATATCGGCGATATCGGCCCCGACCTGGTCGAGGCCCCGGATGAGGGCCTTCATGGTGCCACCCGTGGAGAGGACGTCATCCACGACGGCGACTCGGTCTCCACGGTGCACCCCGTTCATGTAGAGCTCCCCCTTCGAATACCCGGTGGTCTGGTGCAGCGCGATTTCGCCGGGCAGCTCGTACTTCCGCTTCCTGACGATGGTGAATGGGATGTCGGTCATGAGGGAGAGGGTTGTCCCGATGTGGATCCCCATCGCCTCGGCAACGACGAACATCTGCACGCCCTGCAGGTCGAGGACCTTGACCATGCCCGTACAGACATCCCTGATGAGGGCGGGTTCCACCTTCGGCACCCCGTCGGTGATGGGGTGGATGAAGTAGTCATAGTCCCCCCGCTTCACGATGGGGCACGTTTCGAGGGAGTGTACGAGTCGTTCAAGCATGGATCTCACCCATGGCGGCGATGAATGCCTCCACCTGATCCCGGCTCACGTGGGGCATGCAGACGATCCTGAGGTGGCCCCGCCGGGTCCGGGAGACCTGCCACCCGGGCGGGGCCGTATCGGTCGCGAAGGTCGCGACGTTCACGTCGGGGGTCACGGCCCGGGGGATCCCGAAGGTCTCGAGCCCGGCGATGAGGCGTTCCGTGTTCGCCATGCACCCCCGGACAATGGGGCGCATCCCTTCCTTCCCGAGGTACTCGAGCACGGCGAATGCGCCGGCGACCGGGCCCCCGGGCCGGGTCCCCGTGAGGGTGTACACATTCTTCACGGTCAGGTACGGTGTCGCGACCGAGAGGGGCGCAAGCATCTTCTCGTCCCGGACGAGGAGCGCACCCGCCGGAATGGGGGACATTCCCATCTTGTGAGGGTCCACGGATACCGAGGACACCCCGGGCAGGGCGAAGTCGAAGGGCACGGGCTGTTCGAGGAACGGTATCACGAGCCCCCCGAAGGCTGCATCGACGTGGAGGAAGATCCCCCGGTCGACCGCGATATCGGAGAGGGCCTGGATGGGATCCACCATCCCGTACTCGGTAGTCCCCGCGATCCCGACGATACAGGCGGTGTTCCGGTCGATCTGCTCCTCGGCCTTCTCCGGGTCCATCCGGAGGTTCCCGTCGAGGGGGACGGTCCGGATCCCGATGGAGAGGATATCGCAGGCCTTCTCGAAGGAGAAATGGGCCGACTCGGGCACGACGACGTTCGGCTTCTTCACCCCGGAGAGGCCGCGGGCCATGCGGAGCACCTGGATGTTGGACTCGGTGCCTCCCGAGGTGGCGTACCCCGTTGCTTCGGGGCAGTGGAGGAGGTCCCCGAGCCGTTCGACAAGGAGCCGCTCGACCGCGGCCGTCCCCGGGAAGAGCCCCGGGTCGCCGAGGTTCGTCCCGGCGAAAAGGGCCTCGGCCTCGAGGGCGACCGGGTGCGGGCGGGTGCACATGGAGGAGAGGATCCTTCCGTACTCCAGGTCCTCGCCACGGCGGCGCGCCAGGAAGGAGAAGAGCTCCTCCCGGCTACACCCCTTCTCTCGCATGGACCCTTCTTGCCGCCTCGAGAATCATCCGCTGCTCGGTCCGGGCCACCCGGTCCCTGATTTTCGGCACAGCGTCGATGTTCGCCGACAGGCTCGAGATCCCGTGCTCGACGAGCCACTCGGCCATCTCCGGGTCCGACCCCGCCTGCCCGCAGATGGAGCACTCGACACCGTACCGCCGGCAGACCCGGATGGTATCGTCGATTATTTTGAGAACCGCCGGGTGCTTGGGGAAGTACATGCCCGCGACGTTCTCGTTGTTCCGGTCGACGGCGATTGTGTACTGGATCAGGTCGTTCGTGCCAAAGGAGGCGAACTTTATCCCCGCTTTGATGAAATCCTCGATAAGGATCGCGCTCGCCGGGATCTCGACCATGATCCCGAGGGTGACGTTCCCGACGTCGACACCCCACCCCTGCATCATCTGCTTTGCCTTCAGGAACTCGTCGGGGTGGGAGACCATGGGGAACATCATCCCCAGGTTCGAGTATCCCGCCTGCCAGAGCCTCTTGAAGGCCTCGACCTGGAGCCGGAACTGGTCGGCCGCCTGCAGGTCCCGGCGGATCCCCCGCCAGCCGAGCATGGGGTTGTGCTCGTGCGGCTCGTCCTCGCCGCCCGCCATGTTCCGGAACTCGTCGGTCGGGGCGTCGAGGGTGCGGACCCAGACCGGCTTCCCCGGGAAGGCGTCGAGCACGACCCGGATCCCGCCGGCCAGCTCGTTGATGAACTCCTCTTCCTTCCTGCTCCGGATGTACCACATCGGGGTCTTGTTAAGCCCGAGGATGAGGTGCTCGATCCGGAGAAGGCCCACCCCGTCGGCGCCCGTGGCCGCCGCCCGGGCCGCCGCCTCGGGGAGGCTCACGTTCACCTTCACCGAGGTCGCGGTGATAATCGGGGCCGCGACGACCGCTGCCACTGCCTTCTCCTTCGGGGCGGCGGCCGCCTCGGTCCTTCCCTCGTAGACGAGGCCCTTCTCCCCGTCCACGGTCACGACCTGTCCCTGCTTCAGGACCGAGGTGGCCTTCTTCGTCCCGACGACCGCGGGGGTCCCGAGCTCCCGTGAGACGATGGCCGCGTGGCAGGTCATCCCGCCCTCGTCGGTGACAATCGCCGCCACCTTGCGCATGGCAGGTACCATGTCGGGGTTCGTCATCTTCGCGACGAGGATGTCCCCCTCCTTCACGTTCCCCGAGTCCTTTGCGTCGCGGACTATGGCGACCCGGCCGGAGCCGATCCCCGGCGATGCCCCCTGGCCCTCGACGAGGACCTTCCCGGCGGTGGCAGTGGCGGGCTGCTTCCCCTGGACAGGGGCCCGGATGGTCGTGATCGGCCGGGACTGGAGGATGAAGATGTCCTTCCCCGTGATGGCCCACTCGAGGTCCTGGGGTACCCCGTAATGCCCTTCGGCGATGGACCCGAACCTGGCGAGCTCCGTCACCTCGATGTCCGAGAGCACCTGTGCCTTCTGCATGTTCGCCGGCACCTCGACGGATTTCGTGCCTTTCTTCCCCACGGGGACCACCATCTCGAGCTTTGCCGAGATCAGCCGGTCGATCACCTGGTTGGACCGCTGGTCAAAGACGTACTTGTCGGGCGAGACCGAGCCCGAGACCACGGCCTCGCCGAGGCCCCACGAGCCCTCGATAATGGTGAGGGGCTCGCCGGTGACCGGGTGGGAGGTGAACATCACGCCGGCCTTCTTGGCCTCGACGAGCTCCTGGACGACCACCGCGATGTTCACCGACCGGTCGTCGAAGCCCTGCTTGGCCCGGTAATAGATGGCCCGTGCGCCGTAGAGGGATGCCCAGCACTTCTGGATGGCGAGGATGAGGTCCCCGTTCCCCTGGATGTTCAAATAGGTATCCTGCTGCCCCGCGAATGAGGCGTCAGGGAGGTCCTCGGCGGTTGCGCTCGACCGGACCGCGACAACCGGCTGGCTGCCGAGGGCGGCATATGCCTCCCGGATCTTCTTCTGGAGGGGTTGCGGGATCTGCACCGAGAGGACGAGCTGCTTTGCCTTCCCGGATGCCGCCTCGAGGGCCGCGTTGTCCTCGACGTTTAAGTTCGCGAGGCCGGAGAAGAGCCGGTCCTCGATGCCGGTCTCGCCGAGGAACCGCCGGAAGGCCTGGGCGGTCACGACGAATGCCTTCGGGACAGGGAGGCCGATACCAAACATCTCGCCGAGGGATGCCCCCTTTCCCCCGACCGACGGGATGTCCTCCTTCTTAATCTCCTCAAGAGTCAGGATATCAGGGACCTTCTTCATACGACTACCCCACGTCACGGATTCTGATACGAGCTTGCCGTCTTTACAGATAAATGCTGGCTGTTGCTCCCGAGCAATCGGTCGGCTCCCGCGGTTGCAGGGTCCTGCACCGGCCCGGGTGGGTGCCCACCGGAGATGTTCCGGCGTTGGAGGGAGCCCCGGCCTCCAGCCGCCGTTTGGAAAGCATGAATAGCAACCGGAGCTATGTGAGATGGGGTCTGTACTTTGAAGGAAAAGGTACTCGTGAGCGATCCCCTCGCCGACGAAGGGCTCTCCATCCTCCGGGGGACGTGCCAGGTGGATATCAGGACTGACCTCCCCGAGGAGGAGCTCATCCGGATCATAGGGGACTACGACGCCCTGGTCGTGAGGAGCGGGACCACGGTCACGGCCCGGATCATCGACGCGGGAAAGCGCCTCCGGATCATCGGGAGGGCCGGCGTGGGGGTCGACAACATCGACGTCGAGGCGGCGACCCGGCGGGGGATCCCCGTCGTGAACTCCCCGGAGGGGAACACCCTTGCCGCCACCGAGCACACGATGGCGATGATGCTTGCGCTTGCGAGAAACATCCCCCAGGCCGACGCTTCCCTCAAGCAGAAGCAGTGGAAGCGCTCGAAGTTCATGGGGATCGAGCTGAACGAGAAGACCCTCGGGATCGTCGGGCTCGGGAGGATCGGCCGGGAGATCGCGAAGCGGGCGAACGCGATGGAGATGCGGGTCGTCGCCTACGACCCGTTCCTCACGAAGGAGCGGGCCGCCCAGATGGGGGTCGAGCTCATGGCTCTCGATGACGTCGTGCGGCAGGCCGACGTGATCACCGTCCACACTCCCCTCACTCCCGAGACCACCCACCTCATCAACGCGGCAAAGTTCGGGATGATGAAGAAGGGCGTCCGGATCCTCAACTGCGCCCGCGGGGGGATCATCGATGAGAAGGCCCTGTTCGATGCCATCAGGGCAGGGAAGGTGGCAGGCGCTGCCCTCGACGTCTTCGAGGAGGAGCCGCCGCTCACGTCGCCCCTCCTCGGGCTCGACAATGTCATCGTGACCCCGCACCTCGGGGCGAGCACCGTCGAGGCGCAGCTGAACGTCGCGGTGTCAGTCGCAAACCAGATCGTGGGGTTCTTCCGGGGAGAGCAGCCCAAGTACGCGGTGAACGCCCCCATGGTCCCCGCGGGTGATGCCGAACGGATGGAGCCCTATGCCCTCCTGACCGAGAAGATGGGCCGGTTCCTCATCCAGCTCGTGGAGGGACGCCTCGAGTCGGTGGAGATCACCTACGGGGGAGAGCTCTCCTCGCTCGGGCCGAACACCCGGTTTCTCACCCGGATCGCCCTCAAGGGTCTCATGGACCCCATCCTCCAGATGCCGGTGAACATCATCAACGCCGAGGTGATCGCGAAGGAGCGGGGTATCGGTATCAGGGAAACCACCACCGACGATGCGGCCGGGTTCCGGAACCTGATCACCATCAGGGTGAAGACCGACCGGATGGAGGAGACCATGGCCGGGACGGTATTTACGAGGGACCGGGTCAGGATCGTGGCCATCGGGGGATACACGATGGACATGATCCCCGAGGGGTTCGTTATCGTCTCCCGGCACCTGGACAGGCCGGGGGTCATCGGCCGGGCCTCGACCATCCTCGGCGAGGCAAAGATCAACATCGCGGGGATGCAGGTCGGCCGGCTCCGGCAGGGTGAGGAGGCCATCATGGTCCTCAACGTGGACTCGGAGGTGCCGGGCGCCGTGATGGACGAGATCCGCGAGAAGGTCGGGATCTTCACCGCCAAGTTCGCGAAGATTTGAGTACCTTTCACCCCACGCCGTTTTTCACCAATCAACGGTGACTGCCCGTGGATGAGACACCGATTGTGCCCCTGAACCCGGATGATACAGAAAGACAGGGAAACTGGAAAGGGGGTTATTCTGCCCGCGTCCCGAAACCAGGGGCGAGGCGGGCGAAGGTGATGAATTCATCGGGGGTCTGCAGGCCACGCTCCCAAAGTAGGCCGACGGTATGATTCCCCAGGTCCGTCATATCCGAATAGGATGCTGCATCCTCCGAGATCTGCCTCTCGGCCGGGAAGGTCATTCCCTGATCGCAGCTCACGCGCATCGTGAGCCGCCACCGGGTGAAGGGATTTGACTCGATCGGTCCCGGAATCGGCGGGCCGACAGGCCCGGTCCAGAGAAGGCAGTCGTGTTCTCCCTCCTCATTCCTCAGGGGGATTCGCAGCAATGCGCAGTTGACCGGGGTCACGTTCCAGCCCGGGCGGGGCATGGACCAGGTTTCTCCCCCGTCGGCACTCTCGGTAATCCACCGGTTCGGACCCGAACCCTGTCGGTACTCCATGCGGATCCGGCCATCGGATAATTCGGCCAGCTGGTTCTCGCTGCCACCGGTGTCGCCCGGTACCGCCGTCCCCCGCCCCCAGGTCCGGCCATGGTTATCCGAGAAAATGACGAAGTGACCGGCGGGCTCCTTCCACATGGGAACAAGGAGCCTGCCCTTCGAGGTCTGGATTGCCCCTCCCGGACCGGGGATGCTGGCATTCCAGGTCGGATCGGCCAGGTCCCTTGCCACCGTTGTCAGGTCCCGGGGCGCCGACCAGGTCAGGCCGTTGTCATCGCTCCAGCGGGCGAGGTTTTCCATGTCATCAGTCCCTGGCCGGGACGTCAGGATGCCCCGTCCCGGACTTGCACGAACGTAAAAGATCCAGAGTCTTCCCGTCGCCCTGTCGACCAGGCTTGCCGAGTTGAAGGCAGCCCAGAGGTCGCCCGGATCTTCCAGCACGACCAGGGGCCCCCAGCTTTCCCCTCCATCAGTGCTGCGCCTGTACACAAGATCCATGTCAAGATAGCCCTTCGCGGGATCCGAGAAGTTCAATTTCACGGCATCGGCAAAGGCAACCATGGAGCCGTCGGGGACAGATTCAATCGATGGGGAGTAGAAATAACGGCCCCCGCCCTCCCCCCGGGTGAACACGTCCGTCTGGAGTGTTGACCTGACCTCGAAGTTATCCATGGAACCTGAATCTGGAACCTTATCTGTATCTGTGGTGGGTGGTACCTCCGGGACCGAGAGGTAAATCAGAGGGCCCAGGATTGGGAACATCCTTGCCCCGATCTCGGAGACGACCGAGTCAAAACGAACAACGGGTGAACCGGGAGATGCGGAAGGATAACCGGGTTGCCCTCCCGCGGGCTGGGAAACCACGGTAACCCGGGCCGATGCATTACCCATTACCTTCGCCCCTCCCCCCGAAGCATTTGCCGTGACCGAGACGTCGTTCCAGTAACTCCCGGTCTCTCCCACGTGGGTACAGGTCCAGGCCATGTTCCCACCCTGCATGAGCCCGGAAATCTGGCCGCCGCACTCGGGTATACCGACGGATGATACGACAATGGACTCGAGGGTCGTATCACCTGTATTGGTGACGGATATCTCGAAGAAAGCAGGCTGCCCGGCTCCGACTGTCTGGTTCGGTGGGGTTACAGCGATCTGGATGGAGGGGGTTGCATGGACCGTGATGGGCAGCAGGACAATGAGCATGAGGATAAGGAGGAGGGAGACCGAATACCTCTCATGCTGTTCCATCTCTCCTTCATCTCGCGGATTGCCCAACTTCAGGTCAGAGGCTCGATAAATCTTCTCATGGGATCACTGCGAAAGCGATTTGAAACGGTGAGGGTGGCGGGAACAGGACCGCACCCATGAACGCGGATATCGGGTTCCTGAAGAGGAGTTGTATTTCACCCCCAACAGACCAGAGCTGGCTGGTGGACCC